>Ga0302122_10001847_pt1 | contig 13428 bp, 10 predicted proteins | sample CB21_SCM_MG_FD_203115 | JGI IMG/M metagenome (GOLD analysis project Ga0302122, IMG submission 203115) | Marine microbial communities from Western Arctic Ocean, Canada - CB21_SCM | ecosystem: Environmental > Aquatic > Marine > Oceanic | place: Canada: Western Arctic Ocean | collected 2017-09-28
GAAGAGGCGAGCGGCGAAGAACAGCGTTCTGGCGAGCGGCGCAAAACACACTAGGGGCTAGTGGCGCAAAACCTACTAGGACCTGTGTGACCCGTACCGTCAACGGTACGGGTCAGCTGCTGCTGCGCCGGCGTCGTCGCTTTCGCCCATCACCAAAAGAAGCAGCAGCAAGCGCACTTGGATAATCCCGCCTACGGAGAAGCTGCGCCCGGGACCGGGACCGTGATGTCCGTAGAACCGCCGCCGGCCTACGGGCAAGCCGCCATGGACAAGCCGCCGGCCTACGGGGCACCGATCCAGGGCGCCGTCGTCGCGCCGCCCGCCGGCACGGGCGGTCCCATCCAGGGCTCCGTCGTCGCGCCGCCGCCGGCCTACGACGCGCCGCCCGCGTATGGCGTGTGAGTGTCTCGCTTAAGGTCTTCCGCGCGCTACGCGTGTGACTAAGCTAGTATCCATAGACGGATGATGGGGGTCTTTTTGCAGCGGACCCTTCTTGGACGGCGTGTTTGCGCATGCGAGCTATGCTGGCCTTGCCGAAGTTTGGAGCTGTGCGAGGGTGCGGGTTGGTCGTGTTGGTCGTGGTCGTTCGGGGGGTCCGGTCTGAACAACACGGGTTTTGTCATGACAAAAACTAGCCCAAAAACTCCGCGCCAGCGTAACAGCGACCGCAGATAAGGGTTGGAATACGTTAAGCCTCCCGGCAGTAGCACTGCTGCGCGCAGAGCTCCCCTCTCCACGCGACGTCGAACAGCAACAGCACCGCTGCACGCAGAGATCCCTCTCCACGCGTCGAGCAGAAGCCAGCACCATGTCCAAGCCCCACCGCCAGGCGGCCTCCGAGAAGTGGGGCGACAAGGACTGGTCCCGGGCGACCAAGAAGCGCCGCCTCGCCCAGGCCCGGGCGTTGATGGATGACATCGACGAGAAGTACAAGACCAAGGAGGAGGAGCAGTACCTGGACCCGGACAAGGGCTTCGCGGAGCTGCGGGACCCGACGCTTCCGCGGCCCAATGCTGACGGCAAGGACGCCGTCAAGAAGTTCGTCGGAGAGTATGGCTTCCTAGCGCCCGACTCAAAGAACAGCGTGGCCCTCCCCTCAGCGTTCGGGCCCGTGGCGCTCGACGAGACGCCTCCCCTCCCGTACATTAGTCTCGAGCACGCGTTCCAGGCCGCGCGGTCCGCCGATAGTGAAGCGGTGCGGGCCTGCGCCACCGCGCGCGACGCCAAGCGCGTCGGCGCGAAGCTGTTCAAGAAGCGCAGGGACCAGGACGCCTTCCGCGAAACCGCCGTCGCTCTCATGGACGCGCTGTGCCGGGACCGCGTCGCGCGGGGCGGGCGGGAGGCGCTTCTGGCGACGGGGGACCGGCGGCTGCGGCACGGCAACGACTTCGGCGACGGCTACTGGGGCCTCCGCGCCAACGGCACGGGCAAGAACGAGCTGGGCCTCGCGCTCGAGCGGTGCCGCGCGCTCTGCGCGAACGAGCATGCCTTTTGGCTGGCGTGGTGCGCGGACCGCGTCAGGGGCCTGGACGCGCGCGACAGCGCCTTCGACGCGTGCTGGCGGCGCGACTGCGACCAAAAGCTGCAGATGCTGCCGGCGCGCGAGGAGGTCTTGGCGCTGGTCTTGGGCCGGCGCGAGGACTCGCCTTTGCCGCTGGACCACGCGTCGTGCAGCCGGTACCACGCGTGCGCCGTGAACGCGTCGGACGCGGGCGACGGCTCGTACGTCTTGGTCGATCTGAGCTCTGCACATGGCACGTTCGTGCACCGTAAAGGCCGCTCGGTGCGGAAGCTCGAGCCGTTTGTGTTCTACCGCCTCTCCAAAAAGGACGAGGTGCAGTTTGGGGCGAGTTCGAAGCGGTTCAGGCTCATATGCGACCGGGACCGGCGGCAGCGCAAGGCGGAGAGGCTGGCCGGGCGGATGGCCAACGAGGAGGACAACGAGCGCGAGCGGACGGTTCTGGTCCAGTCGGTGTCCTACGATGCGGTGCAGGCCGACGTCGTAAAGCTGTTCAAAGCCATCCCGGGCGCCGTCATCACGCTCTCGCGGGGCAGCACACGCGTGGTGCTCCCGGACAAAAAGGCCGTGACGCAGGCGCTCTCGTGCGATTTGGAGGAGGTTTGCGGGCGGCGGGTGCGCGTGCGGCGCGCGGAGGACAGGTAATCTACTAGTATGTCGTTTATACTACCGTCTCGGGGTTTCAACGCTCTGCACCTGGGTAGATGCGCGAGCGTCGCGGAGACGGGGGAGGGGAAGGGATACGGGCCGCGTTCGCAGGACGAATCAGCGGTGGGGATCGCCTTGTGAGGGGCGAACCCTGAGGTCGCTTTAGGGCGACATGCAGCAGCCGGTCGCCGTGGTGCCGAAGCGCAGGCGGCGGCGGGCCAGCACGCAGAAGTACGGGCAATCCTCATCCGACTGGCACACCGTGCACTCCGTGGGCGCCGGCGTCGGCGAAGGCGTCGGTCCAGGAGCCGGCGCCCTTGTGGGCGAAGGCGTCGGCGAGACCGTAGGTGAGGGCGTCGGCGAGACCGTAGGCGAGGGCGTCGGCGTGACCGTAGGCGCCGGCGTCGGCGTGACCGTAGGCGAGGGCGTCGGCGTGACCGTAGGTTATAAAAGGACCTCTTGGCTGAGTTGGCTCTGCAAGCACCACATCCAATTTCATTTCCAACCCCAAAACAACCTCACTTGCGCGGTCTCTCGCGTGAGGAGAGATAGCGGGAGAGGTCCCTACCCGTGAGAGGAGGGTAACAACCCGAGCGGCTTCCACCGTTTCTACGCGCGGTTGCTAAGAGCAAAGCAAGCAAGCAAGCAGCGGGCCGGCATCCAGAAAGAAATACAGATACGGACGAAGGCACCCTCAAACAGCCTTAACCCCGCCTACTACGGCGCGCACCGCTTCGGGTCCCGCGGGAAGAGCGACGCGCGGCGGATGTTGTCCAGCCCGAGGTACAGGTACACGACGCGCTCCAGGCCGAAGCCGCAGCCCGCGTGCGGCGGCGCGCCGTGGTCGAAGGCCTGCAGGTAGGCCTTGAGCGAGGCCGAGAGGTCGGGCGCCTCGGGGTCCAAACCCTTCGCGCGGAGCCTGCGGGACACATTGGTGAGGGCGGGCGCCATGGAAGAAGCACACTGATAAGCACTGGGCCCGCAGGAGCGCCGGGTCATGCACGCGCTGGGCCCCGGAGCAGATCTCCTGGCCGCGGAGGAAGAAGTCGTAGGAGTTGGACCGCGCCTCGTCGGCCGGGTCCAGCATGGTGTAGAAGGGCCGGATGGTCGCGGGGTACCGGTCGATGACGAAGAAGTCCACGCCGTGTTGTTCTTTGACGAGCTTTCCCAGGAGCAGCTCGTCCGCGCCGCTCAGGTCGTCGCCGCCCTCTGGGGCGTGGCCCGCGTCCCGCAGGAGCTGCAGCGCGTCCTCGAAGTGCAGCACGACCGGCGCATCGCCGATGACGACGGGCTCGGACGGGAACTGCGCCCGTACGCTTTCTAACAAATCGGCGCACTCCGTTTCTAAACCTTCGAAGATGGCCTTGAAGACGCCGTGGCCGATATTTATAGCCTCCGTGTAGTGGGCCACGATGGGCACTTCAAAATCCAAACCGGTGAACTCGCACAGGTGTCTGCGGGTATTGGAATTCTCGGCCCGAAACACGGGACCCACCTCATAGACGCCGCCGAGATCCCCGATGACCGCCAGCTGCTTGTAGAGCTGGGGCGACTGGGCCAGGCAGGCCGTCTCGCCGAAGTAGTCGGTGGTGAACACGCCGGCCCCGCTCTCCGACTCGCCCGCGATGAGCTTGGGCGAGTGGATCTCGACGAAGCCCCGGGCGTCCATGGCGTTCCTATATAAGCGGCACACGGCCGCCTGGAGCTTGAGCGTGGCGGCGCTCGCCGGCGTCCGGAGCTCGAGCCACCGATAATCTAAGCGCGCCTCCTGCGACACGCTCGCGAAGGGTCTCTCTGTACTCTGGGAGGCCTCGATCTCGGCCTCGGACCGGCTCGCGTCCTCGACGAGGAACGGCAAGGTCGTGGGCGCCCGCGTCACGACCAAGACCGAGTCGAGCTGGAGCTCCACGTCGCGCCGGGAGCAGATCTCGACCGCGGCTTCGGTAATAGACCCGCGGCAGTCTACAATGGATTCGGAGGTGAGCCGCTCCAGGAACTTGAGGGCTTCGCTCGACCGCGGATTGCTTTTGTCCTTGAAGTAGCAGGCCTGGAGCGTCTCCGCGGCGTCATCTAGCGACCGTAATACGAGGAACACGGCCCGGCCCGTGCTCCGCACGGCGGCCACGCGGCAGCGCACCCAGGATTCTTGCCCCGCGGCCAGCGCTTTGATCGGCGCCGGCGCCGCGTCTGCCATGTGCTGGGAGCGGCACGGCGCCATGTCGCCGAAGCGCGGCGCGTCGCCCCCCGGAGCGGTCGCGGAGAAGGGCAGCACCTCAGTGGCCACGAGCGGCGGGCCGCTCATTACCGCCGGCGCCGCCGCGTTTTCCGCCTGCGTCTCCTTCTTGGCGGCCTTCTTCGCGTCGATCTTCCGCTGCTTCTGCAGCTTCTTGAGGGCGCTCTTGGACATCTCCGCGCCCGTCTCCGGGTCCACGACCAAATTCACCGGCGCGTCGCTCATGCGGCGCGCGACGGCGGCGCGGGGTACGTGCCGAAGTATTGGCACTAGCGCGCGCGCGGGCCTAGCCGCCAGCGCTAGGAGCATGGCCATGCTGCTGTGGTGCATGAGTCACAACGCGTGTCTCCGTGCTGGCTGCAGGCAGCCTGTCACAGGTGGTCAGCAAGGAGCCGCCGTGCGTGCTTTTGCGCTTGCGAGCAGTAGTAACAACGTATTTAGCGCTTTGCGGAGCAACGGCAAGCACGTACTGCTGCGATGCGCTCTCGTGTGGTTGCTTTGCACTTAGGCTAAAAAACCCGGCACTTCGCGAGCTCGAGCGCAGCCGCGCGCATCACTGGACATCTGTACAGCGAGAGAGCATAGCGTATACCGCCAGCCTTTGGCTCGCACACTCGTTTGCCACAGATCACGCGGTGCAACAGCTGCAGAGCAGTGCTAAAAGCAGAGAGCAAGGAGGCGAGCGCTCGCGCACGAAGGCACGACGCGTCGCCTCACGATTCTCCTCCTCGCCGCGCGCGGCGCAGCGCTCCGCGCGCCGCTGCGGTCCCGGTGCACAAGTATGAAGCGCGCCGCCACCGAGGCGCTCGCCGGCGCCGCCAAGGCCCCGTACGTGGACTCGCGGGGCGTCGGGAAACCGGAACTCGCGAGAAAACCCGGAGAAGCGCGCACGCCGAAGCGCAAGCTCGCGCTGCTTCTCGGGTACAACGGGAGGGCGTACCACGGTTTGCAGCGCCAATCGGACGACGACTTGAAGACAATCGAGGGCGAGATGCGCCTCGCGCTGCGCAAAGCGGGCGCTGTGAGCGAGCAGAACGCCGAGGACCTCGCCAAGATCAGCTGGAGCCGGTCCGCGCGGACGGACAAGCGCGTCTCGGCGGCGCAGAACGTCGTCGCCGCCAAGCTCGAAGTTGAGAATGATGATATCGAGGCCTTGCTCGCACGGGTCAACACGCATTTGCCGGACGACATCCGCGTCTTCGACGCGGTGAAGGTGACGAAGGCCTTCAACTGCAAGCAAAGCTGCGATAGAAGACAGTACGCGTACTTGTTGCCTTCTATACTATTAGCGCCGGACGCGGAGATCGACGCGGCCTTTGCAGCCTGCGGCTACGGCCCCGAGAAATTGAAGGAAGCTCGAATTGCGGCGGCTCTCGCGAAGGCGAATGGAGGCCGGCCCTCGGAGTGGCAGATCTCGCCGGAGGCCGCGAAAGAGGTCGCGGCCAAGTTTGGGCAGTGCCGCGTAAAACCGGACGCCATCGCGCGATTACGGGCGTTTTTACAGTGCTACGTGGGCACGCGCCGCTACCACAACTTCACGAAGAACATCAAGCCGGACGAGCAGCAGGCCAAGCGGTACATTCTGGCGTTTGAGTGTGCGGAGCCGCGTGTCGTGGACGACGGCACGGAGTGGTTGCGGTTGGAGGTCGTGGGCCAGTCCTTCTTACTGCACATGATCCGGAAGATGGTCGCGGTAGCTTCTGAAGCGGCCCGGACCGGGCGCGGGGCTGCGGACCCCGGCGCGTTGCTAGACGGTTTAACGAACGACGCGCAAGTGAATTTACAGGTCGCGCCGGGCGAGGGCCTGTACCTGGCGGCGCCGGTCTTCGAGAACTACAACAAGTATAAGGCGGCGCCCCCGGAGAAGCCCCTCCTGGACTGGGGGGCCCAGCACGCGAAGCACGCGGAGATCGAGCGGTTCTGCGTGGACGTCGTCGAGAGCGGCATCGTGCAGGATGGGGGCGCGGACGCGCTGCTGCCGTGGGTGCTGTACCTCTGGCAGGCGCGGCTCTTCGGCTTCCCCCTGGCGCCCGAGGACCCGGTCCCCGTGCCGAACGCGACGTGGCCCTCCGTGCCGGACGACTGAGCCGGCGGGGTAACTTGCGACGAATGTGTCACGGTTCCCATTGGAACCCCTCGGCGGAGCCCCCGCGGCGTAGCGTGTGGCACAACGCCTCGCCGCGATTATCATGATCAATTAAATATCCGACTATTACACAAAGATTAGAACACGGGGTCCTCGTCCGTCAGCGTGAACCTCTGGGCCTCGCCGCCGAGCAGCCCGTCGTCCTCGCCGTGGGGCTGGAGCATGCGCTCGGCCATGCGCGCCCGGACCCGGCTCGCGTTGCTCCGGATGTTGTCGCTGTGGAGCGTGGCGTAGCCGCGGTGCGCGCTGAAGCGGAACCGGTCGTGCGACGGCGTCCGCGACCGCGACTGCTGGGGCGTCAGGCCCGGCCCGATGTCGCCGCGACATAAAGGGCAGCGCGGGTTCTGGCTCCGCGCGCGGCACCGCAGGATGCAGTCGAGGTGGAAGCGGTGCGCGCACGTCTGGAGCACGTGGATCTTCTGCTCGGCGTCGTTCAGCGGCTCGAGGCAGATGGAGCAGCACTCGCCGTCGTCGATGGACAGGGACCGCCGCGACGGCGTCCGCAGCAGCGGCGGGTTCTTCAACGGCGTCGTCACGCGCGGCGACCGCCCCGCTTCGAAGCTCCGCGAGGCGCGCGACGACCTGGCAAACGCCCGCGGCGTCGTCTGCGCCCGGTGGGGGAACGGCGCGCCGAGAAACCGGTCCGTGCGGTCGATCGGCGTCCCCCCGGGCGAGGGCAGCTCGGGCGTCACGGCCATGGCGCGCGCGGGCGTCGACCGCGGCGTGCTCGGCTGCGACCGTAGCGTCGGCGGCGTGGCGGTAGACGTCGTTCTGGCGCGCGGCGGCGTCATGCCGGGTTGCGTCGCCGGCGTATTGGACCGTGGCGAGGTCGGCGGCGTGGCTGAGCACGTGGGTCGTTCAGGTGTTTGGGGACCAGCCTGGCATTCGGGCGCCGCGGCATCGTCGCTGGAGGAGGCCTGGCGCTCAAGCAGCGGCGTGCGTGGTGGGTCCATCGAATCCCGGCTACGGAGGCTGCCAAGAACGCTTTTTTGAAATTAGCCTGGAAAACCCGTTTTTGTCGACAACCCGCACGAAAAAGAAACCCGCACGAAAAGGCCAAAATATTAATGCTTGCTCTACTGCTAGTGCTATGCAGGGCTTGTAAAAGCCGCATACAAGCATATAATCAAGGCCCACAATCATGCGCCGCATCGCTGCCTTCGCGACGCTCGCCTCCGCCACCGCGCAGCTCGACGCCGCGGCCCACGCCGCCACCGCGCCGGCACTGCGAGGGGCGCCAGCCGACGCGGCACCAGCAGACGCGGCGCTGGCCGCGCCCCGGGAGGAGGACTACTCGGCCTGCACGACCGTCGCCGCGGAACTCGCCTTCGCGCGGCTCGAGATCGCCGCGCTCCAGCACGACAACGCAGTCCTGGCCTCGGAGAACCGCGTCCTGGCCAACGCGCGCAATCTGCCGGAGGTCGTCGCGGACGTGCGCGAGTACATCCGGCACGTCGTCGACGGCGACGACGCGGTGCCGTGCAAGCCGGAGGCGTGACCCGCGCTCTGTGCCACTAACTTTTGTTGTGCTTATAGCTAACTAGAAGAACCGTGTCTGTTGACGATCACAATCGTATGTATGTGACTGCTTATAACGACTAGCGCGGGCCCCACGAGATGGACCCGCACGAATTTGCTCTGCGCGCGGCAGAGCACAGCGTATTATTGCCGGTCCTAACTCGGCCTACCGTTGCCAACCGGTGCGCACAAGCGAGGAGCCACGCGTGCACAGGCAGCCGACGGAAAGGGGCAGCAAACGGCAGCATCACAGATCACATAGAGCTCCAGTGACGCAATGGCCGACTCCTTCCGGGCAGTCGCAGCCGCGAAAACCGCCGCGGCACGAGCACTGGAAGCGCGCTTCGACCACTTGACATCCGGCCCGCCCTCGCCGCGCAAGCCGAAGCCCCGCAACCTGACGGAGAAGGAAAAGCGCGACCAGGCGTTCCGCCTCGCGTGCGGCGCGTTCGTCAAAGGGATAACGAAGGCCGGGGCGCGCTTAAGATTTGACGTCCAGGCGGCGGAGAAATTGCTCGCGGCAGGAGCCAACATCAACGGAGGCGATGGCGATGGCTGGACCGCTTTGCATTGGGCGGCGGCAGAAGGTCACCTACCGATGGCGCGCTGGCTCGTGCAGCAGCCCGACGTAGACCTCGATAGCGTCGATCTGGACGGCTGCACGCCCCTGTGGGCGGCGGCGTTCAACGGCGAGTACCACTGCGCGCTCTGTATCATGTCGAAGGGGCCGGACCTAACGTTGAGGGGCAAGGCAAGTACCACCGCGTTGTGCACACCGTGCAACGCCGCGCGGTCGCAGCGCAACCCGACTATCGCCGACGCATTGGACGCCGAAATCGAGTTACGGAGGCAGGACCCGAAGCGCGTCGCGTCGCTGAAGAGCGGCAACATCGACTACGACGACTTCCGGGAGGATTTGCGGAGCATAAGCAAGAATAGGTAGTTACTAGCCCAGATCGAAGCCCGCCTCCGACGCCTCCACGATATCCTCGACGGCCGGCGGCTCGCCCTCGCCCGTCCAGTGCGGCCCCGAGGCGCAGCCCGGCAAGGCCAGAAAATCGTCGAAGTCCATCTTCTTTCGGTCCGGGCAGCAGCCCCACCACTTCAGGGTCTCGTGGAAGACGGGCGTCCCCTTGTGGTACGTGCAAGCCTTCGCGTGGTTGTCCTCCTTCCGGAAGCGCGCCTGGCAGCCCTTGTTCTGGCACCGGTACGTACCGTCCTCGTATTTGGTGACCTTGGGCTTGGCCTTGGTGCCCGTCGCCCGGGCGAAGGACTTGGCCGCGGTAGGCGCAGCCTTACCTTCGTTGGCGTTGTAGTTCTCGATGGACTTGGTCGGCGCGGCGCAGAGCACGCACGTCTCCTCTTTGGGCTTGGGCTTGGCCTTAGGTGGTGTCGCGGAGTGCTTGCCGACGGCGCACGTCGGCAATTTCTGGAAGTCGTCCCAGTCCATCGCCGTCTTGCCCCGGCAGCAGGTCCAGCCCTTGTTGCAATCGTGGAAGAAGGGGGGGCTCACGTGATGGTGACAACTTCCCTCCTGGTTGTCGTTCGGATCGAACAACTGCGCGCACCCAAAGTTCTGGCACTTGACCTTGCCCACGGCGAAGAGGCGCTTCGCCTCCGCTTCCTCTTCTTTTCGTTTCGTCTCGTCCACTATACGCTGCCGCGCCGAGCCAATCAACGGTGACGCGCCGCTCACGAGCTTGAGCTCGGCCTTGGGCTGGATGGTCTGGTCTACAATATCGTCCAGCCCCAATATTTCGCCCGCGCACTCGAAGTGGACCCGGTCCTTATCTAAAAGCGTATCGGCGTGCTTGCCGTTGTACGTCTCGACGGCGAACGCGAGCAGCTTCCGGACGGGCCCCGGCCGCCAGCTCTTGGGCACCGTGAACTTCGTGTTCAGGTGGGCCGCCTCGGCGCCCTCCTCAAACTTGACGTAGACGAGGAGCTTCTTGGTCGCCATGGCTCGGTTTGCGGTGCCGTGAGCACACGTGCGACCTCTACGCCGCTCTAACGGAGTGAATGGAGCTTGTTGCACAGCAATCCGCACGTAGTTGTCGTCGATCGATGTCGATTATTTGGCGCACGGGTTTTTACAGCACGGGTTTTTCCGCGCACGTCCCACGCCTGCTCGGTAGTACGCAGCGCCTTGCGTGCACAGCGGAGGAGTGCTCTCCGCAGTCGCCGCAGCGTTACGCCATCGGACCATGTTGCTGCGCTCCCTCGTCGCGCTCACCACCGCGGTAGCGGCCTTCACGCCGCTCCACCTCGCGCGCGGCACGTCCCTGAACGCCGGCAAGGGCTTCGGCCCCGATGCTCCCGACCGGCCGCCGCTCCAGTTCCCGGTCTCGAGGAACCCGGACCCCACGGGCCCCGCGGGCAAGGTCGCGCGCGTGCAGACCGCTATTTCAGAGCGGTTCACGCTGGTGTACACGTGCAACATCTGCGAGACGCGGAACGCCATCTCCGTGAGCCGCGTGGCCTGGAAGGAGGGCCTGGTGATCGGGAAGTGCATGGGGTGCTCCGCGAGGCACATGCTCGCGGACAATGCGGGGCTGACGGACCAGACGAACTCGTCGCGCTTCTCGAACGTGGTGAACGAGGCCATTGCGAGAGGGGAGCACGTGCGGCGGGAGTCCCTCAACGACGCGGAGGCGCTGGTGGACTGCGGCGTCGAGCTCCTGCCGGACGGCAACGTGTCGCTAGTGGCGCGGGCGGGGGAAGAGACCGTGAAGACATCACAGAAGAACGGCCAGCAGGTCATCGCGACGCGACGCGTGGAGGACGGCACGCCGATCATCGTCATCCAGCGGGAGGATGTACCTCAAGTGAGCGTGGTGGACGACACGAAGCCGCCGCCCCAGCTATTGCCGGCCGCGGCGCCGGTCGTCGAGCTCCAGGCGGGGACGGACGCGGGCGACGTGCTACGGGTGACCACGGCCTTTGGGGTCGTGCACGTGCTCGTGCCGGCGGGCGTGGGTGCCGGCGCGCGCCTGGAGCTGGGGGGCGTGGTGGAGGTCAAGGTGCCGTCCGATGCGAGCGCCGGCGACGTCGTCGGCGTCGCGCTGCCGGACGGGTCCGTCGTCTCCGTGGAGGTGCTCGCCGAGGACCTGGGCGCGGCGCTCGCGGTGGCGTTTCCGGTTGTGGTGGTTTGAGACGCGGCCTCTGTCCTCGATGTGTAATTTAGATTTTATCGTACATCCACTTCGACGTCGAGGACGTTGAATCGGCGCATCGCCTTACATCAGTGCGGGTTTCCGATTTAAAAATTCAGCGTTGCCCTGTGACAGAGACGGCCAGTGGTTGCTAGCTTGACGGGTTTAGCGTTGCGCACAGCGTAAATTGCACGCAGCGTTGCTAATTCTGCATCGCTCATATTATTTAGAGCCACATCACTGCCAGCAGCGAAAACGCCTCGCACAGCGGCTCTATGCTTAAAACTTTAGCTGCTGCCATTTAGAATAAATCAACTGCGGCAGGCGACGGCTGTTGTAGACGCCGAGATGCGCAGCCTGCAGGCGCAACTCCGTTCAGCGCATCAAAAACTAAACTCGGCGCGGCATCAACGCGACCTCGCAACCAACCAGGGCGACATCGCGCGTGCCGAGCGCGCCTCGGCGGTCGACGCGCTCGGTGCCATGCGGGGCGAGCGCGATGCGTATCGGCGTGCACACACCGAGGCCACGGCCAAGACGTCCCAACTGGAGTCGAGGCTCCATCTCTTCACCGCCGGCAAGTCCTGGGAGGAGCGCCATCTTCTCGGCCGGTCAGCCCAGCGACTTGCGGCGGCACCAAAGGGCCGCAATTGCGAGCTCGAAACACGCCTCCATGCCACGCGGCGTTCGCTCTCCGAGGCCGTCGCCAAGGTGGCGTGGCTCGAGTCGCGCCTCGGCGAGAGCGCGCCGGACGCAGATCCGGACGCCACCGACGATGACGCGACATGTCTCGACGACGCAAACGATCCCTCGGCGCGGGCGCGGCTGCCGCTGGGGAAGCGCAGACGCGGCGCGGCGCTGAAGTGGCCGGCGCAAGCAGACCTCGCGTGGCGCTTAGCCCTCGAGTTTAGCTCACCGGTCGCCACCGGCAGCGTGGCGGTCGTCTGCCGAGCCGCCTTGCGCGGCGCGACGGACGAGCTATTGTGGAGCGTGTTCGCCTCTCGGGCCGGCATTAGTCGCTCGCTCACGACGAAGCACGTGTCTGGTGATGCGTTGCGGAGCCGCGCCACCGTCGTCGCCGCGTGCCCCGACGTGGACGTCGCCGACGCGGTGTCCGGCCAGGTGGAAGCGACGATCGCCGGCGGCTCATTTGGGCGCGGATCGCGGCGCCACTACGAGCGCGCGCGCCGCGCGATTCTCGGGCGTGTGCGCGACCTCGAGGTCGAGCTCTCGCACGACGGGGAGCCCCGCTGGTACACCCAGATCGCGCACGACGACGACGACACCTACGTCTTGGTTTTTGATCTTGATTTGTATGACCTCAAGGGATACTGGGAGGACGAACGCGAGCCGCTGTTTCGAGAGCTGCACTACCTCCTCGAGTGGCTCGAGAGGCAGGACCGCCGAGCCGGCCGGATGGATCGTGCGCTCGACTGGAAAACGCCAGTGTCGCCGCCTGAGAACTTCCACGTGCGTGTCGCGGACCGCAACCGGCACGACATGCACAACGGCAGTGCGTGGGCGGCGTATCTCAAACAGCTTGAGAACCGACACGGCTCCCTGCCCATGAACGAGGCCGGCTGCCGCTGCACGCCTTGCTGTCCCTCGTCGGCGACACCGGAGATGCGCGGTATCTGTGACCGCGCTGCGCTCGAGACCGACTTGAGGTGGTGCGCCGTCGTGATCCACGGAGACGCGCTGTATTACGATCGCCTGGTCCTCGCGACGCCTGCGATCGCGCCGGGCGACCGCGTGCTGGCGCTAGCGCCCGACACTCGGAGCCGCTCGGTCTGCGACGGTTCGGTTCCGCCGGCGACCTGCTGGCGGCCGGCGGTCGTGAACGCCGTCGACGCGACGACGGGGAGCTACGAGCTGACGTTCGAACGGTCGGCGCCACCGTCAGCTCGAATTGCGTACCGCGACTTCGTGTACGGCCGCGTCGCCGTGCTCACCGTGCACAAATTCAAGGGCCACGAAGACGACGATTCGGACGACTCGAACGTCGAGAGCGGCTGGGTCAAGGAAACGTACTTTTATCGGAGCGCGCGGCGGGCCATCGCTGCATGCCTCGAGATCGCGGAGGCCGACGCCCATCGGTGCCCGCCCGACGAAGAAGAGTACTTGTGGATACGCTACGCGCCGCCGACGCAGTCTCCGCTGACGAAGACGGAGCGTGAGGCTTGGGAGGGCTTATTTGATTGGATTGGCGAGT
>Ga0302122_10001849_pt1 | contig 13425 bp, 9 predicted proteins | sample CB21_SCM_MG_FD_203115 | JGI IMG/M metagenome (GOLD analysis project Ga0302122, IMG submission 203115) | Marine microbial communities from Western Arctic Ocean, Canada - CB21_SCM | ecosystem: Environmental > Aquatic > Marine > Oceanic | place: Canada: Western Arctic Ocean | collected 2017-09-28
AAGTCGCGCATCGTGCCCCGCCACATCCAGCTCGCCGTCCGCAACGACGAGGAGCTCAACAAGCTGCTCGGCGGCGTGACGATCGCCGGTGGCGGCGTCTTGCCCAACATCCACGCGACTCTCTTGCCCAAGAAGTCGGCCTCCAAGAAGTAAGCGTTTTCACGCTGACTTACTTCGGCCGCTCCCACGAGCGCGCCATCATTCATTTCACCCGGTTTTTACAAAAACCACCCTCGACACCGAAGGACTTGTTCAGGCGCCATGAACTTCCGCCGCGCACGCTCGACTGGATTCCCCCCCGTCCCAGCCCGCCCCGCGTCGCTCCCAGCTTTAGCCTACGGTCCCCGCGAATCCCCGGCGTGTTGGGGCCCTCCGCGTGAGTGATCGTGCGGGTTCGCGTAACTTTAAGAGAGTCACTGCGGAGAGTGTGGATTCGGATTGGCTGGACAAGAGCGAGTCGCCGCGGGGCGCTCACCCGCAAGAGGCAGCCCCGGCCAACGCCTACCTCCGTCCCCTAGGCAGCCTCGGCCAACGCCTACTCCCTCAAGATCTAGAGGCAGCCTCGGCCAACGCTTACTCCCTCAAGAGGCAGCCTCGGCCAACGCCTACTCCCTCCGTCCCCCATGCCCATGAGACAGCCATGCCTGACGCCTCCTAGGGGACGCTGGGCGGCGCGGCTGCTCGGCGTCGCCGCCGTGGCGACGGCGCAGAACATGATCTACTACCCCGCCGCGCGGACGCCGCGGCACGGCGGCGTGCTCGTCGAGAGCGGCCGCGCGCGCGTCACCGTCGCGCCGCCCCGCGACCGACCACAGACGCAAAAAGCGAAGACCGACCCGGTCTCCCTGAAGGCGGCCTGCAAGGCGTCCATCAAGGGCGACTGGCGGCCCGAGCGCCAACCGATAGGCTTCACTTACCACAAGAACAGCTGCACGCGCGAAGGCAAGGCCGCAAAGCGGCGGACCTGGCACCCCCCCAAGTGCCCCCACGTGACGCCGACGACTGCGAAGCGGTGCCTCGCCAAGAAGAACATCTCGCGCATCGTGCTGATCGGCGACTCGATCACGTACCAGTTGTGGGGGTCCCTCCTGTGCACGGAGGCGACGACAAGTGGCTTCGGGGCCGCCGCGGAGGCATCCATACAAAACCACGACGTGGACTACGAGCCGGGGTCGCGCCACGGCTTCTCCGTCGCGGACGCTTTTATCGGCGGCGGCCTGAAGTGGACCTTCCTGAAGGTGCGGGGGCAGCAGCGCGCGGGGGCCCTGGTCAAGGCCCTCGAGCAGGCCCTGGACCGGGGCCTGCTGGCGGAGCGCGCCCTGTACGTCGTGAACGCGGGGCTCTGGCACCTCCTGTGCACCACCCAGCACGCGCAGTGCCTGCGGGAGGCGTACGCGCGGGCGCACGGCGTCGAGTGCGACTGCCTGGATCCCATGTACGGGGAACACCTCGCGCGGCTGTTCACGGTGCTCCAGCGCGCGAACGGGCCCGTCGTCTGGCGCTACACGACGGCCGTGCACCCGCAGCTCTTCCCGGAGCGCATGGGTCCCGTGGATCGGCGCAAGTTCCGGGGCTTCACGGACCTGAACGTGCGGCGCCTGAACAAGATCGCGGACACCCTCATCAAGGAGGACTTCCCGACGCACGTCACGGCGCGGCGGGACGCGTACAACTTCACGCTGCAGCGCGGCGCCGGCGGCCACATCAAGGGCGACGCGCGGCACCTCGCGTCTGGGGCGCTCGGGTCCCTCGCCGGGCTGCTCTTCCTCGAGGACGCGTGCGACTACGGGCGGCTCGCGCGGGGGCTCGTGGGGCGGTGGTGGCAGGACTGGTAGCGGGGGTTAATGTGGTTACTATGTGCATGCGGACTCGTCCAGGTCGGTCCGGAGACACCGCGCGTCGGCTCGTCCATACAAATCGCCGGGCGCAGCCCAGGGCACCGGAGCTCGATGTTCCACTGGGTACTCGAGTCGGGGCAGCGTCAAATCTGGCATCAGCGACATCGTAAAAAACGCAGCGGGTTTTGACGGGTTTTGGGCCACTACAAGAGCAGTTCAGAGCTGTGCTCACGACCTCGTGCGAGGGATAGCAGTGTGCCTGCAGAGGCGAGTGATCCATCCATCGGTGCGAGCATATATGCCCATCGACGCGCTCTGGTGCGCCTCCATCGCCGCGCTGCTGGCACCGTTCACGTCTTTACTTGTCGCACATCGTACGAAGACTGGCACCCCGCCGACACCGCTCACGGAGCAACTGTTGGCCGCCATTCATCGGAGAGCGGGCGCCTACGGCCTCGCGGCGCTCCCGCTCCTGACGGTCACGACAGGCTACGTCTACGTGTCGTCGCTCGACGCGTTCTTCAAGCGAGCGCGGGCGCGATGGAGTCCGACGGCCTGAAGGCCTTCGCGGCGAAGGTCCGCAGGTCCTGGGCCGCGGGCCGGCCGCGGCGGGACGCCGCAGCGCAGCACCTGCGCCAGTCGGCGACGGAGTTCTCGGTCATCGTCGCGGACTCGGCGTCGGCGACGGCCGCGTCGGCGAAGCGGAGCTGGACCGAGGGCGCGCCCGCGCGCGCCGAGGCGGCGGCAACGCTGCGGCGCACGGCGAGCGAGACCGTGGTGGCCATGGAGCGGGCGGCGGTGGCCGGGTCGCGGCAGCTCGCGAGCGCGGCGCGCGCGGCGCGCGACGCGCGGCGGACGGCGGACACCGGGAGGGTGCAAGCGCGGACGAGCGTCATGGGGAGGCCCGCCGGCGCCGCAAAGACTGCGGCCGTGCTGCGGCTCCGGCAACGCAAGGGCGGCAACCGGCGAGGCGGCGGCGAGGAGCGGGGCGCGGACTACGCGTTGACGCTGCTCGCGTACGTGGGCACGTTCGAGGGCATCAGCGCCGCGCGCCGCGTCTGCCGGGGCTGGTACCGGATCCTAGCGGCCGACGCGCGCGCGCAGGACCTGCGGCGCTTCGTGGCGCGGCACGGCGCGGTGACGCCGCGGGCGCGGCGGGCGCTGTGGCTGGAGTCGTGCCGCCTGTCGCCGCGGGGCGCCGTCGACGCGGGCCTCCGCGACGCCTTCGCCGACGCCGCGCGGCGCGGTTCGGAGGGCGAGTGGGTCGAGGCCATTGACACCGACGTGCCGCGGACGCCGCTGGTGTTATTGGACGGCGTGGAGCGAAGCACCCTCGCAGCAGTGCTGCGCGCCGTCGCGTTCCGGCGGCCCGACGTCGGCTATTGCCAGGGCATGGACTACGTCGCGGCTATCATTTTGCGTTCGCTGCGCGAGGGCGGTGAGTCCGACGAGGACGCGGCCCCGCGCGCGTTCGCCATGCTGGCGTGTCTGCTCGCGCGGGACGGCATGCTGCGAGGGTTGTACACGCCCGGCTTCCCCGAGGTGCGCCGGCGGTCCTACGCGCTCTCCACCTTGCTCGCGGCGACGCGGCCCGAGCTCTCGACGCATTTGGAAACGATCGGCGCGTGCGTCGAAGTAGCGGCCTTTGCGCCCTGGCTCCAGACCTCATTTGGCTACCACGCGGGCGAGGCGTGGCCGTATGAATTAGTAGCCCGGGCGTGGGACGTGTTTCTGGTCGAGCGGCACTGGAAGGTGTTTGCGCGCCTCGCGCTTCACGTGATCCTCGTCCTCCCGGACGGCGGCCCGCTGGAGGAGGTGATGCCGCAGTGTCCGCACACCAAGCTCGACGGCGTGGCACGTGACGCATTCAATCTACACAGGTGATGCCGCTCATGCAGCGCCTGGAGCACGTCAAGCTCGGGGCCGACGCCGACGCCGACGCGTCGCGTTTTGTCCTGGAACGCGCGCTCGACCTCAAAGTGACGCGGCAAGTACTCGACGCGCTCGGCGACGAGTTCGACGCGCTCACGGCGCCGGTGGCAGCGCCGCCGCCGCCCCCGGGTCCGCCCGCGCCGCGGGCCATCGCCAAGCCAGCGCCACCGGCCGTACCCGCCTCGAACTCACCATTGCGGACTGTTCCGTCCGCGCGGGACATGCGGCGACCGTCGCGGGCCCGAGCGTCCGGGCCGCCGTCGCCGCCGCCTTTCCCTGACTAGTCGAGGAGTAAAATTGTTATTAGTGCTCACGCCTTCTCCGTTCGCGCCGCGCGCCGCGTCGCGCGCATGAACTCGTTCATCTTCAGCTCGGCGGCCTTCCTATCGCGCCGCCGCAGCTTTCGCCGCAAAGCGGCGCGCAGGATGCAGCGCGTCAGGTGGGTCTCGGCGTCGCGGTCGTCGACGGGGTCGCGCGCGAGCGCCTCCGTGACCGCCGCGAACGAGGGGCCCCGTCTCGGCGCCGGTGGTTCGACGGCCGGAGGATCAACGCGACGCGGCGATGCGGCCGCTGTCGCCTCCGCGCGTCGCGGCGGCATCTCGGGCGGCGGGAGCGACCGGGGCGGCGGGTCGGCGTCGCTAGCGGGCCCCAGGCCCGGCACGGTCGAGCGCGGGGACCAGGCCGGCACCGCCGTCGCGCGGGGCGGCGGCAGCGCGGCGGGCGCTGGCGCGCCGCGACCCGCGATCTGCGGCGGGGGCCGCGGCGCCGGCGGCTCCGACCCCGGGTCCGGCGCCATCGGCGGCCGCTCGGACGCGACCGCGTCGACGGCGGCGTCGGTATTCCGCTCGAAGTATTGGGCCAGGTCGTCCACGCGCGCCGCCAGGGCCTCGAGCGCCGCGGACGGCGGCTCCGGTGACGCTGGCGCCGGCCGTTCCACGCGCGTCGCGAAGGCGTCGATGCGGTCGGCCAGCGCGCGGAGGCCCGCCTCGACGGCGGCGCCGTCGAACGCCGCGGGCGCCGCCGCGCGCGCGGCGCGGACGACGGCCGGGTCGGCCCCGGCCGCGTCTACCACGGACCGCCAGGGCGCGGGTGCGGGAGCGGTCGGCGCGTCGACCCAGAAGGCGCGCGGGAAGGTGGGCTCCCGCCGGCGCCGCGCGGCGGCATCGCAGTCGCGCTCGGCGCGCGTCCGCGCCGTCGCCCCGGGCCCCGCGAGGGACGACGTCGTCGACGGCGACGGCGGCGCGTGCGGGAACGCGGTCGAGGTGGCCGACGTCGCGTAGGACGATGGCCGCGTCGCGTCGGGGTCCGAGGACGACGAGTCCGCGCGCGCGTCGCGCCGGTCGAGCGCGGCGAAGAGCTCCCGGCTCCGCTTCTCCGACTCGCGGAGCGCGTCGATCTTCCGCGCGAGCTCATCGGCCGTCGCGTCGAGCGCGCGCCGCGCCTGGGCGGCGTCCGCGTCCTCCTCGCCGTCGGACCGCGGCGGCGTCGCGCCGCCCGCGAGGGCCGGCGCGGCCGTGCGCGCGGGCTCAGCGCAGCACAGCACCGCGCTCAGCTGCGCGTCGCCTTTTATCGTGAAGCGCACGTGGCTTTCCGCCGCCACGTCGAGCGGCGCGTCGAGGTCCCAGAGGCTGAACTCGCCCGCGGTCGCGTCCGGCGCGTCGAGTTTTCGCAAGACCCGGTACGCGTCGCCGTCCCTTGACGCCTCGACCGTCGCCGACGCCGGCGCGCGGCCCGGCGCGCAGCGCCAGCCGACGCTCCGCACACTTTCAACGCCGAAGCCCAGGCGCGGCGCGCCAAGGGCGTTCAGCCGCAGGGTCACGCGCGCCTGCGTCGCGCCGCGCCGCGCCCGCCACACGAGGTCGCGGCTCTCGTAGAGCAGGTTCTCGGCCTCGCAGCCCGCGGCCTCCGACGAGCACGCCACGACGCGCGCGCCGACGAAGGCACTTGCCAAGTTGGTGCCGCGGCCGCGCGTCGGGGGCGGCGACCGCGACGGCTCCGTGCTGAGCACCGTCATGGGGTCGTAGCGCTGCGTCCCCGGCGTGCCGGACCACGAGCGGTGCAGGGGGCTCGCGGCGTGGCGCGGGCTGCTCCGCGGCATTCGCGACACGTTTTTGTAGCGTTGCTCCAAGGCTGCGGTATGGCTGTTCGCGACTGCCTTGCTCAGTGTTGCGCTGTGTTTACCGCGTGCGGGCGCTTCTCTCGCGCAAGAACCACAGGTCGTAGCGGTCAGTGAGCTGCTTATTTCTGTACGTCGTAAAATGCGCCACACAACGATCCCAAGCCCATGCAACAGGAGTGATGATCGAAAAGGCGCCGCAAACGTCCGTGAAACCCGTCCCGAATCGACTCACGTCTCCGCCCAAAAGTCCTAGCACAGTACAATAAAGTCGCACGCCCCGTAACAACAACCAACCGACTCGACGCGTCGCAAGCTGGACTGAAATTGTACTTTTAGACAGGGCGGGCCACGCGCGGCTCGAAGCGAGGCGCGGGTGCGAACGAAACCGAACATCTAGTAGCGGTACGTCTCGGGCTTGTAGGGGCCCTTCTTGGGCACGCCGATGTAGTCGGCCTGCTCGTCCGAGAGCACGGTGAGCTCGACGCCGAGCGAGTGGAGGTGCAACAAGGCGACCTTCTCGTCGAGGATCTTCGGTAAAGTGTACACCTTGAGCTGGCCCTTGTCGCCGCGCGCGAAGTACTTGCCCGACTCCTTCTCCTTCCAGAGCTCGAGCTGCGCGAGCGTCTGGTTCGTGAAGGAGTTGGACATGACGAAACTGGGGTGGCCCGTTGCGCAGCCCAGGTTGAGGAGCCGGCCCTCGGCGAGGACGATGGGGCCCTTGCCGTTCGAGTAGACGAACTTGTCCACCTGGGGCTTGATGTTGATGCGCTTCGTGGCCTTCATCAGGCCGTCCATGTCGATCTCGTTGTCGAAGTGGCCGATGTTGCCGACGATGGCGTTGTCGCGCATCTTGGCCATGTGGGCGTTCATGATGATGCCCTTGTTGCCCGTCGTCGTGATCACGATGTCGAGCGTCTCGAGCTGGGACTCGAGGGTCTTCACGCAGAAGCCCTCCATCGCGGCCTGGAGCGCGCAGATGGGGTCGCACTCCGTGACGGTCGTGATGCAGCCCGCGGCCTTCATGGCGAAGGCGCAGCCCTTGCCCACGTCGCCGTAGCCGCAGATGACGGCGCGCTTGCCCGCGAGCATGACGTCCGTGGCGCGGCAGATGCCGTCGGGGAGCGAGTGCTTGCAGCCGTAGAGGTTGTCGAACTTGGACTTGGTCACGGAGTCGTTCACGTTGATGGCCGGGAAGAGGAGCTCGCCGGCGTTGGACATGGTGTAGAGGCGGTGCACGCCGGTCGTCGTCTCCTCCGAGACGCCCTTCATGCGGGCCGCGACCTTGTGCCACTTGTCGGGCTGCTGGGGCAGCGTGCGCTTGATGATCGTCAGGACGATCTTGAACTCGGCGTTGTCCGTGGACGAGGGGTCGGGCACCGTGCCGTCCTTGGCGTAGGCGTTCTCGGCCTTCCAGCCCTCGTGTACCAACAACGTCATGTCGCCGCCGTCGTCCACGATGAGGTCCGGGCCGTCGCCCTTGGCGTCGGGGTTGATCCAGGTGATGGCGTTCATGGTGCACTCCCAGTACTCCTCAAGGGTCTCACCCTTCCAGGCGAAGACCGCGGCCGAGCCGTCGCGGGCGATGGCCGCGGCGGCGTGGTCCTGCGTCGAGAAGATGTTGCACGAGCACCAGCGGATGTCGCCGCCGAGCTTCTTGAGCGTCTCGATGAGCACGGCCGTCTGGATGGTCATGTGGAGCGAGCCGGCGATGCGCGCGCCCGCGAGGGGCTTGTCCTTGCCGAACTCCTCGACCGTCTTCATGAGGCCGGGCATCTCGTACTCGGCGAGCTCGATCTCGCGGCGACCGAAGTCGGCGAGCGAAATGTCCGCGACGCGGTAGTCACCCTGCGCGGCGTCAAGGTGAGTGCGGCGTTCTGGGGCGAGGGCGATTGCGCTCGGCGCGTTTTGTGGGGTTGCGCGTCGACTTGGTGTTGCGAGTGTGTGGCATATGCTCGGCGCGCACGGTTGCGGAGCAACACGCACAGCGTAGGGCTACGCGCGCATCGATTTTTCGCGCGCGCGCATATTGGTGGGATTGTGCGCGCTATCAGCAGCAGACCGCGGCCGCAATGCAACGCGCGGCGTTGCAATGCAGCGGTGCCCTCTGCTGTGGGCGCGCGCGTGCGCATGTCCCGTTATTTTGACAGTCAGCGATATTTCACCGCGCGCGCGCGTTGCTTAGGAGTGTGGGCTCGCGCGTTGCAGGGCCGCAGCGCGAAGGCGTTATTGACGCTGCGGTGTGCCTCAGCCATGATTGCGAGTGTTGTTTGTGTCTTGTCAAACAGAGAGTCGTCGTGGCGTCGTGGAGGTCGGAGGTCATAACGAATGAGGGAGCACCGCCTTCCAGGCTCTCGGCACCTCTACGAAGGGTAAAACAAGCTACAAAGACCGATAGCACCCTTCGCAGGACCTTTCCGTAAATTGTTGTACGGGTTTTCGGGCCCGCACCGGCATAAGCATTTCGATTTACAGCCGTGTCTAAAGGCAGCCAACACTGCTACCAAGATCAACTCACAGCTCTAAACGTCGAGCAGCGCTCGACTCCAAACAGAGCTCTCAAAACCACGCAGCCGCAGCGCCGCAAAACAAAAGCCTCCAGGAGCTGCACACAACAAGGAGCTGAAGGAAGAAATAACACACCAATGGCCGCCGTCGCCGACCTCCGCCCCGCCAAGGCGACCGCGCCGAAACGCGCCGGCCCGGCGCCGGTCGCCCGGCTCGGCCACATCACGGGGAAGCGAGCGGACGGCCGCGAGCCCTGGGACCCCGCGCCCGTGGTGGAGCCGAAGCGGCGGCGCATCGCGTGGGAGGGCGGGAAGATCACATCCAATAAGGACGAGGCGCTGGTCCTCTACTTCAGCAAGAAGCTCGCGTGCGGCGAGGCCCTGACGGCCGCGCAGCGGGCGGCCTTCGCGCACGCGACCCGGGGCACGCGCTTCGAGGGCCTGTCCGAGCGGGAGGCCATGGCGCTCGCGGCGGCCGAGGCGCCCGCGCGCGAGGCGGAGCCCGAGCCGGCGCCGAAGAGGGCCAAGAAGCAGTCGCATGGCAAAGGCGGCAAGCGGGGGGGCGGCCGCAGGCGCGGCGGCGGCCGGGGCCGCGGCGGCCGCGGGAAGCCGCGCTCGACCCAGCTGACGGCGCGCATCGACTCGGGGCTCTCCGTCGGGCGGTGAGGGCCGCTGTTCCTAAATTATTTTTCCTTGTCTTCGACGGACCCTGCCCTACGGGAGAGGGAGAGGCGCTGATTGTAGGTCCTTATGCCGCGGGGGGGCGCTACGAGCCTGCGCGTTTTAATGACGGATAGTTCAAGTTTGAACAAAGAAGGAGAGATGCGATATTAATCAGTGGCCGCGTCGATGGCCGCCCAGACCTCGCCGAGGCCCTGGTTCGCGTCGACGCGCGCGACGACGGGCGCGTAGTGCTCGAGGATGGGCACGGTCTGGGCGTGATAGCCCGCCAGCCGCGTCTTGAGCGCCTCCTCCGTGTCGTCGGCGCGCTGCATCAAAGGTTCCTGGGTCTCGTCGTCGAGCATCGTCTCCGGGGACGGTGCCCTATCACCGAGGGACTTGGGCGGCGCGAAGGTCGCGTGGAAGCTCCGCCCCGAGGCCTTGTGGACCCAGCGGCCGCAGATGCGCTCCGTGAGGATGGCATCGGGCACCTCCAGCGCGACCACGCTGTTCACCCGCTCGCCCTTCTCCGCGAGGCACGCGTCCAGCATCTTCGCCTGGTCCACGGTGCGCGGGAAGCCGTCCAGGATGAAGCCCTTGCCGCAGTCCTTTTCTTCGATGCGGTCCTTGATGATGCCCACGACGATGTCGTCGCCGACCAAACCGCCCGCCTCCATGACGGCCTTGGCTTTTTGGCCGACCTCACTCCCCGCCGCGACGGCGGCCCGCAGCATGTCGCCCGTCGAGAGCTGGGGCGCGCCCAGCTTGGTCACCAGGTTGGGCGCGTGGGTCCCCTTGCCGCTCCCGGGCGGCCCGAAGAGGATCACGACCTGGCGCGCGGCGTCGTCTGCGCCAGCGTGCCGCCGCGACGGCGGCCGCACGGGGCTCGGCCCCTTGCTGAAGGCTGTTGTTGTGGCCGCGAGGGCCAGCAGGGCGAGGAGCTGCATGGCTCTTCCGATCTGGCACTGCTGCAACAATGCGTGTGTCTGCAGCTGCTCTTGGCGTGTGAGAGTGTGAGAGTGCAGCCTCATTTGCAAACCCGACCTTAAGGAGACGCGTCCAGGATCGCGTCGAGAGTCTATGCGGTGCGTCGAGAGTCTATGCAGTGTTCGCCAACAGAATGTTCGGACTGTTTTGGTCACGGGTCCGAGAACAGGACATTGCGCTCAAAACGGCGGCGAAAACTGATCTGAGGGTTGCAAGGAAGAGCGCACCTTTCCTTTGTCCTCCCATCAAGTGGGGCGGGCCGTATGCGCGCGGGGCGATTCTAATGCCAGACATGCCTCACAAGCTTTACCTCTCTGTATAGAAAGCACGCTCTGGGCTTATGCATCACTCACACGTGACGATTGGTACTGCAACTCGCAGCGGCTTCAACAGGACGCCACGCATAGCCACAGAGATTAACAGAAGTGAAGAAACCCAACTCGCTGAAGATAACATTCAGCGGACATCCTCCAGGGTTTGCATGCTCCCGAGCCCAAATAAAACACTTTTTTGGGGTGCTGATCGGCTCTCGGACTCCCTATGGCTTAGGATTGAAGTTGGTTAGACGCCTACACCGCATTCGCAGGTGCTTGTGGCTCCCAGAGAGCTCTGAAGTCGATAGTTTGGCAAGATGGGCATGAGCCAGATGGCTTGGCTAAGGACTTGATCATAATATGTATATGACGCTGGGAAGCGCCCACGTATACGGTGTGGGCGATTGCGCACGTCTAGTACTGACCCTTAACGACCCCAGGGAGACCTGCGGACCACGAATCGACCGCATTCCACCGGCGCGACTGACCGCTTCAACACCGCGAATCAAGAAATTATTTTTTTCGCCCCCCAATAAGTGTCCCATTGATGACTTTGGACCGGTATCCAGCCGAACGACCCTCAAACAACTGCATATCGTGTTTCATCATTGATTCAAAATTTAAGCACTAAACGGGTTTCAAAATTGAGTGTGGCACGGCCGCCACGGCGCACTGCACAGTGCTGTGGCACTAGCACGCGGTACGCTTAAGCCATAGCATGGATATTGCATGCTGCCGAGTCCAAATCAGAACGCAGCGCGGCGCAAGGGACCTCACAAGCAATGGGCATCTCTCTGAGTTTAATACACACTGAAGAGGGAGCTCGTCATCCTTGAACCGATGCCGCATGCACGACGCCGGCGGCGCGAACGGCACGCGTAGCGCCCACAGCGCCCGTCGCAGGCGCGCCAGGCGTACGTCACGCTTTTGACGTCCGACGGCTACCTGCCCGGCGCCGAGTGCCTGCTGCACTCGCTGCGACAGAGCGGGACGCGGCGCGTCCTAGTGACGCTCGTGACGCGCGCCGTGACGCCGCGGGCGCGCGCCGTCCTCGCGAAGCGCTGCGATAAAGTGATAGAGGTGGAGGCCGTTGCAAACCCGCACGCCCGGGACCCGGGCCAGGCCGGGAAGTGCTGGGCCGACGCGGGCTACACGAAGCTGCAGGTCTGGGGCTTGCACGAGCTCTACGACCGCGTGGTGTACGTGGACGTGGACGCCGTCGTGCGCGCCAACATCGACGACCTCTTCGCGCTGGACGTGGACCTGGCCGCGGCGCCGGACGTCTTCCCCCCGGACAAGTTCAACGCGGGCGTGCTCGTGGTGCGGCCGGACGCTATCATGCACGGAAGGTTGCTGGGGCTGGTACCGACGTCGCCCAGTTACGACGGCGGCGACACGGGCTTCCTGAACCACTGCTTCCCGGGCTGGTTCGCCGGCGAGAAGGGCCTCGGGCGCCTGCCCTTCGCCTACAACGCGCAGCGCACCATGCACTGGATGACGCGCGCGACGCCGGGCTACGTGCGCGCGCCGCGTCCTGTTCGTGGCCTTCGATCGACGGCGTGCGCCCGGACGGCGTCGGTTCCACGCAGTGGCGAAGCGTCGAGCCCATCCGCGTGCTGCACTTCTCGTCGGCCCCGAAGCCCTGGCAGGCGCCGGACCGCAAGGGCGACCTGGAGATGGTCTGGTGGGAGGTGTTCCTGGGGTCGCAGGTCGCGGGGCTCGGGGAGCTCGGCGCCCCGGAAGGGACCTTCGGCGGGTTTTAGGTGTAAAGGAGCTGTGTGTGATCTATCCCTCCCCAGCTCCTAGGGCGGCGGCCGGCCGTCTTACTCCTCGATAGCGTCTTACTCTTGCCGTGTCGGAGACGAGTGAAACGCATCCTGTACACCCAAGGGTCTAGTCCCCAGCCTTCGGGCGGCGTCTATTCGCTTACTCCCCGATAGCGCATTACTCCTCCGGGTTCGACCTGTTCGGGTTTCTCGTGAGTCCAATACGGGTTTTAAACTCGCTTCAAGCTTTCCCAGATATAGCAGGCGAGTGGCTCGACCAAGCGCTTCGCCCGCGTACGAGCAGGGTCCTCATCCACGCTAAGCAATCAATATAACGCGGCGCCTCGACGAGATCTATGAAGGGCGACTTCGACGAAACCGGCGCGCCGCCGCCAGGGGGCTGGGCGAGCCGCGCGGAGCTCGACGAGGTCCGGCGCGCGTTGGCGGCGCTGCATGGTGACGCGGGCGGCGTTTCTCCCATCGCCTCGAGCGAGGCCGCGTCCGTCGGCGGAGAGGACGGCTGGTTCTTCGACGGCGCAAAGGACTTATCCCCGAAGACCGCGAAGCGGCTGGAGTCTGCAACCGACGAATAGAATTAGAAACCTCCGTGTGGGACGCGTCGGTATTCCTCGGCGCGCCGATCGTACGCGATGCGCGCGGTATGCCGGCTCCAGCGTCAAGCCCCTGTCCGTGTTCTGTCCGCGGGCCTGCGGCTGCCACCGGGGCGACCAGGACTGCCCGACGACGTGCCCCGAGCGCCACGCCTCGACGCCGCTCTGCCCGGGCTCGGTCCGCGCCGGGCGCGGCAGTCCCGCGGCCGCGTTCTGGCGGCGTCTGGCAGCCGACGACGCTGCACAAGCGCGCGAGGCGGTGGCGTCCTCGCTCACTGGATCGATTAGTGCCGTCGACGCCGCGCTCGCGGCGGTCGAGCTGCAAAACAACGAAGCGGACCAGCTTCGGCGAACGGCGTCATGCACTCATCTCCCTGCGACCGAGCCGCAAGTGCGCGGCTTAAAGCGCAGCGTCTCCTGGAGCGAGCTGGACACGAGCTTAAATGGTCGTGGATCCTATGTGACGTCGCCGAGCTCGTACGTCCGCGTGCGCGACGACGGTTGTCGCGTTCCGGCCGTCGTGACCTCGCCGACCGTTTTGAGAAGCATCGAGGTGGACAAGTGGTCGCCGCGCTGCCTGGGCTCGCCTCTTTTACCTCCTAGAGACCACCTCGAGCTGTGGCTCGACCGGCGGGGCCTCGGCGTGCACTCCAAGGCGCTGAAGAAACGAGGCGCGACGCGGGTCTCGGACCTC
>Ga0302122_10001850_pt1 | contig 13420 bp, 11 predicted proteins | sample CB21_SCM_MG_FD_203115 | JGI IMG/M metagenome (GOLD analysis project Ga0302122, IMG submission 203115) | Marine microbial communities from Western Arctic Ocean, Canada - CB21_SCM | ecosystem: Environmental > Aquatic > Marine > Oceanic | place: Canada: Western Arctic Ocean | collected 2017-09-28
TTGAAATGCCTAAACGATTACATCGTTCAGTGGCCGCTCGGAGATCGGCCGCTACCACGCAAGAAGAATGCCATGAATCACTATCCTAAAATACTGATAATAGTCAGCCTTCTATTCACTTCCACGCTCGCAGAGGACCGCCCCAACATTCTACTCATTCTCGCAGATGATCTTGGGTTCGAAGATCTCGGATTTCAAAACTCGCCGGAAATTCAATCGCCCAATCTCGATCGACTAGCCGCCAATGGCATCCGGTTTACCGATGGCCACACCACCGCCTCGGTTTGCAGTCCTTCGCGAGCCGGACTGATGACCGGACGCTATCAACAACGATTTGGACATGAAGCCAACGTACCGCCTACTCCTCATGGCATGGATCTCGACGAAGTCACGCTTGGACAGAGAATGCAGCAAGCTGGCTACCGCACAGGCATTATCGGCAAGTGGCACCTCGGCAATCTAGACACCCAATATCCGACTGCCCGAGGTTTCGACTATTTTTACGGACTGCGCGAAGGAAGTCGGAGCTATTTCTACAACGCCAAAAAGGACGACAAACCGGGCAATCACCACGGCATTGAAGAGAATGGCAAGCAAGTGAGTTTTGAAGGCTACCTAACCGATGTCCTCGGAGATAAGGCCATCGATTTTATCGACGAACCTTCCCAAAAACCGTTTTTCCTCTATCTCTCTTTTACCGCGCCGCACGGACCGATGCATGGCAAAGAGGAAGACATCGCTCGCTTTGCGCATATCGAAAACCCCAAACGTCGCACCTACGCCTCCATGGTCTGGGCCATGGATCGAGCAATCGGAAACGTAATAGACAAACTTGAGGCTCAAGGCATTGCCGACAACACCCTTATTTGGTTCCTAAGCGACAATGGCGGCGCTTCGGGAAACGCCTCGAGCAACCTGCCTCTGGCCGGTTTCAAGGGCATTAAATTCGAAGGAGGCATTCGCGTTCCCTTCATTATGCATTGGAAAGATCGATTCCCCGAAGGACGCGTATTCAAACCCATGGTAAGCGCTCTCGATATCCTACCCACTTGCGTAGCAGCTGCCGGCGGAGATCCGAAAAGCGAACGGCCATTGGATGGAGTCAATCTACTCCCCTTTCTTGATACGCCTCGAAGCTCGGTTCCCCACGAAACGCTTTTCTGGCACAAGCTCTGGTTTTCCGCAATGCGATCAGGTCCATGGAAACTTATATACGTTCAAGATTATGGATACGCTCTATACAACCTGGAAGATGACCTGAGCGAACGCAAAGACTTCTCCAAATCCATGCCCGAACGGGTCGAAAAAATGGCTAAATCCATGAATCTCTGGAAATCGGAACTCATCGAGCCCCAGTGGAGCGAGGGCATTCAATGGTTCGACGCGCACAGCAAAAACCACATCCGTATCATCAACGGAGCCCTACGCTAAAACACCCATACGTAAATCGGACGTACGTCGTCACTTGGAATGCATGGAACCAGAGCGCATACGCGTCAATTTAACTCTATTTGAGAGAATTATTGCAGACTCCACACCGAATTCTCGGTGTAGCTACCTCGACACGTCGAGGTGGTTTTTAGACGATTTCAGTTAAGCTGACGCCAATGCGCTGACCGGGAAGATCGGCCCCTACCAAATTCAGCAACAAAGCGACCTACAGTCGGGGTCTGCGACAAGCTTCGGGGTATTAGACCGGCACCAAATAAAGGGCGATCCTCACCCATCCATCCGAACCGTTCAATTCATAGCCGACGATTGACAGACCCTGTCAGCTCGTTTGAGATCGAGCGACCAATTACCCAGCGACCTCGAACGAGGTTCTATTTCCAATCAAACAAAAGACACCATTATGACTCGTACCTTAAATCGTTTACTCACCCTATCCATTCTATCGCTCGCCCTTGCGGTATCATCGGTATCCGTCCTGGGCGTCGGCAAAGTCCTCTATGTGACGCATGAGCCCGGACAATGGCACAAGTACACGCCACAGCTCAAGGCGTTCAAAGAGCAGATCGCGAAAAAAGCCGGTTGGGACATCACGATCATGACAGGCGATTACGACAGTCTAATCGAGCAGCTCAAAAAGCGCAATTTTGCCAAAGGCTACGATGCCATCGTCTACAACTACTGCCTTGCGAAGAGCAACGATCTCGACGCTGCTGCCAACGTCATGAGGCAAACACGCAATGGCGGCGTACCGGCGATGCTGATACATTGCTCGATGCACAGCTGGTGGGACACTTACAAAACCGGTGAAAAAGGCGCTCTGGGTGAAAAATACAAAGGCAAAGCTCTCGCAACTCCAGAACTTGCCAAGGAATGGAAAGCGAAAAACCCCGACAAACGCTTCCCCGCATATGGCGATTTCACAGGAGTAGCGAGCGTTCGCCACGGAAAGAAACTCCCAATAACTCTCCACAAAGTTGGCGATCACCCCGCGACCAAAGACCTGAAGGACGGCTACAAGACGCCAAACACTGAGCTTTACAATAATGAGTACGTCCTGAAGCGAGTCGTGCCGATCATCAAAGGCTCTCAAGAAGGCGAAAAAGACGCAATCGTCATGTGGACCTGCCCGCAAGGTAAGTCGCAGGTAATGGGTCTTTCGATCGGCCACGGAGCAGTCGGCGACGGTCCTGACGAATGGGATACGCCTGAATTCCAAAACCTCGTAATCAACGGCGTCAACTACCTCATCGACAACCCGAAACCGTAAGCGACGGTAGTCTCGATTTTTCAATTTGGCAGCTTTCGAAAAGAAGCTGCCAAAACCATTTCTCGCCATGAGAGACTTATTTAACAGTCCCTGAGCCAATTGCTCCCAGGAATTATTTGACAAAGTATATTCTTTACTTATTAATTCTCGACCTAATCCAATCAACCGATAACCGAAAATATTGTCATGCCATACGAATTACCCGCGCTTAACTACGCATACGACGCACTAGAACCTCATATCGACGCTCGCACGATGGAGATCCACCACAGCAAGCATCACCAGACTTACATCAACAACGTCAACGGCGCCCTCGAAGGACACGCCGACCTCGCTGCTAAATCAGCCGAAGAATTGATTTCAAACTTGGACGCAGTACCCGAAGGAATTCGCGGTTTTGTCCAAAACAATGCAGGCGGACACGCTAATCACAGCTTCTTTTGGACGATCCTCAGCCCTAATGGCGGCGGAGCCCCAGTAGGCAAGCTAGCGGCAGCGATCGATAGTGAGCTCGGCGGATTCGACGCCCTCAAGGCGGCTTTCGCTAAAGCTGGCGCCACTCGCTTCGGCAGTGGCTGGGCATGGATTTGCGTTCGCGACGGCAAGCTCTGCGTTTGCTCGACCGCAAATCAAGACTCGCCGATCATGACCGGCGGCACGCCTGTTATCGGGCTCGACGTCTGGGAACACGCTTACTATCTCAACTACCAAAATCGTCGCCCTGACTACATTTCCGCATTCTGGAATGTCGTCGATTGGAACGCTGCCAACGCGAACTACGAAGCTGCGATTGGATAAATTTCCACAAAAACGCTTTTAACTAAACGCCGTCACGAAAGTGGCGGCGTTTTTTTGTATTCGAGAGTAAATAATCCCCGGAGCAAGCTCTCGACCTTGCGGTCGCCTGCACTGCGCGCAAGCGGGCATTGGAGAGACTGAGAATACGAGTCGGGACGCCTCGTACCACCCTTTGTCCTGCAAGTACTGAAGGTGCCGCGAGGCGTCCCGACTCGTACCTTTGTCCTGCAAACTGAAGGTGGTGCGAGGCGTCCCGCTGAGCGCGTACGCGTCAACTTAACCTAAATGTTTCATAAACTGCAGAGGTCGCAAAGAATTCCCTAGGGCTGACTCAGCGATTGTTTCGCTTTGCTCAAGTGTCGTCTTTGATCCTCGGTACGGCGTCCTCTGCGGTTATAAAATACATATATCTGGAATCATCGTTTCTAGTTCGGTTGCGAAGTCTTTACGTTATGCCCTGAGCGGGAAAAACGGCCGCTACCTTTTGAATACCTCGGGCCCTGCCCAAGAGTGCTTTATTCGATCAAAACCTCGATTTCCGCTTCTTCGCAGCGGCAATCATCATCGACTTTGAAACTCTTGAGCGGGTAGCGAAAGAGTTTTCCCTCGAAGTTCCGAAAGTGAATCGCGTCGTCGTCAATCTTCGTAATGTACTGTGGATTGATCGGCACCTTGCCTCCCCCGCCAGGAGCATCGATTACGTACTGCGGCACCGCGTAGCCGGTTGTGTGCCCGCGCAGTTGTTTCATGATCTCCAATCCCTTGCAGACGCTCGCCCGCAAGTGAGCGCTACCGGTAATCAAATCGCATTGGTAAATGTAGTACGGACGCACACGCATCCGAAGCAAACGGTGCAACAAAGCTTTCATGACATCCACGTCATCGTTCACATCCTTGAGCAAGACCGACTGATTGCCGAGCGGCGTTCCCGCAAAAGACAAGCGATCGCAGGCTGCTTTTAACTCCGCCGTGCATTCCCTTGGATGATTCACATGAATGCTCATCCATATCGGACCATACTTCTTAAGCACCTCGCAAAGTCCTTCCGTGATGCGCTGCGGCATAAACACTGGAATGCGTGAACCAATTCGAATGAATTCCACGTGTGGAATCTTATTCAGTCGCCCAAGCAAGTAGTCGAGTTTGTTGTCCGACAACAGAAGCGGATCGCCACCACTCAAAAGGACATCGCGTACTTCCGGGTGAGTTTCGATATATTTGAGCCCTTGCTCGAACTCCGGGTGAAAATTGTAATCCTGGGCATTGCTCACCAAACGGCTTCGCGTACAGTAGCGACAATACGCTGCACAACGATCCGTCACCAGAAATAGAACGCGATCCGGATAGCGGTGCACCAAACCTGGCACTGGCGAATGAGAATCTTCGCCCACGGGATCGAGCATCTCCTCGGCGGAAACCTCCATTTCGCCCGCTCTTGGAATAACCTGCTTGCGAATCGGGCAATTCGGGTCGTCGCGATCGATCAAATTGAAAAAATACGGCGTGATCGCCATCGCCAGCTTCTCATTCGCATGGCGGCAGCCCTCTCGCTCCTCTTCGGTTAGCTCCATCCAAGCCTCAAGTTGTTCGAGCGAAGTGATTCGATTGCGGAGTTGCCAGGTCCAATCGTTCCATTGATCCTCCGGGACGTCTTTCCACAGACCCTGACCTTCGTACCACTGAGTTCTATCTTCGATGTATGGCATAGAGCGTTCCTTAATTATCTTAGAGAAAAGACGAACAAGCAGCCATTTCGTCTGCGTACGCATCAATCACTTCTCCCTTTTTTTGAATTAGGAAGAAAAAGGGATTGGCGCATATCAGTAAACAACCTTTTCTGAAAATCTAAATGAGCGACTCACGATCAGGCGTATTAGCACTCGAAGATGGAACCGTTTTTCGCGGTATCTCATTCGGTAGCGCAAAAACCGTAGTAGGCGAAGCCGTCTTCAATACCAGCATGACCGGTTATCAGGAGATTCTGACCGATCCATCCTACTTTGGGCAGATCGTTGCGATGACTGCTCCCATGATCGGAAACTACGGAATCACAGACGAGGACAACGAAGCGCTACGCCCAATGGTACAGGGATTCGTTGTTCGCGAGCTCAGCCCGATCGCAAGCAACTGGCGTAGCAAACAGGATCTTCCATCCTACCTTGAAGAAAATGGCATTCCCGGACTAGAACGCATCGATACTCGCGCTCTTACGAAAAAACTACGTGTTCACGGCTCGATGAAGGCCTGCTTAAGCACCGAAGAAATTTCCGACGAAGAAGCAGTCAAACGCGCCCAAGAATGGGAAGGCATCGTCGGCGCTGACTACGTCAAAGACGTTACCTGTTCAGCTCCATACGTCTACAAAGTGAACGAAAGCGAAAATTGGCCCTACAATCCAGTTGGATCCAAGATTCGCCACCCATCCGAAAACAAGCCGAAATTCCGCATTGCAGCACTCGATTTCGGAGCGAAACAATCGATTTTCCGCGAACTCGCCTTCCACGGTTTCGAAATACACGTCTTTCCAGCGACCGCATCCGTCGAGGAAATCAAAGCTATCCAGCCAGAGGGTATCTTCCTTTCCAATGGACCAGGCGACCCGGAAGCTGTGACCTACGCGCACGCAACCGTACGTGAACTCATCCAAGAATTTCCGACCTTCGGCATCTGCCTCGGTCACCAAATCATCACGCACGCTATTGGCGCCAAAACTTACAAACTCAAGTTTGGCCATCGCGGCGGCAACCAACCCATCAAGAATCTAGAAACTGACTGGGTTGCTATCACCGCTCACAATCACGGATTTGCAACCTGCGAGGAAGGCCTCGAAGAAGCCGGCGCAGTAGTCACTGAAATCAATCTCAACGACAAGACGATCGCGGGTATCAGACTAAAGGACAAACCTGTCTTCTCGGTCCAGTACCACCCAGAAGCCGGACCTGGCCCAAGCGATGCCAACCCGAACTTCGACAAATTCTACGATCTCGTCGCCGCCAATCAAACGGCGACAGCGTAGATTCGTAAGTGTAATCCAATCGTAGGGTCGGCGCTCCCGCCACACTGCGTAGGTAGAGCTCTGTTTAGCCTTTCTTATCCAGATAGGCCTCAAACGCATCCACATTTTCAGCCGTATCGATCCCGATCGACGGCTCATCCGTCAGGCCAACCTGAATCGAATAACCGTTTTCCAGCACGCGCAGTTGCTCCAGTTTTTCGATCGCTTCGAGCTTTCCTTGCGGCAAAGCGCAATAGGTATTCAGAAAATCCGCCTGATAAGCGTACAAACCTAAATGGCGATACGCTGGGGCCTCGGTCACCCAAGCATCGTCGAAGTTTTCGAAATCGTCTCTATTGTAAGGAATCGGAGCTCTTGAGAAATAGAGAGCTTTTCCTTCCTGCGAAATCACCACTTTCACCTGATTCGGATCAAGAAAGTCGGAACGCGTCGTAAATGAAGTCGCCAATGTCGCCATCGAAGCGCCTTCCTTGAGCATCGCTTCCAATGCCCGAATTTGTCTTCCAGCGACCAAAGGTTCGTCCGCCTGGACATTGATGATCGCATCCGCTCCAATCGTCTCATTGGCTTCCGCCAATCTATCCGTACCGCAACGGTGATCCGCTCGCGTCATGATCGCATTGAAACCCGCATCCCGTAATACGCGCTCGATTTTCAAATCGTCGACTGCGAAATAGCGGGCGATATCCGGAACTTCCGCCTCCAGGCGTTCAGCCACCCATAAAACCAGAGGTTTACCCTGGATCGGATGAAGCAGCTTTTCAGGAAATCGAGTGGACGCGAGACGCGCCGGAGCAATAATCGCTAGCATATTTAGGCATAAAAGCCTTTCTGCCTCATTTGTGAACTCGCAAATTCTTGAATTCTCTCTTGTTTTAAGAGCAATAACACTATTTTAAGCCCCTAATGGACTCAGCAAACCTACCCGCCGAAGGACAATCAGTCGAACGGAATCTCTTGGTGCAAAACCAAATGGGAATTCACGCCCGTCCTGCAGCCATGATCGTTCGCGCTGCTAACAAGTACGAAAGCGAGATGTTCTTCGAAAAAGACGACGAGCAAGTGAATGGCAAATCCATCATGGGTCTGATGATGCTCGCGGCTGGTAAAGGCTCTACCATCAGGGCAATCGCCTGCGGAAACGACGCCGAAAACGCTCTCGACGAATTGGAACAGCTTTTCGCTACCAAATTCGACGAGAAATAAGGCACTCTTTACGCTTAATTTGGTAGGGCGAGAGCGTCCCGCTCCGCCGCAGGTCTCTCATCCACAAACCGATTACACGATATAGACTGTTAAATTAGTCGGAATGAACACTACAATTGAAAACCAATACGGTAAATTCTGAATAGTTCAGTTTTGTAGGTCGTCTCGCTGAGGCGACATCTCATTTCAAGCGACGGGTCAGCGACCCACCCTACAGTTGGAGCCTGCTCAAAGAAATTAGACCTATTTTAACAGTCTCTTAGAGAAAAACCTGCCCACAGATTGCTCAGATTAACACAGATAAAACACCAATCTAAAAATCTCCATCTGTGCTAATCTGAGCAATCTGTGGGCAAAACCTCTACTTCAACCCGTAATACGCGTACGCGTTTTCAGTGGTCTTTGCGGCAAACGTATCTCCGTCTACCCCAAACAAGTCCGCGCAGAAATCTGCCGTGTGTCTAAGATAAGCCGGTTCGTTTGGCTTTCCGCGATGCGGCATAGGCGATAAATAGGGCGCGTCCGTTTCGATCATCAATCGGTCTAGACCTTGCAGTTTCGCCGCTTCGCGGACCGATTCGGCGTTTTTAAATGTTATCACGCCAGTGAAACTTCCGTATCCTCCACGATCGAGGAGCTGCTTCATTTCTCCCGGACCTTCGGAAAAACAATGAAAAATCACTCGATTCCAATCTATACCCGAAGCGTCAATCATCTCCACGCATTCGTCAAAAGCGCCTCGCGAATGAATAACAACCGGCACGTCTAAACCTTTCGCCAATTGCAGCTGGCAAGCAAAGGCAGCCTGTTGCTGTTCGAAAATCACTTTTGCACCGTCCGTTTCTTTAGGCAGGTGAAACCGATCCAATCCGATCTCTCCCAGAGCTACCGGGCGATTCGGTCGCTCCCAATACGCTTCGATCTGTTTCGCTGCGTTTTCCCAATCCGATTCAATCGAACATGGGTGAATGCCCACCGTATAATCAATCCTACCAGAATGCTCTTCGGCCATTTCCGCGTACAAATCCCAATCATCCAAATCCGTACCTACCGCGACCATACGGTCGACGCCTACTGCTGCTGACGTTTCAAGGATATTACTCAAGACGCCATTACGATGAAATCGCTCGAGGTGCGTATGCGTATCGACTAGTGAACTCACAAAAATCGATTATGCCAGAAGCCCGAAGATTGAAAGCTAATCTTTTTGTCACTCTCCGATTGCCAAATCGATCCCTTTTTGTCATCTCCGAACCTTCATTTTTACACCCCAGTCAAAAAACACCATGTCTACCGAAATCGAAAACGTCATCATCGTAGGTACCGGTTGCTCCGGTCTAACCGCCGCAATCTACACCGCCCGGGCAAGTCTTAACCCCCTCGTAATCGAAGGCAACCTACCTGGCGGGCAACTGACGCAAACGAGCGAAGTGGAGAATTTCCCAGGATTCCCCGAAGGAATCGACGGTTTCATGCTAATGGACAACCTTCGCAAGCAAGCCACGAGATTCGGCACGCGCTTCGAGCAAAGCTTCATCGAGTCGGTCGATTTTTCGCAAACTCCTTACACGATCCGATCCGCGAATAAAGAGTACAAAGCGCGCGCCGTAATCATTTCAACCGGAGCCTCCCCTCGCCTTCTCGGTGTCCCCGGAGAAAAGGAAATGTTCGGCGGCAAGGGAGTCACTACCTGTGCGACTTGCGACGGCGCATTCTATCGCGACATGGACGTCGTAGTTATTGGTGGTGGCGATACTGCCTGCGAAGAAGCGCTTTTCCTCACCCGTTTTTGCCGTAAAATCACGCTCATCCATCGCCGCAACGAATTACGAGCTTCCAAGATTATGGCCGAGCGCACGATCGCTCACGAAAAAATCGAAATGGCTTGGGATACGTTGGTTGAAGAGATCGAAGCTGACGAAACCGGTAACGTTAACGGGATCCGCGTTAAAAATCGCAATACCGGCGAAGTCAGCGTAATCGATTGCAAAGGCGTATTCATAGCCATCGGACACCTTCCAAACACAGGTCCATTTGCCGATGCCATTCCTGTTGATGACAATGGCTACTTCCTTCCGGAAACCGGAAGCCAAGTGAAAACCGCCATTCCCGGCGTCTACGTATCAGGCGACTGCTCCGACCACGTATACCGCCAAGCGATCACCGCTGCAGGCATGGGCTGCCAAGCTGCAATCGAAGCCGAACGCCACCTCTCAGAGTCGGAGTAATCCCACATGCCTTGATCTTTAAAATCACAAGGTTGTGATTTTAAAGGTCAGCTGCAGAAACTGAGTATCAAAGGGCAAATCAAAAACCGATTCCAGAGGCCTCGATCCACCCCATCAAACTCAAAAAGGTGGTGCGAGGCGTCTCGACTCGCATATTTTAGTCGGAATGAACACACTAATTGCAACCCAATACGGTAATTCTGAATAGTTCGGTTTTGTAGGTCGTCTCGCTGAGGCGACATCTCATTCAAGCGGCAGGTCAGCGACCCGCCCTACAGTATCAAATCCCATTTTTTGTAGGTCGTCTCGCTGAGGCGACATCTCATTGCAAGCGACTGGTCAGCGACCCGCCCTACAGTTGGTTTGCTCGAAGAAACGGACTTTATTGAACAGTCTCTTACACTTCGTTCAACCGCGGTCTCCCGTTTTCGACGACAAACGAAGCGCGCGTATTCAGTGACGCTCCCTTCTGTTCGACATACTCCACGGTTCGGTAGTGTGTTTTCCACTCTTTCTGAGTCACATCGCAACTGACGTATCCACGTTCGACATTGTGAAATTTGACGAACGGATTGTCCCGCTTGATCTCGTTAATATGATCGGGCGTACGCTTTCCGTTTCCGCCCGAACTGATCGAAGTTCCGACGAATTCTACGCCGACCGGTTTCGAATTCGGATCCAATGCTTCCATCCAAAGTTCATTGGCCCAATTCGAATGAATATCGCCCGTCAATACTACGGGGTTCCGAATTTCATTTTGCCCCATAAACTCCAATAGCTTTAGTCGTTCAACTTCGCAGCTCGTCCATTTGTCCATGCTAAACCCGATCTCTTCAGTGTAATCGCGATCGTGTTGAGCAATCATCACTTGCTGAGCAAGCACGTTCCACTCCGCCGGCGAATGCTCCATACCGTTCATCAACCACTCGTGCTGCTCCTTTCCGAGCATTGTATTACTCGGATTCATCGCCTCCTCGCAAATTACCGATCTCCGGTCGCCGCAGGGTTGATCGGTCCGATATTGACGCGTATCCAAAACGAAAAAATCGGCCAAGTCGCCAAACGAAACATTCCGATAAAGCAACATATCAGGACCTTGCGGCAATGAAGCTATTCGCAAGGGCATATGTTCGTAATAAGCCTTGTAGGCGTTCGCCCGGCGTAGCAGGAAGCCTTCTCTATCCACACCTGCATCTTGGGAGATGTCAGCCGCGTAGTTGTTATCCACTTCGTGATCGTCCCACGTGACCAACCAGGGAGCGGCTGCATGAGCCGCTTGCAGAGCCGGATCTGACTTATAGAGAGCGTAGCGGTTGCGGTAATCCGAGATTGATTCGATTTCCTGACCTGTATGCTTCCGAATCCGGTTTTCCTTGCCGGCACCCTCGTAAATATAATCGCCCAAGTGAACGATCAGATCCAAGTCTTCGCGAACCATGTGTTCGAACGCCGTATAATAACCGCTCTCGTAATGCTGACACGAAGCGAACGCAAAACGAAGTCGATCTGGCATCGCTCCGGGCAGTGGCATCGTTCGCGTACGCCCAACCTGGCTCACTTCCGAGCCCGCTTTAAACTGATACCAATACCAACGATCCGGCCAAAGTCCCTCAACCTCGACGTGTACGGAATGAGCCCAATCAGGACGAGCGGTCGTCTTGCCCTTCTTCACGACCTTCGTCATCGCTTCATCCTCGGCGACCATCCACGAAACTTCGATTAGGTCATCGTTCATTCCTCCGCCATCAAGCGGGCTCGGCGCCAGTCGCGTCCACAAGACCATGCCATCCGGACTCGGATCGCCTGATGCAACGCCAAGCGTGAATGGGTAGGAAGAAAATTTGGGTCGCTGCGTCACTGCCCCAACCGCTCGTGTCGACCAAAGGGCAGCCGCGGCCAACGAACTCGTTGCAACAACGAAGGAACGACGATCTAGTGTTCCCCTTTCGGAGATTTGATAATGGGGTAAAGGCATGCGTGCATTTCTATGTGCGAGGCCGTAATCTTGTCAACGAAGACAGTGACGACTCACTGCAAAAACCAGCTCCTCCTTCTTCATAGGCGCACAGGCATCCTGCCTGTGAAAAAACAGGCTCGAAGCCTGTACACCTTTTCATTCAGCAAAGGTAAGCTAATGATTTGAACTCTAACAAGGAACCTCTCAGCCTTTCCCAATACACCCACCTATGAAACCATTCGCCCCATTTCTTCTCATCCTCTTAAACGCCTTCTCAAGCGCTCAAAAGAAAGCTATCCTCTCCAAACCGCAGGACAAGAAACTCTCCAACGTCGTTTTCGGCGGACCTAATCGCAACACCCTTTACGTCACCAGCTCAGACAAAGTCTACAAACGCACAATCGACGCCATCGGAGCCGTAGCCTGGGAAGCTACCTTGGAACCCTTTAGAGGCAAACTATAAAATTCATGAATATTCGATCCATCGCTCTAATTCTTTTCAGCTCGCTGATAAGTTCTCCATTCCTGCTCGCTCAAGATAAAAGCGACTCGCGCTACACAATCGGAGAGCGAACGCGTGACGGGATCGGCAAATACTATCTTGGTCGCGAAATCGCTCAAGTCATGGGTCATCAAGGGATCTCCTGGCTTGAACGCGATACGCGTGAAGCGGAGGAAGCTCCCAGCAAGGCAATCGAACTGCTCGATCTAAAACCGGATACGATTATCGCCGATATCGGAGCTGGCTCCGGCTTCTATAGTTTCCGCTTGGCCAAGCTTTTGCCCCAAGGAAAAGTCATCGCCGTCGACATCCAACAAGAGATGCTCGATTTTCTGGCAAAAAGGGCCAAGGAAACGAATACCCCGAATGTGCAACCGCACATGGGTAGCATTGAGAGCATTCAACTGCCCGAGAACTCAATTGACGCCACACTCTTCGTTGACGCATATCACGAATTCTCGCACCCCTTCGAAATGATGACCTCGATCCTCAAAGCTCTGCGACCTGGCGGGATCGTCTACCTTCTCGAGTATCGGGCCGAAGATCAAAACGTGCCCATAAAGCCGTTACACAAAATGAGCCAAACTCAGGCACGAAAGGAAATGGCTCTTGTAGGATTCGAATGGGTCGAAACCAAAAACGAACTTCCCTGGCAACACTTAATGATTTTCAAGAAGCCAGAGTGACGCATTTCACGCGCAAGCGCTCTAAAGGTAGCGACCGATCTCCGAGCGGTCATCTCTAACCTCTGCAATAGCCGTTCAGCATGTATCGGCGTAGCGAAACGAAGACGTAAGATCGGCCGCTACCTGATTCAACAACATATCGTCTAAAAACCACGCCGTCCCGCTGAGAGCATTGGCGTCAATTTAAGCCCATGACGTCAATTATCATTGGAGATTCCACTCGAGTCCCTCGAGTAGCTCTTCTGAAACAAGCTATCGCAACCGAATCGTAGGAGCGGGTTTACCCCGCGATAGCACTGCAGTGATCG
>Ga0302122_10001851_pt1 | contig 13420 bp, 8 predicted proteins | sample CB21_SCM_MG_FD_203115 | JGI IMG/M metagenome (GOLD analysis project Ga0302122, IMG submission 203115) | Marine microbial communities from Western Arctic Ocean, Canada - CB21_SCM | ecosystem: Environmental > Aquatic > Marine > Oceanic | place: Canada: Western Arctic Ocean | collected 2017-09-28
CCTGCCGGGGGCTGGACGTCGCGCTGAGCCCCTGCCCGCGCGGCTTCCGGTGGAACTCGGCGCTTAACGCGTCGTCAGGTTTCCTGGGCCTCGTGGCGCCCCGGCGCGCGTCGACGCACCTCGCGCCCTGCAACGCCCACGCTCTGGGGCGGCTCGACGCGGCGGAGCCCTATGCGCGCGCCGTGCTCGCGGCGCTGCGCGCGGCCGCGCCCCTCCGGGCGCTCGTTTCACGGGCGGCGGCGGCGCTTGGGACGTACGACGCCATCCATATCCGGTTGGGCGACTTCGGTGCCCTGTGCACGACGCGGCCCAAGTTCTGCCCGCCGTCCTCGGCGGAGCTCGCGCGCGTGTTCGCCGCGCTCGACGCGCGGCACGTGCCGGCGCCGGTCCTCCTGCTCTCGGACGATGCCGACGGCGCGGTGAAACAATTGCGGAACCCGCGCGTGCGGCCCGTCGGCTCTATCCTCCGCAGCGTGAACGCGTCGTTCCGCGAGGCGTCGGCGCCGGACCGTCTCGTGGTCGAGGTGGACCTCGCGGTCAACGCCCGGCTCTTCGTCGGCGTCGCCTGCTCGACGGTGTCGCAGCTGATCGTGAAGCGGCGGGAGGCGCTCGGGCGGGCGTTCCTGATGTGGCCCTAATGTGCGTATGTTGTGTTTTACTAGTTTGGAGCTTCTGGGTGTATAGCGCTGCTCCGGTCCCGGGCCCAAATAGTTATTCAAAAATACTGTGGCGGCTAGGGCTTGGCGTGCCGGATCGCCAGAAGGAGTACCATCGACTCGCCGGCTCGCGCGGCTTCGGGTGCCGCGAGCTGTAGAGCTTCTGGCCTCCCAACACCGTCGACCGATGCGCCTCCGGGCGAGCCGGGTGGTACTCGATCGTCGACGCCGCGAGGAAGCCAAGCGGCTTGCCCGGCACGCGCATGAGGTCGTCGTGCACGCCCGCGCGCGACTCGTCGACGATGGCGCCCGAGTTGCTCCGTTCCGCGCGACCCGTTACGACACCATCCCCCCGCCCATGTACTCGGGGTCGTTCGACGGCCGCCCGCGGCGGCCCGTCCCGTTGCAGTCGTACATCTGCTGCATGACGACGCTCTGCCGGAACATGGACGAGAGCTTGGCCTGCTCCGCCTCGGCCGCGTCCGCTTCCTCGAAGGCCCCCGCCAGGTCGTCGGTGCGGAGGCGCTCGGCGGGCGGCGGCGCGGCGTGGGGCGCCCGCGGCAACTCGTAGTGGCGCGGGTCGTGGAGCCACGGCTGCTTCCTGCGGAGCGTCGCGTCGATCTCCTTCCCGTACAGGAGGGGCGCCTTTTTGCCGGGGGGCGGCAAGGCCTCGTCCGTGATGTCCACGACGTCCGCGAAGGCCTTGTCCAGCCCGCCGAACAGGCCCGCCTTCTCCCGCTGCAATCGGTCCTTTCGGCGCCGCGCCAGGCGCTCGAGCTCGGCGCGGCAGGCGTCGTAGGCGTCGCGCGCGTCCATCCGCGCCGCGCGGCCCGCCCGCCGGTCCGTCGCTAGGGTGCGCGCGTCCTCCGCCGCCCGCTTCAGGTCGTCGCGCGCCTCGGCGAAGCGCTCGAGGTCCGCGCGCGCGGCGCCCCGGCGCAGCAGCGCGCGCGCGCGCGCCGCGCCGCCCTCTCGCTCCAGCGCGAGGCCCAGCGCCTTCGTCAAACAGACGTCCTCGTCCGCGAAGCCATGCCGTCTCCTGGCACACGCCGCGATGTCCAGCAGCAGGGGCGCCACGACCGCACTCTCGATATCGCGCCGGTCCTCGACCTTTAACAGGTCTAGGTTCTCCTCCAGCGCCCCCAGCGCCCGCGAAAAGACTGCCTCCGCGCGCCGCCACTCGCTTTTCCGCACGAAACTCAAACCGCGGGCGCGGCTTGTTTCCGCGACCCGCCGCGCAGCTAGGGCGTCGGGCTCGGGCGCCCGTGCTTCGATCGCGTCCAGCGCCACGCACCACCGGCTCGCGCCCATTTCGCCCGTCGCGACCACGACACACGCCTCGCCGACCTTCATGCTCAGTAGCGTCGCCTCGACGCCCTCGGCCAGGTCGTTATCGCCCAGCTCCAACCGTCGGGGCGGCGCCGTACCTAGACTCTCCGCGTCGTCGCCGAGGCGCGCCGTGACCGCGTCGCCCCAGCGGGGCCGCCGCCTCGACCCCGGCGCGAGCTGGATGCGCTGCGCCCGGCACGCGCCCCTTACTAAAGATGCCCAGGGGCCGCGCCGCGGCGCGACGGCGCGCTTGACGCGCACGAAGTGCAACGTGACGTCGACGGACCCGCCGTCGTCTAGAGCCACCCGGGCGCGCTCGCCGCGCCGCAGCTCCCCGAGGGCGACGTCCAGGGCGCGCCGCCAGGCCCTCGCGTCCTCGCCGAGCGTCACGACCGCGCGCGTCGCGGTCTCGAGAACCGCATCGTCTTTGCTCCGCACCTCGTACGAAACCACCGCCTCGGCGCCGTCCGTCGGCCGCACCGACCGACACAGCCCGCGGTGGTCCGCCGGCGTCAGCGGCGTCAGCGCGCGCGCGTCTTCGAACGCCTTGATGGCGGTCCACTTGCGATCCCGCGCGAGCATCTCGTCCCGCGTGTAGCCGCCCTCCCGCCCCTCGTGGTAGTCGTCGTCGTCGGAGCTGTGCGGGTCGGGCTGCTCGCCGAAGTAGGTCTTCATGATGTGTTGCTTGTTGTATGTCCGTTCCACTTCGTTGCACCGCTGCGAAGCAGAGGCTGGGAGAGGGGACCCAGCACAGTGTGCCACACAGATGGCGGCGCGACTTCCTGAGCGGTCTGTCGCTGTACACGCCTTCCTGCGACCAATGCGACACGGAATGTGGCGTAATGAATCACTTTTTGCTGTCTTTCGCACGCTTAGGCTTTTTTTTGCAGCTGAGGCTTGAAAAACCCGTGTGTAAAACCCGAACCCGAGCCCGAGCTTATGACCGAAGAACGCGCTCTCTCATTCTACTTGCCATGAAACAAACACGACACAGCTGCTTCGTCGCCACAGACTCCCACAAGAACAACCGAAGGTCTGAAAGCATTCATTCGCCGCGCATACGCATCCGCAGTCTGCACGGCGTTCCTTGTGGCCGGTCTTATACTCGCATCGATCATCTTTGACCCAAGAAAAAAACACAATACGTCGCGCACGTCCCCAGAATACCTTTAGCAGCCGCTTTGCAACTTCCAGTTGCAGCTACACGCTTAGCACCATTCGCCTCCTACGCCACCTCGCATCAATGACTGCCTCCGCTCAACTAGCCCCACGCTCCGCGCCGTTGCGCGTGATCAGGAGCTCGAGCCTGCACGTCTCGCAGCCGAACCCAAGCTGGTTCGGCAACCCGCCCAACGCGCCCGACGCCACGTGGTCGATCAAGAGCTGGCTGACGAGCCGCTTCCACTTTAGTTTTGCCGAGTACAGCGGCGGGCCGGGGAACTTTGGCGTCCTCCGCGTCGTCAACGATGACATCGTGCAGCCGAAGCGCGGCTTCGGCGCGCACCCGCACAGAGAGATGGAGATTGTTACTTACGTCGTCGAGGGATCATTGTGGCACAAAGACAACAAGGGCAACAGCGAGAGCTTAGGCCGCGGTTCGGTGCAATTCATGTCTGCGGGCACTGGTGTGGCTCATAGTGAAGCGAACAAGGGGTCGAAGCCGCTCCGCTTCGTCCAGTCCTGGATCGTCCCCCGCAAGCGCGGCTTGGCGCCGAGCTACGGCAGCGCGTCCAACTTCGACCGCGGCGACGCGTGGGCCTACATGGTCGGCGATGCCGACGCCGCCGGGGACGCCCGGGTGCGGATCCATCAAGACCTACACATGTACGCCACCGAGCTCTCCCCGAACAAGTGCGTCGGCTTCGACATCGGCGAAGCGCGCCAGGCGTACGTGCTCGTGCTCGAGGGCGACGTCACGATCAACAAGGCGCAGCTCTCGGCCCGCGACGCCTGCGAGGTCAAGGGCCCGCTCAAGCTAGACTTCTCGGCGGGCGCCGCGGGCGCGCACGTGCTTGTCTACGAGATGGCGTTGAGCTCGGACGGCCGCGCGGACGCCGTGCTGCCCTAGGTGCCCCACGCGTGTCCCATGTCTAATGTGTCATGTACTCTAGTATACTACTCGCCAAACTCCACGCCATCGAGCAGACTCGGACGCAACTAAAACGTCGTGAACGCCGACAAACTCGCCGACAGAACTGCCGACAAGTCGCCGACAGCCTGAGCGAAGGGTCAACTAATCACATATTACTCAGAAGGCCATGGCGACCACGGGCTCGGCCTCGGCCTCGGACTCCTCGTCGTCGTACTCGATCGCGACGCGCGCCCGGGCCGGGGCCTTCCACTTCGCTCTTCGCACCACGGGCTCATCAGTAACCATCGCCTCGGCCGCGTCCTCGATCTCGTCCTCGGACTCGTCCGCCTCGCAGTACTCGATGATGTCCGCCAAACGGTCCTCCTCGTCCTCCTCCTCACTCTCGGCCTCGAGCGCATTTTGGTCCAGGGACTGCTCCTTGTCGAGCGCCTCGTTCCAGGCCGTGGACTCGAAGTTGTAGATGTCCCCGTACGTGCCCTGTTTGAGCCGTTGCAACAGCTCGGCCTCGATGGACTTGGAGAGCTTGGCTGCCGTGAGGGCCTTGACCTCCTTCCGGTCCTCCCGCCGCTCTACCTTCTTCTTCACCGTGGTGAGCGTGGGTCGACTCCTCAACGCTAACTTGCGCATGCGCATGAGGTACTGGTGTATGCGCGTGAGGCGCTGCTTGTTCCGGTGCTGCAGATATTTCGGGAAGTGTTCCAGTTCGGTCGTCACCTTTTCGAGGGCCGCGGCGTAGTTGCGCGGCAGCTTGATCTTCTGCCACAATCTTGAGGGTAAGTGCGCCCGCTCGATGGTCTTGACCATGAGGTAGCACTTGCCGTCGATTTCTCTAATGGTAGCATATCTAGAGTTGGCGAGGGGGCAGGCCGACTTGTTGCAGAGCCCGGTCACGTTCATCTCGTTCCGGCAGAAGTTCTGGGTCTGCACCTTGGCCTTGAAGGAGCAGAACTGGCCGTTCAGCTGCTGCCAGATGAGCTCGTCGTTGATGGACATGGTGGCGTCGCGTTAAGGAGCTGCTGTGGCTGTACTGCTCTTGCTCTTGCGGCGGCCCGAGGCGCTCCAAACGCAAGCGCTTCGATGCGTGCCGGTTGATAGCGTTGCTGTGCGCTGTACGAGACGCTATATGATGTGTAGGAGTCGCTGCGCCGTGCCCCTGGTCTGAGTCAAGCCTCTATCGATGAATTTGGGAGAGGCCGAGCCCGCGTATTAGTAGCCCACGGACGAGCCGAGCTGTGCGGGGTGGGCGCATCAGACGGCGCGGCGACGATTCCTTCTCGGTTTCGACGAAAATGGGATTCGTGCGGGTTTTATGCTGAGTGGCTGCGCGCGCCCGGACGTCCACAGAACCGCAAGAACGGATCGCCACACAGCTTGCGCGAACGATAAAGGCTCTAAAATATTGCGCCGCGACGAGCGCCGCCAAACGTTACGGAACACACACTGTCGAGCAGCCACAGCAAACCCCAGCTCGGCAACAATAATCAAGCGCCGCACGCACGCACCCAAGCAGCATGTGGACGGCCCTCGCCACGGACATTGCAGGGAGACGGCGCCTCGACGAGAACGCCGTCGCGCACGAGTTCCACGCATTGAACACGCTACTGCTCGTGGTGGTCCTGAGCTTGTGCATCCTGAGCGCCTACCTCATCAAGAAGTACCGCTTCTACTTCATGCCCGAGAGCTCGGCGGCGCTGTGCGTGGGCCTGGTCGTGGGCGGCATCGCGCGCCTGATCACTCATAGCGATGAGGAACTCGACTTTCTCAGCTTCGACCCGGAGCTCTTCTTCTTTTTGTTATTACCGCCTATTATCTTTGAGGCAGGGTACACGTTAAGGCGGAAGAACTTCTTTAGGAACCTGGGCACGATTACGCTGTACGCGGTCGGCGGCACGCTCGTGTCGACTTTTGTGATCGGCTACCTGACCTACGCCTGCGCCAAGGCGGGTATTATTGATGTGGACGCAACGAACCCCATGGAGGCCCTGATGTTCGGGGCGCTGATTTCGGCCGTGGACCCGGTGGCTACTTTATCAATAATGGGTTCGCCGGAACTCAATTGCGACCCTTTATTGTACTCCCTGGTCTTCGGCGAGTCCGTCTTGAACGACGCCGTGGCCATTGTGTTGTTCCGGACCTTCTACAACTACTATGAAGAAAGTGCGGAGTTCGACCAACAAAAGATACCCGTCGCGCTCTTCGAGTTCCTCTTCGTCAGTGTGGGCTCCGTGTTGCTAGGTGTCGCTACAGGATTGATCTGCTCCTACCTCTTTAGACATACCCGAATTAGGGACTACCCGAAGTACGAGATCTCCTTACTCTTCTTATTCGCGTACGGAAGCTACGCTCTCGCGGAGAGCATCGAGCTGAGCGGGATCATGGCTTTGTTTTTTTGTGGCATTGTACTCGCGCACTACAACAGCTATAATCTCTCAAAAACGTCCCAGACAACGGCGGAGGAGATCTTCTCCGCGCTCTCGACGGTCGCGGAGTCGTTCGTGTTCATGTACATGGGCATGGGCTTCTTCACGGGCCGCTTCAAGACCTGGGACTCGACCTTTGTGTTATTGGCGATCCTGTTCTGTTTATTTGGAAGGGTGCTCAACGTCTTCCCGCTCAGTTTCCTGTCGAATGCCATAAGGAAGCAGAAGATCCCCTGGAAGATGCAGGTCGTGATCTGGTTCGCCGGGTTACGCGGGGCTATCGCCTTCGCTCTATCGCAGAACATGCCCGGGCCGCACAAGGACGTCTACGAGACGACGACTCTATCGATCGTCATCTTCACCACGGTCGTGTGTGGTGGATTAACCGAGCCCATGCTGCGCCACGCGGGCATGAAGCGCTCGGCCGAAATTGAAGATGTGGACGAGCTCCACACGGAGCTGCTGGAAGTCGGCGCGGAGCCGCGGCGCCTCGCGGTGCCGGCGCCGGGCTTCCACGCGGCCTTCCGGGAGCTGGACCAGCGGTACCTCAAGCCGCTCTTCGGCGGCCAGCCCCTGGGGGACATCCCGAAGCGGCTCCCCTTGCGACGGCCCGACGCGGGCGGCACGGACGACTGAGGCGTCCTCCTGTGATGAATAGTGAGTTCTAAGAAGCCGGTCTTCTTTCTTTTTGGTAGGCGCTAGTCGAACCCCCCGGTACTCGCCGTGTAACGTTACGCGCCTAGAGCACCATGTTCGTGATCGTCTGCGTCTCGACCTGGCTGACCCCCGGGATGGCCTTGAGCTTGGCGATGAAGTCGGCCTCCGGCGGGTGGCCGGCCTCCTCCCAGGGGCCGTAGCCGTCCAGGGGCTGGGTCACCATGACCTTGAAGTCGAGGCAGCCGCCGCACACCAATCTATTCACGGTGGCGCCCTCGATGGCCTTGAGCTCGGGCAGGTACTCGGCGAGGACCTTGGAGCAGGCCTCGAGCGACGCGGACGTGGCCTTGTCGCCCTCGTATTTGCAGCGCCACTCGCGGCAGACTCTGTCAAACTCCATGGCACCATTGGCCAGGGGCACGCCATGGTTGACGACGGCGGTGCGCGGCGCAGCTGCCGGCGCGAACGCGCTGGCGCCGGTGAGAGCGAGGGCGGCGATGATCTTCTGCATTGTGCAAGCTGGGGATCTCTGAGCGTTTCAGAGAGCGCTGCAAGTCCCAAAAATCGGGTTTTTCACCCCGCACGACAGCCGACGCAGGTTAAGTATAGCATAGCATAGCATAGCGGACTCGCGTAATCGATTTTGCTAGATATAGTTGTGTGTGGATGTACTTCTCAGTTAATTTTAAGTAAAAGTTTAAGATTAAGACACACTACATATGAGTCCCGGGCTTGTAGACGCGGCACGCGCGGAGGGCTTTTGCAACCCCCTTCTTCCGCCGTCGCCGCCCCAGCGCCCGCATGCCGTTGGCGTCGATGCGGTGGAACGCCAATAGGTTCGGCGGCAACGCCCGGTCCGTGTCCTCGGCGGGGTAGGGCGCGTGGCCGGTGTGGCCGTTGTTGAACAGGGCGTAGCCGGGCACTTTTTCCTCCAACGCATCCAGTTCTCAATTGTATTTGCCATTTGAGCTACTTCTAATTCTCCTGATTTAAAATTAGAATCCGATTTTTACTCTGGTTTGGCGGGCTGTTCAGCGTCCACCGGGGTTGGTTCGGTCTTCAACGTGATGCCAGTCTTCTCGACTTGTTCCTCGTTGCCAGTTTTTAGGAATGATATCAGTAAAAGGCCAATTGTGAAAACCACACCTAAAGTGACGAATGCAGCAACCATCGATGATAGTGAAGCTGACATATTGTTATTGTTTCCCGTTGGTATACAATGTAAATTTATCTATCGGCGGGTCATCATCCGGGCGCGAAGGGCGCGGCTCTACGGCGACCTGGCCGCGTCGCCGGCGGCCAAGGCCCGCGTGCTCAAGATGAGCTGGTGCCACGCCGAGGTCCACGCCGCGGCGCGGAAGAAGCCAGCCTTCTTCGGCCCGTAGTGCAGCTGTATAAGTATTTACTGTATTTCTTTTATTAACTCACAACACCCTCGGAACCCGGGGAAGCCCGTACCCCGGCGCGTGTCCACGGCTCGGGCGTGTAGACGCGGCACGCGCGGAGGCCCGAACGTTGCATTCGGACGCGCCTCTTCAAATAGCTTTACTGTTAACAAACTCACAGGGTGCAGCGCGGCCAGACGCGGTCCGTCGTCGGATGGCCCGCGCGCACCTTCTGCCGCCCGGGCTTCGGCGGCTTGGCGTGGTCGAAGAGGTACGCCTCCGCCCGCCGGTCGCCGTCGGTGGCGCCGCAGTCGTGCGCCTGGAGGCCGTCGCGGCACCGGACGAGGCACACGTTCTCCGGCGGCGCGCGGCGCTGCTCCATGCCCATCTCCTCGCCGAAGCAATCGCCGACGCGCTCCAAACCGCCGGCGCCGCTACGCCGCAGCCGGGCGATGCGCCTGAAATAGTCCGCGAGCGCCTCGCCGCGGTCCATGGTCGGGCCTTGCGTGGCGCACCGGCCCCCATAATTTGGAACCGCCTTCCTCAAAATAACTTCCTCGAAGGCGGACTGGTCGGCGGGGCCTGCGCAGACCTCCCGCGCCAGCTGTTCGGCCAGCCAGGCCCCGACCAACTCCCGCATGGCCGGCGTCGCTTTAATATGGAGCACGCCCGTGTTGATCTGTCGGTCGGTTCGCAGCGCCACGAGGTGGCACGCGTCGCCGCCAATTTTCTGGAGCGTCGGCCACCACGCCCCGCACGTCGCCAGCGCGAACTGCACGTCGAGGTCGAGCCAGACGACCCACGCGCCGTCGGGCGCCCCGCGCAGCCGCGCGGCGATCGCGGCGACCTTGGCCGTGTAGGGACACGCGTGCGTGGACGACGTGGCGTTCCAGGGCAGGAGCCCGTACGCAAACCCGTTTGCGTCCGCCGCGCGGCGGACGCCGGCCACGTACGTGGCGTACGCCGCGACGCTGCGCGCGTCGCCCATCTGGATCACGTGAGCGCGGACCGTGCTGCCGGCGCCGCTGGGTTTAGCACCGATGCCGGTCTCCAAGGCGGGCAGGGCGCCGGTGCGCGCGCCGGGCGACCGGGTCAAGTCGCGGAGCGCGGCCCCGAAGGGATCCGCGGCATTCGCGCGCACGTAAGCGCCGAGGGCGGTCGCCCAGACGCGCGCGAACGCGGACCGGCGAAGCAGCACCGCGCCCCCGTCGAGGAGCACGTCCGCGTTCGACGGGAGCGTCGCCCACCACTCGGGGGAGGGGCGCGCCGCGCCGACCGGGAAGAGCGTGAGCGCGTAGGGCGGCGCCTCGTAGGCGACGAGGCGCGCGAGCGCGTGGCGGGGCATCCCTACCGCCGCGAAGCGCTGCCGCAGGTCTCCGACGCGCACGACGTCGTCGACGCCGGCCGGAGCCGCATCGGGAGCGTCCGTCACGAGGCACGTCCGCGCGCCGGTCAAGGACGGCGGCGCGAAGGGCCCGTCGCCGACGAGGTGCACGAAACAGACGCCGCGGGTCATTTGTCGCGGCTTGTGCCGCGCGAACGGCACGCCGGGGCTCGCCACGTCCGCCTCGGCCCAGCGCGCCGCGAGCGCCGCCGGCGCGACCGTCCGGTTGCCCCGCCGCAGCAGCCGGTGGACGAAGCGGTCGACGTTGCCCCGCTCGCCGCCGGACGGGACGAGCCGGTCCGCGTCCCGCAGCGCGTCCATGAGCCGCGGCACGTGCCACAGCGACGCGCCGGAGTTGCCCACGCAGTGCTCCGCGTCATTTTGGCAGAAGGGCCGCGCGGGGTCCCACGGCGCGCCGAGCATCGTGTAGCCGCCCGCGTCCATTTTCGAGAGGAAGTACGGCAGCGGGAAGGACGGCCGCGCCTCAAACCAACTGTCGCCCTCGAAGAGGAGCGCGTGCGTCGTTTGGAGCGTGGCCCAGAAGACGGCGTCCCGCAGGCGCTTGTTGTACGCCTTCTTGGTGTCGTCCTTGCATCGTTTTACCCTTACGTTCCCCAGGCGGCGCACGTCGGGCCGCGCCGCGAACGCCGTCGCGTTCTTCGTGAAGGCGACGATCGGGATGTGTGCATCCAAGGCCTCGCGAGCGTGGCGCACGGCCCAGTACAGCAGGACCGGCCGTGGGTCGATGATGACCGCCGTCACCGGCGGCGGTGCTCTGCCGCCCGCCAGCAGCGGGGCCGCAGCCAAGATGATGTTTAGGCGCATTGCAGCAGCGGGGCAGCCTCAGCCCAGGTGCGGTGCCTTAGGTTTCACAGCAGTTATCGCTTCGTCAGCCCTTCGCCTGAGCGTGCTGCATCAGTCACGTCCATTATAAAATAGGCATCCTACACCCGTATGTAAAACCCGCACGCCACTCAGCTTGGCACCATAGCTGCCCTCGACGACGAGGGCGCTAGGGAGCGCGCGGGACCCTTATTGTATTGTTGTATTGTAACGTGCGGGGTTTGACGAATTCGAGCTTGTAATTTAGTGTGATGCCTAAATATTTTACTACCCGCACGACAGCCGACGCGCCAACGGAATCGACATTCACCCTCCGGGTATCTACGAACACAGCTCTACGAAGAGCAATGACTCAAATATATATATGACCGCGCCGCCCGGACGCCTACTTCATGGACTGCTGAGAGAATTGGTAGAATGATCCAAGCGCCGGTGCGCATGGTGCAGGCGATTGCGCACGTCTATTAATGACCACAAGCGACCCCAGAGAGACCTCTGGACCACGGATCGACAACATTCCTGGCCGGGGGGCGACGCTCATGGTGGGCGCTCAGCACCGCGAATCAAGAAAATACATTTTTCACCCCCCAACAAGCGTCCTATTGATCTCTTTGGACTGGTATCGAACCGAACGATACTCAAACGGCTGCATGTCGCGTTTCACCTAAGCTTAAATCCTCTGTGCGGGTTTCTCCGCCATCCAAGCTCATCTCAAGCTCGTTTTTCAGCCACAGCGGCGTGACCGGCCGCACGCGCTCTCAGCTTGTCATCAGGCTGCTCACGGCTGCGGCTGCTGGCTGCGTTGCTCGATTTCGACACGTGGTGCTTGCAATTACTTTGCTGAGTGTGTGTCGGATAATGTCTGCCGTGCGCCTAGCCGTCGCGTGCGCCGTCGCATCGGTCGGCGCCCTCTTTGTGATGCGCAGGGACCCGAGCGACCACTACTCGGCCCTAGGTATCGATCGACGAGCATCGAAGGACGACATCCGAGCCGCCTACAAGCAAGCGGCGCTCAAGTTCCATCCGGACAAGTGCGCCTCGAAACGCGGCGTGTGGCACCAATTGCTCGGCGGCACCGAGCGGTGCGCGCGCCGGTTCCACGCGGCCTCGGCGGCCGAGGAGGCGCTTTCCGGCGACGTGACGCGCATCGAGTACGACGTCGAGCTCGCGCGGCGCGACGCGGACCAGAAGAGCGCGCGGCAGCGCTGGGCCGCCAGGCACCACGACGACGGCGGCGGCCTGCTCAGTTGGTTCCGGCCGGGGCTCCTCGTGAAATGGGTCTTTGTGGCGTGTGCGCTGCTCGTCTGCTGGACCTACGCCGTCGCGCCCGTCCTTCGCGGCGCCAAGAGAGTGGTCGAACCGAAACACGTCGCCGCGGACCGGAGCGCGGCGCGCATGGCCGCGGTCAAGCGTGCGCAGGAGGCCCTCAGTGCGGCGCGGCGGCAGCAGGAGGCCCCGAGCGCGGCGCGGTGGCGCCCCGATCCAGCGCCGGCGTCGGCAGGGAGGCCGCCGGCACCCGACGCAACGCCGTCGCCTCCACAGCCGCGCCGCCGCCGGTCCGCGCCGTCGCTCGCGGCGCTGCCCGCGCCGGCGCTTCCGCAACCAGGCCGGCTTCTGGGGTGGCGGCCGTCTGCTCGCGTCGCCGCCGCTGCTGCCGCCCGCGTTGCAGCCGGGCGCCCGGCGTCGGTCGCGGCCGAGTCGCCGGCGGACGAGGCGAGGCGCGTGACGGGCGAGATTGACGGCGCCTACGCCCGGTCGCTCGCAGTCGATCGGGTGAAGGCCGAACGGCGCGATGCCGAGGAGGCCGCCGCGGCGGCCGAGGCGGCGCGCGAACAATTGCTAAACGATCGGCGCGAACGTGCCGCGAAGCTCATTGCTTCGACAGAAGAGGCGTCCGGACCGACGGCGAAGCGCGTCCGCGTGAGATTACCGCAAGGGTCGCCGCTGACGCGCTCATTCGCCGAGTCCGACCCGATTTCGCTGGTCCGGGCCTTTGTGGACGCCTCGGGTATGGCGCCCGAGAACTTTGCGCTGGTCTACCTGGGGCCGCCGATGCTTACGCTAAACGACGACGCCGCCGCTTTGTCGAGCCTGGGTCCCGGGCCCCTCGCGCTGCTCGCGAGGGACCTCGACGCCTAGATGTGCCCCTCCCGTGACAAGTAAGACTATATTAATGTGACACAGCAGATGACGCCCACGGCGCAAACCAGGCGAGGAACGCTCCAGGGTAGTCGACGAGGTAGCGGTGCGGCGTCGACCACGGCGGCCCGGCCGCTTCGAAGCGGCGCGTCTCGAACGCGCCGCCGGAGCGCTCTCTCAACGCGTCCAATTGCGCGTCCAGCACGCGGTCGTCGCCCAAAGACGCGCACGCGACGACGGCGTACGGCAGAACGGCGAGGCGCGGCGCGTACGTCTCGAAGAGCCGGAAATCAGCCTTAAGTAGCGGCTCGACGTACTCCTTCACAGCCGCATGCGCCAGGTCCGGGTTCTTGCCGTACCTTCGTTCGAAATGTTGCCAGAACGCTCGGGAGGGCAAGTCCGCCATGCGCGGCTGCGTGCGGTCAGCGTCGTGCTGCTCAGGATCAGCAAGCTGCGGCGCCCGGGCGCCCGAGACGACTAAAGCGAGCGGCCGCGGCCCGTCCCGTTTTTCAAGCTCG
>Ga0302122_10001852_pt1 | contig 13420 bp, 8 predicted proteins | sample CB21_SCM_MG_FD_203115 | JGI IMG/M metagenome (GOLD analysis project Ga0302122, IMG submission 203115) | Marine microbial communities from Western Arctic Ocean, Canada - CB21_SCM | ecosystem: Environmental > Aquatic > Marine > Oceanic | place: Canada: Western Arctic Ocean | collected 2017-09-28
TTTAACGCGACAGAAGGATCCTCTTCGAAACAGTTCTCGGCCAAAAAAAACCGCCAGGCGTACTTCGCCACGACCCACTGCTCCTTCACGTGGGCCGGCGCGTCAAGCGCCGGTCGGCTCCAGCCAGTCGGGGGCGTCACGGCCTCCCAGACCGCCCGCGCGCGCTCGTTGCCCGCCGACAATAACAAGTAGTCCAAGACCAGCGGCGACCAGGCATCTAAAGATAACGCGCGCAACCGCCCGAACTCGCCCCCCAATCGTCGGTGCGCCGCGGCGCAGTCCGCGCATAACGCGACACCGACACTCGTAGAGACCCAGTCCGCGTCGTCCGACGCGCACTCCGCGCACAAGGGGTTCTCCGCCTGGAACGCGCCAATAGACGAAAAGTCCGTCTGGTGCGCGCCCGTCGCCCGCCGCAGCGCCGAGACCCACCGCAGCCGCTCGTCTTCATTCTCGGCTTGCAAGCATAAGCGGGACGCGTCCTCGGCGATGACGGCGAAGGCGAAGGCGCCGCCGAAGTTATCCACACGATCCGCGCCGCGCACGACCGAGCACCCGTCCAGATCTAGTAATTTCTTGTCCTTCGAGGTGACGTCGAAGTAGTACAACGCGCCTCCATGGAGCCGGTGCCACCGCCTCTTGGGCGCCAGGCCCGCGACGCGCGTCAGCGTGCCCAGTAAGCCGTCGTCCCGCCGGTGCAAATAGCCCTGCTTGAGGACTTCCTCATCTCGAGCGTGGGCGAGATCCGCACGCGAGGCCCGGAGGGACGCCGCGGAGCGCACCTCCGTCGTGAGCGCCGCGGACCACGTCGGCGCGCTCGACGTGCGCACGAGCCCGGCGCGGAGCGCGCCCGGCGGCGGCAGCTCGTCGCGCAGCTCGCCCTCCAGGCGCTCGCCGACGCGGTCCCACAACTCGCCGTCGATGCGCCGTCGTCTCGCGGCAACGGGCAGCGCCTGGCGACAGAGCGACGCCTCGGCCTCCAGACGCCAGCCCGCCTCCCCCTCGCTGCTCCTTTCCTTGGAGAAGGCCTCGCCGGCGGCCGCGACTGCCTCCCCAATTACGATGCACTTGGAGGCGTCCACACTGTTCAGATACCGCACCAAAGCCAGGCGGCTCCGCTCGAAGGCGCCCCGCGCGTCGGCGAGGTCCTTCTTCATGTCTCCGTCAAGACGCTTCTCGTCCAACCGTAGAGCGGCACACAGCTTCTGCTCGTAGGCGTCACCCAGTTGCCAGACGTCCCCAATGAAGCCCTCGGCGTCCCCCAACTCTTCTTCCCGGAAGGCGTCCAGCGACGAGGCGATGTCGTTCGAGAACGCGTCCGCCAACTCCGTCTGTTTCAGAGCGTAGCTCTCCAAGGCGTCCGCGAGGGTCGCGCAGCGTTGGGAACTGTTGCCCAGGGCCTCGTTGCCCCCGAAGAGCGCCCGCCCGTGCTTCTTATCCTTGAGCCACGCCGCGCACGCTTTCGCACCATCGGACGACGCCTGCAGGGCCGTGGACCAGTCCCGCAACCGAAGCGCCAGCCCGCCCAATAAACTGTCCAGGCCCTGCAACGAGCTCTCGAAGCCCTCGCACTGGCGCCGGAACATGGGCGAGTCGCGCGAATACTCCAGGCGCACGCTCGGCCCCAGCACCAGCGCGGCCGAGGACGCCGGGGCCGTCGCGGCGGCCGCCTCCTTGAGCGGCTGCAGGGCCGCGGCCTCGGCCGCGATGGCCTGCACGCGCGAGCCGTGGCCCTCGAGCGTCGGGCGGCGCTTCTCCGCCTCGAGCGTGCGCACGCGGGCGCGCAGGTCGCGGAGCTCGGCCTGCATGGCTTTTCCATTTTTTTCGTCTCCGTGCTTGTTGTGCGTGGCCGCATCCATGCTTGGTTTCACGTGATGTGGTCGGGTGCAGTGTGGTGCTGCTGCGACGGCAGCAGCAGCGTCTGTGGTGCTGCGAGCGGCAGCGACAGCGTCTGTGGTGCTGCGAGCGTCTCGCGAACAATATCTTGTTCAGGCAGCTTATCGCGCACCAACTCTGGAAACTAATGGTTCGACTAAACCCGTTGGGAAAACCCGTCGCGAACTTTTAACCTCCGCACGCCATCGATGCGCCGTCTCCTCGATGGCGATCTCCTGTATTCAAGAACGGTAATCGACAAAACTTTACCCGGGAAGCGTGGGAGGGGGGAGACAACAACACCAGGTCGGAGCTCACTCCATGTCCTCCTCGTCCTCGGACTCCTCCTCGACTGGCTCGGGCTCGGGCTCCTTGACGTAGAAGCGCTTGTCCGGCTCGTCCCAGAAAGTGCGCTCGGGCAGCGTGACCCCCAGCTCGTCCGCCCGGACCTTGATGGCGTCGGCGATCTGGTGGAAGCCCACGCGGCGCGCGGCCTCTTCCGGCGACACGCCCGACGTGTCCGGGATCAGGGGGTGCACGTGCGGCAGCGTCAACAAAAACCGCACGCACTTCTCCCAGCCCCAGACCGCGCACAGCCACAGGGGCGTGTGGCCGCCGTCGTCCCGCAGATTGAAGTTAGTGACCAAACGACCGTCATGCCAGTGCAAGGACGCCAGCCACGCCAGGACCTTGTGGTGGCCCCGCAGACACGCGATGTGCGTCGGCATGGAGCGGTCCTCGCGGTTCATGGCGTCGAAGCCGTCCACGCCCTTGCGGTAGAAGAAATGGAGCGCTTTCATGGCTTGCAAGTTGTCGTCGAAGGCGGCCTTCCACATGGGCGGGATCTGGCCGTCGTACGTCTTCGTGTACTGGGCGCACAGGCTCTGCATCTCCTCGGGTGTCATCTCGTGCTCGCCGAAGGAGCCCTGCGTGGGTATGTGCTCGTAATTTCGTTTTTGGGGAGCGGCGTCTCGCCGGCGCCGCCGATGGGTGTGTGTTTGCGTGCGCGGGCGTTCTTGTGCGGGCGCTCGCGCCGCGTCGGCAAGCAAGCGGGTGGTGCACTGCGCTTCGGCGCCTCTCAGCGAGGTATAACTCGCCCGCGCTCGTTATTTGAGGTGTGAAACCGGTCGCCTCCGCGCTCGTTTTATGGCGCTGCGCGGTACCTCGGGAAGCGGCTTCTTCTGCATAGCGAGCTTGCTCATCCCGTCGTGCTGTTGGCAAGTCCGCGGCGCCTGTTTTGTCGGACAGCCTGCGTTTGGAACGTATTACAGTTCGCAGTGGCCTTCTTGGTGTGAACCCGTTTTTCGTCTATTTACGAATTCCCAAAAGTCCCCCTCTATTCATGCGAAAGGGGTTGCCTGGGAGCCCTCTAGACCAGGACACGTCTCGGGCGAAGGCCCCAAAACATCTCCAAAATACCTAGTCAAGCTGGCTTTGTGACCTGTGTGCGTCGAATCTGTCGCAACAGGCGTTCTTCACAGCAGGAGAACATCCCACACAAGCGCACAAGTAAAATCATTAACAACTTTGAGCGCTGCCGCAGCGGAACACATCAATCGGCATCATGGCAGCCATGGAGCTGCAAGAGATCAAGAACGGCCCCGCCTCGCCGTCGACCGGCGTGCTTCTAGCGCTGCAACGAGACGGCGTGCCGGCAGAGGATGCACCCAAGGTGAAAGAGCTGCAGACGCTCCTGGCCGCGGACATTGCACAATACGGCGATGCCGCGCTCGCGGACGCGACGACGCTGCTGCGCTTCCTACGCGCGAGAGAGCACAGCGTCGCCGACGCCGCGACGATGTGGCGCGCGGCGCACGCGTGGCGCGCGCACCACGTCCGCACCGCGTTGGCGGAGTGCGGCGCCGACGACGCGTCGAAGGAAGGCTGGCGCTGGCGGCTGCACGCCGACGCCGCACCGACACACCGCGGGAAGCTTGCCATATCGCACGGCATGGGCCTGCGCCTGGACGCTTCGGCGGCCGACGGGAGCCCGCTGTTGTACTGGGCGCTCGGGGAACTGGACGTGGGCGGCATCGCGCGCGAGGACCTCGCGGACTGCGTACTGATGCGGCAGGTCGCACATTTGGAGGACGCGCTCCAGGCGTCGCGGGCCATTTCCATGAACGAGAAGCGTTTGGTGCGGTGCCGGTTGATCATCGACCTCGAGGGCTTGCGCGTGATGGCCCTGCTGCGCCGTTTAGGCGTCGTCAAGCGCATCACGGCCGTCGGCAAGACGTACTTCCCCGAGGTGACGGCGAGCGCCACGATCATCAACGCGCCGAGGGGCGTCGAGACGCTCTGGCGCGGCGTGAACGTGTTCCTCAACGCGGCGATGCGGGCGAAGGTGAAGATTGTCGGCAGAGACTACCGCGAGGCCCTCGTGGACCACGCGAAGATCGGGGACTACGACGCCCTGCCGCTGCGGCTCGGCGGCGAGGCGCCGGACCCGCCGCTGCCTCTGCTCGTGCCGCCGGGCGCCGGGGAGGGTTCGGAGCCGTTCCTGCGCGAGCCTGTTCCCTCGCAAGACTAAGTTTGTATGTTGTTACGAACCGGCCTCTACGCCCTGCCGGCCGGCCGCCGCACCGTGGAGATGTAGTGCACGTTGTTGCCCCGAATGAAGCAGTCGCCGTACTTGGCCTTGAGCTGGCCGTCGACGTACTCCTCGGTCTGCTCCATCGCAATGTTCATGTACCCGTCGAGGCACGCCAACACGCCCCGGTAGGCGACGCCGCTGTTCAGCTTCACGATGACCGGCCGGCCCAGCACGGCCTTGAGGAAGTCCGAGGGCTGGTACTTGCTGGCGGTAGAGGGGGCGGCGTCGGCCTGGGCGGCCATCGCTACGGCGGCGCGCGGCTAAGCGTGTCGTGCTAAACGTGAGCGGCTGCGCAACGGCGTGCAGTTGGGTTGCGTTGGAATGGGATCTCCCGTACTTCTGGAGTTAAGGCGAGCGCTCGTTGCCTTAATAAGGCGTCCAAAAGACAGCTTGCTCGCGGCAAACACCCGCGCGATGCTGGCAAAACGGGTTCCATCTCGTGGCGATTTCCCTGTTCTTGGCCCAGTGACGCGTACCAGCCGCACCAGGCGTTGCAGACGTCTACCAGAGCTGTAAGCTTCAGACTGAGCATCGCTTCTGTTCCAGCCGCCTCCACCAAGCCGCCAGGAAGCTGCCAGCTAAAAGCTGTGCATAGCCTATATGAGTTGGGCCGACGTCGTGAAGTCGCCAGTAGTTGCCAGATACAAACCTGCGAGCACAACGACAAAAGCGATGCAGCGCTCGAGCCGGAGGAAGGCGACGGCGGTAAATGTCAAGCTCTGCGAGGACGGCGGCGCCGCCCGCGTCGTCTCCGCGGCGTCGCTCGGCCCGCTGGCGCCGCGTATTAGACGAAGGCGCGCGCACCTGGCCGACGTCTTTTTGCCCGGGGGCTACCCGCACTCCGTCGCGCCGGGCTACGGCGCCTATCAATTGTGGGACATGGCCCAAGGGCTCACGAGCTACGTGCGGGCAAACCTCGCCTACAAGGCGACGCTGGAGGGGCTGGGCGTGGGCGACGTCGAGGCATCTGTCATGGCTGGGGCGTTAGCCAACGTGGCCAAGGACGCCTCGTCGTCCCTAGCCGGCTTATTACTCGCCTACTGCTCGGGCAAGGACTTCGGGCGGCGGGTCCGCCAGTGGCGCCTGATGGCCGACGTGGCGAACGACTGTGGTTTGACGCTCCAAATGCTCGCGCCGTGGTACAAGGACCATTTTGTATTTATAGCCTGTCTGGCGGCGGCGTGCCACTGCGCGTGTGGCGTCATGGCGGGAGCGACCAAGGCCTCCATCTCGCAGCACTTCGCGCGTGACGGGAACTTCGAGGAGCTCGTATCCAAGGAGGGGAGTCAAGAACAGGCCGTGAACGTCCTCGGGCTGTTACTCGGCTACGGCGTGCTCACCGTGCTGAACGATTCCCCTTTGACAGTGATCGGGGCCTTCGTTATTCTAACGGTCCTCCACGTCCTGGCGAACGTCCTGGCGGTGCGGCAGCTCCGCTTCCGGACGGTCAACGAACCGCGATTCCGCGTGCTGTTCGACCGTTTTCAACAAAGCCTGCCGCTAGATATTGTATCCGTCGGCGACGCGGAGCCCTTGCTCTTCGCCGGCTGGCGGCCGCTGGGCTGCTCACTCGCGGACGTGGCGCACGTCCCGGCGGCCACGGCGGCGGCCGCGTTGCTCGCGGCCGAGGGGCGGAATTTTGTCATCCTGGAGGGCCACGCGTTGCTGGCGCCGGACGCGACGACCCTCGACGCGCTCGAGGCGCGGTTCTGCCTCGCGGGCGGGCGCGCGGCGGACTGGCCCGCCTTCCTCAAGGCGCTCGCGGCGGCGGGCTGGGACACGTCGACGCCGCTGCTGGACGACGCAGGGGCGCGTGTGCGATGGCGTAAGGTGTAATGTGTCTGTATTTTATGCCTCCCCGGCGAGCTATTCTGACTCGGACGAGTCCCAGTCAGAGTCCAACGCCACTGTCCAATTCCAAGTCCCAGTCGATGTCCCTAAAGCGCACGGGACCGGGAAGGTCCTCCACTCCGCGGAGGGCTTGTAGATCGCGCGCCGTGCGGGCGCCCAGCAGCGGCGCCAGGGCCGCGATGCCGCCGCCCTCGTAACACATGTACCTGGCCTTTTCCTTTGAGACGACTGGTTCCGGATTAACGTGATAACTATCCGGCTCGTCGCCCGTGAGCATGCTGAAAAACGCCTCGGCTGCGAGGGATCCATCCCAACTGGATCCACCCCAACCGTTGACGTAGACGTCGCTTGCGAATGAACGTTCTTCATGTTTGACATGGCGGGAATCAGAGGCGTAGTTAACAAACGAAAGAAGAACCATCGCGTGTAAGGCCCGAGTCATTATAGTGCCGGTTTCGAAGTCGTAATGCTCGCCATATCGAGTCTCAGCCTGAGTTGCACCATTGACGGTCCACTGGTGCTGAGTTACACCATTAACGGTAACTTCAATTCGGTTCCAAGGACATGGCATAAACTCTTGGGTAAAATTATTTGGAATGTCCCTAATCGTTTCGGCGACCGCACGCTGCCACGTCACCATCAGCGCCACGCGCCGCGACGGCGGGGTCGCCTTCCAGGCCAAATCCGACGCGTCGACCTCTTCACAATATTCGCCTTGCAAGGCGTACCCAAATCGTGCCGAATCCGATTTCACCCAGTTCGCCTTGCCCTTTGGCAGGCCGTCAGCGTATGATGCGATATAAGTCCGGAGCCCGATGCTGAGGCGTGGGTCACGACCCGTAAGCTTCTCGAGGTGGCCTTCCCCCGGGCCATCCCATTCACATGTCTCCGGACGTTTTAAATCAGTCCCGGAGAAGACCTTGTCGAGCGCCTCGGCCGCCTGGCGCCAGCGATGCGCGAACGGACCGCTGTCGCCGAAGAGCTTTCGCGTGCGCCATGACGCGCAGACGAGTCGGCCGAGCGTCGCGCAGTCTAGCCAGAGCGATAACGCACCGGTGGCGCGCTGGGACTCGATGAAGGAGAGCAGGGCTTCGCCTCGCTCCGCCGCCGCCATCTTGAAGCTCCTCTGTTCAAATTTAATCTATCTCACCAAATGCGACGTCCAGGAGCGCTTTTTACTCGTACGCAGGTTACGGTTGGGTGCTAACGGACTACTGAATCGAGCGCTCGTGTCTCTACATTGCCAATTGGCCAATTGCGGCGTCACGCGACCGGTGGCAAAGAAACCCGTACAGGTTGACAGACCAAGTGTCAACAATACGTTAATTGGGGGGTAGGGAATACAGGCCCCGCCTCGAGTCGGCCCAGCTCGGCGCCGCGCCGGCGAGCAGCCCTCTCGAGGGCTTCGCCGCCCGGAGCCGCTCGCCCTCGTCCCTGAGGCGCGCGTGGCAAGCCTTCAGGTTATCGAACCAGGCCGTCCAGGCGTCGAACCCGTCGCTCAGCGGGTTTGGCTCCCGCAGGATGAGTAGAGACTCCCAGACCTGCCAGTCGTCGTCGCCCTCGTCCTGCGACGGCTCGACGCCCGAGGAGCGGTGCGTGAGCTGAAAACCGGCGCTGAAGAGCACCTGGCGCCCGCCCGCAAACCGGTCCACGTCGCGCCCGAAGGCCTCGTTCCCACACCTAATCCGCCGCCGCGCGTCGTCGTCCGGCTTCTCGATGATCGCGTCCAGAAGGTCCCGCAAAGCGGCTACGGCGTCGCCGTAGGCCGCGCCCGCGCTCGTTTCGAGTGTTTCCAACGCGGCCTCGACGCTCGCGACGCCCTTCAACCAGGCCCGCGCCTCCTGCTCCAGCTCCGAGCGGCCGCGGGCCTCGGCCGCGCGCCGCGCGTCCCGTTTCGCTTTGCGCGCCGCGCGCGACTCGTCGGCCTGCTTCGAGCGTTGCTCATCTGAGCGCTGCGCCGCCTGGCGCCGCTCGGCCGCCTCCCGGTCGGCCTGCTCTGCGCGTTCCTGTTCCGCCTGACGGAGCCCTTCTTCCGTGAGTGCCGCCGCGGCCGCGGCGGCCCGGGAGACCTGCAACGCTTTCTCGCGCTGCTCCTCCTCCACGGCCACGTCGATGTCACACGCGTCCACCACTTCCACGGCATTCCGCAGCGTCGCCTCGAGGCAGTCCCGCGCGGCGGCGATCTTCGACCGCATCGTCGCGCCGTAGCGCGGCTTCGCGACCATGTGCGCCGGCGCCTCGGCCTCGAGCGCCGCGACGGCCTGCTCCGCAAGCACGAGCCCCGCCGCGGCGCCGTCCTCCTCCGCGTGGACGCGCGCGGCCGCGGCGTCGCGCGCGCTGCGCACCGCCTGCAGCTTCGCGAGGAACGCCTGCTCGACGACCTCATCCGTGGCCTTGAGCTTTGTTGCGAACTTCTCCGCTGTCCTTCGTAAATCGCCGTCGGCGCAGCGCTGCCGGATGGACTCGGCCGCGGCGCGGCGCTCGAGTGCCGTGTCGCGGCTCTCCGTCGCGGCGGCTTTTTGCAGGGTCAGTTTGGCGTCGTCGAGCGCCGCGCTGAATTTGCGGAACTCGGTCATTGTGCGTGCAGTGCCTCAGCGGTTACAGCCTTGTACTCTTTGTGCGCTCAAAACACCCAGTTCTTGCGGCCAGCGCTGCGACCTAAATGAATCTGCGTTTCTGCGCAAGGCGGCAAGTCTGTTTTTGATTTATGCGGTCACACGGGAGATCAGAGCGCTGCCCTGTAAAAACCCGTTTTGGAGTCGACGTGATCGAGGATCGAGGAGTCTCCCCCCCCGGGCCCCGGGCTCCGTCTAGTATTACTAGCACCCTAACAACTCCTCCAGGCCGCCATACACCCGGACGTTTAGTCAGGACCGCGGTGGTGCGCGTTATATCCATGGAACAGCTTACCCCCGCCCCAGAACGGTGCGTGCGGCTAGGGCGCGCACGCGCACTTGGCGACGTAGCTGTTGTGGTCGTCCAGCTCCTTGGCCTTCTGTTCGCCGATCTTCATGAGCAGGGAGTAGAGCTTGGTCACGATGAGGGAGATCCAGATGCGCACGCAGAGGTAGAAGATGAAGTAGATCATGAACGCGATGTACAGACCGACGCTCCAGGAGTGGTGCGAGTAGACGCGCCCGTACCGGCCGAAGTATAGGACCGTAATAATAATAATGTTGAGGATCGTCGCGAGGACCCAGGCCCACGAAACGGCTGCGTAAGTGACCACGAGGCACCCGTTGAAGATTTGCGCGCCGATGAGGCCGCAAATGGCGGCGCCGACCATGATGAGCGTCCAGTAGCTGCCCCAGATCACGTTCAGGATAGAGAGCACGATATCGACGCACGCGATGATGCGTGTTGAGAATCGCAGGTCCAGGCAGTGCTTTTCTTCTTCGGTAATGGTCCCGATCACGACCTGCCCTTCACGCACGCCGCCCGGCGGCACGACGGGTTGGACCGCGGTCTGGACCTGCGTGGAACAACAACTCTCGCGCTTCCGACGGCGTCGCGGCGGCGGCAAGATGAAGCTCTCCGCGCTGCGTCACTGACCTGAAACGTGTCGCCGGGCTTCATGTCGGCGGGAACCTGGCACTGCACCGTCTGGCCCTCGGCCTCGACGTTGATCGTGTCGCCGGGGCTGACGCCCTCGGGCACGGTGACCTTCACCAGCTTCGGCACGAGGGCGGCCATCTTGCCTTGTGGATTGGCGACTGCGGGGGCGTGCGGTCGCGCGCCGCGACCGCCTCGCGCGCTGTGTCGGTTCCTGGGCAGTTTCAGATTTCCAGCCTCAGAGATTGAGAGACTTTGGCGGCTCGCTCCTTCGTGGTCACTCAGTTGTGGTTCTGTGTGTCCCTCAGAAGCAGTAAGATCCGGCACGCGCGCACGCACCTCTTAATTCGCCGCTTTTTTTGCAAACCTGCGCCCGCTTTTTCCAAAGGGTGCGGGTTTTTCCCCAAGCTGTGCCGGGACTTAGTACACGAGCTCACAAACGAATTACAGATCACAGGGCCGGCAGCCCCACGCAGCCCGCCCGCAGGTAGTCCCTGACAAGTAGCCCGGTGACGTCGTGGCCGTCGTCGACGTGCTTCCAGGCCTCGGCGCGCGCGTCCCACTTGTAGGTCTGCGCACCGCTCACGGGCGAGAGCAGGCTCACGGTCCGGGCGTCCGTGTTGGGCGCGAGCTGAAAGGCTCCTTTGTCGCCGAGGTCGATCACGACGACGCCGTTATCATGCGACGTCGCCACGCCGTCGAGGCCCGCGAACGCGGCCATCACGCGGTCCGTGAGGATGGTAACGCGGTCAAGGAATTGAGCGGGGTCGTCCTCGACGGGGGCCCGCGTCGTCGGCGCCGCCACGCGGCGCGGCCACCGGCGCTCGCGCTTCTGCTTCGGGTCGGCGATGGCCGACATCGCGGCCGGCGGCCCGCGGGCTGCCGCGAAGGTGCGGCGCACGGCGGTCGCCGGTCGCGCCGCGCTGGACGATGTCGCCGCGGCGCCGACGCGCTCCGCATTCCACGCAGCCTCGGAAAGGCTAGCACGGAATCGTCGCAAGAGCACGCCACCGGCTCGACGGCTCGACGGCGTCATCGATGCGCCGCCGAGGGGCGCCACGCACCGCAAACAACGAGCAGTGGCTTGCATCATCCTCGTGTGTGCAGCTCTGCCTGAGCTAAACCGAGCACTGGAGCAATGCAGCGAGCGCAGGAGTCGTGCGGGCGACTGCGAACCACACAACACCGGCTCTGCAAGCTGTCACCACGCAGGAGCTGCTATGTGACAAAAATTAATATTAATGCTGACGTGCGGGTTTTAGTACGGGTTTCGTATCGACTTTGGCGTGTAACCGTGAACAAGGTCATAGTATTATATTGCAGCACGTCCAGTGCCACCACAGGAGCAGCGGCCCGACACGCGAGCCAGCCACGCGACACTACGCCGACAGAGGTGCAGTCAAAAGCAGCAAGCAGATCAAAAGGCCCGACACGCGCCAGCCAGCCAAAAGCGGCAGCACAAAAACAAACAAAGCAGCATGGGCAAGGACAACCTTCGCAAGGCCAACCGGCGCAGCAAGCAGCAGCAGGCCATGGAGTTCAAGGCCGCGGACGAGGCCAAGTACTTCTGGCAGCTGGTCGATAGAGGAGGCAACAGCTCGCCGCTCGCGGGAGCAAGAGAGCTCTTCGGCGAGCAGTCCATGGGCATCAATTTCGCGCAGTACGACGCCATCCCCGTTACACGCGGGACAACAACGCCCAAGGAGAACGAGATCCCTCCGTTGGCATCATTTCGGGACGTGACGGGCGTGCCCGCCTGGCTCAAGAAGACGCTGACCGCGCCGGACCGCATGGCCTACCACAACCCGACGCCCATCCAGAAGCACTGTATCCCTCTCGCTCTGGCCGGGCACGACGTCGTGGCCACGGCCCAGACCGGTTCTGGGAAGACCGTGGCGTTCTTATTACCCTGCTTGACGGCCGCGGCCGCAGCAGCAAGGGAGCTCAAACATAGGAAGGGCCCGGCCGCGCCGTCGACGTTGGTCTTGGCGCCGACCAGGGAACTGGCGACGCAGATCGCCGAGGAGTGCGCCAAGCTCTGCTTCGACGCGCCCAGACAGGAGAAGAACTGGTGCGTCTGCTGCTACGGTGGCGCCAAGGCTCGGACGCAGCTCGCCTTCCTGGCCAGGGGCGTGGAGGTTTTGGTAGCGACGCCCGGGCGCCTCGTGGACTTTTTGGAGCGGTCGGGGACGCGGGGGCCGCTCGTGGACCTGAGCAACGTGCGCTTCGCTGTATTGGACGAGGCGGACCGCATGCTCGACATGGGCTTCGAGCCCCAGCTGAAGAGGATCGTGGCTTATTTGCCGGAGAGTCGAAGCCGGCAGACATTGATGTTCTCGGCGACCTTCAGCAGCGGTGTGAAGAAAGTGGCCCAGACGTATTTAGACTCTCATAGACTCGCGGAGGTGACGGTGGGCCGGGTCGGGTCGAGCGTCGCGAGCATTTCTCAATTCCTAGTGGAAAGTCCGCGTAGTGGCCGCAAGCAGGACAAGTTTCCGTTGTTGACGGACGTTTTAGTCCCGAACGAAAAGACTATAGTGTTCGTCCAAAGGAAGCGGGACACGGCCTGGGTCTGCCGGGAACTTTGTAGAAAACTAGACGTACGCGCGGTCGAGATCCACGGCGACCGCAATCAAAGCCAAAGGGAGGCGGCTTTGGCATCTTTCAAGGCCGGCCGCTGCGACATCTTATGTGCCACGGACGTGGCGGCGCGCGGCCTGGACGTGACGGACGTGCGGCACGTCGTGCAGTTCGATCTGCCGCAGGACGACTTCGATACGTACGTCCACCGCATCGGGCGCACGGGCCGCGCGGGCAAGACGGGCCGCGCCACGGCTTTTTTCGTGCCCGGCTATGAGACCAATAGAGGGAACCAGGACCTGCACCGCGATTTGGTGCGGTTGTTCAAGGAGAACAAGCAGGAGCTTCCCTCGTGGTTCCTGGACACGCAGAACCCGCGCGCGTCCAATGGCGGCGCTTCCAACGGCCACGGCGGCGGCGCCAAGCGCGACGGCGCGTACGGCAACCGCGGTGGTGGTGACCGCCGGGACAACGGCCGCGCGGACCGCGGCGGCAACGGCTACGCGGACCGCGGCTACGGTGGCGGTGGCGGCGGCGGGCGGGGCAAGGGCGGCTTCGACGGTGGTCGCGGCGGCCGGGGCAAGGGCGACCGCGGGGACCGCTGCGGCAAGGGCACGGGCCGCGAGCGCAACTACGACGACGAGGCGCCCATGCCGGGCACGCGCGCCGCGGCCATCCAGCGCCAGCGGGCGGCCCCCAAGGCGAAGGCCAAGGACGACAAGCCGGTCTTCCGCAACCACAAGGACTACATCTCCTGGCTCACCAAGCAGAAAGAGTCGCAGGGGCCGCGGGACGCCGCGCCGCCCTCGCCGCCGCGCGACCGGATGCCGCGTGCGCAGAAGAACGGCGCGCCGCCGCCCCCGCCGCCGCGCGACCGGATGCCGCGTGCGCAGAAGAACGGCGCGCCGCCGCCCCCGCCGCCGTCCTTCGTCGAGAACGGCAAGGGCCGCGGCGGCCGCGGCCGCGGCC
>Ga0302122_10001853_pt1 | contig 13418 bp, 15 predicted proteins | sample CB21_SCM_MG_FD_203115 | JGI IMG/M metagenome (GOLD analysis project Ga0302122, IMG submission 203115) | Marine microbial communities from Western Arctic Ocean, Canada - CB21_SCM | ecosystem: Environmental > Aquatic > Marine > Oceanic | place: Canada: Western Arctic Ocean | collected 2017-09-28
GCGGGCGTGGCCTCAATGCCACGTTCACCGTGCGCCGTATCAGCTACGGCCAAGGCGTCGAGCGCGTGTTCCCCGTCAATAGCCCCAACGTCGAAAAAGTCACCGTTGAGCGCCGCGGCAAAGTCCGCCGCGCCAAGCTCAACTACCTCCGCGAACGCATCGGCAAACGCGCCATGCTCGTCAAAGAGCGCAAGTAATCCGCGCAATCACCATTTGCAGAGCGGGGCTCATAAGGGCCCCGTTTTTTTTGTTGGAGGGCACAAGTTGAATATCTTTAAGTTTCCAATCGCCACGGCATCCCGCACAACTGGCACGTGGATTCGGATTTAGATCGATTCAATTTTGAGCGCGAACATCACACACGCGCGCTAATTCGATTGGCTGGGGTGGACGAAGCCGGTCGTGGCCCACTCGCCGGCCCGGTGGTGGCGGCGGCGGTTGTGTTGCCAGCGGAGTGGGCGGAATCGGGTTTGCCCGAATCGCTCCAACGCCTTAATGACTCCAAGCAGCTCACCGAGAAAATACGCGAAGAATTATTCGTCGCCATTCATGCGGAAACAGAAATCCATTTCGGCATCGGCCTCATCGAGGCAACCGTCATTGACGAAATCAACATCCTCCAAGCTACTCACCGCGCGATGAACGCCGCCCTCGCCCAACTCTCTCCGCCCGCCGCGCATGCGCTCGTGGATGGTCTTCGCGTCCCCACGCTCGCCATCCCCCAAACGGCCATTGTCAAAGGCGACCAAAAAAGTTTCAGCATCGCCGCCGCCAGCATCCTCGCCAAAGTCACTCGCGACCGCCTCATGCGCGAGCACGACGCCCGTTGGCCCGAGTATGCCTTCGCCAAACACAAAGGTTACGGCACCGCCGCGCACCTCGCCGCGCTCGAAGCTCACGGCCCGTGTCCCATTCACCGGCAAAGTTTTGCACCCGTGCGGGCGGCGCAAGAACCAAAGCCTAAATTCCAATAACCAAGGAATTACCAATTCCTATTATACGCCCCGTAGAGTTTGGAAATTGTGCATTGGGATTTCCTTGGGGGTTTGGGCCTTGGTCATTGGAAATTATTATTTATTCCATATTTACCTTGCCCCTCCGCCTCCCCCGCCTACGCTCCGGCTATGGTTTGGGGCGACGGTTTCATCGATTGGTTTCGGCGCGCAGAGCCGGAGCATTTACGCCGAGGACGCTTAGGGGAGCGTGCGGCCAAGCGGCATTTAAAAAAGGCGGGCCTGAAATTTCTTTATGCAAACTACCGCACCACCAAAGGCGAAATCGATCTTATCTTCCGCGATGGGGAAGCCTTGGTGTTTGTGGAAGTAAAAACGCGCTCATCGGAAACTTGGACGCGCCCCGCTGCCGCCGTGAATGCCGACAAGCAACGCAAGCTCATCTCCACTGCGCGCAATTATTTACGCCTCCTGCACAACCCCGAAATCGCTTACCGCTTCGACATCGTCGAGGTGCTGCTCAATCACGGTGCCGTGAACGAGATCCGCCATCAACCCAACGCCTTCGCGCCCGGACGCCGGTAATTCATCCTGTCCATCTAGCTCACCCCTGTTAAAAACCGCCTGTGCCGGAACTGCCCGAAGTGGAGGTGCTCACGCGCCATCTTTGCCCCGCCTTGCGCGGGAAGACTATTCGCGACGTGCGCGTTCATCGCGCCAAAAGTTCGCGCCCCACTTCCGCCCGCGCAATGCGCGCCAAACTGGTCGGCGCAAAATTCATCTCTGTGTCGCGCCGCGCCAAGTATCTCCTCTTCCAACTCAAGCCACCCGGCCGCGATCCTTTCACCCTGCTCGGCCATCTCGGCATGACCGGTCGCATGTACGTGCAACCCGTCAACGCGCCCTTACCGAAACACGCTGCCGTAACCTTCGGCCTCGGTCGCCGCACGTTTGTGTTTGAAGACACCCGATATTTTGGCCGACTCACGCTTGACCTTTCACCACTAGAAACCCTCGGCCCCGAACCCTTAGGCGATGCCTTTGATGGCGCAAAACTCCACGCTGCTTTGCGCCGCAGTGTCCAAGCTATTAAGCCAAAATTGCTCGACCAAAAAACGCTCGCTGGCGTGGGCAACATTTACGCCAGCGAAGCTCTTTGGCGCGCTGGCATTTCTCCACGCAAATCCGCTCGCCGCCTCACCGGCGCCCAATGCGCTGCCTTGACCGCGAGCATCCGCGAAGTACTCACCGAAGCCATCGCGTGCGGCAGCACCGTGCAGCTGGATTTCGCGGGAGCGGAGAAACGGGATCGTCTTTTCTATTACGGCAGCGCCACGGGCACCCAAGGTTTTGAAGAACGCCTCCGCGTTTACAACCGCGCGGATGAGCCTTGCAACCGTTGCGCCACCTCCATCCGGAAAATCACCCAAGCCGGCCGCAGCACCTATTATTGCCCCCAATGCCAGCGCGGCTGAATCGCGTTGACGCGCGCGCGTTGCTTCGGTAGCCTCTCCGCCTTCGAGTTCCAGAGTAGCTCAATGGTAGAGCATGCGACTGTTAATCGCAGGGTTGAAGGTTCGAGTCCTTCCTCTGGAGCCATTTTTTCTGTTACTCCCACTTCGAATGATCCGAGCTCACGGCTCGATCCAGGTGCGAATAGCCTCCGTCCACAAACACAATTTGTCCGGTTGTGTGGCTGCTGCGGGGGGAGGCGAGGAAGACGATCATCGCGGCCAATTCATCCGGGGTGGTCATGCGGTTGCCCAGAGGCACGAGGCGTTGCACGGCGGCGCGCGTGGCGGCGGGGTCCTTCAAAGAATCAAACCAACGCTGATACTGCGGCGTCATGCATTCGGCGGGGATGACGCAATTCACGCGCACATTGTCCGGCGCGAGCGCGGCGGCCCATTCGCGGGTGAGCGCGTTCATGGCCCCTTTCGCCGCCGCATAGCCGGAGGTGCTGCCCTGACCGGTGACGGCCACTTTGGAGCTGACGTTTACGATTGCCCCCGCGTGCTTCGCCAATTCCTCCCGGCACAAATGCGCCAGCGCGTACACGTGCGACAAATTCAAATGCACCGAGGCCATGAACTCCTCCGGCGAGGTGCTCAAATCTTTGCCGTCATTGACCCCGGCGTTGTTCACCAAAACATCAATCCGACCAAATGCCTTGAGGGTTTCCTGCACCACACGTTCGCAGGCCGATGTTTCCGAAAGTTCCGCCTCAATAAAAACCCCGTCCACCTCCCGCGCCAACGCCTCGCCCTCCGTCGGACTGCGCCCCGCGATGGCCACCCGCGCCCCTTCCGCCGCAAACGCCCGCACCGCGGCCGCGCCAATCCCCTTTGCGCCACCGGTGATGATGATGGTTTTGTTGTGCAGTTGTAAATCCATGCGCGGAGCTTTGCGTGATTTGACTTAAGGAATTATTGGTTTGCTGGATTTCCAATCATAAAACGCAATTCCATTCAGCTCGCGGACGGCTAATTGATTATCACTTACTGCTAGGTGGCCCCAGGTCGGCTGCTCAGAGACTTTTTTTGAGTCGATAATCTGGAACTTCTCTGGATTGGCCTTGATTAGGTGGAGGGTTCCCCCTTGGTCAAGTGCTAGAATCTGGTCTCCTTGTCTTACCAGACTCATATATTTACCATGGCGACCGCTGCCGAATTGTTTGTCGCTTCTCCAACATTCCTCACCGGTTTTCAGATCGTAACAGGCAAAGTTCCCATCTTGAATAAGTAAATAAGCATGTCCTTCAAAGAGTACCGGACTGGACATGTAAGCTGAGGATTTAGAGCCATTTTTCCATTTCTCGCGAGAGGTCCATGCCTCATTTACCTGATTAATTTCATAGTAATAAGATCCAGCTCTGTAAGTACCAGTAAAAATTCCGTCCTCATAGGGCAAAGGAGTGAGGATGTTCATTCCCAGATAGGCCTTGACCGGTTGCCTCCATAGGGCGGCTCCTGAATCGATATCAATTCCGACTAGCTCGGTTCGGGCTTGAATGAGTATTTGGCGCTTTTTATCCAAGGTCGCAAAAACCGGTGATGAGAAGCCGCCACCTCCCAAACCACCTTCGCCTTTCATTGTCCGCCAAATAATTTTCCCCGAAGCTTGGTCTATTTTACAGAAGCTGGCCCCAGCCTGCATATATACAAACTTACCGTCCACCATTGGGGAACAAACACAACCGAAACCGGGGATAGAAGTTTTGAATTGTTTAGGGAAATTGATTTCCCAAATTTTATTGCCGGTTTCGGTTTCCAAGCAAAGGAGATTGTCGTGCATGCCGGCTACAAACAGTTTGCCGTTGGCCAGTGCGGGAGTACTACGAATCCAGCTGCCATTCACTCTGCCTGGATATGTAACCTTCCACTTTCCGGTTCCCGGCCACTGTTGCTTCCATTTTACTTTTCCTGTTGCCCGGTCTAGTGCCTGAACCGCATCATTTTTATTTGCTCCCACTGATTCGGTTACATAGACGGTATCCTTGTCCAAGAGTGCTCCTGAATAACTGGAGCCCAGTTTCACGCGCCATTTAAGGTTTAGGTTTGATTCCTTTAGTGTGACTGGCCACTTTTTGCCACCCGCAACTCCATCCCGATTGGGACCACGCCATTGGGTCCAATCTTCGCCACATAGGCTAGAAACTGTGAATGTAAGGATAAGAAAAGAGGCTATTTTCATTGTGAATTTTCCTTTGAGGTTTTGATATTCAATTGCCCAGGAAGCTACCGACTACCTCAATTCAAGGCAAGATTTATAAGCAATCTCTTTCTCCTAGTGCCCGTGATTTGGCTGGGCAAAGCGTCGCGCCTTGGATGCCATTGTTTGTGGGCAAGAGCCAAATCCTAATCCTTAATTTTAGTTCTGTTTTTTGTTTAGAATTCCGAAACTAGCATTTAGGATTTCCGCATGTGCGGGCGCTATTCCGAAACTATTGATCCCATGGAACTGGCCGCCGTGTTGTCGATAGAGCTCTGCACGTACGAATTCACCCCGCGCCCGATGATTGCGCCCACGCAAATGGCCCCGGTCATCCTGCGCGACAATGGCCGCACGGAGCTGCGCCCCATGCGCTGGGGCCTCATCCCGCATTGGGCTGATGACGAAAAAATCGGCAGCAAACTCATTAACGCCCGCAGCGAAACCGCCGCGCAAAAGCCTGCCTTCCGCGAGGCATGGCAAAGCCGCCGTTGCCTTATCCCGGCCACTGGTTTCTACGAATGGAAACGCTCCATCGACCCCGAAGGCCGCGGCCAAGTCTATCATTTCACCAACCCCACCCGTCCGCTCATCTGCTTCGCCGGACTCTGGGAACGCTGGCATCGCCCGCCCGCTAAACAAACTGAGCTATTCGAAAACACCTTCGAGCCACCGCCGAGCATCCTTGAAACCTTTACCCTCCTCACCACCGAGCCGAATGAAGTCGTAAAAAGCTACCACGATCGAATGCCAGTGATCTTAGGCGAAGGAGCAGGGGAATGGTTGAATGGCGATGAGATTTTAATTGAGGAAACAGAACCACTGAAAGCACGCCCAATGTAGCCCGAGTCGGGCTACAAAAAAACCAATGACCAAGGAAGCCCCAATGACCAAAACCGAAGAACCAAGGAAATCTCAATAACCAAGCCCCAACTTCGGCGTAACTTTGGTCATTGAGTTTTGGGGATTCCTTGGGCCTTGGAGATTGGTAATTGGAAATTTCTATAAATCCCCTCATTCTCCCCGCGTGCGGTTTTTTCTTTTAACTATCACGTTTGCTTTGGGTTGCACGCAGCAACCTCCGGCGGCTAATCCAAAACCTGCGCTGGCACCGGCGTTTGCCGGCGACATCACGGAGGCGCAGGCGAAGTTGGCGACGATTCAGTTGTTCGTGGGCGCGGTGGTGATGGAGGCGGAACAGGCGCTCACGGATCGGCAGATCAAGACGGGGATGATGTTTCGCAAAACGATGGGCGAAAATTCGGGGATGCTATTCGTTTTCAAACAACCCAAGCGACAGGGGTTTTGGATGAAAAATTGTTTAGTGCCGATGAGCGCGGCTTACATCGATCCGCAAGGGCGCATCAACGAAATTGTAAAACTCGAGCCGCGCAACACCAACAGCGTGATGTCGCGTAGTTTTCAAATCCAATATGTGCTCGAAGCGCCGCGCGGGTGGTTCAAGAAAAACGGCCTTGGGCCGGGCGTGACGATCATGACCCCGAAAGGCACGCTGCCGCAGACGTATTTCCCCGGACGCCAATGAACCGATGAAGATTGCTCTCGCGCAAATCAATACAACCGTGGGCGATTTCGCCGGCAACACGGCGCGCTTGCGGGAGGCGTGCGAACGCGGCGCGGAGGCGGGGGCGGAGATCGTGCTCGCGCCGGAATTGGCGATCACCGGTTACCCGCCACGCGATTTATTGCTGAAGGGTGGCTTTGTGGAGAGCAATCTTGCGGCGCTTGAAGCCTTGGCCGTCACCATCGGCGACACGGCGTTGGTGGTGGGGCACGTGGGTTTGAATGCCGATCAACCGGGGCGTCCGGCCACCAATGCGGTTTCGCTTCTGCATCGCGGCAAAGTGGTGGCCACGCGCACGAAGAGTTTGCTGCCCACTTACGATGTGTTCGATGAGGCGCGCTACTTCGAGCCGGCCACGGAAAATTCGCCGGTGGATTTTAATGGGCATTTGCTTGGGCTCACGGTGTGCGAGGATGTTTGGAATGATGAAGGTTTTTGGTGCGACCGGCGTTACCGCGCCAATCCCGTGAAGGCCTTGGTGGAGCAGGGCGCGGAATTGATTTTGAACGTGTCCGCCTCGCCGTGGCATCTGGGAAAGCACCGCATGCGTGCGGATATGCTTGCAAGTCTCGCTACCAATGTGGCGCGCCCGTTGCTGTACTGCAATGCCGTGGGCGGAAATGACGAATTGATTTTTGATGGCGGCAGCCTCGCCTTGAATGCTGAGGGCAAACCCATCGCTCCGGGAAAATTTTTCGCGGAAGATTTGGTGATGGTCGATACCGAAGCATCACCTATCGAGCTTTCCACGCCCAAAGATGAAGCGTTGCTGCACGATGCGCTGGTGCTGGGCGTGCGCGATTACCTTGGCAAATGTGGCTTCCGCAGCGCGGTGATTGGCCTTAGCGGTGGCATCGATTCCGCAGTTACCGCAGTACTCGCCGTAGCTGCGCTTGGGAGAGAGAATGTGCGAGGAGTGGCGTTGCCCTCGCAATATTCTTCTGTCGGCAGTCTCGATGACGCGCAGGCGCTTGCCAAGAATCTTGGCATTCAATATGACGTGGTGCCAATTAAGGCCGGTTTTGAAACCGCCAAGCAAAGCCTCGAGCCGGTGTTTGGCGACCGGCCCGAAGATGTGACGGAAGAAAATATGCAAGCCCGTTTGCGTGGATTGTTGCTGATGGCGATGAGCAATAAGTTCGGCTCGCTTGTTTTAACGACCGGCAACAAAAGCGAATTGGCCGTGGGCTACTGCACGTTGTACGGCGACATGTGCGGCGGGCTGGCGGTCATCAGCGATGTGCCCAAGACGATGGTGTATCGCCTCGCGCGCTGGATGAATCGCGATGGCGAAGTGATTCCCGCCAGCACCATCGAAAAGCCCCCAAGCGCCGAGCTGCGGCCCGACCAAAAAGACGAAGACTCGCTGCCGCCTTACGATGTGCTCGATGCCATCCTTGAACGTTACGTGGTGGAGGGCCAATCGGTGGATGAAATCATCGCCGCAGATTTTGATGCCGACACCGTTCGCCGCATCGCCCGCCTCATCGACCTCAACGAATACAAACGCCGCCAAGCCGCGCCGGGATTAAAGGTCACGAGTAAGGCGTTTGGTGTGGGTCGGCGGATTCCAGTGGCGCAGCGTTATCAGGGTTAGCGGTTGGGTCGACTCCCGCCACTCGTTCCAACTTTCCATCACACCATCCCGCCATGCGCACGGCGGCCATTGCGGCTAGGCCGGCCATAGCCGCGCCGGCGACAATATCCATCGTGTAATGCGCGCGCAAGGTGAGCACGGTGATGATTTCAAAAATTGCAATACCCACGCCGACCATCGCGCCGGTGCGGCCAAAGCGGCGGGCTAATTCGATGGCTCCAAATACGGCGATGCCGGTGTGGCCGGAAAAGAAAAAATCATTGGCCACGCCATAGGTGATGAGCAGCGAGGGGACGCCGGGGTCGCTCCAGATGATTCCTTCCGGCAACGGCAAAGCGCAAAAGTATTGGCACACTTGCCGTGCGGCGAACAGAATGAGCAACGCAAGAAATGGCCGGATGGATTTGCCAAAGACGGAGTTGGCCAGCAGCCAAATGCCGATGAGATCGATCAGGGCCGTGCTGATAATCAAGAGGGCGTTGGCGGTATTTTTGTTTTGGTTGAGGTGCGCATTCCAATCGGCGGTGAGCACGTGCGCCTGATCGACAATGGCATTGGCGGTGCCGGTGTTTTCCACCGCGCGCTGGCCAATCATCGATTGGGTGAGATGCCACAGCACAACTCCGATGATGATCGCGGCCAGTCGAATGCTGCGCAGCCGCCACGGGGATGGGTTGTTGATTGAGTCGGTCATAGTTTTTCGTTTCCACTATGATGCCTGCTTTTTGCGATTTTCCATAATTGATAAAACAATGTTGTCGATTGATTGAGTCGATGGTCGTTTTCCCCTATGCTCCGCCACCGATGATTTCCCGCGCAAACTCCGAGACCCTCTTTGCCGATTCGCTTAACCACATTCCCGGTGGCGTGAACTCCCCCGTGCGGGCGTTTCGCGGCGTGGGCGGGCAGCCGGTTTTTGCGGAGCGCGTGGCGGGGGCGCGGATGTGGGATGTGGACGGCAACGAGTACATCGATTACGTGGGCACGTGGGGCCCGGCGATTTTGGGGCACGCAAATCCGGCCATCATTGAGGCGATAAAAAATGCGGCGGACAAGGGCACGAGCTTCGGCATCCCAACTGAGGCGGAATTGCGGATGGCGCGGTTGGTGAAGGATTGCGTGCCGAGCGTGGAAAAAATGCGGATGGTCAACTCCGGCACCGAGGCGTGCATGAGCGCCATCCGCGTGGCGCGTGGGTTTACGAACCGACCAAAGATTATTAAATTCGATGGGTGCTATCACGGTCACGCCGATTCGCTTTTGGTCAAAGCCGGCTCGGGCGCGCTCACGTGTGGGCATCCGGACAGCGCGGGTGTGCCACCGGAGTTTACCGCGCACACGATCGTGCTGCCGTTCAATGACGAGGCGGCGGTGCGCGAGGCGTTCGCGGCCAACGCCGGGCAAGTGGCGGGCATTATTCTCGAACCGGTGCCGGGCAACGCGGGCGTGTATTTGCCACGCGATGGCTTCTTGCAATTCCTGCGCGAAATCACGACGGCCAATGACAGCCTCTTAATTTTTGATGAAGTGATGACCGGCTTCCGCGTGGGCCTCAGCGGCGCGCAAGGGCGCTTCGGCATCACGCCGGACTTGAGCTGCTTTGGCAAAATCATCGGCGGCGGTCTGCCCGTGGGCGCCTTCGGCGGTCGCGCGGATGTCATGGACGTGCTCGCCCCCGACGGCCCCGTCTACCAAGCCGGCACCCTCAGCGGCAACCCCCTCGCAATGGCCGCCGGCATCGCGGCACTGGAGCAATTGCAATCGGGCGAGGTGTACGAACGGCTGGAAGAATTGGGCGCGCGTTTGGAAACAGGTTTGAAAGAGGCGGCAGATTCCGTTGGCGTGCCGGTGGTGCTTCAGCGTTGCGGCTCGATGAGTTGTCTGTTTTTCACGGATCAACCCGTCCACAATCTCGCCGATGCGATGCAAACAGATCGGGAACGATTCAAAAAATATTTCCACGGAATGCTCGCCGAAGGCATTTACCTCGCCCCTTCCGCATTCGAGGCCGGATTCCTTTCCAACGCACATACGGAAGCCGATGTGGACGCCACTCTCGCAGCCGCGGAGAAAGTGATGGAGAAACTCTGATGAACGTACTGGGAATTGATCACGGAGATAAGCGGATGGGGATTGCGGGGGGCGATGCGTTGGGGATGATGGCGCATCCGTTGGAGATGATTTTGGCGAAGCCGTTTGAGGTTTTTCTGAAACGGTTGGAGGAAATTTTGGCGGAACGGCAGGTGGAACAAATCGTAGTGGGGATGCCGCGCAATATGGACGGCAGCTTCGGGCCACAGGCGCAAAAGGTGAAGGAGTTTGTGGTGTTGCTGGAAAAGTCGGTTGCGGTTCCGGTGCGCACGTGGGATGAGCGGCTCACTAGTGTGGCGGCGGAACGGGCGCTGCGCGAGGCAGGCATCAACGCCAGAGACGCCAAGGCCAAGGTGGATGCCTCGGCGGCGGCGGTGATGTTGCAGGGGTATCTCGACAGTCTTTCACTATGAAAAGCGACGGTGAGGTCATTCGGTTCAAGCTTACGATCGCTTACGACGGCACGGGGTATGCCGGTTGGCAGTTGCAAAAAAATGCGGTGTCGGTTCAACAGCGCGTGGAGGAAGCGTTACGGAAACTTTTCCCGGGCGTGATACGTGTGCATAGTTCCAGCCGAACAGACACGGGCGTACACGCGATGGGGATGGCGGCGCACGTGGACATCCCGCTGGCGGAAATTAAAATGGATGCGCGGCAATTACTGCTGGCGGTGAATGCGTTTTTGCCGGAAGACGTTCGGTTGAACGAGGTGCGAAAGGTGAGGGGGGATTTCCACGCGCGTTTTGATGCGAAGGAAAAGCAGTACCGATATGTGATTTGGAATCATCCGGCGATGAATCCGCTGTTGCGAAATCGCGCGTGGCAAATAGCGGTGCCACTGGATTTTGAGCGAATGCAAAAGGCGGCGAAGTTGTTTGTGGGCAAAAAAGATTTTCAATCCTTCGCCTCCGCGCACGAATACAAAATGGAAAGTACGGTGCGGCGCGTGACAGGTTGCAAAGTTTACCAACGTGGCAACGAGCTGGAGGTGGTGATCGAAGGCGAAGGGTTTTTATACAAAATGTGCCGGGGCATCGTGGGCACGCTCGTGCAAGTGGGCCAGCGGAAGCTGACGCAAAAAGACATTCGGGAAATTTTCCGCCAACGCGATCGTCAAGTAGCGGGGATGAACGCGCCGGCTTGTGGGTTGACGTTGTGGAGGGTGAGTTACTAAGTGAATGTCGTTTTGCTCGAGCCTGAAATCCCGCCCAACACCGGCAACGTGGCGCGCTTGTGCGCGGCGACTCATTCGGCGTTGCATTTGATTGGGCCGTTGGGGTTTCGGTTGGATGACTCGCAGTTGAAGCGGGCGGGGATGGATTATTGGGAGCAGGTGGATTGGGCTTTATGGGAAAACTGGCCGTCCTTTGCAGAGAGTTTGCCGTCGGACGCGCGATGTTGGTTTGTGGAACAGGGCGGGGGGCGGCGTTATGACGCAGTGAATTTTGGCCCGGAAGATTACCTTGTGTTTGGGCGCGAATCGGCGGGATTGCCGAAGGCTCTGCTGGCGGAAAATGTGGAGCGTTGCCTTGAAATTCCAGTGCTAAATCCGCAGGCGCGGTCGTTGAATTTGTCCAATTGTGTCGCATTGGTTTTGTACGAGGCGTTGCGGCAGCAGGGGTTTGGATCTTGATTTTTCCTTGGGAAATGGGTTTTGGAGCTTGGTCATTTGGAATTCAGCATTGACGCCCCTCGCTCATCATATATCCTTCCCTCCGCCCTTTCGTTCTACGAGGGGCGCTCATTTCGAGTGACGGAGGGACTGGCCCGATGATGTCACGGCAACCGGTCGGAGCGACGGCTCCGGTGGCAGGTGCCAAATCCAGCCGACGCGAGTCGGGAAAATGAGCTGGCACGTGACGTTTTGCCCGCTCAACAAATGAGCGGGATTTTTTTTGCCCGCGCTATTAGGGAAATTTATGCCGAAGCTGAAAACACAGGGATTTATGAAGGCGCTGCAGTGCCGCGAGTGCGGGCGGGAATATCCGCTCGAGGCGCGGCACGTGTGCGAGTTTGATTTTGGACCGCTTGAGGTGGTGTACGATTACGCCAAAATCAAAACCAAACTCACGCGCGCGGCTATCGCGAAACGGCCGCAAAGTATGTGGCGCTATCGCGAACTGCTGCCGGTGGCAAAGGCGCCGACGGTCGGTTTGGAAGTGGGCTTCACGCCGCTGATTAAGGCCGACCGCCTCGCTAAGCGGTTGGGCATTCGCGAGCTGTGGATTAAAAATGATGCGGTGAATTATCCCACGCTGTCGTTCAAGGATCGCGTGGTGAGCGTGGCCTTGAGCCGCGCGCGGGAGCTCGGCTACGAGACGGTGGCCTGCGCTTCGACGGGCAACCTCGCCAACAGCGTGGCGGCCAATGCGGCGGCTTCGGGGATGAAAGCGTTTGTGTTTATCCCGCACGACCTCGAAAAAGGCAAGGTGGTCAACTCGCTCATTTACGATGCGAATGTGATTTCCATTAAGGGGCATTACGACGAAGTGAACCGCTTGTGCGCGGAGATTGCCGGCAAATATAACTGGGCATTTGTGAACGTGAATATGCGGCCATATTACGCGGAGGGTTCGAAGAGCCAGGGGTTTGAAATTCTGGAGCAACTCGGCTGGAAAATTCCGCGTCATACCGTGGTGCCGATGGCGTCGGGCTCGTTGCTCACGAAAATTCACAAGAGCTATCAGGAATTCATCAAGGTGGGGCTCGTCAAAAAATCCAACTACAGCGTGCACGGCGCGCAAGCCACCGGCTGTTCGCCCATCAGCGCGGCGTATCGCGAGGGGCAGGATTTTTTCAAGCCAGTGAAGCCGGACACCATCGCGAAGAGTTTGGCGATCGGCACACCGGCGGATGGGTTCTATGCGCTCAAAGTTTTCAAGGAAACCGGCGGCGCATCCGATGATGTGACGGATGACGAAATCCGCGACGGCATCAAAATGCTGGCCGAGACCGAAGGCATCTTTGCCGAAACCGCCGGTGGCGTGACAGTGGGCGTGGCCAAGAAACTCATTGCCAGCGGGGCCATCCCGGCCGATGATTCCGCCGTGCTGTGCATCACCGGCAATGGGCTGAAGACGCTTGATGCCGTGGAAAACCACGTGGGCAGCACCCGCAATATCAGCCCCAGCCTGCGCGAGTTTGATGCGTTGCTGGACAGTGACAAAACGTTAACCGCTAAATAATAACCACAAAAATTTATGCCAGTCCAAATTCGCATTCCCACCCCGCTGCGCAAGCTCACCCACGACGAGGAAACCGTGGAGACCAGCGCCGAAACCGTTGGCGCCGCCATCACCGATCTCGAGAGCCGCTTTCCCGGCATTCAGGAACGGCTGCTCGATGACGAAGGTCAAGTGCGCCGCTTCGTCAACGTATACGTCAACGAAGAGGACATCCGTTTCCTGCAGGAAAAAGACACGCCTCTCAAAGACGGCGACGAAGTCAGCATCATTCCGGCCATTGCCGGAGGTTAAATTAT
>Ga0302122_10001858_pt1 | contig 13391 bp, 11 predicted proteins | sample CB21_SCM_MG_FD_203115 | JGI IMG/M metagenome (GOLD analysis project Ga0302122, IMG submission 203115) | Marine microbial communities from Western Arctic Ocean, Canada - CB21_SCM | ecosystem: Environmental > Aquatic > Marine > Oceanic | place: Canada: Western Arctic Ocean | collected 2017-09-28
CACGAGCGGCGGGGACAAGCATACTCCGGTGAAGGAACCGAACGCGAGCTTGTTTACTATTCTCTTGTATTTGAACGACGGGTACGAGGGCTGCGAGACATGTTTGCTGCCGTCCCCCAAGTCGGCGCCGCGGCCAGAAAATCCACGGGACGACATGTTCCCCGAGGTGTGTTATAGGCGAGGCGTCCCTATTGTGCCGAAGCGCGGCCGGGCTTTGGTGTTCGAGCACGATATTCTGCACGCGTGCCCGCCTCTGCGAAAGGGCGTCAAGCTCGTGATTCGCGTGGACCTGTGCTACGCGCGGGAAGATATCGACGGCAAAAAATTGAAGGACGCGTTCCGCGACTCGACACTGTCCAAAGGGGCGTTCTCCAAGTTCGCGAAAGGGTTTACGAAGAAGACCAGCGTGGCGGACCGCGTCAAGGCCCAGCTGGCGGAAGACGGCGCGAAGCGGGCGCTGCGGGACCGGCCGCGCATCACGCGACACCTCGCGGCCGCGGCGTCAAATGCTTTTGCGGATAGTGTTTGTATTGTAACAGGAGCTTCCGCCGGCATCGGCGCCGCGTTGTGCGAAGCGTTCGCCTGCGAATTACGCGTGGACGTCGTGGCCGTGGCGCGGCGCGGTGACAAGTTGGAAGCTCTACAAAAACGAATTGAGGAGAAAAAGGGCGCGCGGATCATTTGTGTAGTCGGGGACGTCACGGAACCCCGATGTATTGAACAAGCCCTGGCCGCGTGCGCGACGCCGCCCGTGTTCCTCGTGTGCAACGCGGGCGTCGCGCTCGACGGGGCCGTCGTCTTACATGGCAACGAACAAAGTGTCCGGGACACGTTCAACGTGAACACGGTGGCGCCGGCGCTGTGGTCCACGGCCTACTTTGCCAAGCTCCACGCGGCGAAGGCGGCGCGGGGCCACGTGCTCCACGTTTCCTCGCTCAGCGCCCACCGGACGCCCGACGCCACGGACCTGGGGCTCTACGCGGCGTCCAAGGCCGCGCTCAAGGCGCTGGCCGAGGCCACGCGGCGGGAATTGCGGGCCGCCAACTCGCCCTACCGCGTGTCGAGCGTGTCGCCCGGGCTGGTGCGGTCGGACTTTTATGAGGCGCGGTGCGGAAAAGCGGCGTCGGACCTGGTCTACGCTTCTGCCGAATGCCTGGACGCGCGCGACGTCGTGGACACGGCGCTCTACGCCCTCACGGCCCCGCCGCACGTCGAGGTCGCCGACGTCCTGCTCCGGTGTACCGCGTCGCGGTCCTAAGGAATTTTTGAGTTCTCATGCCGGCTGCTGCTGCATTTGTTACAACAGAATTTAGGCATCCTCGTCGCCCTCGGAGTTGATGGAGAAGTACCGCATCTCGTAGGTGTTCTTCGCCGTGGCCACGACGTGGAGGTAGTCGCGCAGCTGCTGCTTCTTTAGGTACTTCTTGGTGAGGTACTTGAGGTAGCGCTTGGCGATGACGCCGTCGGCGGCCTGGATGACGACCTTGGTCTTCTCAGTCGAGAGCACGACCTTGTCGCCGAGGTTGCCCGCCTTGTTGTCGACCTTGATCGTGTCCCGCAGGAACTTCTCGAAGGTCGCCACGTCGAGGACCGAGTCCTCGACGGGCTGCCAGCAGTCCACGTAGAACTTGACGGTCTTCTTCTTCGCGTTCTTGTTCGCGCTCTTCGCTTTGGTGGGAGCCATGGTCGACGAGCTGCGCGGGCGGGGCGTGAGTTCTGGGTGCGCGCGGTTTCTCTCAACTGGGTGGCTACTCTGGGGGACGGGGACGGGGCGCCGGCGCGCGGCGTCGCGAGCCGCGGTGCAGAACGCAGCCGCGGCGTGCGCAGCTGAGCGCGCGTCGGTCCTGTCGACCCGTGGGGTCGGGGATGCGGCGCGCTAGCGTGCGCCGCTCGGCTAGCAGCGGCTGCAAGCAGCTCGCTGCGGGCTTAAGCGGTACCGCTCGCTAGCCGCGCCGCGGGAGATGTCCGCTCAGATTCAGAGAGTGCTCTGTGTTTGAGGACGACTTACGTTTTTGTGGAGCTGTGAAAGTTACCTAAGCTCGAGCACTTCGAGTTAGCTGTCCGACGGTCAAAAATGGCGAGGACGAAACCCGTTTTGTTTTTGATCTTTCTGATCGTCTTTCCGATGGATGTGAGGGTTGTCTTAGGGCCCTCGCGACCATTGGCAACACCCTTCCAGCAGCTTCGCAAGCTCGAAGTTGGTTTTGGATGGAGATGGCATTTGCTCAGTGCTCACTCAGGCGTGGCAGTGCACAGAGTGGCGGTTGCATTCGTTACACGCATCAATCTCATTACACCGCAGCAACGATGCTTAAACCAGCCATAATGCTGTGCTGTGCTGCAGCAATGACAATGCGCACGCCACTGACACGAATGGACGCCAGCCGCCGCGCAGCGCTGCAGACGCTGGCACTCGCACCGCTCGCACTCCAACCAGCACGCGCGTCCGACTTCGGCGACGCGAAGCTGGTCCCGCGCTCGCTCGTCGTCAACTGCGTCGACGTGCCCGCCACGGCCGCGTTCTTCAGCGAGGCGCTTGGCATGACGGTCAAGGCGGGCAAGGACGGCGTGGCGCGCGCCTCCTTCGGCCCCACCGCCCTGGGCCGGCCCAAGGACTTCAAGGTGGGTCTCAATTCGTTCGACATGGACGGCGGGCACTTCTCGCTCGAGCTGACGCCCGCGCCGAACGTCGCGCCGGCCTCTCCAGAAACGGACGCTATCCTCTACGTCCAGGTGGCCCTGCCGTACCAGTTCCGCCCGTCCAAGATGATGAAGTACGGGGGCGAGCTCCGGGACGGCTACGGCGCGTGGTCGGTGGGCGCGCCGGGCGGCCTGCCCCTGCGCCTGCTCGTTGGCGACGAGCCGCCGGACCGATTGATGTACGCGGCCTACCGCGCGCGCGACGCGCGGAAGAGCGCGGCCTGGTACGAGGCCCGCGGCTTTAGGCGGGCGCCCTACCCGCGCGCGCGGCCACCCACGGTGCAGGGCGACGAGTCGCCCTTCGACCCGAACCCGCCCAAGGGCTCCATTTATTTGGAGGCGGCGCCGGGCTCCTTTGGCGTGCTCCTTGTGCCGGACCGGCGGGGGAAGGCGCCCGTGACCGGTGTGCCGGCCGTCGGCGCGTTGCGGCTCGCGGGCCTGGCCGAGCCGTCCGTGGACCCCGACGGCAGCTGGCTTATCGCAGGTGACTATTAGTTAACTTAGTATCTGTATTTGCCTCACGTGTAGGGCCCGAGCAGATCGAACTTGGACCCCTCCAGGCTAATGCCGCCGAGCTCGTTGACGCGCGCCGGCAAAAAGATGAAGAAAAAGTAGAAGCACCACGAGGCCCAGAACGCGCTGAAGACGGGCCGGTTCTGCACGCCCGACTTGATGTTGTAGTTGATTTTTTCATCGAGCTGTTCTTCTCTTAACTCGTTGACCCCAAAGCCGTTGGGGTCGTTGAACATGAAGTCCATGCGTCGCTGCGCTTCCAGGCGGTCCACGGCCTTGGTCTCCATGTAGGTCACGACCTTCTCCTCGTAGAAGTCCGGTCTAGCGACGCGGATGCCGAAGGAGATCGGCCCGTTCCTCAATAACGTGTCCCAGATCGAGCCGTCGTCGTCGTCCAGGAAGGCCTTGTGCTGGACCTGGCGGCGCGTCGACGTGCGTGGCGTGGTGAAGGGCTGGGCCGGCGCGGCCAGCAGGAGCGCTAGGATCAGCTTCATTCTGGGCTATTTGAGCGCTATTTTTTCAGACGCACTCGTGGGCTATGCTATTGAAACCCTTTTGCGATGCTGCTCAAGCTGCGGTGACCCAATAGACAGCCGTACGCGCGTAGAAGGCCGCGGATTTGCGCTAATCGTGCGGGTTATTTCGCACGGGTTTTCTTTTGAGACTTGGCTCTCAAAAGGGACGAAGGCTTTTGACGGCCCCGAGGCTGTCACCACCGTGTCTGGTGGTTCACCAGTAGTCGAAATAACCAGCGCGTCGCGTAAAATCAGTGCGCCACATCACGCGCGGCTCGGGTCCACAAGGCGCCAAAAAGTGCCTAATTTGCCTTGACGTGCCACCGTCCGGGCACATGAACTCCCTCTGCAGCTGCGGCGGCCGCACGCCCTGCATCCAGAACTTCTGTGATTCCATTCCCCTCGCCCCGGAATGCACAAAAGACGTCCTGGCCGTCGCCGACTGCATCGAGGAGGTACGCCAGGCCGAGCCGGGGGAGATCGAGGCCCTGACGGAGCATTGGAAGGCCCTCGTGCGCTGCAAGTTCCGCAGGGCCGTGGCCGCGCTGTCGGCGCCGGGCGCGGTCCTTCCCGTCGCGGCGCCGCCGGTCGCGGCGCCGGCGGTGCCTGTTATCGCCACTGCGCCAGCGCCGTCGCCAGAGCCGAGCGAGGACGACGAGGAGGAAGCGCCGCCGGCTGCCGAAGCTCCGGCGCCGGCCCTTCATTGGCGACCTAAATCATTGCATGCGTGCGAGGTCCGCCGCATTGGCGACAAAAAGTGGCGGCGCTTCGCTTCTCGGACGGACGCGGCGAGGGCGTTCCCGGGCCTAACCGGCGGTTATATCGGCAATCTCATCAATGATACGCCGGGTGTCCGAATCCCGCAACACATCCGCGACAAGTACGAGGCCCGGGACGCCGTCGGCGGGTCGGAGTCGGAGTCGGACTCGGACTCGGACTCGGACTCGGACTCGGACGACGAGAGGGTCGTCATCGTCGAAATGCGCCGCGTCGGTGACACGGCGTGGCGCGGCTTCGCTTCCCAAAAAGCCGCGGCCAAGGCGTTCAACCTTAGCCAGAGCGCGGTCTCGTTACTCGTGGACAATCGGCCGAGGCTCCTAAAGAGTTCGAGGCGCGACGGCCCGTCGAGGGCACCTCGGACGAAGAGGCGGCGCCGGAGTCGGAGTCGGAGGCGGAAGATCCCGAGCTCCGGCATCGGCCGCCAAATGGGGCAAGTGCGTGCGAGGCCCGCCGCGTCGGCGACAAGCAGTGGCGGCGGTTCGCCTCTCGGGCCGACGCGGCAAATGCGTTCCCCGGCCTTTTGCCGCAGCACGTCTCGGCGCTCATCGGTGATCCGTCAAAGGCTAGGGCAGATATCCGCGAAAAGTACGAGGCCCGGAACGCCGTCGAGTCGTCGGACTCGGACTCGGAAGCGCCGGCGGCCGACGACGACGTCGCCGAAACACCGGCGGCGGAGGAGGAAGCCGACGACGACTCCGACACCGAGCCGTCGCCGACGCCGGAGCGCCAGGCGCGTCCGTCGGCGAAGCGGCGCCGCGCGGACGCGAAGCCGGCCGTGCCCGCGCTCGTCGTGCATTTCAAGGGGGGCGGCGTGGCGAACCACGGCACGCTGGCGGGCCTCATCGCGGCGGGTCTGATCTTTCCGGGCCTCATCATCGTCGAGTGGCACCGGTCGCTGCCGGACCACCACCGCGCCGAGGGGACGCTGCTCGAGGACGGCCGGCTTCAGTACAAGGGCAAGACCTACGACACGCCGGCGCGTTCACGCGCGCGACCGGCGTCACGGGCAAGCACAACGCCTACCACGTGCTCTACACGCCCGACGGCACGCCGATCCAGTCCTTCCGGGGCGGCGCGGGCCAGGCGCCCGTGCCGCTGGGCCAGGAAGTGCAGCGGAAGAAAGCGCCGCGACCGCGCACCGCCGATGGGTCCGACTCCGACGACGCCGCGCCGCCGCCGAAGCGCGCCCGCAAGCCGCGGGCGAAGCCACCGCCGCCGGACCCCTGGGCGCCGCCGGCGCCGGCCGAGATCCGCGCGCGCCTGGGTTTGCCCGAGGTCGACCCCGCCCAGGCCGCCGAGGCGCAGCGGCTCTTCGAGCGCCTGGGCGCGTGCACGGAGGTGACGCGCGAGCTCGGCGATGCGCGCCAGAGCGACGCCGCGGGCCGCGGCACGCTCTTCACCAAAGCCCTCAAGAAGAGCACGATGCTCAAGGACCCCGGCGTTGCCCAAAAAAGTGGGAACGGGTACCAGAGCTTGGACGCCTACGACTACGTCCACATGGGCGGAACCAGCTACACGGTGTTACGGGACGAAGAAGCGAGGGTCGCGACGCACACGTTCTACGTCAACGAAGCAAGAGATGACAAGCAACCCACGGTCGCCTGGCGCGCGCTGCGGGGCCGCCAGGCGTCGTGCGGCTCATCCGTGCTCTGGGCCTGGGAATTGGTGCGGGACGTCGAGCCCGGCGACGAGGTGCTCACGACCTACGAGGAGGACAACCGGGGCGTGGCGGCGACGCGGCCCGACGCGCGGTCGGGCGTGGCCGACGCGCTGGCGGCGACACGTGGTGTGCCGCGGCGGCTACAAGGCTGCGGCCCGCTCCACCAGGAGGCGTCGCGGCGCGCTAATACCGTCGACCGCGCGGCCGGCGTCGAGGACCGGGAGCTGCTGATCGCCGTCGAGAACTCGCTCAAGGACGCGAAGCTCGCCAGACTTCGCGCTGGCGACTGCGCGTGCCACGACCTCGAAACCGGGAAGCCGGGCGTCGCGACGTCGAGCGGCGGCGCGGCGTGGTACACGATCACCTTCGGCGATGGGACGACGGCGTCGCGCCGCGCGGACCAGCTCGAGCCGCTCGAGGAGACGTCGGCTGACGAGCCTGCCGCGGCGCCCGCGCCGGCGGCGGCGCCGCCAACGCCCCCGCCGCCCGCGTTGGTGGCGGCGCCCCCGTACTCTTCGCAAAGTAGTGATGAGGCCATCGCACTCGCGCTGCAGAGCGAGGACGCGGCTCCGACTACCCCAGCGCCGGCGCCAGCTGTCGAGGAGGCAGCGCCGCTACCAGCATCTGCGGCGATGGCGGCCGAGCCAACCGAGGCCGTGGAGAAGGCGCCGGCCGCCGCGGCGCCATCAACTCCCGTCGCCGAAGCGCCGCCGGCGCCGCTACCCATCGCCGCTACCGCCGAGCCCGTGGCGATGGACGCCGAGCCCTTGACCGCGCCGGTGGCAATGGAGCTCGAGCCGGCGGCGCCGACGCCGATGGACGCCGAGCCCGCCGAGGCGGCGCCCGAGCTTGCTGCGTTGAAGGATCTCTACGGGCCCTTGGGCGAGTGGTATGCGGCGTCTATTTTGAGGGCGCGGCACGGCGCGTATCCAGAGACGCTTGCGACGCTCGCGTCGTGGCCCGCTCTGGGCGAGGTGATGGAGAACTTCCTGATGGAAGTTAGTCCCTGTGTCTAAGATTGCTAAGATTGTACAAGATACTTAGCCCCTCCCCTCGAGCGGCCGGAGGACGAAGTCCCGCAGATCGCCGACCAGCGCGCCGCCGGTCAGCGAGCCCTCGAACACCTCCACCGCCAGCTCCTCGAGCCCTAAAAGTTGGCGCGCGGCGTCCGCGTCGGCGCCGTCCGCGTCCAGCTTATTCAACACGACGGCGATGGCCCTGTGTCGCACCTTTTCGAGCACTTCGGCTAAGAGCACCAGCGCCTCGGCGAAGTACTCGGGCGCCGCCGCGTCGACCATGAAGACCACGGCCGCCGCGCGGTCGTAGTACCGCACCCACGTGGGCGCCATGCAGCCCCCGACCTCCTGGAGCATGACGCGCGCCGCCGGCGTCGTCACGTACTCGACCTCGACGCCGATGGTCGGCATCGTCCGGATCTTTGGCGTCTCGTCCGCGCCGGCGACGCGCCGCCCGATCGCGCGGAGCAGCGTCGTCTTGCCGGCACTTTCCGCGCCGATGACCAAGATGGTGCGCACGGGGTCCGCTTTCACCCGGGAGCTGCAGCAGCCCATTCTACTGGATGGTGTTTATACTTCGGCAGCCCGCATCGCTACCCCCGGTGCTGTGCGTGTTCGAGGCACTATCTCCGCCGCTTTTAATGCGTGCAGTGAGTGCGTACACCAAGCCAAAGCGCTACAACGTTTTTGAGCTCGAAACCCGCTTTGATTACGAATTGATTTATCGCACAAGAGAAGAGAAGACGCCTGTCGTGATCAGTTTCATGTCTAAGAGACCTATTCATTCGCAACCGGACGGCTAGTGACCCCTTACCAATTCCTTACCGATCACATTAAATCAGCACTCTCCGGAGACTGTTTGTTAGGTGTATTATATTGGTCATTTACTCACTATTACTACTATGGCTCCGAGGCACTATTGCTCCTGCGCGAAGGGGTTGTCGGCGGGAATGTTGGACGCAAAGTCCGCGTACGTCGGCCTCGGTCCCTGCGCCGCCATGACGGCGTGCGCGAGCGAGAGCATTCCCGACGCGGGCGCGGGCGCGGGCGCGCGACTACCGGCCACGGCGAAATCACAACCGGCCACGGCGAACTCACAACCGGCAATGGCCTTGGGCTTCCGCTTGCGCAGCTGGCAGTAGAACGTGCGGCCTTGTAGCTCGCTCTCGTTCTTTCGGTCCACGGCCTTCAAGGCCGTGGCGTGGTCATGGAATTCGACGATAGCCTCGTCAAGGTCCTTGCCCGTGTCTCGGTCCTTGAGCCACTTGATTTTCAAAATCTCGCCAATATCTTTGAAATGGTCCTCAATGTCACTGTTCTCGACGGCCCCGGCTAAATCGGCTAAATCGATGTCACTGTCGTCGACGATGACCTCGGCTAAATCGATGTCACTGTCGTCGATGGCCTCGGCTAAAATGGTGCAGAAGACGCTCGTGGTCGCGTCTCCCGGTGGCGACACGGCGAACCAGCAGTGGTTCTCGCGGTAATCGTGGCCCGGCGGCGCGGACGCGACCTCGCGGCGCGCTCCGACGTGCGGGTTTACTTCGGGACGCCAGTGCCAGTGCAACGCGGTGGATGCGGCCTCGGCGGCGTCCTCGTCGGCGCCTAACTCAAGCGTTGCGGCGCCGAGTGCAATCGCGTCGAGCTGTGCCTCCTCGGGCGTGTAGCTCGTGACTATGAGCGGCGTCCTCAACAAAAAATGGGGTTCGTGAGTGCCGTGCAGAGGTTTAAATTGACCGCGGATTGTCGACCGCCAGCTGTCATAGCCCCAAAAGCCGGGGTGGAAGGCCAGCACGAGGTCCGGTTCGTCGCCGTAACCGTCGTACACGCCGGAAACGTGCGTCACCCACAGATTGGTTTCGATGAGCAGCGCGGGCCGGTCGCGCATGTCGGGGCCCACAACTACGACCGTCAGTGGTTCGGCGCTAAACGCGGCAAGTACGCCGCGCCACAGGTCGTCGTTTCCTTCGACGTGCGGCTGGCCGCCGATGACGTGCAGCACGACTTCCTCGCGCGAGCCCTCGCAGCCGGAGTAGCGTTTGAGCGCCGCCGCTGCGGTCGCCGCGAACGATGGGTCCAGCATCGTCGTTATGATTGCCGAAACGCCGCGCCAGTGCCGATTACTACCGCGAGAAACAGGGCTGCCGGACCCGCGTGCCGGCCGCGCATCTGTAAAGCGGCTGCGGCACCGCCGACCATGAATCCCGTGATACCACCGATCGCACCAGCCTTGGCCTTGCGTTCAAAGACACCCATGTGCTAGCTCTAGTGTTTGCGTGCGAGCTTGCTGCGTGTGCAGTGCTGCAGACGTATTGAGAGCAGTCGGCGCGTGCGATCGCTTTGGAACCTAGTGTCATCGAATATGAAAATCAGAGTAAAACCCGCACAACAAAACCCGCACAATAAAAGAGGAGTCCGAAACACGGCTGGACCTGCCGCGCTCGGACCAGTGCAGCCGTGCCGCGCGTATTTTTTCCCATCACGGTGACTCTATCGGCAGCCGCTTCACCTGCGAGAATCGGCATCGGCATCGGCATGCCTCAAAAACCTGCTCCCCGAGCGAAAGACGCAGAAAGGAGCCGCGCCGCGGCGAGCGAAGCGCGGGCAGTTGGTGGTCCGAGGGCAGCTGCCCAGCCGGAGTAGAGCACCTGCTGTCGGCAGCCTCAAGCACCAGCGCGGCATCATACGCGCGGTGGAGCTCCCTTCTTGCTCCACCCTAATCTAAACACCGGTTAATCATGCGCTACAAAGTGCTGGCGCTCGCGTTAGTAGCCCGGGGCGAGAACGACGGCAATGCCAACAGTCGGCCCGGCTTCAAGGCCAAGTTCTACAACACCGGCAGCGGCTGCCTCGGCCACGAGCACTACCTGGGGCAGGAGGTCGGGGACGTGGGCAACTGCACGCCCGCGCGGGGCGTGCTGGGGGGGGCGCCTGGGATTTACGGCGGCGACCTCGTGGACTGGACGCGCACTATTAACATAGAGGAGTGCACGTGTACTGAGACCACGTTCTCGATCCACAACGAGACCGGTACGGAGTGCCTCGCGTCGACGGAACTGGATCGGCGGACGGTGCCTATACTAGGCGAGGACGGGTCTACTTGTGTCCCCGGCCTCGACCTTATCGTACTGTGCCCCGGCGCCTACTGGGACGGCAACTGCGCCACATCTTCCAAATCCAAATCATCGTCCCTGTCCTGGGTGCACATCGTGGTGCTGGTCGCGCTACACCTGGTCGGTTTGGCGTTTCTTCTATTGGGCGGCGCCCTGGCGCACCGGTGCTTCGTGCGGCACGTCACGAAGCCGAAGCTCCCGCCGCGCATGGAGCCCGTCGAGTGCGACGACACGGTCTTCCTGGACGACCTCGGCCCCGTCTGACGTTCCCTGCCACCGCGGAGTCCAGCGCCACTCGCGCTCCACTGTTCGCCCGTGCGCATCTCCAAGACACTTGCTGGAGCTGGCGCTATCGGCAGGATTACTGAAAGGTCCCCCAGGGGCTACTCTTAATATGTTTGTTTTAGACGTTCATCTGGTGGGGGGCGGGCGGCCGCATGTCTGCCTTGGCCGCCTCGTCGAGGTTGTCGTAGCCCGTGCTCCCCGCGAAGCCGTCCGTCACACCACCGCCGGAGGCCAAAGCGCCGCCGAAGCCGTGGCCCGCCTTCAGGACCAGGGTCAGCGCGTACGTCGCCGCGAGGAAGTACATGAAGACGACCGCGGCGACGACGTCGCCGCAGAAGTGCGTCCCGGACTCCGCCCGGCTGGTGGAGATGCGCGACCGGCACACGGGCCCGTCGTTCACGTCGAAGATCGAGTGCAGGTCGCTGGAGGTCGCCGAGGCCGCGACCGCCGCCGTGTACGTGAGGAAGAGCATCACATAGGGCCCTTTCTGCTGCAGCGACAGCCCGAGGTCGCCATCTAAAAAGTTGACGTGCTGCGCCACCAATAAAACACCGGAGTAGAGGAAGCTGAGGATGCCGACCCAGACGAAGAACGTCAACGAGGGGTAGAACTCGTAGTGGAACTGGGCGTGGTGGGAAGTGTTGGCCGAACTCATGAGCCAGAAGCTGAGGAGCGAGAAGAGCACCAGGGCGCCGCTCCGCAGCTGCTCGATCATAGCCGCGTCGAGCTCCGTGGGGATCTCGATCTGCACCATGGTTTCAATGCGCGTGCGCGGCGGTTTCTCAGGAGTGGCTGTGGAATGTTACGCGCGGAAACTGCTGCAGCAGCGCGCAGCTTTTGAGGCAGTGAAAGTTTAAGGCTGCGCGGTGTCGCTGCGGGTGTCTAAGTGCAGGGCTGTGACGTGTGGGGTCCGCTTTTGCCCTGTAAGCATGTGACCTTGCGATTTTTTTGTTGACAAACCCGACCACTGTCGGACCAGACGGGTCGTGGAGTTCTGCGCACACGTCGGCCACTACTAAGAATACTTTACTCCGCCTCCTCCAGCAGGTCCAGCCCGCGGTCCGTCCGCCGGAGCGCCGCGACGGCCTCCGCGCTTTGGTCGCGGCGCAGGACGAACTGCTCGTCGAGCGCGAAGAAGGCGGTCAACGCGGCCCGTTCCGCTTCGGTCAGCGAAGGGTGCCACACGTCAACTGCTAGGAAACGGGCGCCGCCCGCACCGGCATACGTGGCGTGCCGGAACGTCGTGTCGAGGAGGACGGCCTCGCCCGGCGCGAGCGCCGCGTCGGCGCCGTCCACGACCAGACCACCGTTCCCCTCAATCATCACATATAACGTCACCGTGTAGGCTTGAAGGTCGGAGTGCGGCGCGGTCCGCGTGTTCGAAGCTTGCGCCAGTAAAGCGACATGCCGCGGGCCGAGGTCCGGCACACCGTCAAGCGCGGCCAGGAGCTTGGGGAACTTCGCGCGGCCGACCGTCGTAGGCCGCCCGTACGCGAAGGCCGCCGCGCTCGCGCGCGCCACGGGCTTCTCCACCACCACCTCGTCGACGACGTCGTCATCGAGTAACTCGGCGAGTTCGCTGGAAAAGTCCTCGTCCGGGACCTCGGCGCCGTCACGGTACGCCGCGTCCAGCGCCTCCAAGGACGCCGCGAGGTCCTCGGGTGCGCCCGGGTCCTGCTGGACGACCTTCAGCGGCTCGGACACGAGCTCGCCGAACTCCTCCATGATGCCATCGCCAAACGCGTCCTCGACCAGACTATCTAAAGTAAGCGACTTGTCTTCTTCCAGCGCGTCCTCGCTTGCGTCCTCCTTGAGGAGCGCCGCGTCCGTGAGTTCAGTACTCGCCAAGGCTGAGACGGTCTGCCCGAAGCTCGAGGCCCACGCCGGCAGCTCGAGCTTAGGCGAAGTAACCAGCCCGGGGTACGCGTGCAGCGCGGACACGACTCTCCGCTCGTCAGCATCCTCGGCGAGCGAGGACGTCGCGTACCGCGACACGAACTCCGTCCGGTTGCGCTGGTTCGCGTTCAGCGAGAGCACGCGGTGCATGGTCAGAAAATGCTTTAGACGCGCGCCCGCCGCGGCGTCGGTGCGCTCGGCGTCCGCGCAGTGCGTGTCGGCATCAAACTCCTGCCAGAAGGCCGCGTCCCAGGCCGGCGCCGTGGCGCGGCTGTTGCCCCGGTAGAGCGCCGCTCGCACCTCGAGCGCCTCCTCGAGGGCCTCGAGCGTCTCGAGCTCATCCGTTGCGGGCACGTCGAAGAGCGACGGCGCGGCCCCGACGCGCGTGCATGCGCCGCGGCCGTGCTGGGTGGCTTGCAGTGCAGCGGTGCTCCTGGCTAGTGCCAGGGCTACCAATGCGCGGCGCGCCATCGCTGATGCGCAGCACACGCGTGCGATCGTTACACTGTAGCAAGTTGCTCTGATGTCACAGATGCGCCGCGACAGCAGTGCTTAATTGCCACGGCGATGCCAGCCGCAGACCTAGAGTGCGGGGTCTATGGCACACATTTACCCATCGCGCTTAGAGCTAGGCCGCTTAGCCACCGGCCGATGCGAGGCATTTATTTTATCTCGATCAACAAAAACTAGGTTAATCTTCTAGGATGGCGTCGAGTTCGGCCATGTCCGCGTCGTCGTCGGCCGGAGTCGCACCTGTCAGGCGCACCCATCGCTCTTCGAACCACGCCTCGGCTTCGCAAAGCGCATGCTGCTTGACCTCGGCCTTCTCCACCACACTGGCCCCGCCGCCGGGTGCCGCTAGCGTGCAGGAGCCGTCGTCTCCTCTTCGCCGATAGAATGCCCGCCCGCCGTT
>Ga0302122_10001859_pt1 | contig 13386 bp, 13 predicted proteins | sample CB21_SCM_MG_FD_203115 | JGI IMG/M metagenome (GOLD analysis project Ga0302122, IMG submission 203115) | Marine microbial communities from Western Arctic Ocean, Canada - CB21_SCM | ecosystem: Environmental > Aquatic > Marine > Oceanic | place: Canada: Western Arctic Ocean | collected 2017-09-28
CATTCCCCGCCGCTTGCGGCAAGAGCTATATCTTGCGATGAATGTGTCGCTACGCTCGAAACATCAAGCCCCGAAGCGTTTGGTTGCCTTGATGCCCCGCCGCGGTTTATCCGCGGTCGACGGAGTCGAGGGCTTGCCCCGGGGTGGCAAACAAAGGGCGCAGATATTCACTAGCTGGGGGGGACTTGCTCGGGGTTCTTTAATTATTAAAATTCGCTTCGAGGAATTGTTTGCGGAGGCGTTCGACGATTTCGGGACGTTGTTTGGCTAGGTTGTTTTGTTCGCCAATATCTGAATCGAGATTGTAAAGTTCGAAATCGTTGGTTCCGAAATCCGTTAAATAGCGGTGAGGTTTTTCGGGCGTGCGTTCGGGCATTAGAAGTTTCCACTTTCCATTGCGAATGCCGACAGGGTCTGAGGAAATCTGACTATAGAAGAAAGTCTTTCGGTCGCCTGATTTGGATTTGCCTAACAGTAGATCCGTTTGATTGACGCCGTCGATCATACGGTCGTTGGGAATCTTGTATCCACTTAAGTATCCAATTGTTGGGAGCAGGTCTATTGTCGCGAATAGCGCGTTCGAAACGCGTCCCGCTGGAACTTGTCCTGGCCAGCGTACGATACAAGGAACACGGGACCCACCTTCGTAGGCCGATCCTTTTCCGGCGCGAAGAGGACCGTTTCCTCCCCAGAATACGGCGCCTTCGGGGTGTCCCTTTTTATTCTCGTAATAGGCAGGCTGATTCCAGGGGCCATTGTCGGAGGTATAGATGACGAGAGTGTTCTCTCGCAAATCGAGCTCGTCGAGGGTGTCGAGGAGGCGTCCCGTCTCGTAGTCGAATTCCTCCACTACATCGCCAAAAAGTCCCGCATCGGAAGTTCCTTTGAATCGTGGCGAAGCATCGATGATCGTATGCATCATCGTGTGAGCGACATAGAGAATGAAGGGTTTTGCGGGGTCTCGTTGTCGTTTTAGATAGTCAATTGCCTTGCTCGTGTACATGCGAGTGAGACTGGACATGTCGAGTGTCTCGCCCGCAGCTTCGTTATTTTCATGGAATTTGACGCGGCCGCCGTCATTGGCTCCGAGCGGTCCAAAATAGTATTCGAAGCCTTGAGCGTTGGGCATTCGGTCGATGATTGGCTTCCTGTTCGACACGTCCCATTTGCCGATGCAAGCGGTTTGGTAACCGACGGTTTTGATGAGTTCGGCAAAGGTGATTTCGTCGGCGGACATGCTCCAGCCGAGACTTCGGGCGGGGTAGCGTCCGGTAAGAAGAGCGGAGCGCGATGGTCCGCAAACCGGTTGAGCGTAGAAGCTGGTAAACCGGGTGCCTTCCATGGCGAGCTGGTCGAGACGGGGTGTTTTGAGCTTTTCATTTCCGTAGCAACCGACATCGCCATAACCTTGATCGTCGGTGAAGATGATCAGTATATTGGGGCGGAGCTGAGCCGAAGCGGTCAGCGAAACGAAAAGAGCGAGCGAGAGGGTAAACAAGTGTTTCATGAGGGTGATATATGAATCCCCAGAAAGGGCATCTGTGTCAAATGTGGAAGGGGAGTGGAGCGAGAACGATACTATTTACGCCAGGAACGGATCCACCGCTCAAACCGGTGCTGGAACCTCGAGTGGATATGCTGACCCCGTTTTTAGACGCGACCTTGATAATTGCGGAAACTTCTTGAGCGCTTGTAGGAAAACGACCGCAATTGGCATGTTTTTTAGAGAGGCAGTGCCGTCGAAGGAATAGCAAATGAGATCTTCTTTTTGGGTTAGAACGCGATCCTGGCCGAGGAGTGTGATGAGTTCCTGAACGATCGAATGAGTATCCATTGGGGGTTATTGTTCGTTGATTTGGCGCATCATGAAGGAATGGCGTTTATGGCCGTTTGTTGGCTGCGGTTAGTTTCCTTTTTATGATGCCAGGAATATTTGTGGTGATGGATTTCGCCCCCCAACTCTTGAAGCGCTTGGCTATCCTTGGCTTGTCTACGGTCCAGACGTGATACTCGTATCCCTTTTCTATGATGGTATCGATGATTGCTTTGTTTATGAGGTTTTTATTGGAGCTGAACCCATCAGCTTTTATGCGGCTTAAGGTTTGTAAGATTGTGTCTGTTGAGGGGCTAATACTTCCGGATTCGTCTTTTTTAAAACTAGACAGCCAGAAAGCTTGGTATTGTGGGGCGGCAGATTTGAACGCATGAATAGCCTCTTCGTTAAATGAAATGATCGTCACTTGCTCGATCTCGAGTCCTGATTCTTCAATTTCTTCAACTAAAGCGGGGACTATCGATTCATCGCTCTTGATTTCAATATAGATTTTTTTTCGGATTGGAATTGTAGTGAATACTTCTGAGATCGTGGGGATGTTGGTTCCGGTGAACTTCTTGCCTTTATGTCTCCCTACGTCCAGTTTTTGTAGATCCGCTAATAATGAATCTTTAATCACTAGGTTTTTGTCGGATACTTTATTTGTGTTTATATCGTGAATACAAACTATGTGCCCGTCTTTGGTTAAATGAAAATCACCTTCGATCGCATCAGCACCTTGTTTCCATGCCAGATTGAATGCGGGTATTGTGTTTTCGGGAGCGTTTTGGGACGCTCCGCGATGGGCAACGATCAATGGTTCGCTGCCGTAGGTGGTAGCATTGATTAAGATGAGGAGAGAGATGATGGATATTTTTTGAGAATTCATTCAATAGGGTTCTGACTTTTTGGTTCTTATTCGGTTGATCGCTTTGTTTGAAGGTTTTTATATGACGGAGTTTGGGCAGCTTCGCCCGGGGATAAACAACGAGGATGGGGGAAAAGGGGTGATGGTCTGGGAGAGGAAACGAAGTGTGGAATTAAGGCAATCGCTTAGTTCTTACTAGAAATGGGGCGAAGAGCTACGGATATGGTTACTGCCAGTAGTTCGTTGTGGGGGAACGGGATGATATAGGGCTAAACCTAATTGCGCTCGGGTATCGTAGTTGGAAATTTGAACACTTGTTCAGACAAAGCGAAACACCCTTATTCACCCGTGTTACCAACCAAATACTTTTCAAACCATTTTACTCGCGCGGTGTTTGCCTTTACCAAATCGTCACTTCGAAACCCGTGCGCGGGCGTATCAGTCACTATCCTGCTCAATTCCAGAAACGCCCCCCATGGTACTCCATCATGCATGAAATCAGTTTGGGATCTTTCCAGGGCGACGGAGCGAAGGGCTTTCCAGGTATTTGGGGGTAGTTCGCCGTGTGTTTCGGTTCGCTAAGCGCCCGGTCTTGTCGACTAAGAGGTCTCAAAATGTCGTGAGTTTTCACCTCCGCTGGTTTTCCTTCAAACATTTTCCCCACGTATCGACATACTGAAGACTCGGTCCCCATGTCTTGCTGCTCGGCGATCCAGCCATTGCGGCAAAGATGCCTTTTCTTCAGCACTCCGGCAATCGCCACATTCCATCAATTACAAAGGTAGAGGATTGACTCTTAATCGTCCCTATCCGAAATATTGAAAAATCCTATGACAAACACCACTCTTACTCTGCACATATCGAAAGCGGAAATCAACCAGTTGCCCATGCGTAAATACGACGGGCCCATCCACTTGATTAAAACCCCTGCCGATGCAAAGCATGCAGCCGAAAAGCTCGGCGCCGAAACCCTGCTCGGCTTCGACACCGAAACCCGCTCTGCCTTTACTGTCGGCGAAAGCTACAGCCCATCCCTTCTGCAACTGGCGAGCGCGAAAGATGTCTTTCTCTTTCAAATCAAACTCACCGGACTCATGCCGGAACTGTGTGGGATTCTATCCAATCCGAACATTCTCAAAACCGGCGTCTCCATTCGCGACGACGTGAGAGAGCTTCGCAAACTGGCTCCGTTCGAACCCGCCGGGTTTGTCGAATTGGGCGACTGCGCGAAAAAAGCAAAAATCAAAAACCTCGGTTTGCGAGGCATGGGGGCCCTGCTACTGGGCTTCCGCATCTCCAAAAGAGAGCAGGTTTCCAATTGGGCGAAACGTGAACTGACTCGTTCCCAGATTGTCTACGCCGCCACCGATGCATGGGTGGGTCGCGAAATCTATCTGCACATGGAGCAGCGCGGCCTGACGCCCAAGGACACACAATAGCACCCACCCGATTTTCCAAGGATTGGAAAAAAGGAAGCCAGTCAAGGCGTGGCGGATGAAGGAGTAAGGCCGAGCAAGGGGAGGCTTCGCTCAGCATAAACTAGAGTTTAAATACCATTTAGGCAAAGGCGTCTTACAGGATTAAAAAGAGGTGGTGAACTGGTACGGAAAAGCGGCCGAGCAAGGAATTGCTCCCGCTCAGTCGTTCTCGGAGAGAAGAAATCACAAAAAGGATATGATGGTATCAGACCTGGTTGATGCTGCTGTATCCAAAAAATGGAATAGGAGATTCGAACAACAAGGCAGTGAAAGTAATTCGTTACAGTCGCTCCGCTCTTAAGGATATGCTATTTTCGGGCTCCAAAAAGGTGCCTTATATAAGTTTAAATAGAATTGATGCGCGTGGTTTCGCACGGGTGGGATTGTGGATAGTGGAAACCAATATTGGGAAAATTGCAACAACGAGTATTGTAAGTTGCCGTTGGCGGGTGTTTCGATGTTGAGAGTTTGCTGGGATGCGTGTATTTTTAGGCTGTCCAGAAAATACAGATAGACGGCGTTCTCAAATGGCTTGCCTGATATTCGGCTGAGTGGAGTTAAAACAGGTCGAAAATCTATTGCTTCTCAGTTCGATTTCCATCTATTAGCAGTAGGTGCCAATTCCAACTCTCTTCGTTGTTTTGCTTGGGCTTCTGTTCAAGCAATCGGCCTATTCTGACATTATCGCTTTACTGGAACAGGATCGTATCCAGCTAGACGATGATATTGTATCCGTTACGCTTGTGCCCGAAACCGGGCGATATGTTGTTCTTGGCGGAAATCGTGAAAGGCTTTACAGTTATTTCCCAGGGGAACAGGGAACGATTCGAAGTCTCGATGTCCAGACTCTTAAAATTGAAAACGAGTTCCAATTACCCGAATCGACTTAGTTTTCCATTCAAGTCTCTCGGCTAACGGGACAAGTGCTGATCGATACAGGGACCGGCAATATATCGATATTGGATTCCGATGACGGACGAGCTCTATTCACTCTCCAAGACGGTGCCGAACTTTTCGAAAATCTAATTTTCGGAATAGAAGACTCTCTGCTACTAGGTCGAATCGATACCGCTTATGTAAGCTACAATAGAATCAACGATACTCTCTCTCCAATTGTGTCATCGGAAACACACTATTTTTCAGGCAACGCTCACATGGAACTATCCTCAAACGGCAAATACCTAAAGATCTCCGAAAATGTAATCCGATGGGATAAAGGTCTAGTTATTGATCTTAACAACGGGAATGCGCGAAAATTCCCCCATCCATTCACCGCCGCTCGTATGGTGTTTTCTCCCGACGGCCAGAAACTCATAACCGCTGGATCACCGTATGAGGGTCCCAGTCATGTCTACGAATTCGATGTGTCAACTAACACAAGACGTAAACTGCAATTCTCAGAGAGTCCGTATCCAGGCGGTGGAGGCTACTACGGAACGAACTTGCCAATATTTTTCGCCCAGAACTCTCGCTATGTTGGCACTGCTTACTCTGACGAAATATTGTATTTCGACCTAGAATCATGGGAACTGCTTGAGGCGAGAGGTTGGAAGGGAGACGAGGACCGGATCGTAGAGGGGTTCTTGTCAAACGATCTTTCTAGAATCACGATCTTCAAGCAATCAGGAAGAGTGTTCGATCTTGTTGTCGCAGAAGGCCATCCAATTCACTCGTCAATTCGGCAAACGAACCTGGGGTTGGAGATAGTCTTCGAGTCTAGAGCGGATAGTCATTATCGAACGCAATGGAGCACCGACTTCGTAAGCTGGGAACTTTCTAGCTCGGGCATTGATGGAACAGGCGTAGCAATAGTTCTGCCGTATGATCAGGAAGCCAACCAGTTCCCTCGTATAATCGAATTCAACCTAGATCAATTCGTAATAGAATAGCGTGCTCGATGCAGGTCAGCGTTGCGCGAGTTCAACCCCGTACGGATAAATAGCGTACGTATAAATAGGGACAAGCGTATAAATAGGGACAGGCTAATTATCTAAGAGGCCCTGCGAAAGGAAATATGGGAAATATGAGCGTTGATCCTGAGAAGACTCGGAAAATTCTGAATACGGGCGGGCACGTTTCGCGGAACGAAGTGCTGCGGTGCCGCGTGCGTTACTTCTCGGACGGAGCGGTGCTTGATTCGAAGGAGTTCGTTCAAGGGTATTTCGAGAGCCACCGGGATCGCTTCGAAGCGAAGTGCCGGGACGGTCCCCGAAAGATGCTAGGCTCGGACTGGGATGGCCTCATGTGTATTCGCGATCTGAGACGGGATGTGTTTGGGTAGGGGGCTGAATGGGATCAGGAGTTAATTATTGATTCGTTTGCTTCGCAATCTCAGGGCTTTGCCCCAATGCGCTGCATTGCCCATCTCCGCTTCGCTGCGTCGAACCCTTTTGCGGGTTCTCGCCCCTTTCTGAGTATAAAAAAAGACCGCATGAAGCGGTCTGTTTTTTAATTGGTGCTCAGGAAGGGACTCGAACCCTTACACCTTTCGGCACACGCCCCTCAAGCGTGCGTGTCTACCAATTCCACCACCTGAGCGATTGAGGAAGGCGGATAAAAAGGGCAGAATTAGGGCGATGTAAAGCGTCAAAATAAACAAATTGCATAATTGCGTCTATTGGGTTGATTCTCGCCGGTGTCCTCAATAAAAAATGGACAAAGCATATTATACCATTTTGCAACTTATTTCAAACTATCGACCATCGGGGAGCCTTATGGCTTCCTTTTTCAAAAATCCCAATGAGCGAACCTAGTTCAAAGGAACCGCAGGATCAGCCGGAAAACAATCCGCTTAATCTCTCCGATCTTCAAGATTTCAGCTTTGGCACCCAATGGACGGATGCCGGCAAAAAGCCGAAGGGCGGATTCCGAGAAGGATCGGGCCGTGACGCAAGGCGTCCCCGTCGTCCCTCGTCAGCTGGCGGTGGAGGAGCTCCTTCAAAAGATCGTCGTCCTCAGCGAAAGCCGTATTCTGATCGCCAGCCAAGAGGCGAAGGTGGATCACAGGATTCTCGCGGTCCTCGCGAAGGTGGATCACAGGATTCTCGTGGTCCTCGCGAAGGTGGATCACAGGATTCTCGCGGTCCTCGCGAAGGTGGTCAGCAGCGTGGCAATTGGCGGCGGGATGGGGCTCCTGAGGCTCCGTACGAAAGCGCGATCTTCGATATTGGTTTCTATCCGGATGATGCGGGATTTTCGACGATCATCAAAGTGCTGCGGACTAATCACATCACTTACGAACTCTTCCAGGTGTCCAAGATTTTCTTGGAAAAGTCGGATCGCTACGTCGCTAGTGTGACGCGCAAAGCGGCAAAAGGAGAAAAACCGGAGCGCGTATTCGTGTCGCTGCCGGATGGAATGCCCTTTGTTACTGAAGAAGAAGCGATAGCGCACGCGATCAGCAATAATGTGGATGAGCTATTCGACGTCGAAGAAGTCGAAGTCGATGCTCCATCGGGTAATTTCCTATTCGTCAATCGTTGCGGCATTACTAAAGAGCTGCTTGGGCCTCCAAATTACCATAGGTACGAGGAGTTTATGAACCGGCATCACCAATCGAAGCTTTCCAACGTTTCTTTCGAGCGGTTCCAGTCGTCGATCGTTCAAGATCGCGAAGAGGAGGCGGTTAATGAGTGGTTGGAGTCGATGAAGAAGGTGAAGCGTTACACGAGTAAGCCGGCCGAAGGCGAAGAAGCTCAAACGTTTGATTCTCTGAATGATGCGATCGGTTTCCTTCGTACTTCGAATCGCGACAAGATCGTTAAGGCGGTTAGCTACGCTCGTGTTGGAGGCGTTACGCTCGATAAGTTTTCGAATTCAGAAGCGAGTCGCGCAGTGGCTGGCGAATTAGCGCGTCAGCGTCGTTTTCCGCTAGAGACTGCCAATGCGATTCGCGGTCGTTTGCGTCGCGAAAAATTCAGCATCTATAAAAAGGGGTCCAAGGGAGTAACGCTTATTTGTTCAACTAAGAGGCGTTTCCGCACTCAAGGTCAGGTAATGTCGGATACCTTGGATCGACTTATACGATTTCTCGAAGCGAATCAGAATATTAAGGCGAAGGATTTGCCTCCTGCATATGAGGCATGGCTGAAGGAGCAGGAACCAGAAGGTGTGTTCGAAGAGAAGAAACTCTTTCAGGATTTGCATTGGTTGATTGCCGATGGATACGTGAGTCACTTTGGCGATGACGCTTTGTTCGCGAACCCGGTATTGGAGAACGCTCCAAAACCTAAGGCGGTAGCAAAATCGAAAGCTAAACCAGAAAAGGTTTCCAAAAAATCTGCCTCGAAGGAACCGGCGGTTGTGGAAGCAGCTGCTGTAGCTGAAGAAACTTCTTCAGAAGGAGCAGGTGAAGCTTCTGATTCATCTTCGAGTGAGAACGTTGATGTGGCTGAGTCTGCTCCTGAAGCTGAGGTAGCTCCAGAGTCGGAAACTGTGGCTGAAGCTCCCGAAGCTGAATCGGCTCCCGAAGTTGAAGCGGTTCCCGAAGCTGAAGCAGTGCCCGAAGTTGAAGCGGTTCCCGAAGTCGTGGAATCTGAGGAAGCGCCTAAGGAAGAAGTCGTGCAATCAGAGGCTGTTGTTGCCGAAGAGGCAGCAGCGGAACCTCCCAAAGCAGCTCCATCTAGCGACAAGTCTGATCCAGAAGCAGAAAAGGCGAAAACGGAGACTTAGAGAGGTTTGGGTAGAGGCCGACCTCCGGGTGTTATCTCCGGTTGGTTGGTGGCTACTGAGTCAGTGATGCTCCTGCCTTTGAGCATTCGCTTCAATTAAGCCTAAACAGTTGCTGGATAACGCAGATTCCACGCCGAGGTTTCGTCGTAGCTACGTCGTCCCGCTCAGCGGGACGGCGTGGTTTCAGATGATTTTAGTTAAGTTGATGCGAATGTGCCGTTGCTGGTAAACCGTCTGCTACTTTTTGAGCGAATCGAAGGTTGTTTTGGTCTAATTATCCGGGGATGCATCGAATGCGGTGCTTTTCGGCAGCCGTAATCGTGAACTCAAGTTGGATCGTAACGGGCCAAGGGAGTTCGCCTAGATTGCTAGGCCACTCTATGGCGAGGCAATAAGGTGGCGTCATAAAATCTTCGAGCATAAGCTCGTCGATGACGTTCGATTGAGGATTCAGACGATAGGCGTCCATGTGGATGAGCGTTGTGGATCCACTGTCGTAAGTATTGAATATATTGAAAGTGGGACTTGTAATGAGTTCTTGGATGCCCAGCGCTTGCGCGAGCCCTTTGACGAACGTCGTCTTGCCGGCTCCGAGATCTCCTTCTAGAGTTAGAATGGCCTCGCTTGGAAGCGCTTCGGCGAGAAGGGCTGCCACTGCGATGGTCTCGTCCGGCGAGTTCGTGTCGATGCCGTTATTCAGTCGATCGAAAATGCTCATAACCAGAGAATTCTATGGATTGGTTCGTCCTGCTAAAAGACAAAGTCGGCGCTTTGGAAGTTCGTTCTATGACGGTCCCGATTTTACTTAAAGACGTTTCGAATGTTTTCCGCCAAGCCGCTTCGAAAGCTTCGCGATCAGTTGAAGGCGCGAGAGCGAACAGCAGTTCATAATCTTCGCCGTCGTTTATCGAGTGCTCGAGGGCTGACTTTCCGCTTTGTTCGCTGCGTCGTAGCGCGTCAGAGCTAATCGGTATGTCGGTTGCGTTGAGAAGCGCTCCGAGTCCAGGTTGGAGGAGAGCTGAGCAGTCTTTTCCCAGTCCATCGCTCAAGTCCATGCAAGCGAGGACCGCAGTTTGCGTGGACAGCCATTGACCTTCCGGTAATCGCGGTTCGAAGCTGTAGTGCTTCTCGAGCAGGCTTCCGCCGAGCTCCCCAGTAACGTAGATGGTGGAGCCGAGGCATGCTTTGCCGCGCTCTAAAACGCGCTTGTTGGCAACTCCGATAAGAGTCATGAACGCGCCTAGAAAATCACTAGTCGAGCTCACGTCGCCTCCGGAGATTTCCGTGTTTAGTCGTTTCGCTTCAGCGGCGAGTCCATGGTAGAAACGTTGAAGCCAGGCGATCGAAAGATTTGAAGGCAATGCCAGCGAGAGCGTGGCGGAGCGAGGAAAGCCTCCCATTGCTGCGATATCGCTGGCGTTGCGTCTGAGGAGTTTTCGAGCGACCTGCTCTGGAGTGAGGGAATCGTCGAAATGTTTATTATAAACAACAGGATCGGCGGTGACGAGCAGCTGGTTTTCCAAGGGCGATAGAGGCAGAACGGAACAATCGTCACCGATTCCCCGCGGCGAAGGGGATGAGGCATCGCCGAGCCAAATCCGTATTCGTTCGATGAGCTCGGATTCGCCGATCGAGTCGATCCGGTCGTCTTTATTAGCAGCAAAGGGATTCATGCCTCGATCGGACTAAAGTAGATCATCAGTATAAAGTTCAGAAGGTTGAAGCACGCATGCATCGTGATACTGGATACGATGTTTCCGGATAGGCGGTAGACGATACACAGTGCGGCTCCTAGAATCGCGAGAGGAGCGAAGCTGTAAAGATTCTGGTGGATAGCTGCGAAAAGAACTGCAGTGATCGCGATGGCTAGCCCGAGCGAGACGCGATTATTCAGATAGCGAAAAAGAAATCCGCGATAGACGAGTTCCTCGCCAATGGGAGCGGCAACTACGACGAGTAAGGCCATCAGGACCATTTCCATGTTGGTCCCGCCATTTTGAACGAGTTGAACGGGTAGCTGTAGTTCGTATTCGAAATTCAATGCATCGAGTACAATTCTCCAAATCATCATTGTAGGGATGATTAGGAGATAGGCGGCAATGAACCCAAAGAAACCGATTTTGACTGCTCGCCAAAAGGACTTTGGCTGGTTGCTGTTTTCGGTGGGCGAAATGATGTGGATGCCTCCCCAGGCAGCCAAGCAGCCGAGTTGAAGCCCGAACCCTGATACGATGAGAAAGGAAAGGGAGTCTGTGGCAAGTTCCTCGCCGCTGAAGTACGCGTGGGTTTGGGCTAGAAGACCAGTCAAGGCATAGGCGAAAGTCAGAGCCAAGCAAATGAAGAGAGCGACGTCGACGGGACGTATCTCCCATTTGGCGAGTCGTTGGCTGTTTCGGATGTTCTTGATGATCTCCATATAAAACCGACGCAGTCAAAGCGCGGCCATAGCCTTGGGCGAGTCCAAAAGAGCGGAGGAGAGGGTTTGAAGGTAAACTGTAAGCGTGGTTTTTGAGTTGGTTCTAAAATTCCATTCGACAATAAGTCCACTGTTCGGGCAAAAGGGGAAAGGTTTCAGTCACCAATTGTGATTTTTGCGTTCTCTCTTTTTGCTTATGCGGCATTACCTTTCAGTTATTCTAAGCGGCATGGACCTGACTCTTTTTACAGATGCGGATTGGGACGGCGTTGCGGATGGACCGGGTAAAACCCTGGTGAAGGGGATTTGCTCGCCGGAGTCGATTCGCAGTCGGGGAACGGATCACTCGACTAATGGAATTCGCATGGGGATCGATGGCTGGATCTACATCGCGGTGGGCGATTTCGGATTTTCCAATGCAATGGGCACCGACGGAACGCAGCTCACTTTGTTGGGAGGTGGGATCGTACGCAAACGGCGATTGGTCCGTTTACGGGACAGATCGGTTCGATTATGCAGCGCGATCAAATCGCTGAAGCGATTCTTCGTCCGAATGCGGCGATTTCTCAGGGGTTTCAAACGGCATTGGTTTCAACTACTGACGGCGGAACGTATGTCGGTTTTGTGACCAGTCGGAATTCCTCATTGTACGACTATGCTTCAATCCGAATACCTTACAGATGAAGCCTACGAGATTAATGAGGATGATTAAGGTAGTGTTCCTTTAGGAGGTCTCTACCGAAATCGCCTGTGAAGTCGCGCCAAATGGTATGTACGTGATTGGCCTTGTTTTGAACGTTGTCGTATTCGATGAGGAAAGTGGGACCTTGGATACGGTAGTAGTGCGGTTCGCCAACCTCGGTTCCGCCGGCCCAGCCAAATCGGATTTTGTCCATGTCAGCTTCGCGTAGCTGGTTCATGCGTTCGTCAGCGAGTACCTTCGGCATCGTCGAAGCATAGGTTTCGATTAAGGTTTCCAGGAGAGTTTTCTGATCTGAAGTCATGCGATTGGCTCGGAGGCCTACGTATCCTAGAGGACCGACTTCCGTGGCGCGATTAGTGACGATTTCTCCGTAGGCGATGGATTGGAAGTGAGCGATTTTTTGCTGTTTCGCATCGAAGGATTTGAAGAGCTCTCGAGCCAAGTCTTCTTCTTTACCCAAGGCGCGTAGTCCTTTTCGGTCGCCTTCTGTGACATTGGCTGGATTGGAGCCGAGGAAACGCGGGGCTGTGGCAGTCATCGTACCGTCGACTATTGTAACGTTCAGGGAAACATGGTGTCCCTCGAATCGCCAAGCCCAGTTGGACTCGATTGAAGGTTCTCCGAAGATCATGATCGAGTAGAGTTCAGGAATCCGAATATCCGATCCGGTGAGCTCTAGCAATACGCGCTCTAGGTCGATGATGTTAAGGATTTTCTCATTGCCCGATTTACTGAGGCCAGTTTCAAGCAAATCGTAGGCGAACATCTTTTGCGTTTTGTTGAGTTCGGTGAGGGAGATGCCTTTGCGTTTGATCATGGCAGCGGGCAGGAACTCCCAGCTAACCCGATGAGGGTCGTCGAAATCGAAAGTCGTTTTGTTTCGCTCTTTTTCGTCTAACGAATGGAGAAACGAAATGGCAGCATTGGACATGGCCATGTTAGCGTGATTGTCGCCATTATGGGCAGATATTTCACTTGGAGCGATTGCGAGCAGGCCTATTAATGTCAGGCAGCCAAGGTTTGCGTAGAATTGTTTTAAAAGCATAAGCGGGTTGGTTCTAAAAGCGAAAGAGTGAGATTATTGGAAAGTGCTTTGGTTTTCAATCTAAACTACGAGTTTATCCAGTTTCAGGCATAAATGTCGGTAACACGATTCCTTTGATTTCGGGTGGTGGACCTAGGCTTTGAGCGACGTGTAACTCGCAATTGCGGGCGCCGAGCTGATACATAGCGCTTACCAACTCAGGTTGGTTCGAAGGAATGAGGAATAGAGGCTTACGGCCGCAGTGGTTGTTGAGTTCGGTTTGTATTAGGAGTTTCGCGATGTTCGAGTCAGTCGCAATTCCCGGACCCAGTAAATTGCTGCCTGGGTGATTGATCGATGCGAGCGCTCCCAATAGAACGCCTTTTGGGGTTTCGGCAATGGTTACGCTCCAG
>Ga0302122_10001861_pt1 | contig 13376 bp, 14 predicted proteins | sample CB21_SCM_MG_FD_203115 | JGI IMG/M metagenome (GOLD analysis project Ga0302122, IMG submission 203115) | Marine microbial communities from Western Arctic Ocean, Canada - CB21_SCM | ecosystem: Environmental > Aquatic > Marine > Oceanic | place: Canada: Western Arctic Ocean | collected 2017-09-28
AATATTATATTATCCTTAGGAAGAAGTTCAAATAATTTTTTTTTTTCATTAGTATTGAAATTAATTTCATATGTAATTATGTATATATTTTTGAATCTATTATAAATATAATATTCAATTATATTTAATACTGAAATCGAAGATTGTTTTTCAATATAATTAAAAGGATGACCTTGTATTTCTGAGATGCTATTAGAAGTCCATTTAGTCATATGTCCAGTTAAAAGTATATGTATTTTATCTTTTTTTTTTTCTTCTTCTAAAGATTTTTTATATACCAAATAATAATTTATTATATCACTTATATTTTTTTTATTACTTAAAAATAAATTAAATTCATTTTTTGCTATTATCAATAGTTTTTCTTTATATATTTTATATTTTTCAGAACAATTTCTTAATTCAACTGCTCCATATCTCTTCCAATGTTTATGACATGTTTCAACTGAATAATCTTTTCTGATATCTTTATAATTTTTATAATAATAGTCTTTATCAAAATTATGATTTAAATGTACAAATGTATAATAAAAGAAAATATTAAACCATAATTTTTTTCTATGTAATGATAAATATTTAATCAAAGCAATTCTATAATTTTTTAAATATATTTCTTCATATTTTTTACTACAAATTCTATGTTCTACTTTGCCATGTCTATCCCAATGTTTTTTTGGAAAATCCTTTATTGAAGGATATCTATTTATATAATATTTTCTATCAAAATGATCATTTTTTATTTTTTTTATATAATTATTAAGTAAAAATGTTTCGAATATCATATATATTATTTTATATTTTTAATTTCATTCATATTATAATTTATTCGATTAAATTCCAACTGAGAGGAGTTGCAAAACTTATATCTACTCTTGCTTTTTTACCAACTATTTTATTAAAATATTTAGTATGTAAGCCGTTACTAGGTCTTATTGATTTTATATTTTCAGATGATAATATATCTCCTTTTTTAATATCTTTTATTGCATATAATGAACGTCTATATTTTGTTGTATTTTTTTCACTTTTAACGCCTCCATACTTTACTTTACCAAGACATTTTTCTGCTATTCTAACGTATTTTACCATTTCTTTGAATTCACTTGGTGTTAAAGAAAAAGAATCATCTACACTACCACTATCTCTAGATAAAGTAAAATGTTTTTCAATTACTTTAGCACCTAATGCTACAGAAGAAATTGGTACTGTTGGACCTAATGTATGATCAGATAAACCTGGAATAATATTAAATGTTTCTTTCATATTAACCATTGTTTTCAAATTTGCATCAGATGGATCAGCAGGATATGCTGCAGTACATTTCAACATAGCAATATTTTTTGTTCCATTCTTTCTAAGAATATTAAGTGCAGATTCTAAATCTTCTAATGAGGCTCCACCGCTAGATATAATTACTGGTTTACCTGTTTGAGCTACTCTTTTTAACAAAACATGATCACTAACTTCTAATGACGCTATTTTATATGCGGGACAATTATATTTTTCTAAATGGTCGACTGCTGATATATCAAAAGGACTAGAAAATAATTCCATTCCTAAATCATTTGCTCTTTTCATTAATTTTGGAGTCCATTCCCAAGGAGTATAAGCTTTACTATATAATGAATATAAAGTTTGTCCATCCCATTCTGTACCTCCTTTAATTTGAAATTCTTCATTTTCTGAATTTAAGGTAATTGTATCTGCAGTATAAGTTTGTAATTTAATCGCATCAGCACCAGCTTCATGTGCTTTATCAATTAATTCAAATGCAACATCTATATTTTGGTTATGATTTGCAGATAATTCTGCTATAATAAAAGTATTATTACCACCAATTAATTTATTACCAATTTTAAATTCCATATATTTTATAATATCAAATTATCTTTAAGTTGATTAGTATAACTAAATGAATATTTTAATACTGGTTCACAACCACACGAACTTTTAAATTTGTATTTTGAATATAAAATTTTTTTTGCACCACCAGTACTACAAGCGCCTAAATTTACGATATTAATATTATTTTTTTTTGCATGATTAAATAATTCATAAAGTAAATAAAATACTTGTGAATTTTTTTTTTCATAATTTGTCATTAAATAAACAGTATAATATGTGTCATTATTTATTAAAAAAACTAGAGCCCCTGATAATATTTCTTTATTTGAATCTTTTGATAAAAATAAAAATTGATTTTTTCCTAATAATTCTTTAAGTAAAATAAACTCTTCTAAATTATGTAATGGTTTTACATTATTTTTATTTAATAAAGATTTTTCTAATAAGTTATAATATTTTTTATAATCATCTAAATCGTTTGAACATTCAAAAGTAATATTTATTTCATTATTTTTCAAATATTTTAATAATAATCTTTTGTTATCATTTTTAGGAAAAGAATCTATAATATTATTATCCTTATTAACATCGAAATATAAAGAAATATCTTGATATTTTTTACATTTTTGTGATAATACAAAATTTAATAAATCATTTTTAATATTTTTTTTAAAATAAACTGTTTCTGATAATTTTAAATGTAAATTTCCTTTGTAGTAATTATAAATTTTATCCATAATTTCTGTTAATTTAGTTAATTTATAATATTTTTCTAAAATAACAATACCTCCACATGTAGAACCTCTATGACTATAATATTCATCATTTACTTTACAACATGGAAATACTGCGATTAAATTTGTAATATTTTTATCATAAATCATAATTGAACAATCTTCAAATCTATTTTTATGATATGATAAAAAATTCATTGTATGATATATAGTACCATTAAGTGATTTTTTCATAACAAAATTATCCCATTTATTTAATAGATCTTCAGTATATTTAGAAATATGTATTTTCATTAGATAATAATATATTTAGTTTTTAAATAGTAAAAAAAATATAAATACAATATATGATTGATTTGATTGTTCAAGCTAGGACAGGATCATCCAGACTACCTAATAAAATTATATATAATGCTATAAATAATAAATTATTTTTAGAATATTTTTATGATAGAGTTAGAAAGTCAAAAAAAATTAATAGAATAATTATAGCAACTACTACGGAAAGAAAAGATGATATAATAGAAGATATATGTATTAGAAATAAATGGTTATATTTTAGAGGAAAAGAAAATGATTTAGTTGATAGGTTTTACAATTGTTGTATGAAATTTAATGTAAAAGTAATATTAAGATTAACATCTGATTGTCCATTAGCTGATTATAAAATTCTGGATGAAATGATAGATAAATATATTGAAAAAAAATATGATTATATGGACACTTTTCATTATGGAGAAGGTGACTTTGCTGGATTTCCGGATGGATTTAATCCTGAAATATTTAATATTAATTGTCTTAAGAATGCATGGGAGAATTCTAAAGATAGTTTTGAGAGGGAACATATAGCACCATTTATGCATAAGAATTATAAAGTAAATTATTTTAAAATTGATGTTGATAAGAAATATTTAGATAAGATCGATATAAAAAAATTACATTTAAGTTTAGACACAAAAGAAGATTTACATAATTTGAGAAAAATAATATTATATTTTGAAAAAATAGGTAAAAATGATGAATTTACTTGTAATGATGTTTTAGAATATCTATATAATTTAAATAATAATGAAATTATGAATTTTATCAAAAAATAATTTTAAAAATACTAGTTTAATAATTACTTATTTCTATCTTTTTTTATTTAAAATATATTCACAAAATTCTCTGACGCAACCTTTTCCACCTTTTTTAGTTAATATTAATTTTACTTTATTTTTTATTTCTGAAACAGCATCTGAAGGACAAGCTGAACATTTTACTTTATTTATAATTTGTAAATCATTTAAATCATCACCTATATACGCTACTTCATTTTCTAAATTTATATTTAATTGGTCACACCATTTTTTTAATAATTCAATTTTATTTTCAACACCTAAACCTATATATTTTATTTTTAAATGTTTAAGAATATTCATTTGTGACTTATTTTCTTTGTACCCCGAAATAACTCCTACTTCTATATTATTTTTTTTTAATAAACTTATTCCCATTCCATCTTTACAATTATAAGATTTTATAATATTTCCATTAAAATCTATTGTTATCTGTCCATCAGTAAAAACACCATCAAAATCAAATACTACTAACTTGATATTCATATATATATATATATATTATATAATAGTTTTTAAATGTTTTACAATTATAAGTTTAATTTATTATAAAATATTTAATATATATATATATAATGGACTTGATAAAAAATAAAGTTATACCATATAATACACAATATATTGATAAAGAAGATATAGATTCTTTGGTAAATTTAATGAGCTCCGGTGCATTTTTAACTTGTGGTCCAAAAGTTACAGAATTTGAAAAAAAAATTTGTGAATACAGTGGTGCAAAATATGGGGTAGCAGTATCAAATGGAACAGCAGCTTTACATATTGCTTGTTTAACTTTAGGATTAAAAAAAGATGATGAAGTAATAGTTCCAGCAATATCATTTGCAGCTAGCTCTAATTGTATTTTATATTGTGGTGCTAAACCAGTATTTTGTGATATTGAAGAAAATACTTTAAATATAGATTGTAGTAAAATAGAAGAATTAATTACAGCTAAAACAAAGGCTATTATTGCAGTTGATATGGGAGGTCAAATGTGTGATTATCATAAATTAAAAAAAATATGTGATAAATATAATTTAGTATTTATTGAAGATGCAGCTCATTCACTAGGTGCTCAAGAGAAAAAATGTCCTCATAAACCAAAAGTAGGATCATTTGCAGATATGACTACTTTTAGCTTTCATCCAGTTAAAAATATAACAACTGGAGAAGGTGGAATGGTTATGACAAATAATAAAAAATATTATAATTTATTAAAAAAATTTAGATCTCATGGTTTAAGCAAGGAGTTTAAAGATAGAGAAAATAGTGAGGATATACAAGCGTATGAATATGATATAGAACTTTTAGGTTATAATTATAGACTTACAGATATTCAAGCTACATTAGGAATTTCACAATTAAAAAAAATAGATTTATTTATGAAAAAAAGGGAAGAAATTAAAAATTATTATTTAAAAGAATTAAATAATAGTAAAAATGTTGAATGTTTAGATTATAAATTTGATTCAGCTAATCATTTATTTATTGTAAAAGTAAAAAATGGAAAAAGAAATGAATTATATAATTTATTAAAAAAGAATAATATTTATACAAATGTTCATTACAAACCAATTTATTTATTTTCACTTTATCAAAAATTAGGTTATAAAAAAGGTTTATGCCCAGTTGCTGAAAATGTATATAATTCTATATTATCATTACCTATTTATTATAAATTATCTAAAAATGATCTAGATAAAATTATATCCTTAGTTAAATAAATAATAATGTAATATAATATATATGGAATGTTGTGTTTGTTACCAAAATAATAATATACTAACAACAGAATGTAATCATAAAATATGTTTAAATTGTCTTATTAAATTAAAGAAAACAGAATGCCCTTATTGTAGAGGTAATCTTAATAGTATACCAAATTTTATTAAAGAAAAAATATTATCTAATGAAACATCAACTGAATCTGTTAGTTTAGGTGGTGGAGGTTTTGGTATATTTTTTGATGCCCCTGGAACTCCTTATGGTGATTTAAGTGATAATCAGAAAGAATTATTAAATGAAATGAAAGATTTTAATTATAATTTATGGAGAAATATTAGAAATGATATTAACACTCATAATAAAGGTAATTTTTATAATGAATGTTTTTTGAGAGATTTAATTGATGAAATAAAAAATAATTTAATCACTTGAAGAAACTATAAGTGAAAAACAAACTTATATAAAAAATAGAGTTATATTTGAAATAGAAGAATTAAAAAAAAGAATAAAAATTAGGACGGGCATACAGTCTCCCTCCCCAAAGTAGGTCTGATACTACGATGCCATCTGCTTCTCTCCACTTACGCACAACTGCCCTTCCAAACGGGGAAGATATTTCCTTCCCCTCCAAGAGCCCCCTGTCCGGGCGGGCATACATCCTCCCTCCCCAAAGTAGGTCTGAGACTACGATGCAATCTGCCCTCCACTTGCGCACAATTGCCCTTCCAAACGGAGTAGATACATGAATGCTGTTTTAAAAAACGTTTTTTTTTTTACACGCTCTACAAGGATATAATGATCCGGAATAATATTTGGTTGGATAATTAAAAAAATCTTTATTGCTATAACAACACATTCTACATTCTTTATTATCTTGATAATTATAAATAAAATCAAAATATTTATATACAATATTTTCTATATTTTCTCTAGGAATATAATTTGTTTTTTCTTTAGTTAATATGTATGGACCCACAAACCAATTCTCAGCATTTGGCCATAATCTATAACTATTTATATTCATAGAATCATTTATATCAAGAAGTTCTTTTAAAACTGTCCATTTAGAAAAAATAAAACTATGATCTAAATAAAAATTAGATATTCGTTCTTTCTCATTTTGAGCTGGAACACTTGTCCAAAAATGTTTATTTTTATCTTGATATTTTTCATATTTAGGAGATTTACAATAAACATTATCACAATACATTGAAGGAAAAATTATTTTATTTAATGAAGCTTTTCTTTCTAATTCTTCTAAAACACTTGAATTTAAGCTAAAATCTAAATCACTTCTATAAATTAGACAATATTCATATTTATCTTTATATAAATTCATATAGTGATATACCCCATATATATTATATAAATTCCTTTTACGAGGATGATGATCAAAAGGATTTGGATATAAAGAACCATCAATATAAAAACTAAATTTTGGTTGAGTTATTTTATATGGTGTAATTTTAACCTTATTTTTTATACCTTCTCCTGATATATTTGATTTAATTAAAAATAAATTCTCCTCGTCTAAATGCTTTAATAGTTCATCTTTATAATCTATAACACATATTTCATATGTTATTAATATTATATTAAAAAAAAATTTTTTATAATATATAATTCTTTTTAATAAATGATCTTTATTTATAATATTACCAACTAAAAACATACATGAATTATTCTTATTTAACATATATATATATATATATTAAATAGAAATAAAATATTTTAATTATTTTATTGCCTATAAATATATAATTTTAGTATATTATATATTTATCTAATATTTGTAAATATTTTCGGAGTATTTTTTTTATTAATATTACTAAAGTATTTTTTAGATTTATCACGTCTTTCTTTATATTTTTCATCTCTTAATTTAGTATCAATTTTAACTGATTTTTTAATAATATTTAATTTCTTATTTATCAAATTTAAATTTTTTTATTAAAAAATTATAATCTTCTTTTGTATTTACTCCAATTTCAAAATCTTTTACTAAACATGATAATATTTTATATCCTTGTTCTAAAATTTTTAACCATTCTATATCTTCTTCTAATTGATTAGGTGTATTTTCTAACATATATTTTTTTAAATATTCATGTTTAAAAACAAATAAACCAATATGAGCATAATATTTACTATTTTTAAAATTACCACTTTTGTTAAATGGTATACAATTACGACTGCAATATAAAATATAATTATTTTTATCTAAAACCATTTTCCCAATATTCGTATTTGTTAATTCATTCATATCTTTAATTTGATAATGTAATGTTGTACAAACACAATCTTTATTTTTACAATCAATCATTTTTTGAATTGCTAAATCTATATTTTGAGGATAAATAAATGGTTCATCACCTTGAACATTAACAATAAGATCATATTTATCTTTTAATTTTTCTAATGCTATACAAATTCTTTCTGTACCATTTATACAATTTTCTTTTACCATTATTACATTACCATTAATTTGTTTAATTGAATCGCTAATTCTTTCATCATCTGTTACAACATAAGCATTAGTTATTAATTCAGCTTTAATAGTTTGTTTATAAACTCTTTGTATCATATTGAATTCTCCAAATTTTAATAAAGGTTTACCAGGTAGACGAGATGATTGATATCTAGCAGGTATTAATGCTATTATATTCATTAGTATAAATTAGATTAATTTAATTTAATATTTTTAAACTAATTTTAAAAATGTTAAAAAAATTAATTATATATTTAAAAAAATTTAATTAATTATATATTTAAAAAAATTAATTATATATTTAAAAAAATTTAATTAATTTAATATTTAAAAATATAATGTTTTATATATTATATGGACGTTGAACTTTTAAGTCAAACAGAAAGAATGAGAATTCCTGAATCTAGAGATTTTGTAAATGGATTTTTAATGAATAGAAATGAACGGGTTGTTCCTTGGCCCAAAGAAGTAATAGATGAAGTGATGAAAACTATTCATCCTAATGAATGGAATATGTATCATTATGTTCAATCATTATATAAAAAATGGGCAAATTATGCAGATATTGATGAAGATGAAGTATGTATTGTTAATGGAGCTGAAGATGGGATTATGAGATGCTTCCAAATGTTTGTAAAGGAAGGAACACATGTTGGATATTTATTTCCAACGTATGCAATGTATTATGTTTATACAGATGCTTTTAAAGGTATTCATCATAGATATGAGTATGATGTTAATAAACATGATATTAAATTACAAAAACAAAAATTATTAGATGATTTACCAAATTTAGACTTGTTAACTTTAGCAAATCCTAATCATTTTTTAGATAACTTAACACAAGAAGATATCGAAGAAATTTGTAAAAAAGCTAAAGAAAATAATGTTATTGTTGTTATTGATGAAGTAGCAGGTGGTTTTGGTGTTTATAGAGCTAAAAATTTAATTAATAAATATGATAACTTAATAGTTATCAATTCATTTTCAAAAGAATTTGGATTACCTTCAATTAGAACTGGAGCTTTAATGGGATGTAAAAAACTTATGAAAGCTGCAAGATCATTACGATTGTCTTATGAAATTAGCATGTTCAGTCAAAAATTTGCTGAATATATATTAGATAATATACATTTGAAAGAAGATTATTGTCAACAAGTTGTTGAAGGAAGAGAATATTGTATTGAAGAATTAAAAAAAATTGGCGTAAAATGTAATACTGATAATGCAGTATATTTTAATCCTCATTTTGAAAATATAAAACAAAAAAATTATGTTGTTCAAAAATTACAAGATGTCGATAAAATATATGTTAAAAATTATAAACATAAAATGTATAATGGAAAGTTTGAGCATTTCATTACAGTAGCAGGAGCACCAAAAAAAGTTATGGAACATTTTGTAGCAAGATTTAAAAAACATTATTTAGATTTTGATGAATCAATGGAAGTACCAGAAGCTCAAGGACCACAAGTATTATATTGTGAACCAAAAAAAAAATAAATAAAATATAATATATTTAATATATTTATTATATTTTAACACAATATTTAATATATAAAAAAATTTAAAATTTGATTTATATAATAATATAATATAATATAATATAATATGTCAATTACTTTATTTGGAACATGTAGATTGAATTCAATAAAAGGATCCAATAATTTAAATAACGATATAAATTATACTCATTCAACAAAAGAAGTCATACAAATGATATCTTTTTTAAAAGGTGATTTAAATATTCCACCAGTATATAATAGATTATGTTTTAGATCAGCATTGGCAAAAAATAAAATAATAAATTTTTCTAATACATTCAAGGAAAGATTTTTGAATACAGAAATTTTTATTATAGAAATATGTAGTATGAAAAAATATATACATAATGGTTTTTATATGCATCATTTACCTTTTGACAAAATGTGGCATTTAGCAGAAAAGGAGGATAAGGATTATAACACTAGATATAAACATTATATAGATGATACACCAAAACATATTTTAGATAATGTTATTATTGAAAAACAAAGTGATGAAGAAATAGAAAATGATATAATAAAAATACAAAAACTATTATATCCTAAAAAAATTATTATTGTTTCACATTATAATTCTAAAATGAATGGGAAATACTTCTATTCAAGAGATCATTTAATTAATTTATTAAATAAAATTTGTAAAAAATATAATATTGATTTTGTTAATCCAACAATTGCATTATCTAACTTTACTCAAGAAGAAATTATACACAGTGATTTAGGACACTATTTAAGTAAAGGTGTTATTGAATTTGGAAAATATATGAATAATTATATAGATATTTTATAAAATATATTAAAAAAAAAAATATAAATTATTATTATGTCAAAATAATAATTTATTTTGTAAATATTTTTGGAGTAGTTTTTTTATTAATATTAGTAATTAATTTATTTAAATAATTATTAGATTTATCACGTCTTTCTTTGTATTTTTCATCTCTTAATTTAGTATCAATTTTAACTGATGATTTAATAAAACTAATTGATACACCGTATCTATCATTTTGTGATGGATTAGATGCCGATCCATGAGGAATAGTATCTTCAAAAAATATACAATCTCCCGGTTCAAAAATACAATCAACTATACCATTTTTATTTATTTCTTCTTCCAAAACATCACAGTTAACTCTATGTTTATGATCACCATGTCTATCAATAAAGTCATCATGTTTTAAAATATTTTTGTGAATGTTAGGTACAATTTTTAAACAACCATTTTCTAAATTATGGTTATCTAGAGATAAAAATAATTGAAATGAATCGTTTCTATTAATATTACTATTTTGATTATAAATTATCTCTTGATGATATTCAACATCTTGGCCAATAAATTTTATTTTATTAAAAATTTTAAACCATAATAATTTATAATCTTCACCAAGAACATTTGTTACAACTTTATTTATAGTTTCATTTTCTATAATCTTATATATTATACTATCTTTTTTAAAATCAGTATAAAAATATGGAATGTTAGTCTGTTGCATATTTAATTTAGTTCCTTCAAAATCATTTTCTAAATACTCTATACAATCTTTACAAAAATCTTTACTTAGAATATTTTTTTTAATTAAATAACCATTATTTAATATGTATTTATTCATTATAATTATATATAAATAAATAATAAAATTTAAACAAAAAAAATTATTTATATATAATTATATATATATATGGAAAAAAAGTCACTACCTTTTTATAAAACTTTAATTGCAGGAGGTTCTGCTGGTATAGTAGAAATATGTTGTATGTACCCTTTAGATGTAGTAAAGACACGTATGCAATTAAATACAAATATAAATAAAAATATGATTATAACTTTCAGAAATATTATACAGAAAGAATCTTTTCTTAACTTGTATCGTGGTATCATATCACCTATTCTCGCTGAAGCCCCAAAACGTGCTTTGAAATTTACATGTAATGACAGATATAAATATATGATGAATGACTTCCAATATAAACATATTGCCGCAGGTTCTTTTGCTGGTATTACTGAAGTTTTAGTTAATTGCCCAGCGGAAGTTATTAAAGTAAGAATGCAAGATACTAAAAATTTATCAAAATATAAAAATACTACTGAATGTTTTATAGATTTAATTAAAAAAGAAAGTATTTATAGTTTGTACAAAGGAGGAGAAGCACAAGCTTGGAGAAATGGAATTTGGAATGGAGTATATTTTGGATTAATTGGAAATGTTAAAGAGAATTATCCAATTACTTCTGACGAAAATCCCATTTGGTATAAGTTCAAGATTGGCTGTTTGGCTGGTACAATAGCAACTTGTGCAAATACACCATTTGATACTATCAAAAGTCGTATACAAAGTTCGAAAAAAGTAACACCATGGACTGTACCTACTTTAATAAAAACTATAAAAATAGATGGTATAAAAACCGTATATAGAGGATTGGTTCCCAGATTAGTTAGATTAGGACCAGGTGGTGGGATAATGTTGGTAGCTTTTGAAACAGTTAAAAAATGGTTGATTTAAATTTAAAAGGATACTTATTTAATTAATAATGATTTTAGAAAAAAATAAATTATTAATTATGGCTGGTCCAAACGTAATTGAGAGTGAGGAACATACTATGTTAATGGCTTCTAAACTAAAAAAAATATTTGAAAAATTTCCTAAAATACAATATGTTTTTAAAACTAGTTTTGATAAAGCAAATAGAACATCATTTAATTCATATCGTGGTTTAGGTATAGATGAAGGATTAAGAATACTTAAAAAAGTAAAAGATAAATTTAATTTACCAATAATAACAGATGTTCATGAACCATATCAATGTGAAATAGTTTCTCAAGTTGCTGATATATTACAAATTCCTGCATTTCTTTGTAGACAAACAGATTTAATAAAAGCTGCGGCTAAAACTAATAAAATAATTCATGTTAAAAAGGGGCAATTTCTAAATGCAAATTCTATGTTGAAAGTAGTTGAAAAACTAAGATCATTTGGTCATACAAATAAAATTATTTTATGTGAAAGAGGTAATATGTTTGGATACAATGATTTAATTGTAGATACTAGAAATTTAGTATGGATGAAAGGAAAAGAAAATTTGGTTTCTATGGATATCACTCATTGTTTGCAACAACCAGCACAAAAAATGAAAGACGGTACTGTAAAAGCAGGAGGATTAAGAGAATTTATTCCATTAATGGGTAAAATAGCATTAGTATCAGGAGTAGATGCAATATTTATGGAAGTACATGATCAACCAGAAGAAGCAAAATGTGATGGTCCAACACAATGGCCACTTCATAAATTAGAAGTATTGTTAAAAGATTTTATAAATTTAAATGAACATTTAAATTAATTATATATATGTAAAAATTATAACGTTTAAAATTAATTTTAAAAAAAATAAATATATATATATTAATTATATGGGGAAAAAAAAATTATCTATTGAAAAAACCAATATATATTCTGAAAGAACAAGTACAAAAAATTATATTTTTAAAGATAAAGGTGATGTTTTGGAATACATTGCCACTGAAAAAACTTTTGATGAAATATATAAAAATATTGATGATCCTTGGGATCAATGCAATGAAAGTGATAAAGTGTATTTGAATCAAAGAAATAATTTAAATGATGTTATAAATTTAATGATAAATAAATTTGATTTTAAGATACCAAAAATATTAGAAACAGGCAGTGGAACAGGATACACTACTAATTTTCTGAAAGAAAATATAAATACTAAAATAGAAATTACTGGTTCGGATATAAGTAAAACTGCCGTTCAAAAGGCAATTAATTAATAAATATTCAGATATCAATTTCTTTGTTTATAATATTAAAAATAAATTAGAAAACAAAAAATATGATATAGTTATATTGTCAAATTTATTATGGTATATTTTAAATGATTTTTACAATTGTTTAAATAATGGAATAAA
>Ga0302122_10001862_pt1 | contig 13370 bp, 11 predicted proteins | sample CB21_SCM_MG_FD_203115 | JGI IMG/M metagenome (GOLD analysis project Ga0302122, IMG submission 203115) | Marine microbial communities from Western Arctic Ocean, Canada - CB21_SCM | ecosystem: Environmental > Aquatic > Marine > Oceanic | place: Canada: Western Arctic Ocean | collected 2017-09-28
AGTACGTGAGGCTGTTCTGGTAGAAGCGGTTCGAGCGCCGGGGCAGGTACTTCTCCGCCGCGAGCCGCACGTCCTGGACCGTCTTCAATGACTTATCGTGGTAGCGCATGCCCGAGATCCAGGTCGACACGGGCTCCCTTACAACAGTGACGTAGAAGTACGGGCGGCCCGGGGGCACCATCGCGTGCATGCCATAGTGGAAGTGGCCGCCCACGACGTGGGCCAAGGCCCCCAGGTTCTCGGTCCGTGGGTTCCGCCGCCCGTCCTCGCCCATGACCAGGCGCCGGTTCAGGTTCACCATATCTCTTAACCGGCACGGCACCGTGGTCCGCGTGGGCAGCCCCCCCCGCTGGCACTGCACGAGGCAGGCCCACCGCTTCTGGCACTTGTCGGCGTACCGCCGAAAGATGCCGCGCACGCTGCTCCCCGCCGCCTTGAACACGTGCACGAACAGCACCGCCGGCTCGCTCCGCACGTCCCGAGTCTTGTCCACGACGTCCTCCTTCGCGCACTCGAGGCGCGGCAGGCGGTCGTAGACGGTCGTGTTCTGGAGCGTGGACCGGGCGAGCGCTGCGGCCCGGGCGACGAGGCAGAGGAGCGCTCGGTGGCGCATGCTTGACCCGGTATTGCTTCGCTGCTGGCGCACCGCAGCGTTTGCTGAAGGATCGTCGCACTGCAGAACGCAATCAGCACTCACAGTCTAGTGCATCGCGCCGCAGCATAGCTTCCCCTATTTGGTGCGCAAAAATTAAAGTTGTCAAAAACCCGTACTGAAATCAGCACCGCGCGAATCCCTCCATCACGCCTCAATCCACACCGGGAAGTATCGCGGCCCGCGCACGTACACGGTGTGATCAATTCGCGCGGGTTTTGGAAGTTTGCTGCCAAGTCACGCAGCCCTTCGCACCACAACGCAGGAGCAATGGGCCTCTTTGGAAGGGAAGCCACGGACGATGCCGACACGCCGCCGGCTGCCACGAAAAAGGACGACGACCCCCAGGAGGCGCCCTCCACCGTCTGCCCGTGTGCAGCCGGTAATAATGCATTGGATTGGATGAAGGGTTTCATAGAAATCAAGGCCTACGACGTGGACCCGAAGCTGGCGCAGCTGCGGTGGGACGCCATCCGCCGGGACGGGCCGCTACTGTACCGGAACGCCCATCTGGGCTGTTTCATCTGCCGCTACGTGGACCCGTGTCGCATTCTTTGTCCGCAACCGTTCCAGGAGTGCACTTTGGTACCATTGCTTTATCCGATCTCAACCGACTGCACGTGCATCCCGTACGGCCAGGCCGTTTCTGCCGCACGGCAGGAGACGCCGATAGCGTGCGGCCTGGGCCCCCAGGGCTGTATAGCTTGCGGAGCCCTCGCGTGGCCCATCTACGCGTGCACCTTCCCGCCCGCGCTCATCACATCGGTCTTCTTCCCCTTGAAGTTTTCCTGCGTGGCCGCGTTCTTGACGACGTACCAACGGTATCGGATCATCCGCGAGTACGGTCTGAAGGACGAGTGGATCGGGGACGGCCAGGCGGCCCAGGCCGGCAAGCTGGGCCTGGACTGCCTCTGCTACTGCTGCGCGGCCTGGCACCAGAACATTTTTCTGCGGGAGATGCGCACTTTTGGAGAGGTTGAGGCGGCGGGCGCCATCGTGACGCGGGAGCCGGGCGGCGTGTAACAATTCATTTATTAACCAGACACGAGCACGCCGTCCTCCCCCATCGCCCCGGCGATGGCGTGCACGAGCGCGTCGCGGTACTTGAGGACTTCGGCCGGAGCAAGGACCGAGCACCGCACCTCGACGGAGCACCGCGGCGCCGCGCGCTCGGGCAGATATACGGCGGCGTGGAGGACCCGACAGGCGTCCCAGACGAGGGCCCGTCGCCGGGCCTCCGCCAGCACGGCCGCCGGGGACAAAACCGCGTCCAACGCGTCGCGAACCTGAGGCTCGGGCGTCTCGGAGCACGCGTCGCGCTGGCGCGCGCAAGCATTAACCAATGATGCGCTCGTCGGTTTCTCGAAAAACGCGAGGGGCGGCGCCGCGCGCGGACACTCGTCGTTGAGCTGCAGCCAGTAGTTGACCTGGCCAGGCCGCGGGGCGCGGCCCGCGATGTCGTACGCGAGGCCGGGCGTCGCCAATGCCCGGCGGACGCTTGGATGGCGCAGCGCGTCGCCCAGCGTCGCGCAGCCGAGCGCGTTTGCATCGAGGTGCGGGAACGATCGCATGAACGAGACCACCGCGAAGAGGCCAACGACCGGCGCGTCCAGGTGAAAGTTCAGGAACGGCGCCGACGACGTCCTGTCGTGCGTGTCGCGGAACTGGACGTCGCTGGCGAAGGCGGCGAGCCCGGTCGCCCGTCGCGCCTCGGCCGAGGCTTCCTCGAGCAGCGTTGTCAGGAGCGCGTCGTCCTGAGCTTCGAGTTCGTCCAGGGAGGCGCCGGCGACGGTGATGTGCGGCGCGAGTCGCTGGAGCGCCGCTCTGTCGAGAGGCGTCGACACGGCGTAGAAGCCTCGCGTCGCCAGCGTTTCGCGGACGTTGTCGACGAGGAAGGCGTTGCGCACGAGGCGCACCGGTGCGGGCCGATCGAAGCGAAGATTGTTAATTACCAATCGCGGCTTCGCCGGGTCCTGCGACGCGTCGACCAGCGGCTCCGCATCCAAGACGGAGAAGCGCCGCGTCGGTCTCGCTGCAATCATGGCTTGGAGAGCGTATGCATTGACTTCTCAAACTCTAAGTGTGTGTGGCGACATTGTACGCAGCCCTCTGCTGGGCTCATTACTTATCAATTCCACCGGTCCGCTCAGTGCCATGGTGCCACAGCGGTCCCTTAGTGATTTATAAAAGTGCAGTGGTGGTTTGCGCGGCTTGCTTAGTGGCTCGGCAGGAAGAGGAGGCAAAATATTAAACTTCTATCTCGCGGGTTTTTCTCACGGGTGTTGTTTCACTCTCTCTGTCGTGGCGAGCCACACATGCTGTGATCCGGCACCGACAAGGGCCCGAGTCCACCATAATGGGCGCACTGCTGTCGCGCTGGTTTGGCATCGATCAAACCACGCAGTATGGTTTCAAGTTCTCGGGCATCACGCTGTGGCTCCTCGTGGCCGATGCTGGTGTCCAGCAAGTCATCGATAAGTTTAATCCGAACTGTCCGCGCTGGGTCGCGCATTCTACGCTCCAGTACGGCATGCGCCTCGACGAGGCTGACGCGCGAAACCGCTTCGCGCGGCTCCGCGGCGCCGTCGAAGGCAGCGGACCCATAACGCTCCGGGCCACGGGGCCGCCGCACCTCTACGGCCCCTCTGGCGATGTGCCGCCCTACCAAATGCGTGGGCTCGGCATCATGTACCGCGGCGCGCCGGCGTACGACGACCTCCGGGCGCACCTCGCCGCGAGCTTCGACGAATCCGGGTCTAGCTTTCCGCACACCTCCCTCGTCTACGACTGGATCGGGTCGCCGCGTGTCACGGGAGCGGTCGCCGACGCGATCCGAGCGGAGAACCCACAGCTGGCACGCGGCGCGGAGGTGGTCTTTGACGGCGTAGCGCTAGTCGACATGCGTGGCAAGGACGTCGGTGCGTGGGAGATCCTCGACCGCGTCTCCCTTGCGCCGGGCTGCGACAAAAACGCTATCGAGGAGTGAGGCGACCGGACGCCGCCCTAAAGGGGCGGCGACTGTGTAACAAGTATGTAAAGACACAACTAACTTACGATCCCGTCCACGTAGGCCGCCCGGATCTCCGGCTTGAACTCGCCGACCCTCATGTCGAGATGGAAGAGCATCTTGGCCTGCGCCGCGGTCAGGCAGTCCCCCTTGGTCGCGCAGCGCCAGTCGTCGATGAGGACCAAGGCAGAGTCGCGCACCTCCACGGGCATGTCCAGCTTCTTCAGGGCGGCGAGCATACTCGTCGGGAAGCGGGCCACGTCGAGCGGGCCCCGTTCTAAGGTGACGGTGGCCGGGGCCACGAAGCCGGCCGTCGCGAACTCGGGCGCCGCTGCTGCCGCCAGAGCCTCTTCAATAGCGGACCGGTCCGCAGCCGTCGCGAGGAGGGCGTCACCGCCCTCTATTTTTTCGGCGAAGAGCCGCATGTTGTCCTTGAGCTCGTTCTCTTCTGAATCGCCGAGCGCGACCTTCATGAGCGTCTTCTTGCCCAGCAGCAAAGTGGAGCCCTGGGGCAGCGCGGCCCTCAACTGCTTGAAGCGCGTGGGCCGCGCGAACTCGTCGATGCCAATCAAATACAAGGCCGGCGCCTGCTCGACCGCGCTCCGTAACGTGTCGACGTAGGTCGCGCGCGCTTGCGGCGGGTTGCGCTTCTTGACCTTGGTGAGGGAGACTTTTTTCGAGCGCTTGGAGACCGGCATGGCTGCTCTGCTACTGGCCGCGGGTTATGGATGCGTCTGCGCGATGGCGTATGAGCGCAGCGTATGCGTGTAGCTTATGTTGCTGCGTAGTACTTGGCACGTGGTCTATCGTGGCGCAAACACAGTCCCTGCAGAGTCCTAAATGCGTCGCCCACGGGTTTTCGCGCGGCGTCGACGCCTGGTCCGCGCGTACAGAGGGCTCCAGTAGCCCGGGATGCAGAGCTCCGAGGGCCGTGTCGTGGACTCGTTTTCGTGCGGGTGCAAATTGGGCAGCCTAATTTTGCACCGGACAGGCTGTAGCCGGGCCAGACGAACGAGTCAAGGCCGTAACGCTGCCGATCCGGCACTCGCGACCCGGTGCGCACCACGGCCGCGCACCACCCGAGGTGCCGCAGCAAGCTCAGCCCCAGGTAGGTCCAGGGCCGGCGCCGTGCGGGTAGTGCTGGTCGAGCATACCAGGGGAAGAAGACCGCCATGGGCTTATTTGGAGGCAAGAGCAAAGCAGCAAAAGAGTTAGAACGCAAGAAGCAACAAGAGAGAGACGAGGAGAACGCGAAGCGGGCCGACGAACCATGCGCCGAGCAGACCGAGAAGTACCAGCGGAAGCAGGATTTGCCGCCGAATGTCCTGAGAGTCACGGTCATAAGGGCCAAGGAACTACTAGCGGTGGACAAGAAGCTGTGGGGCTCGGGCGGTGCTTCCGCGGACCCCTTCCCGTGCATGGAGGTCGAGGGCCACACGTGCAAGGGTGATGTAAAAAAACAAAACCTGACGCCGGTCTGGCTGGATCGCTTCGAGCTCCCGTGCGAGGACGGCGACAGCTACCTGACCTTTGAAGTGCAGGACCACGACACGTTCGGGGCCGGCGACTTCATGGGCTGCTGCAAGCTTCAGCTGAAGACTCTAAGGGATGAAAAGCCGCACCGGGCGTGGCATAAATTGGGCAACGCGAAAGGTGAGTTGGATGATGAGAAGCGGGGCAGGGTCGAACTTTGTGTAAGGTGGTGCCACGACAAGGCTAGAGCCTATGATCTACCTAAAGAATTTAAAGCGGGCGAGAAGGCCGGGGCCAAGTCCATGCCGAACGAGCTCCATGTGTATTTGGTAAGGGCAAGAGATCTAGAAGTGATGGACAAGGGGTTATTGGGGGCAAAAGGCAGTAGCGACCCGATCGTCACTTTCGATGTCATGGGCGCGAAGCAAAAGGCCACTCAAAAAAAGAAGGACCTGAACCCCGTGTGGCAGGAGTTATTTACCTTTGTGGTGGAGGACGAGGACGCTATGTTGGAGGTGACCATGGAGGACCACGATTTGACAGGAAATAGCTTCATGGGGCGGTGCTGCGTGCCTCTCAAAACTTTGGGCGACCGCAAGATCCACCGGGGGTGGCAGCGGCTCTTGGGTCCGAAAACAAAAAAAAGAAGAAGCGCAGAAGAGGCGGGGAAGAAGCGGGGGCGCCTAGATCTCGCGTGCCGGTGGGTGCACAACGCGACTTTAGTGGTGCCCCTGCCGCCGGAGCTCCAGGCGTCCGAACTCCATTTCGACCGCCCCGCGAACGAAGTGCAGATCTTTTTGGTAAGGGCCTCGGGCCTGCCGATCATGGATAGGAACCTCATGAGCGCCGGCGGCTCCAGCGACCCGCTCGTGACGTTCACGTGCTGCGGCGAGACCTGCGTGTCGAGCATCCAGAAGAAGAACCTGAACCCGCAGTGGGAGGAGTACTTCTCCCTATTGGTCGAGGAGGGCGACGCGGTGCTCAGCATCGTGGTCGAGGACCACGACCTCATGGGCAACGACTTCATGGGCCAGATCGCCCTGCCTGTTAAGGCGCTGGAGGACCGGCGCGTGGACCGGCGGTGGCACGTCCTGCAGCCCCGCGACCCCCAGCAGCGCAAGAAGAAGGAGGACGAGAAGAAGGACATCAAGCTCGGGAAGTTGAAACTCGCCGTGCGGTGGAAGCACAACCCAGATCGGGTCATCCAGCTTCCGGAGGAGTTCGCAAAGGACGACTTTCCAACGGAACCGCCGAACTACGTGCAGATTTGTCTAGTAAGAGCGCGGCGGCTCCAGGTCATGGACAAGAGTAGGTTGAGTGCGGGCGGGTCCAGTGATCCCCTCGTGATTTTTTCGCTGGACGGCGAAGCCGTCACGAGTTCCACCAAGCCCAAGTGCTTGAGACCGGTCTGGTCCGAGTATTTTGAATTACCTATAGAAGATGCGGACCAGATTTTGTACCTGAAGATGGAGGACTACGACGCCTTCGGCACCAATGATACGATGGGTCTGGCCCAAGTGGACATGGAGGGGCTGGGGGATCGGATTACAAGAAGGCAGTGGCTCGAGCTCCAAGACCCGGAGGGCAAGGACGCGGGGGCCGTGGAAATAGCCCTGAGGTGGGCCCACGACCCGCAGCGCGTGCTAGCCTTACCTGCCGAATTTCTAGTGGACGAGGATCCCGAGAATTTAGTCAAGGAAGCGAACGAGTTATTGGTGTGTTTGCTGCGGGGCAAGAATTTGCCAGTCATGGACAAGAACCTCCTGAGTAGTGGTGGAAGTAGTGACCCCTGCGCTTTATTAAACTTAGATGGTGAAATTAGAAAATCCAAGGTCCTGAAGAAGACGGTGAACCCGCTCTGGATGCAGACCTTTCGATTCCCTTGTGATGACGGCTTAAATATCACCCTACAAGTAGATATAGAAGACTACGACCTCAAGGGTAATGATTTCATGGGCCAGTGCGGCGTCTATTTGGGGGACCTGCACGAGGTCGAGGAGCGGCGGGTGGAGCGCGTGTGGTACGCGTTGGCGCCGCCCGGCATGAAGACCAAAAGGAAGAACAAGCAGGAGGAGCCGCCGAAGCGGGTGTCGCGAGCGAGCGGGGGCCGGCGTACTAAAGGAGCGAAGAAGAAGGAGAAGCGGCGGAGTATTGAAGAGGAGCCGACAGTGGTGAAGGGGCCCAATATAGGAAGAGTGGAGTTCGCGCTGCGGTGGGTCCACAACCCGGAGCTCGTGGTGACGCTGCCCGACACCATAGTACGGGAAGAAGCGCACCCCGAGGAGCCGGCCAATTCCCTGTTGATCACTTTAGTAAGAGCCCGCAACCTGCCGGTCATGGACACGGGCGTGTTCGGCGGGTCGAGCGACCCCGTGTGTATCATAAAAGTAGAAGGAGAATCGGTGAAATCCACGGTGCGGAAGAAGGACCTGAACCCGGTCTGGGTCGAGAGTTTTGAATTGCCCAACGCCGACAAGGACGCGAGAGTCGTAGTAGAGGTCTTGGATTATGACGCGTACGGCTCGTCCGACCCCATCGGGTCGTTTTCCTTACCGTTTCTAGCGCTAGCGGACCGGAAACTAATGAGAAGATGGTTCGTTCTAAAGGACCAGGCGGGCCAGAAGACGGGCGGCAAGTGCGAGGTCGCCCTGAAGTGGCAGCACAACCCGGATTTTAGTATGGAGCTGCCTTATGACATGGAAGGGAGTGATGATTTACTGGACATGCCCTCGAACCAATTGCGCATATGTTTAATGCGGGCGCGGGAACTGCCGGTCATGGACGTGGCCGAGGGCCTCGCCTCCGGGTCGAGCGACCCCTTTGCGACTCTTATTGTCGAACCTATTCATAAAGATGATGTAAGAGGAGAAGCCCCGACCATCTTGAAATCGACCACAAAAGTCGCTTCGTTGCGCCCGGTCTGGATGGAGCGCTTCGACGTGCCCGTGGACGACGCCGGCGAGAAGGAACTCACGATCTCCCTGTACGACGACGATTTTGATGATTCCGACCCGGAGTTGATCGGCAGGGTCAAGGTCCCCCTGAAACGAGCTTTACAGCGCAAGAAGCTCGCGACGTGGCACGAGCTCTACAACCCGGAGCGAGCGGCTCGGTTAGCGATGGAGAACTCGCGAAACAGGCGGGCCTCCGACGACTCGTTGGAGGAAGATACAACTCCCACGGACACGAAGACGGGCGAAGTTGAAATCTGTTTACGGTTGGTCTACAACCCCAAATGTAGGGTACCGTACTACGACTTGACGGATGCGCAGGACCTGGAGACGATCTCAAACATTTGCGTGGACGCCGTGGAGAACGGGCGGGACGAGCCTCTTAAATTATTAGTGGTGCGGTGCGCCACGTGCAGTCACGTATTGGTGGACGAGCATCGGGGGGTCACCCCGGCCATGGTGGCATGCTCGCGGGACGAGGACGCGTCGTTGACCTTTAAATTGCTGCGGCGGTTAGATTGTGATTTAGATGCCAAGGACCGGGCGGGGCGGACGGCGGCCCACGTGGCCGCTCGGTGTGGCAACGATCGCGCCTTACGGTGCCTAGCCGAACTGGACGCTTCGTTACTATCCGAGGACGCCTACGGCAAGCAGCCCTGCCACTACGCCAGCGAGGCGGGCAACGACTCGACCGTGGAGCGCCTGATCAAGTTGGGGGCGGACCCCGAGGACCAGACGCACAACGGGCGGAGTTGTTGTGCTTTAGCCGCGCAGAATGGTCGGGCCTCGACGGTCAAGTTATTGCACGATTTAGGAGCCGACATCGACGAAGCGGGCACGATGTTCGGGGGCCGGCGGCCATTGCACTTCGCGTGCGCGGCGGGCGACCACGACACGGTGCGCATGCTGCTGCGGCTGGGGGCCGACGCGGACGGCGTGGACAACATGCAGAACGGTCCGGCTCACTGCGCGGCGCTCGAGGGCCGCCGGGACATCGTCAACCTGCTGGGCGAGTACGACTGCGACTTAGATGCGGCGAACGACGACGGCTTCACGCCGGCCGATTTACTAGCGCAGCACGCGGCCAAGGACTCGGGCGGCGCCGCGACACAAGCCGTCGATTGGGCGATCGAAGCGGCTGAGCCGGCGCCGAAGCCGGTGGACCCGGCCTAACTATGTGCTAATGTTCTTCTTATGAGATGGGACACCGCGCCGGCTCCCAGAGGCACGCCGGCTGGTCGTCCAGGTCGTCGTCGAGGCCCCAGCACGGCTTGTCGCAGGCGCGGTCATCCACGACGTCCCGCCGCCGCCGGTGCCGGCGCAAGCCGTCTAATCCGACGACCTCGACGAGCCGCTCCTCGGCGTCCAATAATTTGGTATATGCGGCGATGGCATCCGATAGCCGCGGCAAGTCCGCGGTTGATGGCCTCCCCGGCCCGCTTGTGCCCGTCGAAGACACTTGGGTGGCCGTCGGCACCGCGCCGTCCACGTCGACGTCGAGATCGTCGTACAGCCCTTCCGTGCGCGTGGGCGCGCAGCGTCGAAAGCAGCCGACGCCGCCGAGTCGCCGCCGCGGCGGCTTGATGGGCGAGAGGCGATCCTGGGCGGCCTTCATTGGCGAGATGTGTTGGCTGCGCTCCTTGACCGGCGTCTTTACGCATCGTGCCATGGCGCGACCGATCGACCTCTTGCAGCTGCTGGTTTGATACAAGTTGTGGGGGCAGCAGCGGCTGAGCAGGCTTCACCAACACAGCGAACCCGGGGCAGCGGCGATCCTCTACCGTCCACGGTTTTGCGTTTAATATCCCTGCTAGCGGCGGTCGTACTTCCTTCGGGCAAAGAGCAACATATTTTTTTTCACTTTAGCAAAAAATGCTAAAACGCGCAAGCGTCCTAGTCACCTATAGCACTGCTAAGAGTCGCTCGCACAGCGTGATAAACCGCAATTTCTAGTAGTTCACCAGCGTGCGGGGCTTTTTTGCAGCGCTGCCAAAGCCTTTTGGACGCTGCCCCTCCGACCGCTGACGACCGCGCCAGGAGACCGCCCAGCCTCGGGGCACCACCAGCGCTCGCCACCGCCGCCGCGCCGCCCCGAGCCGCCAGCGCGAGAGGCAGCCCCTAAAGCCCGCGCCACCTGCAGCAACCATGTCGGGCACCGCGAACTATGGCTACGGCATCTGCGGCCACAAGAACACGTACTGCTGCGGCGTGATGAACGGGAACTACGTGGAGGACCAGTACGGCCGGGACCTCGCGGCGATGGAGGGCCGGGGGATTTTGCCGACGCCCTCTTCCACCTTCCAGGAGAGCTACATCCCGCCCAGTGACATGGTCGACCGGGCGGGCGACGCGGACAAGTTCCAGTCAAATCCCTTGGACGACCAGCGGGGCGGCCTCAGCGCTACAATGCTGTTTAGCCACGACGGGGACATGCCGGCGCGGGAGAAGGCCAAGCTCAAGCCGGGCCCCCTCAAGATCGGCGGCACGGTGGGCGGCACCTTCGACCAGACGCGCGAGCAGGCCAAGCGCGTGAACCGGGCCAGTTATGACCTCAAGAACCCCATCACCGAGATGAGCGCCGGCCAGAAGCACGCCCTCAAGCCGGCCTTCCGCATCCGCGCGGAGGAGGCGGAGCCGCTGCCCGTGTTCAACCGGCGCAAGCTAATGTGCTAGGGGTTAAGTACATGTCATTAGTCCTTCCCTAGTTGAGCTTTGGCCTTCTCGAAGGTCTCTTCATAAAACGCGAGCTCGCCGCCCAGCACCTGCTCATCTAGTAAAATCGGTCCCGCGCCGGCGATGGAGAAGTAGCCGAGCACGAGCACGTACATGGCCGCGAGCTCGTAGTTGTACGAGTGCTGCTTGACGACGGCCAGCGGGAAGCCCTCGCCGCCCGTGTTCTCCAGGTGGAAGATCACCGCGGTCATCATCGTCGCCGTCATCGCCGCGGCCGCCGGCCGGGAGAAGAGACCGACCGCCAAGAACCCCGCGCCCACGATCTGCGTCACGGCGGCCGACAAGGTCCAGAACGGCGCCGGGCCCGGCAGGAAGCCGAAGAACCTGTATTCTACGGTGAGTCGCGCGCCTCCCCCCCACGCCGTCAAGCAGACACACAGTGAAGTACGGGGACGCCGCGCGTCACTTCTGCACGACGTTCACGCTGAAGCCGTCGACGTTCACGACCTTGTCCAGGCTGTGGCGGACCATGAGCGCGCACGTCCCCACGCGCAGCGCCGCAACGACGACGTCGCCGACGGGCTCCAAGACGTCCTCCAGGTTCTCCGCGAGCCCGGATTTGGGATTTTGTTGTCCTACAGGTGCCGCGTTCTGCGCCTCCCTTCGGGCGGCGACATTGCGCAGCGGCGAGCGCTGCAGGGCCGCCGTGGCTGTGATTAGCGTCGTTAGCAGGCACAAACGCATGGTTTTCGATGCCGCAAGTGCTGTCGCTCGGCTTTGACTTCAACGTAGAGTACAGACACCCCGTTCGGGGCAGTTTTGGTGTTAGCAGCTAAAAGCCCGTCCTACGTGGGCAACAAAATGAGCTCTGCCAAAAAAATCGGCACACGTGCTGCCTAACGATGGGCTGCGTACGCATCGTAGCGGGCCTTCTGGTGGCCGCAAATGGTCTGCAAGGGGTGAGAAGACATCGTACGCCCCGCTGCTGTCCAAAAATCAGCGCGGTCGCCGAAGCAGTCGCGCTGCTGGAGGCCACAGCATGCTGCCAATGGATTGGCGGTGGTCGACGCCGCGGCGGCCGCGCGGCCTCTGCTGCATGCCTGCGGCGTCGGAGCGGTGTCGAATTGCATCTCGCAACTCATAAGCGAGCACGATGAACTATCACCACCCATGGACTTGCCAGGCGCGGCTGAGCGGTGGAGAAAACGACGGCGTGGCGACGTCGTCGACATGCTCGCGGCCGCGTCGTTTGGCGCAATCGTCGCCGCGGTGTGCTACTCATACGACGTGCCAGTAAACCAGGGCTCCGTTTTTCTATGCGCCGCAGTCTGGGACGCCGCTCGGAAGGAGTTCGCCCGCATCCGCGAGATCGACCGGTGCACGGCCGAGCTCCGTTTGATCGTCGCGGAGGTGCGGGCAGCCGCGAACACTGGCGAATCGGCCGAGTTTTTGAAAAAGTACAACTCCGCCGAGTCGACGCTGTTGGAACTCCAGACGCGGGTCGCCGACGGACCACTGCCGCGGGGGAGGTGATATAAGTCTATTAAGTTACGGGCCTGATGCGCCACGTCCCCAGCGCGAGGTGCTCGTCGCCGAAAAGTGCCTGTTTTGTCGCGTAGAGGCGCGTCGGCGCGACGCCCACGGGCTCGCCGGCGCCGGGCCAGCGCCCGAAGAGCGGGTCGGTCGCGGGCAGCGCGAGCTCCAACTCCGCGTCGCGCTGCCGTCTCAAAGCGCCGTCCCGCGCTAGGACGAGGCCCGCGACGTCGCCGTAGGCCTTCGCGGTCTCGATCAAGTCGCTTCCATCTAGGCGCCGGTCCCCCTCGTTGTGGTCGAGCGCGCGCTCCAATTCCTCCTGCGTCCTACGGGTCTCGGCCACGAGCGGCGCGAGCTGCCGGCGGCCCATGGCGACGTCCTCCGGCGAGCGCCACACGGCAGCTTCGAAGTAGCACCGGCCCGGCGCCAGCGAGACGTCGTTGCGGCTCGCGCCGCCGACGTCCAGCCAGCACCGCAGGATGTCGTTGTGGTCTATCCGCCAGCCACCCGCGGTGATTGCGACGCGCTGCACGCCACGTTCGCCGACGAACTCCGGCTCGCTCGTCGGCCGCAGCGCCAGCGCGCCGCGGCCGACCTCGTCGTCGTTCGCGACCGCGTCGTCGGCGCTGACGTCGACGTCGACGCTTAAGGCCATGCGCGCGCCGGACGCCGCCCAGGCGTCGGGCATCGACTCGTCGCCGTCGACGCGGCCCACGTCCAAGGTGATGCGCCAGGCGCGGGGGTCCCAGACGCCGCCTTCGTCCGCATGCTCTGTCGCGGCTGCGCGCGGCTGCAGGCGTCGCGCGCTCGCTCGGTCCGATGCGCTGCGGCATCGATGGCGTGCAGCTCGGCGCACCACTAATGTGCTGCGCAGCGCTCTGCACAAGCAGCTGTGGTAGAGCAGTGCCAGCGTTGTTGAGAGCCGCATCGCTGGTGGGATCTCTTATGAGCGTACCGCTTGCTGCACCCGCGAACAACACAGGTGCTTTATTACGACGCGCACTGCTCGGCCAGAGTTTTTCAAGTTTTTGCCCCTGCTAAACGGGTTTGTCGGGCCGAAGCTTCCTGCGCGCGTTTCCTC
>Ga0302122_10001864_pt1 | contig 13368 bp, 11 predicted proteins | sample CB21_SCM_MG_FD_203115 | JGI IMG/M metagenome (GOLD analysis project Ga0302122, IMG submission 203115) | Marine microbial communities from Western Arctic Ocean, Canada - CB21_SCM | ecosystem: Environmental > Aquatic > Marine > Oceanic | place: Canada: Western Arctic Ocean | collected 2017-09-28
GGAGGGACTGGGGCGGCTGCTTGTACTGGAGCCACTGGTTGGTATGCTACTGGAGGAGTTGGGGCGGCAGGTTGTGCTGGAGCCACTGGTTGGTATGCTACTGGAGGAGTTGGGGCGGCAGGTTGTGCTGGAGCCACTGGTTGGTATGCTACTGGAGGGGTTTGGGCGGCAGGTTGTGCTGGAGCCACTGGTTGCCTAGGGTTCGGAATTGGCGCAATAGCCTTTCTTACCCTCGGAGAGGATTGTGAGCGTGGCGGACCCTTTGGTTTGGGGCTCATTGAAGGTCCTGCTGGAGGTCCTGAACGAGGTGGCCCTCCCATCCCTGAAGGTCCCGAATGTGGCGGAGCCGCTGCCTGTGGAGGTCCAGCATTTGGAGGTCCAGCATTTGGAGGTCCAGCATTTGGAGGAGTGGATGGTCTGCCATCAAAAGACGGAATAGAGGTTGGGATAGGACTGCTCGGTGCTTGCCTTTGTGCTTGTGGTTGAGCATAGGATTGCTGGGCATGGTAGCCTTGATCTTGATATTGGTATTGTTGCATTTCTTGTTGATATTGTTGCTGATGTAATTGTTTTGAATCTGGAACCATAGTTGGCCTGTTTTGTTGTTGTCGCCAATTTGCATCCTTCTCATCAGAAGAGTTCATCGCATCAAGCCATTCTTCTTCATCCTCATCATAATCATTATTGCCCAGTGCATAAGCATCCATACCGCCCCAAGCGATCCCCCCGAGGAATAACAGAGGGGTTGAAGCAAGGGTCAGATAGAAACCATAAGAGGGTGAAAAATGTTCGTCTAGATTTTCAGTGTTAGAATTTATTTCAGGATACATGACTAACCATACCACGGCCCCGACTGCAATGCTAAGTACTGCTAAGACCATCAGCAGTGAAATTATCCAGCCAGGGATATATCCTGGAATTGCGATGAAGGCAAGAATGATTGCTAAACTTGCAAGTATAATCCCTCCAAGGAAAATCCAGTGTCCGATATCACCTGCGGCGATGACTCCACAGGATTTCATTGTAGATTCGGCGTCAGGAACTCCATTTTCACATCCAGTTCGAAAGGAATTATTTTCATCATTATCTCCATAACTATACGATTCTTCTTCACTCAAATCTCCACATTCAATGACTTCCGCCCCGGGAAAGGTCCCTTCTACAAGGCAAGACTCTCCTTCTAACATATACCCCCAGCCGTAAATTCCGCTTTCCATTCTAAATGCTGTCCCGGGTTCGTAAACCACATACTCTTCATCTTCAGGGTGATAATCTGCAACCATCCAAGATTCATCAGCCAGCATCAAGCCAAACAGGGTACCCCCAGCAGCGACTAAAATGAAGCCGATAAGGAAGGTTTTAACATTGCTCACGCTGAATACCTCGCGGGTAGGTGCTACGCGATATTCGTCATCTTTTTTGATATCTCCGTTGCATATTCTTGTCCGAACTTGCTTCTGAAGAGCCTTGAGAAGTCAGAATCGGGATGTTGATTGAGAACGCACAAGCGTTATGCATGGATTTTAGTATCTTTTTCCCTCTATGTACTATTTCTTATGAGAACTATTTCTTAACGCGACCCCGCTGTGAAAACGAAATTCATCATTACTTGGAAGATTAGAAACCATCCTAACATCATCCCACAGAGTGGGGTTAGGGGCGGGTCATTGCCGAATACCGACGTGTAAACTATGATACAACTAGCGAATCCAGCAACGAATAAGACTCTGTAGAGAACCTGTGCTCCTATTCGCTTGCTTGTCGATAGTTCCTTCCAACCATCAAAGCCAAACCATTTCCAGAGTAGACCGGGGGCATTCTTAGCACTACTCTCACCTTTATCCATAGTAGCGCCAAGAGTGCGTGGTTCAATACATAACCGGATGGCTTCTTATCTTCATTGACATATGGGCGCATAAAAGTCCGAACCAGCGTTACCCCGAAGGTTGATTTTGAGGCTATAACAAGTAGTTTGGTTCGGACGCACAAGGATTAGACACAGAATATCTCAATCCACGAGGATTTGCCGCTGCTCGGCGTATTGTACGTACTCATCTTGGTCTGAGAAATTATTCATGGCCCAGTCGATCCAGAATGTGTGTACGGACGGAATCCGCGCCTGCACCTCCTTCAGAAAGGCAGACACTTCGCCATCGGCGCAATCGGTGATTTCCAAATACTGTGCGACGAAGGAGCGAGCCTGCGCATCAGACGGGAATCGCGTCGAATCTAACTCAAACCACCGAGGAGATTGGTAATCATACATCCACTCGCAGAAGAAGTTGGCGACGTCGAAGGGTGGGTCAAGCGGACCGGCGTACTCAAAGTCGAGAAGGTGAGTGGTAGGTGGGTCGCCAATGTCACATACCAGAACATTGGTGAAGTTCAGATCGTTATGGTTCCGGCCAGCCACCGTATGAAGGCGGCGCAATTCATGGGCGAGCGCCGCTAACATCTGGCTGTTGTCGCAATCTTCGCGCCGCATCGCCCGTCCCGGCAACCACGTCTCAAGCCTACCCCAATCAAACCGCTGCACCACATGTGCTCCGAACCCAGAGTCCTGAATGTGCCTCTCATCAGGGTTGGAATCGCCGACGGTCGGCCCGAATATCCTCAGAAGGAGTGGACCAAAGTCGCCACAGAAAATCTTGTAGTTGCGATTGCTGAGCCCCAACTGACAGGGTTCAATGTGGAGAGGTGCCGCAAGATTCCATCCAAGTCCCCTGAGCGCCGACATGAGGGCGTGGCTTCTGCTGCCTTTCCAGGTTCCTTCCTCACCCTTGTAGAGGTAACTATCACCGATACCACTCCCGGCTTCCCTTCTGGGTACCTCTTCCACGAAGCGAACTTTTGCTCTGGTGATTTGAGGGTTTCTGCTTGGATGCACAAGCATCCGCTTGCTTCGGATGATTTTTAGCAGGTCAGAATCTCAATGTTGGGGTGGACACTGAAGCGTAGGGTTGTTGAATAGAGTCTTGCACGCAGTCAATATGAAGCACAGCACAGGTAAGGCCTTGGGCATCCTGTTACTGTGTTTTTTTGTTGGTTCATCCTTTTCTGGCCTAGTTTCTTCTAATGCTTCTGCCCAAGGCAAGGATTGGCTGCATGGTGAAGAGGAATGGCTTATTCCATTAAAAAATAGATTATATTTCCACGGTAGTGATGCTTCAGATACCAATTTATCTCTTCTCAACCCTTTTTCTACTGACCCCGCTGGCAATATGAGGGTTGGTAGTTCTGCAACTCCTAGAACTGTTTTCGATTCAATCCAATCCTCTCCGCTGATTGAGTCCATTGATGCAGAAGTCAATGTTTCTGGATTTATTCATGCAACGGCAAGCGAAGCGGGAGGAGCTAACTGCGCTATTCTAACTAGACCAACTCAAATACTTCTGGAGATAAAGGCTGGTGGAGATGTAGTTTATTCTGCTGAATCGGAATCTATTGCTGTTAGAGAAGTGGCGATGAATAGGGCTCATAACTTCACATTTGATCGAACTCAAATTCATCTTAATCTAAGCGCTGGAGATGTTATTGAGGTCACACTATCTGTTATGCATGACTGCATTTTACCAATCGATTTGTGGTGGAACGGAGTTCTCCACGATGGTGGAATTATCCTTGAAGGAGGAATCCTCAATCCTGAAGCGCGTGTACTTTACGATGACCTCGGCTTTGCCCATGTTGACTTCGTTGCCTTAGGACCTTGGGGGATGGAAGGATATAGGAGCATCGAGGTAGAAGTTTGGGGGCCACTTGATTCCGATGATGGAAGGCCCATGGATAGAGAATCAATTCTTGAAATATTCACTGACCCCCAAGATATCCGGATGGTCGAGGAATCTCGAACCGCTTATACATATGTGACTCCTAAATTAGGCAAGGGACATTATTTGATTCAATTTTGCATAAAAACAACTGATGGCTACTATACCACAAAGGTCGGTGAATGCCACTTCAAAGGTTGGCTACATATCGTAGATGATGAGGTCGAAGATGATGGTTTTAATGCGATAAATTGGTTAGCACCAACGGCATTTCTTTCTGTTTTGATTTGGTTAGGCTGGAATATGAAGCAATCAATTATTCTTCCAGCCTCTTTGATGATATTGATGTTGGTAATGTCCCTACTTTTGATACCCCTCACTTCCCAAATGCCTAACCTTGGGGCGGACAATGAGCGCATAGAAAATGATTGGCCAGCACCCCAGTTTGTTCTCAATACAATAGGTAACAATAGTAGTGCGGTGTCTTTAGAGAGTTTATTGGAAGATAAGGAAGCAACTCTGATTGCGGTTAGTATCGTAGGTTCTCCAAATGTGTATTCTCATCAATCAGTTCTTGAAATGGTTCAGGATAAACTATCTGAGCGGATGAGCGTTGCTATGCTGATAACTGGAGAGGAGGTTGCACCCTTTGAATTGGAAGTTCTCAATAAACAAGTAGATGGCAGATGGGCGGTTATGATAGATGAATACGACGGAGGTGTTGCTGCCAATCTACCTACTGGTATGGCTGATGGGTTAATCATAATCGATGGTTCCGGTCATGTAGCATGGTGGTCGGAAGGAAGTACTACTCTCGAAAATGTTGAAGTAGCACTCGATGATATTTCAGAAGGCTCTGGTAATGGCCCAATGATGATAATTGCTCTACTTTGGACTGCATTTTTCCCGCTAATTTTGATCTCCTTGCCAACCAGTGATTGGCAGCGTCCTGAAGAACCATTGCCACCAGGTGCAAACTGGGGCGGGACTATTTTGACGGCTGGTTTTGGTTTCCTAGTTTTTGCCTTACCCGTAGCAATTCTTGGAATGACAGGATTGTCAGGAGAGGCTTGGTATCTCGTTCAGGTAGGAATCGCTGGCTATTTGATTTATCAGGCGATTGCGACAATTATTTGGGGTTGTGCTCCAGAGGTCAAGTTACTTGGAAATTTACTCTATGGATTTTCCCCACGCATCTACCGTCTTTGGAAACCGAAAGAAGAATTCCGTCTAGAATTCCAACTAGGTTTGTGGGTTGGATTGATTTCTTGGATGACATCTCCGATGTTGATTCCTCAAATAATTGCGACCCCATTGACAACCAGTGGTTATGGGATAGTGATGGGCTTGCTAATGCTGGTTGGTTGCATAATAACTTCTGGAACAGTAGTATTGGTTGCTAGGATGATTTCATCAATGGCAGGTGGAGTGTCGGTACTCTTTGGAAAACATGGAAGGGCAGATTTACTCAAAGCATACGGCGTAATCATGCTTCCATTGTCCCTGTGGATGATGCTATCTGTATTCTTAGATGCACAAAAGATCGGCTTCTTTTAATGACCGACTTCTTCAATACCCTTGACGTTATTGATTTCTCTTCATGGTCAGCGAAGTGAAGCAACAAGCACGAAATTGGGTTCCCGTTTGGAGTGCAAGTAGAAGCCGTTTGATTCAATCATGTCCTCGCCGCTATTTACTACAATACGTTGCAGGGAGAGGTGGTCGTCAGGCGCTGGATAAGCCACGCCGTTGGTTGTGGAAACAAGGCCGCTGGGCTCCCGCAAATGAATTGCTGAACCGTGCAGTTAAGGACACCTTGAGAGCGTGGATGCTCGATGCCCATGCTGGAATTTGCTGGTCCATCAATACAGCTCATTCCGAGATGGAACGACGCTTCCAGCGTAGTATTGCTTCCCAACAGGATGAGATGTCGAGATTGCAAAGTAGTCTGCAAAGGCCAACTGCCCTATACAGAACTCCAACTCCTGACTCTATGGCAAGATTGCTAGAAGATGGTGATTTAATCCTTCGCCGTGCTGCAAATCATCCATTGATTGGCGAATTGCTTTCTTGTAGGTTTTCGGGAGAATGGCAACCTCTTGATCCGTTCGAATTATCGAGAACCGAGGGGGGTCTAGCCTACTTGACTCCCGATTTAATCATCAAGGGTCCACAGCGTTGGGTATTGGTTCGAATATTGAGTGATTCTTGGAAACACCTTCCAGATGCAGCGAGAGAAGTTGAACTTCTCGGAATGGTTGAATGGGCTCTTGAAGAACCGACCTTACCTGATAGTGAAGAGTCCTACGAAATTGCCCGCATTTCACATTCCAAGAAAAGTGGTTGGAGAACTTGGCGACGGCCGGTAAAAAGAAATGAAACTGAAATGTTACGTAAAATGATACGCTCAGATATTTCGGCTGCTAAGACCTTAGTGCGTAGTGCTGGGCCTATGCTCGACCTCGATAGAATTCCTCTTGCTGAAAAAAAATGGCGTTGCAAAGACTGTGGCTTTCGATTCACATGCCCAGGTGGGAAAGATATGGAGAGCGCAAGGCTACAACAGTCCGCAGCCGAACAAGCATATGTTAATTCAAAGACTTGAGACTAGGTCACGAAGAACCGATAAAGGGTCTTCAGCCTTTGTTACACCGCTCGCTAGTAATACTCCAGAGGTTCCCAATTCGATTGCAGTTGAAACATCTTGGCCATTCTTTACTCCTGCTCCACAAAGAGTTACAACTTGTGGATTCACTGAATTTACTAGACTTACTGTATCTGATACAATTGCTGGATCAGCACTGGTTACCGATATATCTCCGCCGATTAATTCGGGGGGTTCAACTGCAATCATAGTTGGAGAAAGTGCTGCTAAAGCCCTTGCTTCATCCAAATCGGCAGCACAAGCGCATACTGGGAACCCAATAGGGAGCTGAGAAATCAATTCTTTAACGTGCTCAATCGAAACTTTGTGCTCTGCATGATTGATTATTGTCCCAGTTGCTCCATGCTGAATTGCAGTTGAAGGATGTAGCCAGCCGGTGTTGGAGCCAAATCCAACGGGGTCAAGATGCTGGGTCCAAACACTAAGAGTAGGTGCGGCTGCACTAACTGATGCTAAATCGAATGCACTGACGACAGCAACGAGTTCGCAAGTCTCGACTTCAGTGTTGACTACTTCCATCGCCTTTGCTAATTCAACAGCGGCAAGGCCGTGTGCGGATTCATAAGTTTTGAAGTTGACTACAATCAACGGTTTGGACATAGACCTGCGCAGAGGTTCCGATTATTCAATCTGAGGGCGGCCAAGTTCCCCCGCTCAGACTTGTTCCAGCAGGTATATTTTCATCATGACCCACTATAACTCCATTCAATGAACATCCTTCACCGATGAATACATTGTTGCCAATCAAACAGTTTTCTATTTTCGAGGCTCGGCCAATTGTTGCACCATTGAGGATTGAACTTCTAGTGAGGGTACAGTTTTCTTGAATTACTACGGAATCTGAAATCATATTTCCACCTTGGACATTTTTTGATGGTTGTGATGCAAACCATGAGCCATCCACTACCCTACCAGCATTATACCGTGAATTAGCAACTGCAACCTCTACTGCATCAAGCCATGAATCGGGAGTACCGGCATCGACAAAATAACCCTCAAATGGAAATCCACTCAACTCTCCTTGCTCTGCTAATAGCGGAAATATCTCCCTCTCAATACTAAATTTACCTTCAGGCATCATGGCAAAGACTTCCTCCTCAAGAATATAGGAACCTGCGTTGATTAAATTGCTGAATACCTCCTCAGGCTTTGGTTTTTCTTTGAATTTAGTAATTATGTTGTTATCATCCAATCCGACGATTCCAAATCTCGTCGGGTCCTCAACCTCCCATAATCCAAGTGTTCCTTGTACACTCTTTTGTTTATGTTGATTTAACATCGCACTGACATCGAGCGATGATATTACGTCGCCATTAAAACACGCAAATGTTCCACTAACATGGTCCATACAATTCCTCAAAGCCCCACCTGTTCCTAGTGGTACATCTTCAGGTACGATAACAACATCATAATCTAAATCTGCCTTTGAGAAGTATTCCCTCATTTGCGACACTTTGTATCCCGCAGCGATGATTACTTGATCAATTAATCCAGTAGGCATCCCAGAGACTACTTGCTCTACCAAGGTCATATCCAAGAGAGGAAGAAGAGGTTTAGGAATCGAGTTAGTCCAAGGCCTTAGGCGGCTTCCAATACCCCCTGCCAGAACTACAACCTGCATTGACATGCTTAGTGGGGGGTTTGGCATGGTTCAAGTGACTTGTCACCAATTGATGTGTGATGGGCGCGATGTTCAAGGAGGACCTATCGGTCGCAGGTTCCGGCGAGAGACATGAATATTCATGAATACCAAGGAAAGGCACTGTTTGCAAAACATGGAATCAGTGTACAACAGGGCGTTCACGCAACTTCAGTTGAAGAAGCGCTTGCAGGCTGGGATACACTTGGTTCCAGCATTGTTGCAGTAAAATGTCAAATCCATGCTGGTGGCAGAGGAAAAGGCACTCTTATCGACCCCAAATCCCGTGAAATGGTGATGCAAGGGGGAGTCCAATTAGCCCGCTCTCGTGAAGAGGTAGAATCACAGGCAAGCAAAATGCTGGGTAATATCTTGGTCACTAAGCAAACCGGAGATGCAGGTAAACTCGTCCAAAACCTATACATCGAGGCAGGTTGCTCAATCGCCCATGAATATTACCTCGCACTCTTAGTAGACAGAGAAGAAAAAGCAGTCCTAATAATGGCATCTACCGAGGGTGGAGTGGATATAGAAGAGGTTGCTGAGAACACTCCTGAATTACTTCATAAGATATGGGTGGACCCAAATGCTGGCCTCCTTGGTTTCCAAATCGGGGACTTGGCAAGGAAACTCGGACTTTCAAAAATGGCCTCCCGCTCATTTGCAAAGATGTTACGTTCGATGTATGGATTATTCGTCTCAAAAGATTGCGCCATGGTTGAAATCAATCCATTAGTACGAACTGAAAATGAGGAAATCGTTGCCCTTGATGCAAAAGTCAGTTTTGACGAGAACGCATTCTTCCGCCACCCAGATGTGTTCAAAGAAATGCGCGACCTTGCTGAAGAAGAAGAAACGGAAATTAAGGCCGAAAAAGCCGGTTTGTCATATGTCAAACTAGATGGGGAAATAGGTTGCTTGGTCAACGGAGCTGGCCTTGCAATGGCTACAATGGATGTTATCAAACTCTATGGTGGCGACCCCGCGAACTTCCTCGATGTTGGAGGGGGTGCTGATGAAGAGGCGGTTAAGACCGCCTTTGGAATTATTCTTGATGACCCCAATGTGAAAGGTATCATGGTCAATATTTTCGGCGGAATCATGCGTTGCGATATCATCGCACGCGGAATTATAGCAGCAACTGAATCATTAAGTCTGGAAGTTCCATTGGTAGTTCGATTATCTGGAACAAACTTCCAAGAAGGCCGAGATATTCTGAGTACAAGTAGCCTTGACATCCATTCCGTTGAAACCTTAGCAGAGGGTGCTCAAAAAATAGTTCAACTAATCGGAGGTGATGAGTGATGGCAATTTGGATTGAAGAAGACGCAAAAGTGTTGGTGCAAGGAATTACTGGCAAGCAAGGAATGTTTCACGCTGAAATGATGATTGAGTATGGCACCAACATCGTCGGGGGAGTCACTCCTGGCAAAGGTGGCCAAATGGTCTTAGATAACATCCCAGTGTTCGACAGCGTTTTTGATGCTGTAGAAACAACCGATGCTGATGCAAGCGTAATCTATGTACCCCCTCCATTTGCTGCTGAGGCAATAATGGAAGCCGCTGATGCATTCGACCGCAGTAAAGGAGAAGGTGTCGTCATCTGCATTACAGAAGGGGTTCCTACCCTCGATATGGTCAAAGCAGTAGCCTATGTTAACGAGCGAGTTGGAGTTCGCCTCATCGGTCCAAATTGCCCCGGAATCATCACCCCGGCTGAAACCGGTGGCGCAAAGATCGGTATCATGCCAGGCCATATTCACGCCAAGGGTAGAATCGGTATCGTCTCCAAGTCTGGAACATTGACATATGAGGCAGTTGCTCAAACGATGAGCATTAATGAAGGCCAATCAACTTGTGTTGGTATTGGCGGAGACCCAGTCAATGGAACAGGTTTCATCGATTGTTTAGCAGCCTTTCAAGCAGACCCTCAAACTGAAGCCATAGTTATGATCGGAGAAATCGGTGGAACTGCAGAAGAAGACGCTGCTCAGTGGGCCAATGAAAATGTAAGCAAGCCAATAGTTGGTTTCGTAGCCGGTGCAACAGCACCTCCTGGCAAGAGAATGGGCCATGCAGGTGCAATTATTTCAGGTGGCAAGGGGACTGCAGCGGATAAGTTTGCAGCCTTTGAAGCAGCAGGAATTCATATTGCAAAGGACCCATCTGAAATTGGACAAGTTTTACTCAATGCCTTGAAAGAAGTAGGACTTCGCTGATTTCAAAATGATTAGTTAAAGAATAACAATCTGATTAGTTAAAGAATAACAATCAGCGCGGCGGACCCTTTCTTGAAGGGCCCCCTTTCTTCGGACCACCAGGTGGGCCTCCGCCTCTACCAGGTGGACCTCCTTGCTTTGGACCACCAGGTGGGCCTCCGCCTCTACCGGGTGGACTGCCTTGCTTTGGACCACCAGGTGGGCCTCCGCCTCTACCGGGTGGACCGCCTTGCTTTGGACCACCAGGTGGGCCTCCACCTCTACCGGGTGGGCCGCCTTGCTTTGGACCGCCAGGTGGGCCTCCGCCTCTACCAGGTGGACCGCCTTGCTTTGGACCTCCAGGTGGTCCTCCGCCTCTACCAGGTGGACCGCCCTTTGCTGGTCCTGATGGGCCACCACTGGCTCCGCCAGGTGGACCAGAACCTCTACTTCCAGGCCCTGGTGGGCCGCTTCCTCTACTTCCTGGGCCAGGAGGACCACTGGATGAATCATCTGCTTCATCTTCAAATACGGCGCCACAATGATTGCATTTCGAATCAGATTCCGCTACTGATCCTCCGCACATTTCGCATGCAAACATTTCCTCTTCTTCTTCAGGTTCAGGAGTTGAAGCCTTTCCATGAACCAATTCAACTTCACCATCTTTGGAACGGAAAAGGTTGATTTCTGCGGACAAGTCAATACCCTTCAATGCCAATTCCGTTGAGATTGCATGTTGAAATGCTCGAGCAAGGTCCTCAGGGGTATCCAATACTCTGCCATCATCAACATAAGTGACATTGATAATTAGTAAGTCAGCCTCCGTTTTAGATTGAGGAGTTTCAACTGCTACTCCACGCTTTCTTGCAACTCGGCGAACCGAAACTTCGGCCATTCTTCGCAACAAACTTTTATCGACGCTGGATTCACTTTCACCACCCCCGATAGTTTCTTTCAGGAATTCAGCCGCCTTACTTGCCTCCTCTTGTAAATGCGCAGGTAACTCACCACTGATTTGAGCAAGTACAGATGAAGCGCTATCCTGATTCATTTGCAGCCATTGACCTCGACGCTCATTCTTTATTTCCTTCTCAGCAACACTCAATCTATTGACCATCTCATCAGTTGGGCTAACAGAGTGGTTGTATGAAGGCTGCAATGATTGTGGAGTTTGAATTAATGTGCTTAGGTCAGACTGAGGCATGCCTTTTAGTGGAGCCGCATCGATGGCACCAGCATCAAGTTGTGGTTGGTTTAATTGAGAAGTTCCTGTCGCCATTTGGTCTAGAAAAGAAGAAACCTGTTGAGTATTAGGATCCTGAATCGCTGGCTGTTGGGCTGGCTGTTGTGCTTGCTGCATTTGGTTGAACATTGGGTCTATCTCTTGCTGAGAAAACTGCTGAGGCGGCACATTTTGTTGATTGATTTGGTCTAAGAGTCCACTAGGGAGGTGTCCTTGCACCATTTCTTGTTGCTCTCTTTCTTGGCGGATCGCTTCACCGCTGACAACACCAAATCCGCGACTTCCTGATACTTCTCCACCGGCCAAGCCGACTTGCCCCGAAAGTGAAGCTTTTGAGAGGTCTTGACGGGAACCACACTCAGTACAAAATATACTGTCATCAGGAATCTCTGCAGCACAGGAAGTACACTGCATCATTCATCCCCAAGCCCTGCTGTCTCCGGTCCTTGTAAAACGCTTGCGACGCAAAAAGCCTGCTGAAGCCAATTAACTCTAGCTGAACTAGATGCGAAAAGGGAGTTGCCAACGCAAGAGTTGATTCACTTTGGCAGTTCCGAGGGGTTTGGGAATATGACTCGCATCGTTGTGATAGGAGGGGGGTTGTCTGGAGTAGCCTCAGCCCTTGCCATCGCAGATGCCTCCCCTGAAGACGAAGTTATTCTAATCGAATCAAGGGCTCAACTTGGCGGTAGAGTCTCAAGTATCAAGGATCCTGAAAGTGGCTTACTGCTCGATAATTGCCAACATGCTTGCTTCCGCGTATATGATTGCTTTTTACAATTATTAGCAAGGTGTGGTGCCCGCAATAGCATCAAGTTACAAACAAAAACTAATTTACCATTTTTACAAGTCGGTGGAGGACGAATCGCTTCACTAAGCGATGGCCGTCTGGAACCTCCGAACCATATGGCTGGTTCGATGATCAAATTCCCTTTTCTGAGTTTATCTGATAAAATCGCTATGAGAAAGGTCATCAAAGAATTATCAGAAATGACTTCAGAACAAATGTCGGCTCTTGATGACTTAAATTTTGAACAGTGGCTAATCGAAAAAGGTCAGAGCCAAAGAGCCATTGACCGCTTCTGGGGATTCTTTGTTCTCGCAGCATTGAATATTCCTGTTTCACAAGCGAGTGCAGCCCTTTCGGCTTTCCTCTTCCAGCGTGGATTATTCGGTGATGCTCATGCCTTCGATGTAGGAGCATTCACTTCTGACCTTTCAGATGCATTACACCCTCATCTTTTGAGAACACTTGAAGAATCAGGAGTGGAAGTTAAACTGTCTAGTAAAGTGAATTCAATTTCAAAAGAAAATGGACTTGAAGTATGCTTGAGAAAAGAAACTATTTCATGTGCTAAAATTGTTGTAGCACTACCGCATCACTTGACTGGGAGATTACTATCAGATTTCCCCGAAGTTGTTGAAGCAGTAGACCATTTAGAGTATCGCTCATTGATTGGAATCCACGCATTGCATTCCGCTGAAGTTCTACCCGAATCATTTACTTTTGCGGTCTGTGTTGATGAACCGGTAATCCAAATGCTGTTCAATAGAAATTCTGAAATTGATGAAGAAAAAATGCCAAGAGGTATTGGCCAATGGGTGTCTGTTCCGATTAGTTGCGCCGATAAATGGCTGGATTGGGACGATGAACAATTCCTTGAAGAATATCGGAGAGTTGTAAAAGGAACCTACCCTGAATTATGGAACGAACCCGATTCATTTGTTGTAATCCGCAGCCGTAAGGCAACATTCGCCCCTCTTCCGGGAAGTGGGCAATACCGATTAAGACAAGATTTGATTTCAAAAGATGGAATCTACATCGCAGGAGCCTGGACAGATACCGACTGGCCCTC
>Ga0302122_10001865_pt1 | contig 13368 bp, 8 predicted proteins | sample CB21_SCM_MG_FD_203115 | JGI IMG/M metagenome (GOLD analysis project Ga0302122, IMG submission 203115) | Marine microbial communities from Western Arctic Ocean, Canada - CB21_SCM | ecosystem: Environmental > Aquatic > Marine > Oceanic | place: Canada: Western Arctic Ocean | collected 2017-09-28
GCCTCCGCCTGGCGCCGGTGCGCCGCGTCCGCCTGCATTTGCCGCCGCTGGAGCTCGCCCTCGCGCAGCGCGGCCTCGCGCCGCGCCAGGTCCGCGGCCGCGCGCCGCGCCTGCTCCCAGTCGGCGCCGACGTCGCGCCCCGACATGAGCTGGCGGATGGCCTCGCGGTCCTGGCTCTTGATCGCGTCCTGCATCTTCTCCTGGAGCGACCGCGGGTCCGGCGCCGCCGCGCGCATGCCGGGCGGCGCCTCTTGGGGTTGTCCGCCCCAGCCCCCCAAGCCCGGGCCGAAGAAGCCGGTTTGCGCCGGCGGCGGCGCGAGCTCCACGCCGCCCAGCGCGTCGACGAGCGAGGGCCGCTCGGGCGGCGCCGCGTTGCCAAAGCCCGGGGCCCCGCCCCAGCCCTGCAGCGTGTGCCCGTTTTGGGGAGGGGCAAAGCCGTTGCTCTGCGGCGCGCTCGTGTCGCGCGCGATCAGGTCCGCGAAGCCCCGGAGCGCCGCGTCGTCGACGAGCTCAGACCGGCCGAGCTGCCGCGGCCGGTTTGGATCCGGCGGCGGCGCGCCGCCCCAGCCGGTCGGGGGTGTTGCATAAGCGGTCTCCGGCGGCCCCGCGCCGCCCCAGGCGTTCTCCGGCGGCGGGCCCACGTCGACGCGGGGCCGCGGCGCGGCTGGCGGCGGCGCGTAGTTCCCCTCCGAGGCGTCACTCGCCGCGCGCGAGCGCGGCAGCCCGCTGAGGCCCTTGGGATCCCGCGGCCGCGTGTCCTTCTTCACCGTGAGCAATCTACCGTCGACGTCGTGCTTGCCCAGCGCCTTTTCCGCCATCTGGGGCGTCTCGAAGGTCACGAAGCCGTAGTACTTGCCGGGCACGACGCTGCAGTCCACGACCTTGCCCACGAGGCGCTCGAAGTAGCGCTTGATGGCCGGCGCCTTGGTCTCCGGGCCCAGCGATCCCACGAAGACCGTCTTCGATAAGGCCGGGCCCCCTTCAACTCTAGGAGCGTCGCACCGCCGGCAACTGGTCCGCCGCGAGAAGTTCACCTCGCCGCAGTTGCAGCGCCAGTCCGCGGCCTTGGAGGCCGCACTGGCCGGGGCCGCCTGGGAGCCGAGCGTGCGCAGGTCGCGCGCGACGGCGTTGGGCCCGCCGTCCGCCGCGTCCGCCACGTAGCTCACGAAGACGCCGCTCCGCAGGGACTTGGCGCCCCGCACGATGTCCGCCCGCGCCACGAAGACGTTCGCGAGCCCGTCCTCGAAGTCCGTGCCCAGCGGCCGGATGAAGCCGATGCCCCGGTCCTCCCGGTACCACACGATGACGCCGACGCCCCGCGTCCGTAACAAGTCCAGGAACGCGTCCCGGTCGGCGTCGGCGTGGACGCCCAATTCGACGAGGTCCTCGCGCCTCAGCAGTTTGGCCGACAGGAGGTCCAGGTCCGCGGCCAGGACCTTGTCCGTGAGGTGGCTTAACCCGAAGTCACCCAAGAGCGCCGGCAGCGCGCGCGGCCGCAGTTCCCGGTCGAAGCGCACGGCGTCCTCGAGCGTCGCCATCGCCGCGTGCCTCTGCCGCTTATGTGCGCAGCGCTGAGCGCAGCGGCGAGCAGTAGTTCACCGTATGCAAACGGTACGCCAACTGCTCAGCGTAGCGCAATGCTGAGCTGGCGAGCTGGTGGCCTTTTGCGACTCGCGACGCCGTATGAGTGAAAACCCGCACGCTGGGAAACCCGTTTTTGACGACTTTCGAAGGGGTGTCTCCCCCCCCCCGGGCCCCGCCCACTAGTCCTAGCACAGTAACAAAAGCACCCGACCATGCTTTCTAGTGCTTCCAGTTGCCTGCGCTACTTACCTGTCTATTCTAGAGGTCGTCCGTCCCCGTCCGGTCCTCGAAGGACACGATCACGCTCCGCAGCTCGCCCGTGAGGAACCACGAGGACAGGTCCGCGCTCTCCGCCTCGATGACCGTGTTGAGCAGAGTGAAGAGCCACGCCGAGTGCGTCGCGACTAAAATCTCCTTCTCCGGCCGCTCGCGCACCCAGCGCATGAAGTCGTAGCCCCGGTCCGAGACGGAGCGCGCGGGCTCCCTCTTCTCCGCGTCGAAGAACTCGTCGCGCTCGGTCTCGAGCCGGCCCCACTCGACCCAGGGGAAGTCGTCGGCGATCTCGCTCCTATCCCGCCGCCGGTCGCAGACGTTGACGCCCGACGTTTCTTGCACTAAGGGGTGGCCGATCCAGGGGACGACCTCCTTCAGGTGCGGGCACGCCAGCGCCGCCGTCTGGGCCGCGCGTTGCAGCGGCGACAAGACGACGAGCTCAATATCCTCCAACGCGCGCGTCGTGGGCCGTAATGCCTTGGCCTGCTGGCGGCCGACCGCGGTCAGCGGCGAGTCCTCGATCTCCGGCCGCACGTACGGGTTGCCACTCTTGTCCGCTCCCGTGGAGTCCACCGTCTTCCCGAAGTCCCGGTACAAGTCCCCGAGCAGGTTGTGGAAGCCCTGGCCGTGCCTTATGAGGTGGACCATCTTCTCGCCACTCTTCATGGGCACGCCGTCGGCGAGGCGGCCCCGGATGCGCGTCCGGCGCACGATGCCCAGGGCGCCCTGGCGCTCGAGCTCGTCGTAGTGCTGCTTGCCCTCGATCTGGGCCGTGGCCATGGCGCTGGACGAGTACAGCTTCTTGTCCGAGAGGCCCGGCGCCTCGCGCATCATGGATGCCATAATCAATGCGAGGAGTGCGTGGCTCATAAAAGAGCGCAGCAAGGTCGCTGCAACGGCCAAGCGGTTGTGTATGGATGCCCGAGTGGATGGCGGTCTCGGTCTCATGCAGCGCAAACCCCGTCTAGTGCTTTTGCATAATCGAAACGTGCCAAGCAGTTGCTTGAGTATCGTTCGGTTGGATATTGGTCCAAAGAGATCAATAGGACACTTACTGGGGGGCAAAAAAGGTATTCTTCTTTATTCGCGGCGTTGACGACGCCACCAAAGTGGTCGAGGCGCCAATGGAACCAAGTCAATTCGTGGTCCGGAGGTCTCCCTGGGGTCGCTGGCGGATAAGAATAGACGTGCGCAATATCCTACACCGCATGCGCCGCCGCTTGGATCATATATAACAATTCTCTCAGCAGTCCAGCTCCCTCAGGCATGATTTGCCAATGTTTTTGATCCAGAGCTTTGAGAGCTATGGAATGCCCAAAGCGCCTGTGTATGCGGTGTAGGTGACTACCCACCATCAGACATAACCTACAGGGAGTCCGAGAGGCGATCTGCGTCCCCCAAAAAGTGTTTTATTTGGGCTCGGGAGCACCCGCTACCGTCAAATACGCTAATTACTGGAGGGCCCCCAGGAATCGTAATAGTGGTCTCGTTGGGTCCCATACTACCCCACCTATAGTGTAAATCAAGTATGTGACATCTACACCACGAGAAGGGTACTTTGGGCTGCCCACGCTCGGGTCTGAATATTATTGATCTGGACCTCGGGCAAGTCGGTCGATTGTAATACAAACGGTCGCGCCAAGGTCCATAGTGATGGTACCGGCCCTGATGCCCTCAGGTCCATGTAATTTGCCCGAGTTTACCAGATCGTGGGGTCGCGGAGCCTTTGAAGCCCGCGGAGCATACGGAACAGATAATCCTATGTAGTAGTTGTTCGGGCGGTTTGGATGGACCGTCCCATAACCGAAGCGCCTCAAACGCCAATTTATTTCATATAGCACGGGTCTGGGGCCTTTCCCGTGCTCCGCCTACGTACCGTCGTCCGCGGAGAAAGGGCAAGTCGGTCGATTGTGAATAGAACAACGGCGGCATGGTCCCTCGGGGTAGTGGCGTCGCTGATACTCGCAGGTACAGGTTCAGGGGCCGTGTTTATGTAAACGTGGGGTCGCGAAGTTGCTGAATCGCGCGGAGCTTATGGAACATTTAAGCAAGCTCAGTAATCATTCTGGTGGGTTGTATGGCCTCTACCACTGTCAAAGGGATGTAAACACACCTAACGAAGGGAAGTGTCTAGTAAAATTCTTTTCCCGCCCTCCGAGCGCGGGCTACCGGCTCCCGTTCCGTCGGATATGGATGAAAACTGGGCCGGAGTTCTTATAATGTAGTAACTGGATGGTGGATGGCGACGTTGAGCGCTGGTGTACTTTGGCAACCCGCAAGACTCATCCGCGAATGTCCCCGTATTTCCGGGAGCCGCGAGCATATGTGCCTCGGCCGCTACACGTGAACATTTGATCTCGCTGACCAATTATGGTGCTAACTTAATTTGGGAGCTCATTTATTTTACCCTACCTACCCGGGAAAGTACCGAAGTTCATTTTTGGGCCTTCGGGCGGCCGCGGGAATTTCAAAACAATGTTCGTTTCTGACGGGCACGTGGTGTTAGACATTCTATTCATACGTTCTAATCACGGTGGCCGCGGGGCGTCCCAACAAGTCGTTCTTCTATTTCGGGCGCGCTCGTTCGGATTCGGAAGCAGTTTATATTTCTGAGAGCAGTGTGTGCATCGATATATCGCCTGGATTCTATTGACAAGGTTGGTCCGCGAAATGAACCCGGCTGACGGCTGACCATCTCAAACAAAACGGGTTTCGCTGCTCGATGGCAGCCCGAAACGCATCAGTAACAGCCGCATCGATGGCGGGCTGCTGCACGTGGGACCCGTAGCGGACTAGCGTAGTCTTCCTCGCGCACGACGGTACAGAAAGACACGACTGCTGCATGTCCCATAGGTGCTAAGATGAAATGGGCAGCCGCTGCATGCCTCGTCGCCGTCGCGGTGGCGCAGCAGGACCTGGAGCAACTGCAAGCCAAAGCAGAGGAAAAAACACGGCGGGACCCCAACAAGCGCGACCCCGAAACGAAAGTCGACGTCGCCGTCATCATGCACGGCCTCTCCTCGCCCACGCCACATACGCGCTACGACGGCTGCCACACCACAAACCCGGACTGGCGGCCGACACAAGTGCAGATTATGGAGTTCATAAGACTACCGATCGACGCGGACCTCTTCCTGCACACCTGGGCCGGCACAGAGTCCGAACAGGTCGTGGAGGCGTACCGGCCCACGGACCACCAGGTGGAGGATTTTCGAGACTTCGCGGACGAGTACGCCATGGCGGGCCGCTCCTTAGTGTATGACGCGGACTGCCGCTACGACCGGCGCGTGAGTACGGGCCAGCGGTGCCCGCACGTGCTGCAAAACAAGTACGCGCACTTCCATTCCATGCGCGAGGCGATCCGCCTTTCAAACTTTTACGAGTGGGAGAAGCGGAACGGGACGCAGTACATGCTCTTTATCGTCTGTCGTTTGGACCTTCTCCTAAGCTTCCGGGACGGTCACATGGGCCCGCTGCACATCGACCGCAATCGGCTACGAAAAGTGAGAGAACGGCGCATCGCGGTCTTCGGGAGTGCGCACTCGGACAATTCGACGCGGTCCATCATGGACGATTCCTTGTTCATGGGCGACGCCCTGGTGCGCCAAGCCGCGCTGACGATGGACTACCTCGTCCCGCAGGGCGAGCTGCGGGCGAAGGACGGCTTCGAATTCACGAATCGCGCCTGCCTCGAGCGCCAAATTGCCGGCTTCGAGGAGTGGTACCCCCTCAAAAGGCGGAGGAAAGCGGTGGAGGCGTCGTCGCTCGAACCCTTGTGCCGCGTGCTGAAGCGGGAAGACGGGGCGTGCGTGCAGTTACATGTCAATCGGCGCATTGATCCCGACTACGAGGCGTGTCGGAAGGCGACGCTCATGAAGCCCGTGGCGCCACTGACGCCAGTGGAGCTGGCCTTGACGATCGACGACGAGCCCCACACGCTCCGAGTGCACGCGGAGTCGTCGGCGAGGGAAGTGCGGCGCGTCGTGGACACGTTCCTGCACGACCGGTGGTGGTTCGAGGGCAAGGTCCCGCTGCAGGGGCGGCTCTACGAGGGCAAGTTCCTGGACGACGCCGCGGGCCGCCTCGTGGACGCGTTGTTCGAGCAGCAGGCTCTATATGGCAACGCGACGAACCAGAAGTTGCCACCCCTGGCGTGGCTGCGCGAGCCGTACGACTACCCCTACGAGTCGGCGCCCACGGACATCGACGCGGACCTCGCGGCGCGCGCGCAGTCGTCGGAGCCGCTCTTCGAGCGCATTAGTGACGAGGAATCCGAGAGTTACTTGTACCCGGTGGGCCAAGAACCCAAGGGCGACTGGATCTTCCACGACTACGAGCCCGAGAAGGACGTCCCGCCGCCGACGCGGCCCTTTTCGCCGACGGCGGCTCCACCGCCTCCATCAGGCTACACCGTCTCGCCTACGCCCGACGAGGAGGACGTCATCTTTATCGACTAGAAATCCTGTTGTCTGCTCGGTAGCGTACTGTTTAACAATTTAGCATTAGACAGGCGTCCTACACACCGGGCAGCTCCGGTGCTCCGGGAGCCACTTCTCCAGGCACCCTTGATGGAAGACGTGCGCGCAGGGCAGCCGCTGTTGGCCGCTCCAGATATTCTCCTGACAGATAACGCACGTTTCTTGCCGGGGGGGCTTCGTTGGCGCCCGGTGAGGCTTCGGTGGCGCCCGCGTGAAGACGCCCGGGTCGCGTTTTTGGTTTCTGACGGGGCGGACGCGGCTCGTCTCGCTGAGGCGCGGGCCAGTGACTTCGTCAAATTCGTCGCCGCGCGTCCGGAACTGGTCGCCGACGATTTTTCGGATTACGTCAGCGGCCACCCCCCTCAACAGCGCGAGCGACATTTCCATCAAGAGCGTGACCGCGAGTACTGTTCTCGTTCGTTTGCGGTCGTCGCCCGACGTATGCTCGTGGCCCCGTTTATTCTGCAGCGCCGCGATAACGACGGACACGGTCGCGAGCGCCATGCCGGCGCCGAGCGCGGCTGCGACGAACCGCGGCGCCGCGTTGCCGTGGCGCAGGCCTCGCAACGAGACCATGCACGAGCCAAGCGCGACGCAGCCCGTCGACACCGCGAGCCACAACGCCGCGACGGCGAGACCATTTCGCTCGTCAGGGTGTGGTCGTGCGATGGCTATCATGGTGCTGACCAGCCCGAGCGCGCCCAGCTCAGCGTAGAGTTGTACGGAGAGCGTGACGCGCGATGCGGCGACCAGTGGCGAGTCGCCGCTGCGACAGCATAGAGCGGACATATATACTGCTTTTCTATTTGCTTCGTCGTGCGCCACGCGCGGGGCAGCCTTGCTGCTGTGATGTATGCTGCTGCTGTCTGATTTGCGTTGTCGTGTGCGCCACGCGCGGGGCAGCCTCACCGAGCAGAAATTTGACGACTCTTAGACGAACGAGTCATCGCTTCGAACAGGATGGCAGGTTCGGCGCATGTGAAGCTGCACGACGTCGACAATTCTACGCGCGGGTTTCGTATGAACGGGTTTTTCCACGTAAGCGCTCGCAAAAAAGCTGCTAAAACCGCGGCCTAGGCGCTAAGGCAGACCAAACGTCTGCACGCCTCGCCACAGGTACACAGCAACAGCGTCGAGAGAGCTCTCTGCGTGCATCTCGCATCCGTGCCGCTTGTGAGGCTCGGAGAGCTCCAGCTGCAGCAGGCTTCAAGGCGAGCAGAGCTCAAAGGAGCTGTTCAAGGCGAGCACAGAGCTCGAGGGAGCTACCGATCAATCATGGGCAGCAAGAAGAAGAAGGACCCGGCCAAGGAGCTCGCGAAGAAGCAAAGGAAGGCCGCCAAGCAGGACAAGTGCGCGAACAAGCGGGACTCCAAGGCCGGGCGCGCGGACGAGCAGCAGGACCTCGCACAGTTGATTGCCCAACAGAGAGCGAAGGACCTGGAGCGCACGGAGGTCACCACGACCAAAATCGAGGACGATCAAAAGTTCGCCCCGCGCTGCAACGCGACTTTAACAAATCTGGGGGACGACCTGTACCTCTTCGGGGGCGAATCTACAAAAGATGATCAGACGGCGGTGTTAAATGATCTCTACCGGTTCCGCGCGTCGAAAAACGAGTGGTACCGCGTCGAGTCCCTGAACACGCCGTCGCCGCGGTGCTCGCACCAGGCCGTCGCTTTAAATGATTCGTTGTACGTCTTCGGCGGCGAGTTCGCCACGTCATCGCAGTTCTACCACTACCGCGACCTGTGGAAATTAGATTCTAAGACCCTGGCCTGGGAGCTGATCAAGCCCTGCACCAAGGCGAGCCCGTCCGCGCGCTCGGGCCACCGCTGTTTAGCCTGGCGCGGCAATATCTTAGTTTTTGGCGGCTTCTACAAGGCGTCGCAGGACCAGAACGCCGTCTTCGTCAACGACACGTGGCTCTACTCGCCGCAGCACAACGAGTGGCGCCCCCTCAAGTTCACGGACTCGCCCGGCGTCGCCAAGCCGCCCCTGCGGTCGGGGTGCGTCCTGGCGCCCTCTGTGGATTTCTCCGTGCTGGTCTGGGGCGGCTACTCCGAAATCAAGTGCGACAACATGGTCAAGGCCCGGGGAAAGCCCCACACGGACTCCTGGGAGCTGAAGATCGCGGACCCCTGGGATTCTGGGAGTACGGAAGTCTCCTCCTGGGCGCGCGTGAAATTAGGTGGGTCGATCGGCGGGTCGGCGCCGTCGCCGCGGTGCGGCATTACGTCCGCAGCGCGCAACGACGACACGCACGTCTTTGGTGGGGTTTACGACGTGGACGGCGAGGGCCTGACAACGGAGTCGACGTTCTACGACGACCACTACGTTCTGGATACCACCAAGAAGCGCTGGAAGCGGCGCGACGCGATTATTGATCCTGATTTGCCACCACCCCCTCCCAGAGCCTGGGACCGGAAGGCGTTGCAGGCGTCATTAGTGGCGCCGTCCCTAACGCCGCCGCCCCGCATCGGCGCCTGTTGCGCAGTAGCGGGCAAGATCTTGTACGTACTGGGCGGCACCTTGGAAGTCGGCGACAAGGAGCTGGCATTGGACGATGTCTGGTGCCGTTACTCGCGAAAGAAGAATGCTCCTTGGACGCGGCTCGTCGCGGGGACCATGAGCAAGCGGAGTGCCCACTGGCATGCGGAGGACTCTGATAAGGAAGAGGACGACGACGAAGATCTCGGGGCGACGTCGTCGGACTCGGACTCGGACGCGACGGCTGAGGAAGAGAAAAAGGAGGAGAAGCGGGACCAGTGGACGCGGTGACGACGCGGCGGCTAGTTAGTAACTTGTGGTTAGTGAAGGTTTCTTTCATGCGAAGCCTTGCACATTCCTTCCCCGTGGGCAATTCTACCCCCGCACTCCACCCCCGCACTAACAACACGAGGCCTTCACTTACACTCCCCGCTCAGGCTCCGACATTCCTCGCGACACGGACGTCGAGGCCAGCTCGCGCCGGTATTCGCGCCCACCCGAGCGCCTCGAGGCGCGCAAGGCGGCCGCCGATGCAAAGGCCGAGGCCGCGTCGACCGGCGACAGGCTGTCTCGGGGCTGGCGCGGCGCGTCCTTGCGCTGCGTGCCGTGAGGACCCGTCGACGGAGGCGACTCGAACACTTTCCTTTCTTTGACGCCCATCGCGTCGCGCTCTCCGCCCAGAAAATAGCCGGGTTATGGCTATGTCACACACGTTCGCCGTCCTGGAGGCTTTGGAAGAATTTTACGGGGCGGATGGCAATACGCAAGGCTGGCAGCGAATCCATATTCATGCGAGGAGGGGCGAGGTACACGCGCTGCGATCTTATATTGAATTTGGAGAAGACACCGACATCAGAGATGGCGAAGATGAGACGCCGCTCCACCACGCAGTGCGGGGAGGTAAACTGCAAACTGTGAGAATCCTGCTAGACCACGGGGTGGAATTTGACGCAATGATGGGGAGCGGATGGTCAGCGATGCATCTAGTAGCAGCACTGACACGTGGCAGGAGTGGCGCGCTCATCATCATCGAGGGCGCGTCAGTCATGGCGCCGTCTTGTAGTGGTCCCGCGCTCATCATCGCCGCATTGATCGCCGAGGGCGCGTCAGTCACGCGGATGACTCGTAGTGGTCACATGCCAGCTGAAGTAATCTATTGCGACCATCGTTGGATCCTCCCAATCTTGTTCGGAGCCGGCGCGCCGCTCCCACGCATTGATCACGCGGCTTGGATGCGTCAAACTGATACATCGAGACAAGGAGTCCCAGAAATGATTGCGGCGCGCCTGTACGTGGAGCGGATCGCGGCAGTGGGCGGTTGGGACCATAGCTTGCACACTAGTCCTAGCAAGACAGTGAGCGAAACGCTAGGTCGACAATTCGTCAAAACCCGTCCATGATGATTTTGGCGGAGCGGGTCCCCGTTCGTGTCGCGCGCATCCGCGCCGGAAGCCGCGCGCCGCCGGCGAGCGACCCGTCTGGCTCATACCAAGCGTCGCTTTAGACGAGTGCCCGTGTAAATGAAAAACTTGTAAACGACGCTCCCGAGAGGCGGGCCAGGTGCTCTGCGCCGACGGCGGGCGACCATGCTAGGATAAGTGGGTAACTGTGGGTTTGCCGTGGGCGGCGGCGGTGGCGCCCAGCGCGATGGTGGAGTAGGAGATAGCCATGATGGTCAATTACGACCTGACTCGCCGCCGTCGCCGACCTTTACTAGTCCTTTAGTAAGAGGATCGTTTTTAGGTCTCTTAAACGCGAGATTATGTCTGGTCTGCAGAGAGCCTAGCAATACTTGCACTAGCCTAGCAATGTTCGCGGGTTTCGCTGGACCACTCCCAGCCCCAGGGGACTCATCGCGGAGGCCGCGGGAGATGTGCGGGGAAATGTGCCTTTGCTTGCACGGGTTTTCCACGGATTTGTAAGCAGGGCTCCACTTGAGCCAAGCTCCCCATAGCACTGGATAGCGCGCCAGCAGGCAGGAGCACAATTGGAGGAGAAGTGTTACGAGCAAGACGTTTCGAGAATGCGTGCGGCAGCGCTAGTTGTGCTGCTCGTCCCCAGCAGCGGCCTGCTCCTCGCGCGGCCGGCGGGCTCACGACCAACATCGAGGCGCGACGCTATCGCGGCTGCGCAGCCGGCGGCGGAGGCATCGCTGGTCGAGACCGCCGTGCGATCGCTAGCCGACGTCACGCTTGCGCTGCTCACTAATGACGAAGCCGCGGCGGACGCCCTCTTCGCGGACAAACTCGCACGGCAGACCGCCGTGCGAACGGCCCTCGATGGCTTTGATGTCTGTCGCTCAGGCACACTGTCGCGCGACGAGGCCGAAGCGTTGTTCGCACGCTTGGCCCGGTGTATCGTCACCGAGCTCGCGGAGGGCAAAGGCAGCGCGCCAGAGCACGCGCGCACGCATGCTCGACGCCTGCTTGAGGATGACGCGCGCGGCACGATCACCCGCGTGGCGACGAAGCTTCTTTTGCTCGCCGACGCCGACGAGGACGGCCGCGTGTCGCTCACCGAGCTCGCGGGCCTCTTTGATGCCGTGCGCTCGGCTCCGGACGCCGCTACGTTTCCTCAACCACTAAGGGCACTCGCGGGCAGCCTCCAGCTCCTCCCTCTGTCGGAGAGTGCGACCGCTGCGGCCGCAGCGGACCTGTCGCAGGAGTGGCACGTCGGCGTGCCGGGCGACGACCACACGCTGCGGACCGTGCAGTGCGACGGCTTCTCCGTTGTGGGTATAGGGCGGTCCGCGGACGCGTCGGCGTATTTTGTGCCCGAGTTCGGCGTGTGCTTCGACGCCGGATTGTCGGTGGCGTCGCTCGCCCCGCGCTCGGTCTTTCTCACGCACGGGCACCGCGACCACACGGCGGCCCTGCCGGTGCTCTCCAGGAACGCTCGCGTGTACGTACCCAGGGCGATAGACCCCCTCGTGCGGCGGTTTCTCATCGCCGAGGCGCAGCTGAACTTCGGACAGCGGCAAGAGGACGCCGAGACCGAGGCGTTTTTGGGCCTCAACCTTGCGCCGGTGGATGACGGGGACGCGTTCCTGCTGCCGACGGACCGCTATCAAGGCTCGCCGACCCCCCTAGGCCTCGAGGTCTTCACGGCACCGCACAAGGCGGGCGTGCCCGCGGCGTCCTACGGCTTGTTCCGACGGAAAAGCCGGCTCAAAGCGGAATTCCAGGGCCTCGACAAGCGGCGGCTCGGCGCGCTCGTGCGCGAGGACACGGTGATCACCGAGCCCTACGACCAGGGCGTCCTCTTCTTCTCGGGCGATACGACGATCGATCTCCTCCGGAGCCGCCACCGGGAGATTTTGCCCAAGTACGAGACCGTAATCCACGAGGTCACGTTTTTGGGCGAGCCGTCCGAGGACCTGGACGCGGCCACGCGGCGGAAGGGGCACACGCACTACGCGCAGCTGCACCCCTGGATCGCGGCCTTCCCGCAGACGACGTTCATCCTCGTGCACTGGAGCCTCCGGTACTCCAAGGACGAGGTCCTCGCGTTCTTCGACGGGTCCTACGGCGGCGTGCCGAAGAACGTCGTGCTGTGGGTATAACTTTTGTGATTGTCTATTTCTAATTCTACTCGTACTACTAGCTATAGAGCGAAGCGGAACGGGCGCGGAGCGCGGCTCGCGATACCTGCAGGTGGTCCTCATTCACACGCGTTTGCGGGTGCGCACCACCTAAAACACGCCGCGCGATCTGTTCCGTGTCCTCGAGCATCTCCACCGCCTACGGCAGTCACATAAAATGGGTTTCATAAATAACCTTCTTGCGCTCGCGACCCACGCGGCGGCGGGTGCCTACACGTGCAACGCCCCCGAAATCTCAAACCGCACCACCGTCGCCGTGATGGTTACTGGCCTCTATCGGACGGCGGGTAGCACGCTCCAATACATCCGCCGCCAGTACCCACCCAATGACTTTGCCATGTTTGTAGTTACGGATGGGATTGCTGATCCAGGGGGGCGCCGAGCAAAGCACGTCTGCGAGGCCCTGGCGCCGACGATGATGCAGGATCTTCCGACCCACGACAGCTCGCAACACGCAGGCATAACTTTATGTGCGCGTCTGATCACTGCACACGAGGCGAAGTGGCGACGGCAATTTGATTGGATTGCTAGGCAGCGCATTGACACGCTAGGTTGTACGCGCCAGCGTGGCCCGCCATCGCGGCGCCAATTCGGCATAAGACCATCCTCGTCTCATACGTGAGATGCGCCTGGGCGGCCGACAACTGGGCGTTCATGTCGCGCGACGTGCTCGACGTGTACGCGAAGGGCATCGTGGACCAGGAAGCCGGTCTGGGCCACGAGTTCCTCAAACGCGGCGTCTCCGTCTGGACGCCCGCCTTCGCGCCCTGTTTTCGCATCGTGCGCGAGCGCACGCACTACAGGCAGCTTCGGAACGCGGAATATTTCCAGGCGTACGCGAGCCAGATTCCGGCGGCGCTGCGCGAGACGAGCACCCGGCCCGTGGCGTTCCACGAGGAAGTGTGTCTAGGGGAAAACTCGAATCGTGTAACATAACCCCCAGGT
>Ga0302122_10001868_pt1 | contig 13363 bp, 8 predicted proteins | sample CB21_SCM_MG_FD_203115 | JGI IMG/M metagenome (GOLD analysis project Ga0302122, IMG submission 203115) | Marine microbial communities from Western Arctic Ocean, Canada - CB21_SCM | ecosystem: Environmental > Aquatic > Marine > Oceanic | place: Canada: Western Arctic Ocean | collected 2017-09-28
GCCCATCTAAATGACTCGAGATAGTCTGGACGCGTTCAGAAAGACGGCCACAACCAGATTCAGGGAGAGAATTCGAAGTCCGATGTTGGCTGTGAGGTAATCCAATACAGCCAACTCCGACGTGCCGCGAGGCTCTGCGGCGGACCACCAGGTCGATCATCGTCTACAGGCTCCCGTCGTCCGCACACGCGATACATCGCGGCTTCCTGGGACAGGGGCCGCGATCGCCAACCACGCCCTCGATAGGAGCGGGGAGCCGACGCCCCCTCAGACAGCTCAGAATCGGACTGTCAGATCTCAGCCCTTCATCAGCCGATAATGAAGCCAGCCTTGAATACGATCGGATCGTTGTCGGTGTCGGGGAGGGATCGGTCGTCCTCCTTGAACTCCACCGAGCCCTCGAGGAACATCCTGCTGAGCTGAACGCCCAGCCCGACAAATCCAACGTTCTCGCCGCTTGCAAAGCCGCGGAGGCTCGTCGCGCTGCGCTGATATCCACCGAGGAGATACGGGAAAATAATCGGGAACGGGACACCGAGCTTCCCCATGACTGACGCCGTGTAGTACGACACCTCTGCATCGGCAGGGAAAAAATAGGTACCCATCGCGTAGACGCCAATCGGAAACCCGGGCACCTCAAGACCAAAACGAACACCTGCGCCGAACTTGCCGTTCGGCTCTAGCGCGTTGTCGATGGCGTCAGCGACGCTTGAAACCATGGCCGCATGAGGAGCGAACTTGAGCTGTGCGGCTACTGGCTTCGCCGAAACAGCGAGCACCACGGCCACACCCAGCACAAACACGAGACGTCGCACTAGCGAAGCTCCTTTCAGAACGAAACATACGCATACGAACAAACAAATGGCCACGGAAGTTCATCCGCAACAGATAGCGTGTACCCCCACCGTACGCTCCATCGGCACCTCCGGTTTCGATAAATTTGGGGAGATCGAACACCTAAACATGGGTTGCCGGTTGGCAGAGCATCTATGCTTAGGCATCACGGCAAGATCGCCTAGAGTGGAATCCTCAAACCTTCGGTCGCGATTTCGAAGCCGCGAGACCGTACTTCCGCCGCTTCGGGGCTGTCCTCAAAGATGGCCGGATTCGTGTTGTTGATATGCGTGAAGACGACCCGGTCGCCCGACTCAACACGTTCTTGAAGCACATCCATGGAGTGTGGCATGAGCGGATGCGGAATGTCTTCGATATTTCGACCCGGCACTTCCGCACCTGAATAGAACGACGCATCGAGGAGGGCGGTGTCCACGCTCGCGACGACATCGGCTACGTTGAGCTCCCACCGTTCCCAAGAGTCGATGTCGGGCAGGTATAGGATGGTCTGGCTCGGTCCCCGGAACATCCACCCTACCGTATCGGCATACTCGGGGCGGTGCGGCACGAGGAGCGCCCGGGCCTCGAGTTGTGGGTCGATGTGTGTCCACGCGTCGGGCGTAATCGGATGGAGATCGAGACGTCCCTCACGCACCATCAACTCCCAGGGACCGTTCTCCCTTAGGTAGGTCGCCATTCGCTCAGTGCAGTACGTCGGCGTCGGAGCCATGCCGAGTCCCTCGCGCCCGAGGACGGCGAGACCCGCATAGTGGCCGATGTGGGCATGGGTCAGGAAGATCCCATCGAACGGCCTTCGCTCCCCTGCCCTCGTCCGAAACCTGGGCTCGTCAATCAGGTCTAGCTGTCTGGTGATGTCCGGTGTCGCATCGACCAGGTAGAAGCGGTCGGCATCAGGATTCACGAGTGCGAGTGACGATGCGAAGCGGGGCTGCCCACGCTCACGAGCCTTGTTGCAGCGGTCCGCATAGCAACCGACCTGGGGCATCCCGGCATCCTGGGCGATGCCGAGCACGATGGCATATGGGTCAATGGCCATCTTGCTCGCCATCCGCATCGCAGCCGACAGCCCCGCAGGCCCTGCGGCGAATCCGACGCCAGCCATCCCTAGCGTCCGCACGAAGTCACGTCTTGAAGAGTTCATGTCGACAATCGAACCGACGAGTTACGGATCCGCGAGAGGCCACGTACTTTCCGAGAATCCAAAGTGTTCACGTGTTACCCCCTGCGAGCCATGGCCAAGAAAGAATCCTTCGACATCACGACGAGTATCGATCTCCAGGAAGTCGACAACGCTGTAAATCAGGCGATCAAGGAGACGCTGACTCGCTATGACTTCAAGGGGACGAGTTGCGAGATCGACTTCGATCGGGCGACCAGTTCGGTGAAGCTCGACGCAGACGACGAGTACCGTCTCACGCAACTCCTCGGCGTTGTGAGGGAGAAGCTCGCCCGTCGACAGGTACCGCTAAAGAATATTGATGAGGGCCCGGTGGAGGTCGGCTCACTCGGGCGTGCACGAATGGCGATCCGCCTCAAGTCAGGTATCGATCAGGAGACCGCCAAGAAGATCGTGAAGGACATCAAGGACGACGGCTTCAAGAAGGTGCAGGTACAGATCCAAGGCGAGGAATTGCGGGTCACCTCGGCGTCCCGCGATGACCTTCAGGCCGTAATGGCGTTCCTGAAGCCGAAGGACTACGGGGTCGAACTCATGTTCGGGAACTACCGGTAGCGAGGACTCCATGCTATGTCTCGCGCCCATTTTCGTCTTGTCGATCGCAGTCGACGCTCGCTCGTCACACACACCTGCACAGTTTCCGGATGCCACCGAGGCTTATGACGATCCACATCAATGGAAATGTGGCATCGACGTTCACCGTCGACGTCCTGTCGTGACTCCGTGACCCAGTCTCTTGCGGAGACGGTCGACGCGCTTCGCCGTCGAGACATCACCGCACGACAGCTCGTGCAGGAGGCCGTCGAGTGCCATAAGGCGAGGGACGGAGCGCTCGGGGCCTACAAGCACTTCGACGCCGAGGGAGCCCTCACTCAGGCTGACTCCGCTGACGCGGCCCTCGACGCGGCCGCGATCAAAACCAGAACCCCACTCGCCGCCCCCGCCCCACCATTGTGCGGTATCCCCATTTCGGTGAAGGACCTGTACAGCGTCGAAGGCATGCCGAGCTTCGCCGGCTCGGCTCGTCAGCTGCCGCCAGATCCGTGGTCGCAAGATGCCTGGATGATCGAGAGGCTCCGTCGGGCAGGAGCTGTCATAGTAGGAAAAACCCACACAGTCGAGTTCGCATACGGAGGCGTGGGGTTCAACCCGCATTGGGGCACACCGCGGAATCCTTGGGATGCCAGGGTGCCGAGGATTCCCGGCGGATCGTCCTGCGGGGCTGGTGTCAGTCTCTGGGAGGAGTCAGCGATGGTTGCCCTTGGCTCTGACACAGGCGGATCCATACGCATCCCGGCCGCCTTTACCGGCGTGGTCGGTCACAAGACCACGAAGGGCCGATGGCCAACGGACGGCATGGTCCAGCTCAGCACGACCTTCGATACGGTCGGCGCGCTTACCCGTTCAGTGGAGGACAGCGTCCATTTCTTCGGATCCGTCGATCCGCGGTGGAGCGATCCATCCCTGCTCATGGAAGCGCTCGAGACAAGCGTACTGGACGGGATAAGAATCGCATTGCCTGAGTGCACCATCTGGGAGGCGTGTCAGCCCGACATCCGCGATGTCCTCGAGAGCACACTCGAGGAAATCGAGAGCGGAGGCGCTCGCCTGAGGCGAGTGGTCGCAACGATGCTGGACGACGCGGTCAACCTGTACATGAGCTCGGGGATCGGGAGGGCGGAAATCAATGCCTTCCTGCATGAGACCCTGCCGGAGTGGCCTCCCATCCTGCACCCTACGGTCGGTCAACGACTCGACGGGGCCCTGCCCTTGAAGTCGGAAGAGTACCGCGCAGCAATCGCGAAGCACCGACGAATGGCCGCGTTCGCAGACACGCTCTTTTCGGACGCCGACGTGCTCGTCCTCCCGGCCAATCTCATCACTCCGCCCCCTGTCGCCGAGATCGAAAACGATCTCGACCGCTACGCTGAAGTGAACTACGCGACGCTACGGCCGGCCTGTGCCATCAATCTTCTCGAACTGTGCGCTATCTCGATTCCCGTCGGACTCGATGCGACCGGGATGCCGGTGGGGTTGCAGGTCGTCGGGCGAGGTGGTGATGATGAGTTACTTCTTGGCGTGGCCCTCGCCATTGAGCGAGCCATCGGAAACGGGCACGATCGACTGGGTCAGCCTCCCGTCCCCTCGCTGTAGGTCCACGGGCCGACAGACCACAGACCACACGACAGAAATCGAACAGCCTTGGATATCATCGAGTGAATCCGAGGGCCTATCCTCAAGACGCAATGATCCGCGGATCCCTAGCGGGCGCCCCCCCCAGCTCGCCTAAACAACTGGGACAACGAAACCTTCAGATTTCTGATCGGCGGCGGACCCTACAAGACCGACATCGCAGGATCCACCCCGATCAAACTCGACGATTAATTCTGGTACTATCTAAGCTAGGCCGACTCGCTTGCAAATTCAGCCGATATTCACGTGCCCCTGACAGGACGCTCGGACCCCTATCCGATCGGCTTTTTCGAGCGGAGACGGTCCTGCTGCTCGATGTAGGAGAGACCACGTGAGATCCAGTCCGGGGCGGGCTCGCCTTTCAGGTAGTGCGCGAACCACTGCAAAATCCGATTCTGGTAGTCGAGCTGGTTCGGCTCGCGAGCAAGTCCGTGGTTCTCCCCGTCGTAGGACAGGAGCACCATCTCTTTTCCGGTCCGTCTCGCCGCATTGTAAAATTCGACGCCCTGATTGTACTCGACCGCTCCGTCGTTCGTCCCGAACATCATGAGCAGCGGAGTCTCCATATTCTGGATGTTGTGAACGGGTGAGTTGGCCTCATACGAGTCCCAGTCTTCCCACCACGGAACCTGCATCCGGCCTTGGCTGATCTCGAAGATCCGCGCGTCCGTGCCTCCACTGTTCCAGTAGTAGGAGAGGTACATGCTCATGAGGTTCGTGAGCGGAGCCCCCGCGACGGCTGACGCGAATAGATTGTCCTGCGTGACGAAGAACGCGGTCTGATAGCCGCCCCAAGAGTGCCCGATCAGTCCGATCTTCTCTTCGTCAATCGGCGCCTGAGCCACGGCCGAGGCGACGGCTGGCCGGAGTGTCTCGACGTTCGACTGCCCCGGACGCCGGTCGCGGTACACGATGTCCGGCCTCAGGACGAAGTACCCGCCCTGGCTCCAGATCTGCTGGTTGTAATACTGCGTCGGATCCGGGATCTGATACTGGTGCATACCCTGCGAGAGCAACTCGTAGTGGTACACGATCATCGGGTATTCCTGAGACGGATCGTAGTTGGCCGGATACGTCAGAACACCCTGGAGTCGGCGTCCCCACTCGTTCTCGTAGTCGACCAACTCGGTGCGCCCCCATGCATAGTCACCATGGAACCCATTCGTCGTTGTAACCTGACGTGGATCCGAGAGGTCGGGGCCGGCCACGAAGTAGTCCGGCGAGTCGCCGAAGGCCTCCATGCGGAACGCATACACCTCGGCGTCCTCAGCCTTGAGGAACGGCACGTTGAAGCCGCCGAACATCCGGTCCTCCCACACGAGCGTCTCCGGCTCGTCACCCGGCTCGGCGCTCGCGAACCCAGCGGTCTTCGTCCACTCGCTGTACATGGCATAGTAGAGATCTTCGTCTGCCGGGAAGCCTTCGCGATCCTCGTCACGACTTACCACTCGGTACCTGATCTCATCAGGCGTGCCGTGGGTGAGTGCCTCACCGCCCGAGCCGTCGAGCTCCACCTGCCATACGTCCCACTGATCGTAAAGGAGAACCGCCTTGTCGTCCGCAAGCCATCCAGCGAAGCCGAAAGGCGGCATCTGCTCACGAGTCGGCGTGACATCCAGATTCACGAAGGCAGTCGCTACGCTCTCGGTCAGGTTGTGGGTCTCTCCTCGCTCAATGTCGTGGGCGAACCAGTCGTTACCGGAAAACCACGTGATGTATCGACCTCGGGGACTACCACTACCCACGATGGTGACCCGTTCTTCGACGAGCGTCTTCGCTCCAGTGGCAACATCGATCGTATAGAGGTCTGCGTACTGCTGCCGGAACATTGCTTCTTCGTCGTAGGGGCTTTCGTCGCGGCCCATGACCTGACGTCCGCCGGGCACCATCGACGTGATCTCAGTCAGTTCGTCACCGAGCTGAACGAATGTGTCCGTGTTAACGTTCCAGGCGGACAGGAAGTTGATCTGACGAAGTTGGCGGTCACGAACCCGCTGGCCGGGGACCGGGTCGAGGTCCCGTGAATGCCAGATCTCGACGCCCGCCTCCTCGTCGTCGTTGCACTCAACAGTGGCCTCGTCGCTGCCCCCAGCCTCGTCGCCCTCGCTGTCGGACTCGCCCCCGGCGGACGCGCATTTCGGAGGCGCAGGCCGGCGAGCCTGAATCCCGACGAAGAGTGTCGCACCGTCTTCGGACCAGCTCGGGTCACGGAATTCGACGACCCGCATCGAGCCCGGGAAAGACGCATTCGTTTCCGGATCTAGCACGCGCCTTTGCAAAGCATCACCCTCGAGCCCCCGCCATACCAGCGCCACGTGCGCCGTGTCTTCAAACGCTTCGCTCTCCACGGTCCTGTAGACGACCAGGTCATCTGCATCATCGCGCCACGAGAGGTTGCGATACGTAGCCTCGGCCGCATCCAGAGAGCGAATTCGGCCGGAGGCTGGATCATAAAGGGTGATCCCGTTGCCAACGCGGTCGTCCGCATCGGTCGCAAGCGCGAGCAAGCTGCCGTCATCCTGCCAGGCCATCTCGGAAATGTTTCCGAAACTCATGTCCGAGCCTGAGGAAAGGTCGTGTACGACTACGTCGACGCCCTCGCTCTCCTTGTCCTCGGGCTTGTAGCGTTGGAGCGCCAAGAACCGACCTTCGCCGGAAAACGTGAACGATTCGAAATCATCACGTTCTGCCTGAGCGCCGGTCGCGAGATTCAGGAGCCCGAGCTTGTGGTATACCTGCTCGTCGCGTGCCTCCGCAGCATCCCGATCGTCTTCCGACGTCCCGATCGAATAGGCGACCCACTGATTGTCCGAGCTGAACGACGGGCGGCTTCCAAATGGAACGATGACGACCGAGTCGGATGTCGTGCTGTGAATCCGCAGTTCCCCCTCATCACTCACTCGATCAATCGAGACGGCCATCCAGGCACCATTCGGAGAAAGGACCCCGGCACCAAGTCGCTCCCACTGGTCGTAGTCGTCAGGTGTAAGGGTCGGCTTGTCCTGTGCCATGAGAGCACCCGAGCTGACCAGGATGCCGACAACGGCAGCCGTGCACGTCTTTTGAATCATCATCCCATATCTCCTTCGATTTTTTCGAATGCTACTGCTCCGTCCCACGTGCTCATCCAGGATCTGGAAGGATACTGGGCGCCAATCAACTCGCTCGTCACCCCCTCCGCCGGTCCGCCACGCTGGAACATCAGCAGAGCGCTGATCGTCCGCAGTGACGTTGCTATGGTGCTTCAGATCCTCAACGAGGAGTACGGTGGCCATACCACCTCCCCGATTCATGGTCGACTCTGTGTCGGCCCTCGAGGGTAGCGAAGCTAACGACGAGATCGTCGAGGACCCGGTATTCATTCGCAAGTTCGAAGGGCCCGGGGAGCACGCGCGGCTAGCGAATGATCCGCAGGAACCTCGGGTCGGCATGAAGCCTTTCGAAATTCCCGTCTCGGGGCAGCATCGTGCGCCGCCCGGGATTCAGCTCGACGGCCTGGCTCAACGAGACAAAAGCACCGTCGCGATCGTCCATCCGGAGCAGCACGTTTGCCAGTGCAACGTGTGCATTGTCGTTGCCAGGTGACTTCTCGACGGCAGCCTCAGCCACTCGGAGGGCTCCGGCGAGATCTTCAGCTTCGATCAACGGTCCGATATCACGGATGATCTCCCCCGACCGCTGCAGGTCCAGAATCCGACGCAGTTCGGCGAGCGGAGTTCGATGGTCGTCGACACGGATGTCGACCACTCGGTCATGGAAGGCCTCACGAACGCGAGGCGCCACCACGAGGATCGCACCCGACTGCATGCCGCGGGCGTCCCCACCCGCACCTTGGGCGGCATCGAGTGCATCCATCAGCCGTTCCGCGAGCGAGCCCGATGACGACTGGAACGACACGACCATCGCGTCGACGACCTCAGGCCCTGCCAGAATGTTGCCCTGAGCGCAGAAGTCCACGCCGCAGGTGTGACCGTGCCAATCGTTCGTGCTCTCACCAGTCCACGCAGCTGTACGTCCCTGAATGTCGATGACGGCGTTCTGCCGTCTGTCCCGACCCTCATCCGACCGGACGAGCTGGTCGAGCGCCTCTTTGGGAGAGTATCCACGCTCAATGAGGTCGATCGTCATCGGCCCGTACATCGGATTGGCCGAAGCCTGATGAGCGATGATCGCGACACCACCCTTGGCGGTCATCGCCCGATTTCCCGCACCGAACGCTTTCGACTGCACGCCCATACCGAGCTCGCCGGTTGCTCGGTCGAGCGCGATGATCGAGAAAGTGGAGACGTAGTCGTCGGTGTAGTCCGAGTATGGATCGGCGACCTGCACTCGCTGGGCGAGGGACCCTGTCGCCGAGGCCGCGGATGCGACCCCGGCAATCAAGAAGACTGTCTTCGACAGGCGTCCCGAGGCCCGACTGATCATCCGGCGGCCTGCATCTCCGCGGCCACCGCCTGAACCTCATCGAGGACGCGAAGCAGGTTGCCGCTCCAGATCATCCCAATCTGCTCTTCCGTATAGCCACGGCGCACGAGCTCAAGCGTCACATTGAACGTCTCGGACGCGTCGTCCCAACCGGTAACGCCGCCCCCACCATCGAAATCAGAGCTGATACCGACATGCTCGAGGCCGATCAGGTTAACCAGATAGTCGATGTGATCGACAAAATCCGACACGCCGACGGGAGGGGTAACCGGGTCCACCTCAGCCTCAACCCGTGCCGTAGCGGCATCCTGAACGCTCTGGTACTCGGCCATGAACATCTCCTGCTCGGCCGGACTCATCGCGGACATGGCGCGGAACATTGCGCCGCGGCCGCCGGACGGCATCTCGAAGCCCATCTCCTCAGCGACCTCGGCAATAATCGCTTGGGACGCCTCGTTGTGAGCAGTGTTTTTCCTAGGGCGCAGGTAGCTACGGAAGGCTACGGTCTGGATCACGCCCCCGTTCTCCTTCAGTGCCATCAGGAGTTCGTCGTCCATGTTGCGGCTGACGTCGCCAACGGCCCGGGCGCCCGAATGTGATGCGATAACCGGAGCGCGGCTGAGCTGCATCGTCTCGAGGTTCGCCACCTTCGACGGATGCGAGAGGTCGATCATAATGCCCCACTTGTTCATCTCCGCGACGACCTCACGGCCCAGATCACTCAACCCGTTATGGAGCCAGACGTCGTCCCTCTCACCCGTATTCGAGTCGGAGAGCTGGCTGTGGCCGTTATGGGCGAGAGACATGTAGCGACCGCCACGTTCGGCGAACTCCTGTACCCGGCCAGCGTCCATGCCGACCGGATAGCCGTTCTCGATCCCGATCATGGCGATCTTCTTGCCCTCGGCATCGAGGCGGCGGACGTCATCCGATGTCAGAGCGAGGCCGATCTGGTCGGGCGCGATTTCCTCGGTCAGCCGGTGGATCGCATCGAACTTCTCGACGGCCTGTGCATACGCATCGTTGAAGCCGGCATCCGTCAGCTCGCCCTGGCCGACGTAGACGATCATGAAGGACACGTCGAGACCACCAGCCTCCATCTTCGGCAAGTTCACCTGGTTGCCGAGATCCATCGTGTAGTTCTGCTCAGCAGTGAAGTTGGCAGCGCTGATGTCGTTGTGGGTATCCAGCGTGATCACGCGCTCGTGGATGTCTCGTGCACGAGCTACGAGATCGGCTTCAGACTCCTGCACGGGCTCACCGCCACCGCAGCCGACGAGCGTGGCCAAAGCCACAAACGGGAGAATACGCGAACGGCGAAGGTAGGTGTCAGTCTTCATGCTCATCGGTTCGGTCACTGTGGGGTGGTTTGAGGAGCCCAAGATTGTACGCGACTGCCCGGGTGCAGGCCACGGGCCCACACCCCATCTCTCGGATTAGCGGCCCGTGCCAGCTCTCGTGTTCGGAGCCTCAACCCCCACCCAGTCACGCCGCTCGAGGGGTCGCTGCTCGGGCCATGTCTCGTTGAGCGTATCGCCTTCGTAGAGGCGGCCGTTCTTCATCACCTGTGAAATGGTGTTGGTATTCCGGATGTCATCGAGTGGATTTCCGTCCATGATGACCAGATCGGCCAGCTTGCCGGGCTCGATAGTGCCGAGGTCACCATCGAGCCCGATCGCCTCGGCACCGAGGATCGTGGCCACCCTCAATGCGTCGTACTCGTCCATTCCACCGGACTGAATCGACCAGAGCTCCCAGTGATAGCCGAGGCCCTGTAACTGTCCGTGACTGCCGACGCCCGCGCGGCCTCCAGCTTCGACCAAGGCCTTCACACCCTCCGCATGACGCTGGAAGACATGCTCATCGTCGCGGAACCACGCCGGGCGGCGCCTGCTCTTCTGATCAAGCTCGCCGTGCGCGGTGAAGTACTGGAGCTTCGGATCGTCATGCGGATTCTCACGCGAGTAGTAGTAGTTCTCACCCCACGGACCGCCGTACGAAACCAGCAGCGTGGGAGTGTACGTCGTCCCGATCGTCGTAAACGCCTCGACGACATCGGAGTAGAACGGCGCGATCGGTAGCGAGTGCTCGAGCCCCGGGTACCCGTCGAGCGTGGTCGTGAGGTCGTATTTGAACATCAGGCCACCCTCGAGCGTCGGCATGATGCCCTGCTCTCGCGCGGCCATGACCACCCACTGCCTCTGCTGACGATTCCCGGCCATGTACATCTTGATGGTATTCGTGTCGTAGTAATCGCTGTACCTGCGCATCATGTCACGCGCGTGGTCGAGGTCGCGGATGGGGTCCTCGACGTAGTCACCGAAGATTCCAGGGCCCGTCGAGTAGATACGCGGCCCAATCATCTGTCCTGCCGTAACGAGATCGGAGTAGGACAGAACGTCTGTCGTGGCTGTCTGTGGATCGCGCGTCGCGGTCACCCCGTATGCGAGGTTCGCCAGGTAGATCCAGGACTGCGTCTTGTGGAGGCCGAACGCCGACCACATGTGGGAATGGGTATCGACGAATCCCGGCGTTACAGTTTTTCCAGAGATGTCGATGACGTCCGCCCCACCGGGGACATTCACCGAGCCCTGCGCCCCGACTGATTCGATCCGGTTGTTTCGGATTACGATGTCGGCGTTTTCGATCACTTCACGTCCGTTCATCGTGAGCACACGTCCGCCGCGCAGCACGACCAAGCCCTCAGGCGTATCACGGGGTGCCTGAATCAGGACTCGCTGCTCGGAGGCACGATAGCCCTCGTCGACGTTTTCTTCTGCGCCTTCTGCGTCTTCTACCCGGGCCGCAGCCTCAACGGAGTCCGCGTGCGCCTCCGAGGCGTCTAGATCGTACACGAAGTGCGCGTTTCCGACGGAGTAATGGACCGTCCGACCGTCCACGCCCCAGCGAGGGAAGTCGCCACCGATATCGGTGAGCTTCTCTGCCGGAAAGGCAGCGTCGTCGGGTTTGGCCACAGAGATATTGGGTGTGTCTCCTCCGACCTGAGGCACGGTAACCACGTAGATATCGTCGTTGACCTTAGCCAAGGCCCGGTCGCCACGCGGAGCCATGAGGATATGGGAGGCGCGATTCGCCTGAGTGCTACCCGGCCTCGTATTGCCGACCACGGTCACGTGCGCTTTCTCGTCCGTGCCGTCCCATCGAATCGAAACGACGCCACGCACCTCATGGTGGAAGTAGATCCGGTCTACTCCCTCCACAAAGTGCGGTGTCTGCCGCCCGCTCGCGGCGGTGATAGCCGTCGCACCTCCGCCAGTGGCCGGCAACCACACGATGTCCATCTCCGCGCCACTGAACTGCGGACCATCTGACTCCTGGAATGCCCGTGCCGGATTGCGCATCGCCACAATTCGATCCCCCGTCCCATTCCAGGCCACCTGCTGATACTGGGCCGGTGCAGTCGTGAGTTGCTGCACATCGTCACCATTAGGGCGTGCCTTCACGATATGACCACCGGTCGCATCCCAAGTGACGTACGCGATCCACTCGCCGTCGGGCGACCAGGCCGGTTGTGCCTGCGTACGATCCGATGGGTTGACCATACGCGGAGTGCCGCCCGGATAGTCCATGACGTAGAGATCGTCCAGCGCCACGAAGGCGAGTCGAGACCCCTCGGGGGACGGGGCCCCGTCCCGGATCTGGCGCACCGTAAACGTCTGTGTGTCCTCGATCGGGTAATCGAACTCGACCAGGGGCCCTGCAGCCACATCAGCTCGTACTCGGAACGGGACCGCGATTGGGTCAGCACCATCCGCGACTGGGATACGCCAGATCTTCCCACCGTACGATGCGACAACCTCCCTCGAATCCGGAGTAAAACTCATGCCCGGATAGGCATCTCGATCTCCGACCGACTCCTGATCGTCCCGCTGCACAGGGTACGCCAGCCAGCGCTCGTCACCCGTCGCGAGGTCACGGAGCCGAAGGCCAGTCTCGCTCTCGTATCGCGAGGCATAGACGAGCCACGCACCGTCGGGTGAAAGCGTCGGCCGTACCGCGGATCCGTAGCGAGAGGTGCGGGTGAAGACTTCCCCGGTCTCACGATCGTACACAGCGATCTGATACTGAGGATACTGCGCGTTGTAGTCCCACGAGTTCCTGCGCTGCGCGTGCCAGATGTATCGACCGTCGGGGGATACTGCGGCACCGTTGGTCTTCAGGTTCTCAGGTTCGTCCCGAAGCATTTGGCCCGAGCCACCATCGACGTGTCCCATCCATAGGTTGACCGTCCCCAGTCGAGTCGTCCCTTTCGAGGCGACGATGTAGTCACCGTCCGGTGTCCAGTCCGGCGACATCCAGCTGGACCCATTCCCTTTCGTCACCTGCGCGGTGTCCCCGCTCGCTACATCAAGCGTCCACACGTTGTCTCCGCCGCTTCGGTCGGAGATAAACGCGACCTTCGTTCCGTCCGGGCTATACCGTGGCTGAGTGTCATAGGCGAGCCCCTCCGTAATCCGCGTCGCATCTCCACCGCCAAGCGGGACCGTGTAGAGGTCTCCGAGCATCTCGAAGATCACGCTCCTCCCGTCGGGACTGACATCCAGGGAGATCCAGGTCCCCTCATCCGTGTCTAGTTCAATTGTTCGCGACGCTACGAGCGGCAGTGGCGCAGCCTCCTGCTTCTTTCTGTCGGCCGCCGTATCGGGAGCCTCCTGAGCGAAGGCAGTAACGGGCATGGCGACCACGAGCAGA
>Ga0302122_10001871_pt1 | contig 13345 bp, 7 predicted proteins | sample CB21_SCM_MG_FD_203115 | JGI IMG/M metagenome (GOLD analysis project Ga0302122, IMG submission 203115) | Marine microbial communities from Western Arctic Ocean, Canada - CB21_SCM | ecosystem: Environmental > Aquatic > Marine > Oceanic | place: Canada: Western Arctic Ocean | collected 2017-09-28
CCCCTGGCCGAGGCCGTTGCAGAAGCAGCGCCGCGGGCCCGCCTCGAGGCCGCCGCGGCACTTATGGGAGACGAGGGCCTCGCGGCGCGGCTCGCGCGTCGCGCCCTCGGCGGCGAGCCGCGGCCGCGCGCGCCGCCCGCGCCGCCGCGGGCCTTTCGACGCTCCGTAAAGACGCCGGCCGCGCCGCCCGTCGACGCGACGTTGCCGCGGTGCGAGCTGCGCGGGGCGTTGACCTGGGTCGACAATGACGTGGGTGCCGTTGCCGCAGCCGTCGTGAAGGCCGAGCGCGTGGCCTTTGATTGCGAGTTCTGGGCTGTTGAGGGCTTGGCGACTATACAAGTCGCGCTCGACGACGGCCGCGTCTTTGTGGTCGACGCGACGTTGAATCTAAACCCGCTCGTCGACGCCTTGTCCGCGCGAAGGGTCCTCGGCTTCGGTGTGGGCGAGGACCTGCGGCGCTTACCGGACCGCGACTGGAGCCGCGTGGACGATCTCCAGCGCCGGTTTCCGCGGCACAAGGCCCCGTCGCTCCAGAGAGTTGTGGCCGAGGTGCTGGGGGGATACATCGACAAGACGTTGCAAAGGTCGGACTGGGACCGGCGGCCGCTGACGGCGGAGCAATTGCGGTACGCGGCGCTCGATGCGGCGGTGTTGCTTCGGGTGGAGGAAGGGCTGGTAGCTTCGGAGCCGTCGGCTTGAGGTTCCTCTGTGTGTGTAAGTCATTGAAGTAAGTGTCCGCAAGTAGTATCCCGCAATACTCGCGCAGCCTAGTAGGATTGAATACCCGCACGGCCTAGTGCGTCGCTTGCATCAAAGGTAAATTCGCTGACAATCGCACCGCTGCAGCACCGCTATCACAGCGAGCATACGTAATAGCTCGGCCAACAGCCTCGCTATCACAAACAGCTAAAAAAATGGTCCGCATCCTCGCCGCCGCCCTGCTGGGCTCGGCTGCTGCATTTGCGCCGCGCGCCGCGCCCATGACGACCACCGTCGTGTTCGCCGAGGCCAGCGCCGACTACGCGAGCATGGACGGCCCGGCCCTCGCCGCCTCCATCGACGGCAAGCGCAAGGAGCTCTTCGACCTGCGCCTCGAGAACCGGCAGGGCCGGCAGAAGACGACGTTCAAGAGCAACGTCGTCAAAAACCTCAAGCGCGACATCGCGCGCATGATGCCCTTCCTCGAGGCCAAGCAGGCCTCGTCCTCGCCGAACGGGGCGCTGCGCGAGCAGGCGCAGGGCCGGCGCGCGAAGAAGGCCGAGAAATCGGCCGCGACGGCCGCGGCTTAGATGCGGGGAGCTAATAAGGTCTCTTGCTATTATCACGTTACTTAGATCATACCTCGTTCACCGCCCCGCACTCCGGACACGTGAACTGCGCCCCAGCCTCCGCCCCGCGCACCTGCATCTGCGCGCCGCACGCGCCGCACGAGAAGAGATCATCCATCTCATCGACCACTGGAGGCGGCGGCGGCGGCGGTGGTGCGGGCGGCGGCGCAGGTGCCGGAGGCGGCCGCGAGTACGGCGCCGAGACCAGAGAGCCGCGCATGCTGTGCGCGTACGGGGCCTGCCGCGGCGGCGGGGCGGGCGGCACGTAGGCGCGCTCCTGGGGCCGGTAGTCCTGGCGTGGCGGCGGCGCGTAGGACGGCGCGCGCTGCGTCTGCATGACGGGCCGGCCGTACTCGTCGACGGAGGGCCCCTGCGGCGGTTGTGAAGCGTATGACGACATGCCGGGCCGGCCGTACTCGTCGACGGGCGGTTGCCGGTAGGGCGCCTGGGACGGTCTTCCGTACTGGTCGTACTGGACCGGCGCCTGGGCGACGCTGGGCCCGTCGTAGACCGGCGGCGCGCGCCGCCGCGCGGCCCGGGCGTGCTCCTCGGCTTGCAAACGGCGCGCGAAGGCCGCGTCCGCGTCCTCCTGCACGCGCTTGTCCGTGAGGGGCGAGCGCGGCGGCGGCACGGTCTCCTCGTCGTTGCCGAAGAGCGAGCCCCAGAAGCTGGGGGGCGGCGCGGGTTGTTGAGGCGAAGTGCGCTGCAGCCGCTCGGCCAGCGCCGCGTCCGTCCGCTGGCGGGACACGTCCGCGTAGGTGTTCGACTTGCGGCGCTCCTCCTCCCGCTGCAACCGCTTCGCCAGCTCCTCGTCCTCCGAGAGCCGCTGGAGCTTGGACACCACGTCCGGACTCACGCCGACGCCGTGCGACCGCGCCAGCAGGATCTCGCGCTCGTCCTCCGCGGCGGATTGGGTCGACGCGCGCCGGTCCTCGAGATCCTGCTGGAGACGGTCCTCCTCCAGGCTCTTCTGGGACCGCAGCTCGGCCGTGTCCCGCGCGATAGCGGCGAAGAAGTCCTCGTTGGCCGGTTCGGCCGGCGCCTCCGCCGCCGCGGCTAATGCAGCCCGCTTCTGATCATCTACCACTAACTGCGCGAGCGTCCGGCACACGGTCCGCGACTCCGCGTCCGACGATAGCAAGTCGGCGAGGGCGGACCGCATGCCATTCGCCGTCAGGTCCCCCGCGGCGTAGCGCCGTGTGCCCTGCACGAGTTCCGGCAGCCGGTCGCTGCGCCCCAGCTCGTCCAGGCGCGCGCGCACCGCCCGGACGGCGGACCGCTGGAGCTCCGCGGCCGCGGCGCCCGTCGCGAGCGGCACCCGCGTCGACGCCTTGGCCACCGGCTCCGCTTCGAGTTTCACGAGGTACGTCGTCGGCACCGCGCCCGTCGCCCCGTCCGCGCTCCGGCACTCGGTCCAGCCGTCGTCGTGATCTTTCAGAGCCTCCACCCGGTCGCCCTCGCCCACGGACATCTGCCACGTCTCCGCCGCCGCGAACGCCGCGACGGAGCGCCGCGCCTCGGCGCTTTGTTCCGAGGCCGGGACGTACTTCAACTCGGGCGGCACGACGAGGGGCGCCGCCGCCGCCTCCTCCGCGGCCCGCTCGGCCCGCTTCTCGGCCTCCAGCGCGGCGAGCTGGGCCTCCCACTCGGCCTCGCCCGCCGCGGCGGACTCGGCCTTGGATTCCTCGGCCGGCGCCGCGGTCGCTTCGACCGCCGGCGCCGGGACTTGCGGCGCCTCTGCGGCGGCCGGCTCGGGCCCCGACGCCGCGAGCTCCGCGATGAGCTTACGCGACTCGTCCGCGAACGCGACGGGCGCTTCGTCGGGCACCGGCGTGAAGAGCGTCGGGTCCGCGGGCACGCTCAGATCGGGCGTCGACGGTCTCGGCGTGAAGAGCGCGGGATCGGCAGGGACACTGGGCTCGGGCGTCGACAGTCTTGGCGTGAAGAGCGTCGCGTCCGCGGGGACCGTCGCCGTCGGCGTCGACGGCTCGTCGGGCACCGCCGGCTCCTCGGCCGTGGGCGTCGGCTCGGCGACCGCGGCTTTCTTCTTCTTCCGCGCCTTCTTCTTGGACGATGTTGAGGCCTGAGCCGGCTCCAGGGTGGGCTCTGGCGGCTCCGTTGGCGGCGCTTCGGTCGGCGCCGGCGGCTCCGGCGCCGGCGGCTCCGGCGCCGGCGGCTCCGTTGGCGGCGTGGGTGGCGCTTCGGTCGGCGCCGGCGCGGGCGAGGCCGGCGGGGAGGGCTCCGGCGTGGGCGGCTCCGGCGTAGGCTCTTCCGCGGGGGCGTAGAAGGACCCGGCTCTTCCGCGGTTCCGGCGTAGGGCCGTCGCGGCCTCCTGCGCAGAGGGCTCCGGCGCAGAAGGCTCCGCGGCGGCCGCTCCGTTCGGCGAGGCCGCCCCCAGCACCTCGACCGCGACGTCGCCGCGCGCCGCCGCGAGGAGCGCCCGTCGCCGGCCCTCGTGCTTCACGAGGCGCGCGAGCGTCGGCGCCAGTTTGAGCGCCCGCGCCGCCCCGAACAGGTCCGCGAGCGTCGCGAGGAAGGCGTCGGCCTCGAGCGCGCCCTTGCCGTAGGCGCCGGCGGCCGCGACGAACTCGGGCAGGCGCCCGGCCTTGCCGTCCTTTTGCAGCTGTTTCGTGACGCCGCCGATGACGAAGGCCTGGAAGGCCTGGGCCTCCTCCGATGCGACCGGTAATACGTCGTCGGGCATGGCGGCAGCCATTTCTCCCTATGGGTGGACAGCGCAAAAAGGCGCTGCTTTCCTTGACGCGGCGTTTTCTCCCGCTGCGTTTTTGCTGCGTTTTTGGCGCGCTGCAGAAGTGCTCTTTCTGCGAGGTGCAAGATGCACCGAGCGGCGTGCAAATAGGATGGGAGAGCACGAGGAATTTTACTCGCGGGTTTTATCTCCTTTTGCGCCTCCGCAAACAGCGTCGTACGGCTCCTCTAGGCGAGGCAGAGCACACAGCGTTGCCAGGTGCCAGCCCCTCGAAGTTGCCAACTCGCACGCGTCGAAAGCGAGCACTCCTGCACGCCTCCAAGCCGCTGCTCTCCAGGACAGCCACATGGCCGCGACCGCCTGGGCCTCGGCCCCCTGCGTCGCCTTGCAACTCCGCGCGAGCAGCTGGTCCGGCGACGCGGCGGAGATCCAGGCTTTCGAGGCCCGGGCCGCGGCGGCCGCCTCGAAATTCGGCCGCGTCCTGGATGTGAGGCTGGCCTACGGGGACGGGAGCACGCGGACGGTGAAGGTCCACTTCAGCGAGGACGCCGCGGCCGTATGCTGCGCCACGCGCTTCGCGTGCAACGGCGTCACCTTGGAAGGCTTTAGTTTCGAGAACTTCGAAGCGCCCGCGCACGTCACCTTCCGGGACCTCCCGCAGCCGAAGGATCCTGGCGCATTAGCTCGAGATGTGGGCGTCGAATGCGGCGAATACGGCCGAGTCTTAGATGCGCGGTTTGAAGAGGAGGTGGTCATTGTGACCTTTGCGTCATCGCAGGGCGCGGCGGCGGCGGTCATCGCGCTGGACGGCGCGGCCTTCGACGGGTTTAGGTGCGCGGCCTGCATGGGCTCCCAGGACGGAGCACCGGCCTGTGTGGTACGGGGCCCCCTGGACGACATTGGTGACGACGACCTGAGCCAGATGGAGGCCGTGGGCGACGTCGAGGAGGCCTGTAACATACTGGGCGCGGTGCGTTCCGTAGCGTCCCGAGACGGCGCCATATTGGTAACTTACGACGAGAATCGGGACGCGGCTACTTGTGCTGCCGCGATGCACGGCCGCATTTTTGACGGGCGGGAGGTCCAGGCCTCCGCGCGGTTACGGGGCGGCTACGAGGCCGAGGCCGAGCTGTGCGCGGCCGTGGTGCAGGCGTTGAGTGTGAAGGCCCCGGTCGTCGAGAAAGTCGCGCCAAAAAAAGCGTCGCCGGAGGAGACGCTCAAGAAGGCCATCCAAGCCCTACGGAAAGGGGTCTTAGCGTCTCCTTCTGATGCGCAACTCCGGTGTAATTTGGCCGGGGCCTTAACGCGGATCGGGGGCGTCGGCGAGCTGGAAGAGGCGTGCCGGCACGCTTCCTACGCGTGTCGATTGAAGCCGGACGACGCCTGGGGCCACTACCGCCTGGGCGTGGCGCAGTTCAAGAAAGGCGACGTGGCCAAAGCGTCGGCGGCTTTACGACTCGCGTCGTCCCTAGCGCCCGAGAGATCCGACTTTGCCGAAATAGCGAATAAAGCGGACGAGGCCGCCGTGGCTTTATTGGACCCGATGGACGCCTTCGCGGCCAAGGCCGAGGCCGAAGCTAAAAAAGCTTTAGTGGATTCCGAAGCCAAAGCGAAACGCGAAAAGGAAACAAGAAACTTCGGAACAGGAAAAAGAAAATTGGAGGACAGAGACGACGAGGGCGAACTCATTAACGTGAATTCCCGGGCCCACTGCTACATCTGCAAGCAGTGGGGCCACTCGAAAAAGGACTGTCCTTTAGCTAGGTGCCAGTACTGCCACGAGGTCGGCCATCGCAAGGCGGACTGCCCCCTCTTCACCCAGGCCTTGTCCAACGCCGCGGACGAAGAAAAGAAAACGAGACGCAAACAGGGCTACGAGAAGAAGAAACTCAAACGAAAAGAGGAGTGGACGAAGATGCTGCGGGACAGGACCGGGTTGGACGGGTTCGCCGCTTTGTATAGAGTGCTCGGGCTGCCCGAGCGGAAGCTGTCCACGGCGTCCGAGATCAAGAAGGCCTACCACAAGCGCTCATTGCAGTACCACCCGGACAAGCATCCAGGGGACCCGGACGGCGCGAAAGAACGGTTTCTGGAGATCAAGGCCGCCTACGAATTGCTGCTGGAGGGCATGGAGACGGGGGGCGCGGGCATGGGCGGGGCCGTCTTCAGCGCGGGCGAGCTGACCGACGGCGCCGCGGCCGCGGCCCTGCAGGAGAAGGTCAAGGCCCTGGAGAAGAAGGTGAAGGCGTCGGCGGCGTGGAGCGGGTAAGGGCTTCTTTGTGTTTACGTAGCTCGGCGCTCTCTGTTTTTAGTGGGAAGGGAAATCGCGCGATACATATCGATGGGGAAATGATCTCGCACGGGTTTCGCTACATTTTTTTTCTTTTTCACCGCGTTCTAGCGTGTTCTGCCCGCGCGCCGAGAGAGTTTCGCCTGTCATGAAGTTTCTCGCTGTGAGCTGTATTGTGGCTTTGGCGTGCGGCGTCGCTGGCGAGGCTCCGGGCGAGACATCCGGCACCGCGAAAGAACCGCCCATCGGCGTCGCGGTATGCGGGGGCGGCATGCGGGCCATGACGGAAGGCATGGCGATCGCGCGGGGCATCGGCCCCGAGAATTGGCCCCGCGTCACCCACCTCGGCGCGAGCGGCGGCTACTGGTTCGGCACGCAGTTCGTATCGCGTTGCGGTCTGTCGCCGCGCGCCGCTTCGCGCGCTCGTCTTCTTGCATCGCGTGGAAGGAGCGCCCCGCAGAGCCCCCACCGCCACCGTCCGCGAGCGTCGGGTCGTTCGGGTCCCTGCTCGCGTCGTTGGTTCCGCCTCCAAGCCGCCGGCCGATTTGAGGGGCCCGCGGCGCGGCGCCGCGAGGAGCGGCCTCGCCGTGCCGTCTCGCCGCGTTGGCGCCCCAATGCTGCCAATCCTTCCCCTCCAAAACCTAGTAGAGGACAGGAAGCAGACAACAAATCGCGATGGCGAGGTGGATCGGGCCCACCCAGGCGGGCAACGAGTACGGGATGATCCAAAACATCGAGATGTGAGGGACCTCGAGAGGTTTAGTTTGGATGTCTGGATGGCACGGCTCGTCAAGCACTCACAGTAAGGCTTGCGAGCCGAAGCGAACCCAAAAGGAAAACCCGTTTTGCGCGCAAAACCCGCGCGCTAGCTACTTACGCACGCCCGAACAGCTGCCTCCTCGTGCCATACGTGTCTCCAGAGCGCGACGTGTCTCTTTCTAGATCACTCTTGACATCAAATTCCACGCGTTCGGTTTCTAGAGGCTGCGCACTCTCAAGTCAGAACTGCTTCAGGACTATGGGCGTCACAGACGTGCCGGCGGACGACCGCCGCGACGCCACCGCGCCATCACCAGCGAGGTGCGGCGCGCGCCACCTCATCGTCACGCTCGCCTTCACGACCAGCTGCTGCCTCAGCGGCGTGGCCTTCGGCTGGCCGGCGCTCGCGGTCGCGCTTAAAAGAGACGGCGCGTTCTCGTATAAGTGCGACGACGACGACGACGAATGCTCAGCGCAAGAGGTCGCGCTCGCCCGCGTGTTCACCATCGGCGTATTATGTCTGTTCGCGGCGCGCCTGCCGGTGGGCCTGGCGCTCGATAGAGTAGGAGCACGGGTGACCGTCGCAGTATCGCTACTCGGCGCGGCGGCGGGCGCCCTGCTCTTCGCCGACCGGTACCACGCGACGGGCTTCGGCCTCATCGCCGGCTTCGCCAACGGCGTCCACATCGGCTCCATGCACCTCTCGGCGCTCTTCCCCGGGAAGGAGGGCTCGGTCACCACCATTTTTAATGGGGCGCACCAGATGGGCGCGCTGGTCTTCCTCGCGTTCCTCGGCATTTACGAGGGCGGCATCAGCCTGGCGGCCATCTTCCGGGGCTACGCGGCCTGCCTGGCGAGTTTCGCGGTCCTCCATTTCTGCGTGTTGCAGCCGCCGACGCGCTACCGCAAAGGGGACGCGGCGTCGCTTAAGTGCGGCGTGCCGTGCCTGACAGTCCACCAGTTCAGTGCTAATGATGCGAAGAAACAGAGCTTCGCAGCGTCCGCTAAATCGGTGGTGGCCCACGTCGTCTTTTTACCCTTACTGGCGTACAAGGCGTCCATCTTGCTGAGCCTCCAGTTCTTCGTGGCGACGCTCCAGCCGCGGCTCGCCGCCAATGGCCGCAGTCCAACCATCGCGCGCGACATGGTCTATGTCTTCAACGTCTTCAACGCGGGGCTCGGTTTGGTGCTCGGCCTGCCGCTTTTCGGCCGCATGCTGGATAGAGGAGATGTGATCACGGTGGCGCGCTGGGCGACGGCGTTGGCCATCCTCTACAACGTCCTCCTGGCGCTGAGCGCATTGAGTGCGTGGCCCCTGACCGGGGACGTGCCCTCGTACTTCTGCTTCGCGCTGGGCCGCATGGCCTTCTTCGCCTACTTTTTTGCCCACGTCCTGGCGACGTTCGAGGCCAATTTCGGCGTTGCGGTGGGCCTGCTCTCGGCCGGCGCGTCGCTGGTCGCGTTCGTGCTCGTGCAGCCGCTCGTGGCCGTCTCGATTCGACGGAACGCGATCGGTTATGTCGCGGCGGGGCTCACCCCCCTCCTCGTGGCCACGTGCGCCTGGAACGAGCGCGCGATGCGGCGGCACGCGGCGAATTCGCGGTGCGACGCTTCTGTGACGACGGAGCCGGTCATCTAGGATACCCGCGGCGGGTTTCGCGTGTCGTATAATGTTGTTCGTGTGTCTACGAGTCCGCGGTGCTGCTGCGACGGCGGAGGTGTCTAGTATAAGGTCGTTAGTCTCTAGTTCGCGAGGACGACGTCGTCGGCCAGGCCCTGGTTCGCCGCGGCGATGCCCTTGGACCGCTCCAGCTCCTCGGCCTTGGCCTCCTCCGGGTGCTCCGCGGCGTGCACGTCCTGGTGGTACAAGCGGGACGCCTTGAAGAAGGCGTTGGGGTGGTTGCCCACGCCGTCGAGGTTGGCGACCACTTTCGTGCCATTCACAACCTTCTTCTTGTGGGCGAACTCGAAGTGGCGCTGGCAGGCGATCTGGTAGTTCCGTTCCTTCGCTTTTCCTAACACGAGTTGTTGTTCCGACGAATCCAAGGAAGTTTTGGATAGAACAGCAGCAAGGTGATCCGCGTCGAAATGTCTATAAGGGCAGCCGTGGTACTCGCCCGGGCCCGGCGCCATGTCCATCACCAATTTGTAGCACCCGTAGGGCGAGTACTCCGTCCGCTTCCCCTCCTTGCCGTACCGATGGCGAATGTTGTACGCGTACTCCTTCGAGAATTGATCGTGCGTCATGATTTTGGTGAACTCGGCCTGGAAGAAGCGGAGCTGGTCCTCCATGGTCAGGCCGGCGGCCTTCAAGAACAGTCCGTACTGCTGGCGGCCCCAGTGCTTCAGTTTGTGGTCCCGTTTCAGAGCGTAATGGAGCTGCTGCATGCACAGAGGCATGGACTGGTCCGCTAAGGCGTCGATCTGCTCCGGCGTGATGCCCTCCACGTCGGTGTCGTCGACGTCTTGCCTTTCTAAGTCGTGCTTTTCTACGTTTGTGAGGAGAGGTCCTAAACGAGGGTCGGCCGCGGCCGCCGCCAAGCTCCCGGAAGCCCTCGCTAAGGATCTAGATAGAGATGCCCGGAACCGACTGACCACGATAGAGTGGAGCTTGGCCTGGGGCACGTAGGCGTAGCCCCTTTCTAAATAAACTTCCCGCCGGCCGATCAGATCCACCGCTTCAAGAAACGGCACCCGGTAATAGGTCGCAGTAGCGGCGGGGATGTTCTCGTAGTTCTTGATGCGGTTTAGACTGGCGATGCGCGCGTCCCGGTCAGCATCGGGCACCTCCTCGAATTTCAAGCCGTGCTCCCTGAGGAAGCGCGCGAACGAGTCGCCCCTTAAGCGACTCAAGCGGTGCCTAAATAAAGCACACTCCTGCGTCAGGAACCACCGCCGCAGTTCTTCACTGCGAGAGTAGGCCAGGCGCAATATGAAGTGCGACGCGGAGTCCTTCCTACAATCAGGCAACGCCTGCGGGCCGACACTCGCGAGCGGCAGGAGCTCCCGCACCACAGGTGCTAATTCCGCCTCGAGCTCCTTGGGCTTGAAGCCCTTCTGCTTCAAAGCGTCGATGGTCCGCAAGACCTTGAGGCGGTCCACGGCAAAGACCTCGAACTCCTCCAGCGTCATCTCCTCGCGGGGCGGCCGCTCGTACAAGGAGACGGTGACGCGGCCGGCGGACGTGGCTTCGCGCGGCGCGGTGCTGCGGCGGGCGCCGCCGACGAGCATGGTGGCTAGGCTGTGTCCTTTTGAATGCCCGCGCTGAGGCTACGCGTGGCGTATGTGGTTTCGCAGCTACAGCGTAGAGCGTGGAGTGCTGCTGCTGGCTGTGCGCTGTCGTCTGCGCGGCGTGGCTCTTAATGAGGGGCTGTTATTAGCTATTGCGCTCTTTGATTTTGAACGGAGATACCCGCGCGGTAAAAATGTCCCCGATCTCTCGCCGCCGCCGCGAGGAACTTGTGTTGGGGGACCCCTGGCGATGCGCGGGGAGAATACGTACCGCGTCCGCGCGCTCGCATGAAACCCGCACGCCTAAATGGGCCTTTTATAAACACATTGACTTGCTGCTTCGTCAGCGGCGCCAGGGGGAGTATCCTTCGCCGGCGCCGGCGCCACCCCCGACGCGAACGCGGCCCCCCGCCGTTTCGACCGCGTCCGCCGCGCGTCCGCCGACCCCCGCTCCACGTCCACGAAGCACACCAGCCCGACGCAGGCGACGGCGTGGAACACGCAGACCAACGCCATGCCCAGGCGCATGGAGCCGGTCCCCTGGTACGTCGCCCCGAACAAGAGAGACGGCACCCAGCTCAAGGACGCGCCGAAGAAGTTGTAGATGCCCAGCACGCGCCCCTCCATGCCGCCCGGCACCAACACGGAGAACACGTTCCTTTGCGCGGGGTAGAGGAAGCCCAGACCCAAGCCGAGTAACACGGCGAAGACCCAGGGCAGGACGCCGTTGGCGTGGCTCGGCTTGTAGATGACCCAGGGCACGGCGAAGATAACTAATGAGAGGAACAAGAGGCAGCCCGCGTGGGCTTGCTTCGCCCGACCCTTCCGGGCCGCTACCGAAGACAACGCCGCGCCCGGCACCGTGAACACGATAGCACACACCAGTACAGTCACATAACCGCACATTTCTAATTGCTCGATCAGGTAGATGGCCACTAATCCGACAACACCGCCCGTGCCCGCCTCCGAGAACGCGTAGCTTCCCAGGAACTTCAATAGTTCCGGGGCCTCCGCGTACAGTGCCATAACCGTCTCCCGAATGTTCACGAAGCCATAGAGCAGCAAGTGCGCCTTCTCGGGGAGGACGCGGCTGGCCGGTCTTTCCGTAAAGTAGCGCCAGCTGCAGAACGTGACCAGACCACCTACAAGTGCTGACGCGAGGCTCGCCACGCGGCCCGTGTCGACCGCGTCTAGTGTAAATATCATTTGACATGCGGCCACAAAAATCATATAAAACAACATACTGGACATCTCCTTGACGCGCGCGCGGCCGTTGATTGATGCTAATACATCATTATTGTCCGTCAGCTCCGGTAGGTAGACCATGGCGCAGGTTTGATTAATCATGTAGCCCAGCATGTAGACCGTGTAGTATAAGATGAGGAGCACTTGCCAGGTGTGGCGCGTGACGGCCGCTTGTAGTGTTGTAATGAGCCACGCTAGGAAGAGACCGATCAATCCTATTCTCTTCCTATGGTCCGAGTGGTCAACAATAGAACCGACCACGGGCATCAAACACGCGATCGTGACCTGGCCGATCGTCAACCCGAACGACACTAAAGCGGCAGGCCGCACGCCCCACACCTTGCCGCAGGTCGTCCCCATCGACGGCGCCGGCGTCGGCTCAGTATCATCCTCTTCAACCAGACACACATCCGTCGGACACCCCGCCGCCCGGTTCGCGAGGTGCAAATAGGTCCCGATGAGGAAGAGCGCGGCGTTGAAGAGGACGCCCCGGCCCACCTGGTTGAGCACGAAGCCCGTGACGTCGGGGTTGCCGCGGCGGCAGGAGCAGGTTTTGAGCATGGCTCCCGCGTGCTGCCGAGGGGGTTCCTACGCGCGTCGCGGGCGCCCAGCCGCGTCGATGGCGTCGCGGCGGTGCGTAGCTTTGGGCAGTGCTGTTTGGGCAGCCCCAGCGACCGCAGCCGTGCTGCACGAGGCTCGCGAGGCGCCGAACGACTCGAAACGAGCCGGGAGGTGGCAATTGGCACCCCTAAATGCTGCCCAAGTGCGCGCCGGGCGAAAAACCCGACCATCTCTAAAACCCGCACGCCTGCAATATTGCAATATTAAAAACGTCGTGCTTGCTCCCCGGACAGACTGCAATTCACCAGTGTATTTGCTCTCGACATCTGACAGCGCACCAAACGCGCTCGCCGCTTTTGTTGTGTTCCCACAGACAGAGGCGTCAATCACAGCTGCATCGCTCGACCTGCGCCCAGCGCCCAGACGCATAGCCGCCCGCACGCATCAAGCGAATCTGCACCTACTAAGCAGCCGCGACGCACAATCGCGCCTACGCATCAACGATGGCAGCACAAGCCAACGACAAGGACGACGACGCCTGGTCCGGCAGCGACTGCGAGGCCGCCGACGACGAGCCCAAGGTCGCCGCGATCACCGATCCGACCAAGCTGTTCGCCACGGCCGCCGAGGCAGTCGCCTTTGACAAGACCCAGGGCTTTGATTTGAAGGCGCTGAAGGTGACGGACTTCTACGGCGCCGTGAAGCTCGTGAACTTCGCGCGGCGCGCGGTGGCGGACGGCACGTCATCAAGCGAACTCCAGGCGGTCTGCGAAGCTGTGATTTCCTTGGACGACGAGCACTTGAAGCCGGTCCTGGAGAACGACGAGCTCTTATTACGGCTCGAGGAGGTGCTCGAGCTGAAGGAAGACGACAGCGATGCCACGGGTAGCTAGCAGCGTGGCGGGGGGGCTCTTCTGTGACACACTCATGTAGGTCCCCCCCAGCTGTGCCAGCGCTGCCACGCGAAGTTCACCTCCACCGTCGGCCAGTGCCGGTACCACCCCGAGTCGTTCAGCGGCGAGGATTCCCAGCGGTGGACGGTGGCCGGCGAGCGGCCGCCCGAGGGCAAGAGCACGGTGTACTACTTCTACTCGTGCTGCGGGGCCGCGGACGTGGACGCCCCGGGCTGCGAGGCTTTGTGGGCATCGCGTTCCGATGCGGCCACGCGGTGCAGTTGTTGCTAGGCCACGTCCTGGGGAAGAAGTTGCGCCTGCCGCGGGC
>Ga0302122_10001877_pt1 | contig 13326 bp, 13 predicted proteins | sample CB21_SCM_MG_FD_203115 | JGI IMG/M metagenome (GOLD analysis project Ga0302122, IMG submission 203115) | Marine microbial communities from Western Arctic Ocean, Canada - CB21_SCM | ecosystem: Environmental > Aquatic > Marine > Oceanic | place: Canada: Western Arctic Ocean | collected 2017-09-28
ATTGACCTATACAAGTCGCTCACAGCAAGGGCTCCATATCGTCTAATGCCGGCAATGCCCCTACTTTCTCTTTTCGCGATACTGCGGTCAGTGGAATATTAAGAGAGTCAAGATTGGCAAGTGTCGGCCCCCCAAATGCCAGTCGGTTGGCGACAGCTGCGGCTGCCGCACGTGCGACAATGTCTGAAAATTCGGAGCACGTGGATTCAATGCTGACCTTCCCTTCTGGCCCCTTCAGACGGAGCGCCATCCACCCCGTGCCCGTCATCTTTACCCGCTCGCGGCGGGTCGCATAGTAAAACAAACGCATTTCCGTCAGCTCCGCCCAGGGAATGACAATGCGCATCCACGCCTGGACGACAATCCCTTTATCATCAATGCAAATCCGCGTGCGCTGTCGCGTGTAGGTAACAAAGCCATAGACGGCAAACAGGCCACTGAGGCAGAAAAGCACGTATGCAACCACCATCGGCACGGCACCAAGGCCCAAAGGAATGAAACAGATCGCGCACCCAACGCCGGCGCGCAGATAATCGCCGCGAAGACCTGCGGGATCATACGTGTGCTTACTCACCGTCGTTCACCCAGAATACGATTAATGCCAACCCAGAATGCGGTCGCATAATCACGTAAATACACCGCAAATTTCTGCAGGAAACGCCAAGTGGGCTCATCGTGCACGGCATGGCCTTTCATCCTTTACGTGCCGCCTTGGTTGCGGAAAAAATTTCATTTGCACGCGGCCTTCGCCACCGAGAGTCTGGTAGCGCCGGTATAAACCGGCTATGAGGCACTTTAACAACACTTAAATCTCAGATACGAATGACAGACACTAATAATTCCGTGGCGCGAAGACGTACCTTCGCCATCATCTCCCATCCCGACGCCGGCAAGACGACGCTGACGGAAAAGCTGTTGCTATTTGGCGGCGCCATCCAACAGGCTGGCGCCGTAAAAGCGCGTGGCGATGTCAGGCGCGCCCATTCTGATTGGATGAAAGTAGAGCGTGAGCGCGGCATTTCGGTCGCGACCTCCGTAATGACTTTTGACTACGCTGGCTGCACGTTTAATCTTCTGGACACTCCCGGCCACGAAGATTTTAGCGAAGATACCTATCGCACGCTGAGCGCTGTCGACTCGGCAGTGATGGTTATCGATGCGTCGCGCGGCATCCAGGAACAGACCCGCAAGCTCCTCGAGGTCTGTCGCCTGCGCGACGTTCCCATCATCACCTTCATCAACAAGCTCGACCGCGACGGGCGCAGTTCATTCGACCTACTGGACGAAATTGAGCAGACCCTGCAACTCGATGTCTCTCCGGCGACATGGCCGATTGGCATGGGGCGACAATTCGTTGGCTGCTATGACCTTCTCAATGACAAGGTCGTTCTAATGCCCCGCGGCCAAAGCGATAAGGTCGCTCATGGTATCAACGTTAATGGCCTGGACGATCCAAAGCTAAAGGAGCTCATCGCCGAAGATCTAGCGGATACCCTGCTTTCTGATGTCGAAATGGCTCGTGGATTATGTGCTGAATTCAATGCTGAGGCTTATCGCGATGGCAACCTTACGCCGATCTATTTCGGCAGCGCCATTAATAATTTCGGCGTACGAGAATTACTAGACGGGGTGGCAAAGCACGCCCCACCACCTCGCCCCAGCCCAGCGGCCGAGCGCACGGTCGACCCCTGCGAAAATAATGTCTCAGGCTTTGTCTTCAAAATCCAAGCAAACATGGACCCCAAACACCGCGACCGGGTCGCTTTTGTGCGGCTATGTTCCGGTCACTTCAAGCGCGGCATGAAGCTCCATCACGTGCGTACCAGCAAACAAATCGCCATGCACAACCCAGTTCTATTCCTCGCCCGCGACAGAGAATTGGCTGAGGATGCCTGGGCCGGGGACATCATCGGCATCCCCAATCATGGCGTTTTGCGCATTGGTGATTCGCTGACCGAGGGCGAAAATCTTCACTTTACTGGAATTCCCAATTTCGCACCCGAGCTTTTACAGACCGTGCGCCCTGAAGACCCAATGCGCGCCAAGCACGTGGGTCGGGCTCTGACTCAGCTCGCCGAAGAAGGTGCCGCCCGGGTTTTCCGGCCACGTATAGGTTCAGACTGGATCGTCGGTGTTGTCGGCGTCCTTCAGTTTGAAGTTATGGCCGATCGCATCCGCACCGAATATCAGGTTCCCTGCCGATTCGAACAGACATCACTGTATACGGCCCGCTGGGTAGAGGCAGATAGCGAGCGGGAATTAAAACGCTTTACCGACGCCAACCAGGGTGCGATGGCCGACGATCACGCCGGCGAACCCGTGTTTCTTGCCCGCAACGCCTGGCACTTAAATCACACCGTGGAAACCTGGCCAGATATTCACTTCCTCAAGATACGCGAACAAACCGCCTAAGCATAATATGGGAAGCAGTTAAGCTACACCCGAACGGCGGCGGAAAGCCAGCCACAGGACTGCGGCCAACACGACCCCAATGGCAGGCAGCACACCTAAATTGACAACCCGCCATCCAACCGTTTGCAGCATAATGCCCGATGAAAGGGCAGTTGCCGCAACGGTTCCAAAGACGAGAAAATCATTGAGAGCCTGAACCTTAGCCTTCTCTTCTGAACGGTATGTATCCGTCAACAAGGTGGTGCCGCCGATGAACATGAAATTCCAACCGATTCCTAGAAATAGGAGTGCAGACCAAAAATTCCAAACATCGACGCCTGACAAATTAAGGCCAATACAGCCAAATATCAGCACGGCGCCTGTGCCAATAATATTTAGAACACCGAAGTGGCGGATCAAGTGACCCGTAAAGAAACTCGGCACGAACATCCCCAGGATGTGCCACTGGATGACAAAAGCTGAATCGTTGAATGGATGATGGTTCGCAGCCATGGCAAGCGGCGTTGATGTCATGATTAAATTCATAATTCCATAGCCCATCATAGCCGACATAACGGCGACGATAAATATAGGTTGGCGAGCAATATCAATCAACGAACGGCCCGTCTCGCGTCGTTCCAATGCTGTCGGTCTCGGAATACGAATGAATGACAGAATGCCTATTGTCACGAAGCAAACCACAGCAATTGCAGCGTAACTCCCAGAAAACATTTCAAGCGCCACCGCATTCCGGGTGAGTTTGGCAAGCTCCGGCCCAATCACTGCGGCGACGATGCCGCCGCTAAGGACGAGCGAAATTGCCCTGCTCTTGAATGCATCACTAGCGGTATCCGCAGCGGCGAAGCGATATTGTTGCCAGAAGGCGTTATGAATCCCGAACAATCCACTCGACACGCAGAACAGTAGGAATGATCCGGAAATAATAGCATAGCAGCCAAGCGCAGCCATCGTCATGCCCACCAACTGTCCCAAGATAAACCCTGCCCTGCGGCCAATGCGCGCCATAAGCAGCGCCGCTGGAACAGTCGCCAGCATTGTGACGACGAACTGCAAAGCATAGGGAAGTGTTGCTAGGCGCTTGTCCTCGGCTAACATCTGCCCGGCCAGAGCGGCCACAGTGACCAGCATCGACGTACCGGTCATCGCCAGACCCTGACAAATAGCTAACAGAAGTATATTGCGCCGAGACGGATCGGCAGCGTAACTGGTTGCCACATTCATGAGTTATTGCCATTGCCGGTAGCGGAAAGGCTGGATCGACCACGCCTACCATTTTAGGACAGACTGAGTCACGAGAACTTGGTGGCAGTCCCGTCTCTAGATGGGACTGGCTAGCGGCCAATGTCTATAGCTCCTCTTCACGCAGCCTCGCATGGTAACGTTGACGGCGCTGTCACTAAGATCGCTGAACATAACCTGGGGTGCCGGTTCGGCAAGCAGCAGCTGGTGCAGATGTGCACGTCATTGCACCAAGCCTAGAATTAGATTTCGATGGTTTAGCTCGCACGGGGCGGATTGCTTAAATTCCCCGCCTTTTCACGGATGATGATGTGGCTGGTGCAGCCCTAGTCTTTGCAGCCAACAACGAACCCGGCGCCAACCAAACCATAGTCGAAGCTACGCGTCGCCAAGGCGTTCCAGAAAATGCCGTTGATAAGCCGGAGCTATCCGACTTAATCATGCCCGCGATCATCGATAGGGCTCCAGTTGCAGTCTCCAGTTCATCCCCCGGCACGGCTTCGGTCCTCGCACGCATTATGCGGAGGCGGATTGATGCGATTCTGCCGAGCCTACTTAGAGCTCTAGCGCGCTTTGCTGCTCGATTGCGAGGTGCGGTGGGGAAAATTATCATGGAAAGCACCCAAGGTCGCCAATATTGCTGCGACAGGCATGGACAAACCCCTCGCCAGTCCCGATGTTAGGGATACGTGGAAAAGCGCATAGGATACGCGCACCTGACGATATCTTGAGAGGTTGTAATGTTCATTCAGACGGAACCAATGGCCAACTCCGACGTCATGAAGTTTTTACCCGGACGCACCGTTCTGGAATCGGGCTTCGTCGAGTACGTATCGGCAGATGAGGCGACCCATTCACCGCTGGCCCAACTGCTGTTCGGCATTGAAGGTGTCACGCGCGTCGGCCTGGACAATGAGGCCGTTACCATCGGCAAGGCACCAGAGAAGGAATGGCAAGTTCTTAAGCCACTGATCCTGGGTGCCATCATGGAACATTTCACCAGCGGGCAGCCGGTGGTAATGGACCAGACAGATGATGAGGACACCGACAACACCGATCCGGCTCTATCATCTCAAATCGAGGAACTAATCAATACCCGCATCAAACCGGTCGCCCAGCAAGATGGCGGCGATGTTGAATTTTATAGCCTCAGGGGCGGCACCGTTTACCTAAAGCTTGAAGGCACGGCCTTTGGCTTGATGAGCGGAATCCAGAACATGCTGCGCCATTACGTTCCCGAGGTCGCGGACGTAAAGGATTACAGAGATATCCTGCCCAAGCCGGGCCTTGAGAGCCCAACCGGGCTGGCGCTTAAGGAATTATTTGATTCCCAAATCAACCCCTCGGTTGCCGCCCATGGCGGCCATATTGCCCTACTAGATGTCACTAAAGATGCCGTATTCATCCGCATGGAAGGCGGTTGCCAGGGATGCGGCATGTCACAGGTGACGTTAAAACAGGGTGTCGAGACCGAAATTCGCCGTGTAGCCCCGGAAATCAAGGAAATCTACGATACTACCCAACACGCCGAAGGCCAGAACCCCTATTATCAAGGTGGCATGAACGCACCGTGACAAGAAAGCGTTCAGGTATATCCTCCTGCTTTTATGCGGGGCGCACAATCGTCATTACCGGCGGGGACGTAGGAATAGGGCTAGCAACAAGATTCACCTATGCGGCCATGCTGCGCCATATTCTCAAAGAAGGACGGGAAGAATTTATTGCTAAAATTCCGCCCGGCCGCATCGGTCAAGCGGAAGAAGTCGCCAGTGTCATTGAGTTCTTGTGTGGCCTAAGCACCACCTACATCACCCCTAGGTCATCAATGTGACCGCGGCATCATCCCCAGTTAACCGGAGAACCTAATAGCCTCTAGAACCTATCAGCTTGGCGCCAAGCCGACGGTCAAGCCGCCATCGACAAATAGCGTCTGTCCGGTAATAAATCCCGCCTTGTCCGACACAAGGAATTCACAAGCACCGGCAATATCCTCTGGCTCCCCCATGCGGCCCATTAAAATATTATCGATGATGCCCTTCGTCCGCGGATGGTCAGGCGGATTATTCTTCATAAACATTTCCGTGGCGATAGGTCCGGGGGCCACAGTATTGACTGTGATGCCATACTTGCCTAGCTCCAGAGCCCACGATTTTGTCATGCCATGAACGCCAGCCTTGCTAGCGCTGTATATGCTTTGCCCGCCTTTACCATAAGCAGCGCGACTGCCGACGTTAACGATGCGACCCCTACCCTTCTCCTTCATCGCAGGTATACAGGCCTGCGCGCAAAGAATGAGAGGGGCAAGATTAAGGTCAAACGTTTGTGTCAGCTGATCGGAATCAATTTCGCCCAAGTAGGCATGAAATCCACCACCAGCATTATTAATTAAATTATCAATCCGGTGCTCAGTTGTAATCTTGGAAAGAACGTCAACTGTAGCCTTGCGGTCCGTCAAATCAATCGCATGGAAAATACCTTTATAGCTATCATCCGGACGGCTTCGTGAAAGGCCAATAACCGTGTGGCCATCCGCCATCAAAGCGTCAGCGATGGCACGGCCGATGCCGCGACTAACGCCCGTGACCAGGGATGTATAGGTTCTCATATTCCCATCTCCGCTCAATTAGGTGCCAAGCCGACGGATAGGCCGCCACAAATATTGAGGGTCTGTCCAGTTATAAAACCAGCCTCGTCAGAAGCTAGGAAGGCGCAGGCACTGGCAATATCCTCAGGTTTCCCCAACCGCTTCATCAGGACACCATTGATGATTTTCTGCGTTGCCGGGTCATCGGCGTGATTGGAATTGCGAAACATCTCTGTTTCGATGGGGCCAGGGTTGATGCAATTGACGGTGATGCCATGCTGGCCAAGTTCCAAAGCCCAAGCACGTGTAAGGCCCGAGACAGCAGCTTTACTAGCGCCATAAATACTTTGGCGCGCTTTGCCTAGCGCTGCACGACTACCGATGTTAACGATTCGGCCGCGACTTTTACCTTTCATCGCCGGCAAAAAAGCCTGAACACACTGGATCATTGGGCGCACGTTGACATTTATCATTTGATCGAGAATTTCGAGATCAATTTCCTCAAGTGACGCGACAATCGACAAGCCAGCGTTGTTGATGACATTGTCGATACTGTGCCGTGACACAATCACTTCCAGCACTTGCTGCGTCTTATTCGCATCGGCTAGGTCGATGGAATAAAACTCCCCCTCGAAGGAATTATCAGGTGACGAGCGAGACAACCCGATAACCTTGTGCCCCTTAGCCACTAACGCGGCGGCAATAGCCTGTCCAATGCCGCGGCTAACGCCCGTCACAAGCGACGTATACTGAGTCATAAATAAAAGGCCTTCTTTATTCGAACACTCGTTTAGCGACCCGGTCCACGGCCAGCAATTGGCCAGACTGATTCGACCCGACCATCACGTATGCCGACAAAGTAGTCATGCATATTAACCGTCGGATCGCAATGGCCCGGCACCAACAGAACCTTTGAACCGATATGCAGGCCCGTGAAGCTTTTTGGGAGGCGGATCATACCATGCTCGTCTCCCTTAAAGACGTACTCAAGCCCCAGCATTTCCTGCACAAGCGGCGGGCCACTATCCATTGATATCGCCTTTAACCCAGCATCGACAACGGCCCGACTGCCACACGGCCTGCTCATGACTGTGGCATAGACGAACAGGCTTTGCTCAAAGCATCGACTTTGCAGACCGTCATCACCGAAGTTTCGTCCGTAGTCTGCATCCATAAAAACATAAGACCCAACTTGGATTTCGGTATAAACACCACTCACAATCTCTAACGGATAGGTCCCGGTTCCACCCCCCGTTACTGTGGGGCACGGTAGCCCCTCAGCCTGCAAGGCAGCGCGGGTCTGGTTGACCTTATCTACGATGCCATCAATAGCCCTGCAGCGTTCCTCAGGCGTGCGCATATGCTGGGCACTGCCATGATAGGCCTGCAAGCCGCCAAACTTCAGGCTGGGCAAGTCTTCTATCAATCGCGCCAGATCCGCCGCCGGCTTGCCCGCCGCGATACCGCAGCGTTCGGCACCAGCATCGATCTCGACGAGCACACGCAGCACAACGCCAAAACTCTGAGCGACAACACTCAGTTTCTCGACGTTTTCAGCATCGTCCGCACAGATACCGATACGGGCCTGGCGTGCCAGCGATGCAAGCCGCCGCAACTTTCCCTCGCTGACAACCTCATTGCATACTAGGACATCAGCAATGCCACCGTTGACTAAAGCCTCGGCTTCGTCGACCTTTTGCACGCAAATACCAACGGCACCGCGGGCCATCTGCTGCTGACCAATGACCGCGCACTTATGGGTCTTTCCATGAGGCCGCAGCGCCACGCCGCCGTCGCGTGCAGCCTGCGCCATGACGTCCATATTTTTCTCAAACAAAGATAGATCAATCACAAGAGCCGGTGTGTCCACATCCTCAAGCGACATTCCCGGCTCCGCGGGTGGGCGACTAGCATTCATTCCCTATATTCCTGAACTAAGTCGAGGCTTTGATGTCCCCGGCCCCCTAATACGTAAGCATTTATCTGCATCAGTATTCATTTTGGGGCAGTATCAGCAATGGCGAACTCACCCATAGGAATACCTTTATCACTCCTGTTTACCGTACCTCCGCATCTACAACCACAATCCGGATTCCAGCACCTTCATAGGCTATTAAGAAACATGCGACGGCTCTTGCAAACCAAGGCCCCTTGACCATAGCGGCCGTCCATGTGACTAGGTGGTTAGCAGAACATACGAGGATATTCGCGTCATGATCGATAACCCCGTCGTTACGCGCATCCGTAATGAAATCGAGCGTTCACCGGTCGTTGCATTTCTTAATGGTACGCCACTATGGCCGACATGCAGTGGTTCGGCCGCTATCGCCCACCACTTGAGCGGTCTTGGCATTGAGTTCAAAAGCCTCGACGTAACAACCGATCCAGAATTGAGAAAAGGGCTCAGGACATTCGCGAATCTCGATGAAATTCCCCAGGTCTATATTCAAGGCACCTTGCTGGGCGGCGGCGAAGCAATACGCGATCTTGCCGAAACTGGAGCACTAGCCAAGATTATGCAGGAAAAGGGGATTGCCACGAACCGATAGGTTTGCAGCGCCAACCTGCCGTATTTTCAAAATCAGGCCTTTTTCGCCGGTTTCGGTAGCAAAGGATGAACATATCCTGTGGCCAGGTCAATCCAACCTCCAAATACGGTGCCTCGGAAACCAAAATATCAGTCGTTGGATTCGCTGGTATGGAGGGCAAGAGCATGCAGCTCTCCCCCCATGCGCCCTTGCAATGCCTGGTAGACGATCTGATGCTGTTGAATGCGGTTCTTACCCTTGAACGCAGAGGAGACAACATGCGCGGCATAGTGATCGCCATCGCCAGCAAGATCCTCGATAGTGACCTTGGCATCCGGCAACGCATCCATGATCAACGCCTCGATTTCACCGGCCTTCATCGCCATGCGGGAGATTCCTTTCGTACTAAACAACGCCACCGAAGGTATGCACCGGCTACCAAAGCGTCAATGGGGCACACCAGAGGAAGAACTCCTAGCCTCAGGCACGCGGCTGATCGGCGATCACGGTGACCCGATGCATGTAACGTTCGCCCACGCCTTCGTAATCGACGATGGCGTGGTGCATTAGGGACCGATTGTCCCAGATCACTAGATCGCCAACCGCCCACCGATGGCGATAGAGAAATTCATGACGCGTGCTATGGGCATGAAGAAAATCAAGAATTGCCTTGCTCTCGGTAGCTTCAAAGCCAACCAAACCGGCCGTGAAGCCAGGATTGACGAACAGCGCCTTTTCCCCCGTTTCGGGATGCGTGGTGATAACCGGATGGATAAAGCGGTTAGCGCCATCGAAGTCCGTTTCGATAATCTGGTCCTTAGAATAGGTACCGCTACTCGCTGCAGCGACGGCAAAATCATGCACCGCCTCGAGACCATCCAAAACATTCTTCATTGCATCCGACAAGGAGGCGTAGGCCTGCTGCATATCCGCAAATAAAGTGTCGCCACCAACCGGCGGGATCTCGATGGCGTATAGCAGGCTCGCCTGCGCTGGATGTTTGCGAAATGACACATCCGAATGCCAGTAATTGCCAGCCTTTGATCTCCCCTGAGGTTCGCCGTCTTTGACCTTGTTGGAAACACGATAGACGGCGGGATTGCCGGGCATCAGGTAACGGTGGGTCGATTCCTGAAACATATCATCCTCGCCAAACAGCTTTCCGAATTGGCGCGCAAATTCAACATGGGAGTCCTGATCAAGTTTTTGATCTCGCACTACAACCAAGCCGTGGCTATCGTGCCAGCACTTGCGGAAATCCGCGAAGGCGTTGCCCCCCATCGGCTTGGTCAAATCGAGTCCAATAACCTCGGTGCCAAGATGTGGGGTCAGGCGGTTTACGGTAGCATCGAGCATCGAAATAGATCTCCCAGGGTCCCGGTAATAACCGGGGATGATTTTAATGCGGATACGGCCTTCTATCGAAGTGGCGAGTGCTGATCGTCTAGATATCTCAAGAGGTATAGGGGCAATATCTTACATTTGACGGCCTCATTACTTCACGCTAACGCACCGGAACGTTCACAGCCACCCCGCGTATCGTTTCTTAATCACAGCGGAATGCACCATCTTGGTCAAATCGATAATATCGAACCAAGGCAGATTTACTGCCTCCTGCACAGCTGAAGCGTAAGGCGCAAAGTTGATACCTTCGCAGACAATGGCACCAACATCCTGGTTGGATATGATGTGCTTGGTCACCAGCTCTACAACACCGCGCTCCACATCGACAGGATCGTAGTCCTCCACGATACCAGCGCAGTTATTATAAAATTCGGGGGTCGATTCAGCACCAATAAAGACAAGTGGCTCATTAGTGATCCCAGCCAGTGCCAAGTGATGGGGCGTGAGTTTTCTTGAGTCCAGAGTAAGGATCGCAACCTTTTTCCCTGCCGGCATCATGCGGGAAATCATCGGCACTTGCAGCAAGCTCGAACAAAATACTGGGATATTTACAGCTTCGATCAGCGGCTTCTGAATGGTTGTCAGGTATCCGCAGCTGGTGGTAATGGCCCGCACACCATCAGCTTCGAGTTCCTTGGCGGCGGCAATGAAGTCGTTCAAGGATGAATTATCGCCATCCATAATAATCTTCTGCACGGTGGCGCCTTTCACCACCTTTATGCGGACTGGGAAATCAAAGGTCGTCGCATTCCCTATATCACCGGGCATGCGGGCAAAGCGGGTTTCCAGCAGCAATATACCGATGGATTCGCCGTAGATAGTCCGTCCGCCTTTGAAGATAGTCATGGGCATCTCCTTTGATCAGCACAATTTTTCTTGATACTTAGGCACAAATTTTAAAAAATTAGCCACTGCGTAAGGCGGCATCATGGCGTCATAAAACTAGGAAACCAACCTTCGTGAGCATCCGTGAGATCGGAAAGCGCCACAGAGCCAGCACCGTCGATAATGATCGCTTTCCCGCCCGTCATACCTATCTGGACAGCAGGAACGCCATCGGCCGCAGCGCGCGACAAAACTACAGAAGCATCTTTTGTAGTAACCAGATAACGAGCCTGATCTTCCCCATATAACCATGCATGCGATGGCATACCTGCATCGTCGGGCACAGAGAGTGTAGCTCCGATAGCAGCGGGCATAGCCATTTCAGCGACGGCGACGGCAATACCGCCGTCGGAAATATCATGGCATGCGGTCACAAGACCAGAATGAATGATCGAGCGCACCAGATCGCCATTGCGCTTCTCGGCCGACAGGTTAATAGGCGGCGGTGGGCCATCGCCCCTGCCCTCGATAATGCGCAGATACGAACTGCAACCCAGATGGCCGGCGGTGTCACCAATAAGTACGATCGACTCACCTGCAACCTTAAATGGTAGGGTTACAATACAGTCGAGGTCATCGATCAGGCCAACTGCACCAATCACTGGAGTCGGCAGTATGGCCCGGCCCTCTGTCTCGTTGTAAAGGGAGACGTTGCCGGAAACGACAGGGAAGTCGAGCGCACGGCAGGCTGCCCCCATCCCCGTTACGCAACCGACAATCTGTCCCATGATCTCAGGCTTCTGGGGGTTACCAAAGTTAAGGTTATCGGTAACCGCTAACGGTCGTGCGCCAACTGCTGTCAGGTTGCGCCACGCCTCCACCACAGCCTGAGCGCCACCGGTTTCAGGATGGGCTTGGCAATAATGTGGATTGCAGTCGCTGCTAATAGCGAGACCACGATTGGAACCATGAATTCGGACGACGGCAGCATCTCCTCCGGGGCGAACCACGGTATCGGCCATGACCATGTGGTCGTATTGTTCCCATACCCAGCGCTTCGAACAGAGATTTGGCGAGCCAACCAGTTCCATCAATGGCACCAACGGATCGGTAGGTGCCACAATAGAAGCAAGGTCGAGGGGAGCAGGAGCCTTAGTCAGTGTCCACGGTCGGTCATATTCAGGTGCTGCCTCAGCAAGTGGATCGATAGGAAGATCAGCAACCACCACGCCATCCATATACAAAATCATTCGCTTTGTATCGGTGGTACGGCCAATAACGGAAACGTCGAGATCCCATTTCTCGAAAATTTTCCTGACCTCGTCCTCCCGCCCCGGCTTGAGCACCATCAGCATGCGTTCCTGAGATTCTGACAGCATAATCTCGTAGGGGGTCATGCTTTGCTCCCGCGTCGGCACCGAATTCAGGTTCATGTCAATACCGACGCCCCCCTTCGAAGCCATCTCGAAGGATGAAGAGGTCAGGCCCGCTGCCCCCATGTCCTGGATGGCGACGATCGCATCCGTGGCCATCAGTTCCAGGCAAGCTTCTAGAAGCAGTTTTTCGGTGAAGGGGTCACCGACCTGAACAGTGGGACGTTTGGACTCCGAGTTAGCATCGAATTCTGCCGAAGCCATTGTTGCGCCGTGAATTCCATCGCGTCCGGTCTTGGAACCGACATAAACCAGCGGGAGACCAACCCCGGCAGCGGCCGAATAAAAGATACGGTCCACAGATGCGATGCCAACGGTCATGGCATTGACCAAAATATTTCCATCGTAGGCAGCGTCAAACTGACATTCACCGCCAACGGTTGGCACCCCGATACAATTTCCGTAACCGCCGATACCAGCGACCACACCGGATACTAGATGGCGTGTCATTTCGTGTTTGGGCCGGCCAAAGCGTAGCGCGTTGAGATTAGCAATAGGCCGCGCACCCATGGTGAACACGTCGCGCAATATGCCGCCAACACCCGTCGCCGCGCCTTGATAAGGTTCGATAAACGAAGGGTGATTATGGCTCTCCATCTTAAAGACCGCCGCCAGCCCGCCGCCGATATCGACGACGCCAGCGTTCTCCCCTGGTCCCTGGATAACCCACGGCGCACTGGTCGGCAGCGTCTTTAGCCACTTTTTTGAAGACTTGTAGGAGCAATGCTCGCTCCACATCGCTGAAAAGATGCCAAGCTCGGTAAAATTAGGCTCACGATTGAGGATGCGCAGGACGGCTTGCCATTCGTCCGGCGCTATACCGTGCTCTTCCGCCATCTCAACCGTTATGCGGGGTTCGGTCATGTCGTTTCCAAGGCAGCAAGAGCGTCAAACATGACCC
>Ga0302122_10001881_pt1 | contig 13309 bp, 10 predicted proteins | sample CB21_SCM_MG_FD_203115 | JGI IMG/M metagenome (GOLD analysis project Ga0302122, IMG submission 203115) | Marine microbial communities from Western Arctic Ocean, Canada - CB21_SCM | ecosystem: Environmental > Aquatic > Marine > Oceanic | place: Canada: Western Arctic Ocean | collected 2017-09-28
CTTTATGATCATCAGTTTGGCCAGTGCGAATATGGTGTGATGCTTCCATGTCCAAACACTCGCCCATCTCACCATTAATGGCTCGATTTAGATTTTCTTTCATATAGCGGTATGCAACCGTGGGACCGTGAGCCAACCGGTGAGCAATGGCATGAACTTCGCTCATCAAATTCTCTTGAGAAAAGACATCGTTCACTAGACCTAGTTGCTTAGCTTCTTCCATACTTACTTTTTCTGAGAGAAAGTACAGTTCACGAGCTTTGGCCGAACCGATGAGACGACTCATAAAATATGTTCCACCGTAATCACCGCTAAAACCGACCCGGGCAAAAGCCGTGGTCATTATCGCATTGTCAGAGGCATAACGAAGATCACATGCTAGTGCCATAGAAAGACCAGCTCCCGCTGCTGCCCCTGGCAAAGCTGCAATCGTTGGCTTAGGAATTTCAAATAACTTGCCAGAAGTATCTCGTTGGCTTCGACGCTGAAGGTGAACCCGAGCGTCGTATTGCGCAGAGCTTCCTCCTCCTTCACCACCAGCTTCTGCCATGCCCTTTACGTCGCCTCCAGCACAGAACGCACCACCGGCACCGGTCAATATGATTGCGCCAACGTCGCTAGCATTTTCAGCGTCGGCTAGAGATTGAATTAAGCCCTCCAACATGGCATCTGACAGTGCGTTTCGTCTATCCGGACGGTTGAGGGTAATAGTCATTACGCCATCATTAATTTCAGCTGTTACGTCATTTGTGCCTGTATCTATGCTCCGCTCAGACATTTAATCTCCTAAGTTTTCTGGTAAAGAAATTTGTTACTTGCAGTATTGCTGAGATCTGGTCCGTACGCCCGGTGAAAGCAACTTTGTGCGCTAACCGCTTAATTTATCCCCCAGCACCTTCAGTGAAACCTAGTTCCACTTCAACGCTACGCAGTTCGCCATCGCTTGACATAACTTCAACAATAACTCCCCCGCCGATCTTGCTGTCTCGCACCGCGTCGACAAGATCTTCCACTTCACGTATTCGGGTACCATCAAATTTTGTAATTAGCTCACCAATTTCAAGACCAGCAGCATTCGCTGCTCCATCTTCGCTAAGGCCTGCGATTACCACACCCTCCTTAGCGCCCTCGTATATACCGTACTGAATTCGACTTGTTTCATCTAGGTTGGACAAATCTATGACGTTAACCCCAAGCAATGGACGTTTCGGGATTTCACCCGTTAACAACGTCATGATCACTGGTCGCGCATGGTCTATCGAAATGGCAAAACCTATACCCTCGGCATCACCAGCGATCGCAGTATTTACACCAATCACTTCTCCGTAAGCATTTACTAGAGGCCCACCAGAATTACCCGGATTAATAGCCGCATCGGTTTGAAGAAGTCGAGTTAAACGTCCAGCCATCAGCTGAAGCGAACGGTCTAATGCAGAAACAATTCCAGTTGTGACTGTTGGGGTATCTCCAAGTCCCAGAGCATTGCCAATCGCTAGAACTTCATCGCCAACTTCGACATCCGCGGAAGAACCCAATCGAGCTGCTGCGAAACCAGTCCCATCAACTTTAAGCACCGCCAGGTCTCGTGTTGAGTCTTTCTGAACAAGTTCCGCTTTGTGCAGATCACCATTTGACGTCATTATCACTATCGTCTGCGCATCCTTTACAACATGCGCATTCGTCACTACATGTCCATCGCCACTAACGAAAAATCCTGTACCCGCACCCCCAGAACCTCCATCGGTTTCAACTTGCACAACCGAAGGAGCGATTGCTTTAAGAACGGCTTTAATATCTAGCCTCTTGGTTTGGGTCAATTCGACAACTGGAGTGGTTGCACCACCAGACCCAACAATCAACTCACCAGCGGCACTAGTGCTTTCAAAACTATCGCCATTCGAATCAGTTAGTTCGGTCACATAGATTCGCTGAGCATCACCGAGAGACAACACAAGCAAACCAGAAATCAAAGCGCCTACCATAGCGCTCGTGATCATGGCTAAAAAAAATCTATACAAACTAATCCCAGAGGAACTATTCACAGTAATTAAGCTAGCGATGTATCGCATCTAAAAGTTGTCATTATTCGCACAGAACTTAGGAATACCAATGAAAGCACAAAGCACTTCGGTCGTCATCCCCGTCGAATCTATGGATGAAGCAGTTAATCAATGGTCTGCTCTGCTCGGAGTCGAACCGACTTTTGTGGATGGTGACAGATGGGCTCAATTAGATATTGGCGAAACACGGCTGTCTTTAGCTGGTTCTGATCGAAGCTCTGATGAAGTCGGCTTACTCATCAAGGTCTCTGACGCTCGAGCCAGTCAACTATCTCTGATTGAGTTAGGTTTCACAACTGGCCCGCTGGTTTCCGGGAATCATGAAGAAAGATTCAACGTCGAAGACCTCAGTGTTCCAGTCACCTTCTACTCAAAAGCTGGTTAGTTCTGTATCTTGGTGTTTTTAATGGGTTAAAAGCTCCAATGCGCTATTGGCAAGATGTTCAACCTGGTACTTAAATACTTCAGTATCGACGTCGTCCTGATCTCCCATAGCCCCTTGCAGGTACCGATTCAGCACTCCTTCTACAATTGCTGCTAATCGCCAATAAGAAAACGCTCGGTAATAGTCAACTCCCGAAACATCACGACCTGTTTCGTCCTGATACCAACTCAAAAGTTCTTCCCGCGAAGCAAACCCTCCAGCCATAGTAGGGGCGCTCGAACCTGCGGGTACCTCATCTGGAGACACCCAGTTATTCAGCAGGTACCCAACGTCGGCAAGAGGGTCACCTAACGTGCATAACTCCCAGTCAAGCACTGCCAGAATTTGGCCAGAATTTGTGAGCATATTACCTAGTCGGTAATCGCCGTGAACAATCGTCGCTCCGACCTGAATAGGTTTTTTATCCGCAAGGAGCAGCTGTACTTGCTCCATTTCTTTAAGCTCACGAGTTTTAGATTGTTCCCACTGTCTGGTCCAACGGCGTAGTTGTCTCCCTAAATAATCTTCGCGTTTACCCAGTTCACCCAACCCTATTTGGCTTGGCTCAACCGCATGTAATCTGCCTAGAACTTCAGCAACAGCACGCCCTAATGCACGCCGTTCCTCTAATGGCACAGTTTCTGCATCCTCTTGACTATGTAATACAAAGCCTTCTACATATTCCATGACATAAAATGGTGCGTCATTTACAGCCGAATCCTCACATACGCCAAGTGTTCTTGGGACAGGCACGTCTGTTGTACTCACAGCAGAGATAATTCTGTGTTCGCGTTCCATGTCGTGGGCTGTTGCCAATACATGGCCAAGGGGCGGTCGTCGCAACACCCGGTCATTACCCTTTGCGTCTGTAACTTTGTATGTCAGATTTGAATGGCCACCAGCAATTAGCTCATACGTTAACGGCAATTCAACGCCAGCAATATTTTGGCTGAACCAATCAGATACTCGCTCGTTTTGAATTCCATCAATATCTTCATGCATCATATTTTCCCTCACAAATAAGCAACCATAAAGCTTTTATTCGCACTGACAAACCCAAACAGAAGCTAGTCGTAGTGATAAAAACCCTGACCAGACTTCCTTCCAAGAAGACCAGCGTCACACATTCGGCTAAGAAGCGGTGGGGCCGCAAATAGTGGTTCTTTAAATTCTGCGTAGAGTGAGTCGGCTACAGCCATGGTGGTGTCTAACCCGATCAGATCGCACAATGCCAAGGGACCCATTGGATGGTTACAGCCCAATACCATTCCTGCATCTATATCTTCTGGGCTTGCGAAACCTGATTCCATCATTCGAATTGCTGACAACAGATAGGGAACCAGAAGAGCGTTTACAACAAAACCAGCCCGATCTTGGCTTCGAACTACTCTTTTCTCTAGTTGATCAACTGCAAATTGTTGACAGACCGCTGCTGTTTTGTCTCCGGTTAGAAGAGAAGTAATTATCTCTACTAAACCCATGACTGGAACTGGGTTGAAAAAATGCACACCGATAACTTGTTGCGGGCGATTGGTAGCCATCGCAAGTTTCATTATCGGGATCGACGAGGTATTACTCGCGAGTATTGCTTCCGGGTCATCAATGACATCGCTCAAGCGTCGAAAAACTTCTAACTTTGCTTCTTCTTGCTCAACAACAGCCTCTACAACAAACTGGCAATCAGCAAGAGCTGTCAATTTTGTAGAAAATGAGATGTTTCCTAAAACTTCATTGTGTTTCTCTTCAGTTAGCTTCCCTGAACGCAGCGCTCGCCCCAAACTTTTTTCGACACGTTGCATCCCAATTTGAAGAGCATTTTCGTTTGCCTCAACAATCTTTACTTCGCATCCGCTACGCGCTGCGACTTCCGCTATCCCAGAGCCCATCAGGCCACAACCAACCACACCAAAGCGTTCAATAATCACAAATGCAACGTTATCGCAGGGTTGATCAAGAGGCGCTCCAAGATCAACTCTTTACATCTAGTCGACTTTCTTCAATAGCGCTTTGAACTGCCTCAACCACTTCTTTAGCAGTTGCTCCAGGAGTCAGAACTCGGGCAATTCCAGCAGCTTTCATCGATTCAAAATCTCCTTCAGGAACTATTCCTCCCAAAATAACCGGAATATTTGCGCCCGCTTTGCGCAGCTCGGCAGTAACCATCGGCAAGAGCGCTTCGTGTGCTCCCGATAGCATCGATACTCCAATTGCAGAAACATCCTCATCTATTGCGGCAGCGACAACCGTCTGCGGAGTTTGGAAGAGCCCGGTATAGATGACCTCATAGCCAGCGTCGCGAAGAATTCGCGCCACAATTTTTACTCCACGGTCGTGTCCATCAAGACCTAACTTAGTAACTAGTACACGTTCTGCCATGACTCTTGACACTACCTGGAGTTTGCTGAAACAGCGAACGAGTTTCCGCTTCTCAGCACTAAACCAAATGCGAGTTCCCAACCTATCGCTTCAACTTCGAGCGCAGCTAGCATCTCGTCACTCTCAACCCTGGATTTTTTTGCGGTATCTAATTCAAGAAATTCTTCAGCCATAGCTCTCGCCAATCGCACGACAGCCTGACTCATACGACTTTCTGTAGAGTCCACAGCCGAAATAGCTAGGTTAAACATTTTTTGAGCCTCAGCAGTAGCTCCTTGGCTAGCATCACTGAGCGCTAGAACTAACATGGCTGTTCTCTCATCTAAGTAAGTACCGCGACCATCATCGAGTACTTGTCGAGCTGTAGTTTGTGCTTGTTCGACACTACCGTTTGCTGCTTGTGCTAACGCAAGAGTACTTTTGAGATAGGCATTTGGACTCGCTGCTACGGGTTTGATAGCTCCTAACGTTTTCAGCGAGTCGTCTACACGACCTAGCTGTATTTGTAAGAGACCACGCGTTATATCGAGGTCAACGGAACCTATAACTGGCCTTCCACCAAACGCAGCACCAGCTTGATCCAAATGCTCTAACGCTTTCTCAGGATCGCCGCTTTGAGAAGCAGCTCCTGCTGCCACCACTCGCGCAAAACCTTCTAGCGGCTTCCCGGGCATAGCTAACGCCTCGGCTATACACATGTCATGGCTTGTTCGGCTATCGCTAAGACTTCCTAAAGCAGCGTAAGCCCTGCCTAAGAGTCCAAGCGCTTGGACAACCCCAAACACATTTTCGATTTCACGAAATACAAGTTCTGCTTCAGTAGCGCGAGCGACTGCAGCTTCCACTCGCCCTGACCAAAGCAACGCTGATGCTAATAAAAGGTCCATCATTGCTTCGCCGAATCGTTCACCGCGCTCATGGCTTACATCACGGACTTTAAGGGCGAGCTCTTCAGCTTCATCTCGCATACCGCGATGAAACATGAGAAACGCTAGAAGACCCTCAGCAAATGCTAAGCCAGATAGGTCATTTATTTCTTTGAAAAGAGAAATAGCTTTGCCGACGCGCTGGTCAGCTTCTTCTAACTCTCCACGCTGAAAAGATAGCCAAGCCAAGTTCTCCAGGCACCATGCCAGACCTTGGACGTCATCTAACTGAATAAAGATACTGCGTGCCTCTTCGAAATACCCATCGGCTCGAAGGTGTTCACCGTCATAAATAGCTGACAAGCCTTGAAGCCTCAAAGTTTGCGCTATCTCTCTCGAGGCACCCAAGTCTCTAAATTTGGTTAATGCTTCTTCGTATAATGCAGTTGCATCAGTTGGGTCATCAGAGGCTGCAACAACTTCACCCGAAAGTCGTATCGCTAGCGCAGTACCTTTTTTGTCTCCGACGCGATCTGCTAGCTGTTTTGCGAAACCAGCATCATCTTTTGCGCCCGGCAATTCGCCCAAAGCCAGTCTCGCTCTTCCACGACATAGAGCTAACTCGATGTTTCTGGGGTCATCAGCTTGCAACATACTAAGAGCCCTAGTGGACAACTCAACTGAAGAGTAATGACTATCCCTCTCCTCGCTCAGACATCCAGCTTTCCCAAGCCAATCGATTGCCTTATCTGCAAGCTCAGTATCAATTTCTTGTTTTTCGCGACCCAGCTCGGCAGCAGCTGCGTAGTGCGTAGCTATTGCCGCAACAGCATCACCAGATGCGTCATCGGTATTAGCTGCTAGCCATTCAGCTACCATGAGGTGGCGATCTGCCCTAACTGACTTGGTTAGCATGCTGTAGGCAACATCACGAACAAGATCAGATCGAAAGCGCCACCATTCGCCTTCCATGGAGAGAATGTCCTTGTCTACAAGGTGCCTGAAGCTGGACTGATCCTTGCTTTCGTCTCCCATCAACAGCAACCCGTAAACCGGGCCTCGCCGACCTAGCACCGAGGCATTTTCGACCATGCGTCTCTCGGCCTGCGGCAAAGAATCCAATCGCGCTGCTACTAAGCCCACTAAAGTTTTTGGGAGCTCACCTATCATCTTTTTTTCTATATCGAATCGCACTCCCGGATTCATAAAGTCTTCTTCACGTAAAAGCGTTGAAATTTCTTCTACAAAGAAGGGATTGCCGCCGCTCCGCTCATATAGCTCCGCTGCTAGAACCGCAGACACAGGTGCTCCCAGCAATGCGCTACCCAGCAAAGATGTTGCTGTCATGTCAAGTGGGTCAAGGTTAATAACTACGGTGTTATGTCTTCCTGGCATCGCGACCCAACGAACCTCATCCAGATCCCACCGAGCCGTAGCCATAACTACGAAAGGTCGATCTGAAAGAAGTTCTAGCATCTGTTCAACTACATCAAGAAGCCTCTGATCAGCCCATTGGATATCTCGTAAGATCAAAACAACCGGATACTTATTTGATACAGCAACAAAAAATTTACGCATACCATCGCGCACCATCGGAACTCGCCGGTCGGTTTCCAAAAAGCCTATTGATGTAGGTCGACCAATTAGGTGGAGAACAACTTCTGCAATCTGCTCGATACTTTCCAAATCGCCAGGATCCAAATAATTACGAATCATCGTAGCTATTTTTTCTCTGGCTCGAATCGAATCATCACTAGCAGCTAGTCCAGCTGCTCCTGCTATGGAGTCGCCGAGGGCTCTCAAAGGACTTGTTTCTCCGTAAGGCAACACTCGCCCCTCTAGCACAATAGCTTCATGCTCAGTTTCCGCTTGTGAAGCAACTTCAGAAGCCAAACGAGTTTTACCTATTCCAGCTTCTCCCAAAACGTTGATCAAACACGCACGGCCTTTCATGATCGCTACTTCAATAGCGCTCGACAAGTGAGCCTGCTCCAACTCGCGCCCAATGAGCGGAGCTCGATTAGCGAATTTTCGGCGTCCCGGCGGTCCAATTTCTACAATAGCTGCAGCAACTTGTATTGACCCCTCACGACCACGTAAGTCAGTCATTCCTCGGTCGTCAAATTCAATTACTTCGCTGACCGCTGAGCGAGTACTTGGTCCAACCAAAATTTCGCCAGGAGCTGCCAAATTCTGTAGTCGACTTGCAACGTTTACCGTGTCTCCCATAGCTGTGTAATCCCCACCAGCTTTAAGAGCACCAACAAGAACTTCTCCGGTGTTAACCCCTATTCGCATTCTCATGTCGCTGGTCTGCTCGGCAGCAAACGCTAAAAGGGTGCGTTGCATTTGCAATGCGGCTCGAACAGCTCGCTCTGGGTCATCTTCGTGAGCGGTAGGAGCACCAAATAAAACAACTATTGCATCGCCTATGATCTTGTCGACTGTCCCACCGAAAGCTGTGACATCGGCAACTAAGCGTTGAAAACAACGATCAATTAAATGTTTCAGCTCCTCGGGGTCACGATTTTCAGAGAGGCCAGTGAAGCCCACAAGGTCTGCGAATAAGACGGTTACGATTCTACGCTCTTCAGTTTGAACGAGTAAATGGCCGCAAACAGAACAAAACCGGGCACCAGTTGGTGCATCCGAAGTACATGATGGGCAGATCATGTCTCCAGTGTACGAATCTATAACCATGTCACGGTAATCAATAAAATTTCATTGGATGCCTACGAGAAATACTCGTCCACCAGTGCACGCAGTTTTTCTGGTCATTCTTAGGAGAAACTTACCTCTGGGTAACAGTGCGGCCATAACCTTTAGACATGGAAACGATTTTGACTGACCTTGCTGCTCGCACAGTCATGGCGAAGAAAATTTATAGTGCCGGCGACAGCGAAGTTCGAGCCCTAGATGGAGTATCGCTAGATATTAAACGCGGTGAATTTACAGCCATCATGGGTCCGTCTGGCTCAGGGAAATCAACGCTCATGCATTGTCTTGCCGGTCTTGACCAGCTGACTTCAGGAAACGTCTATATTGGCGAAACTGACATAAGTAAACTCAATGAGAGAAACCTCACTTTGTTACGACGAGAACGAGTGGGCTTTATTTTTCAGGCATATAATCTAGTCCCAACACTTAACGCAAAAGAGAATATAGTGCTGCCACAACGGCTAGGTGGCACTACTACCGACCAAGAGTGGTTGTCGCAAGTAATCGCGGCTGTTGGTCTAGAAGACAGACTCAGTCATCGCCCAAACGAGTTGTCAGGCGGCCAGCAACAACGAGTGGCTGTCGCTAGAGCGTTGGCCGGCAGACCAGAAATTATTTTTGCTGATGAACCGACAGGTAATCTTGACAGTCGCACAGGAGCAGAAATTTTAGAGTTCATGAAATCAGCTGTGACTTCTTTCGGACAAACAATAGTCATGGTGACTCATGACCCTGTAGCAGCTAGCTACAGCGATCGAGTTGTTTTCTTAGCGGACGGAAAAATTGTTTCTGAACTTCAAAACCCGACTGCCGAGAACGTTCTAGATCTAATGAAACAGCTTGGTGACTGAGGTGCTAAAATTAACGCTCGCCTCGCTGGCGGCTCGAAAAATTCGTTTAGCTCTAACTACTTTCGCAGTTGTGCTCGGCGTGGCATTTGTTTCTGGTTCATTTATTTTGGCAGATAGCCTTCGGGGTACTTTTGATGAGATCGCGCAGGAGATAGCTGGACCAGGTTGGGTCCAAGTTCGAGGTGTCGAAACTATCGATGGCGACGAGTTTAGTAGGCCGTTAGTCCCTGAAGAATTGATCGATGAACTACTCAAAACAAACGGCGTTGACTCGGCAGTCGGAAATATTCAAGGGTTCCCACGCCTTTCATTTAATGGCGAACTAATTGACTCTGGGCGAGCACCCACTCTCGCTTTCAACTCCACTCCAGGAAGCGAACTAACCGCTTTTATAACATTGGAAGGTGTTCAGCCCGGACCGGGCGAAGCAATGCTTGACGTTGATAGCGCTTCCAGGTATGGGGTTTCCGTGGGAGACAAAATTACTGTCCGTTCTCAGAGTGAACCTGAACAGTTCGTAGTTAGCGGTATTACAAGCTGGGGCGAAGACAACGGCGGTGGAGCTGTTTTTGTGCTCTTTGATACGGCTACTACTCAACGCCTTTTCGGTTACGACAAGACTTTCATGTCCGCGACCGTAGGAATCTCTGCAGGTTTTGCAGCTGAATCTGTTATTGCTGATCTCACCCCGCTACTTAACGAATTGGAACTTGAAGCGGTCACATCTGAAACAGTTGCAACTGAGTTCAGTTCCGAATTCGACCAATTTATTACAATTTTTCAAAATGCATTATTGGCCTTCGCTGCGATCTCTCTCATCGTCAGTGCATTCATTATCAACAACACATTTTCTATTGTGTTGGGTCAACGGATTAAAGAATTAGGGCTTCTGCGGAGCCTTGGTGCTACTGGCAAACAAGTTCAAACTTCGGTGATACTTGAAGGTCTCATAATTGGATTAATCGCTTCCTTAGTAGGGCTTTTCAGTGGGGTAGGCATTGCAGCGCTTCTTAAGATTCTTATAGCTCAGGCTGGAGACGGTGCCGGTCTCCCTGACGGGCCATTAGTAATCGCCGGCCGCACATGGATAGCAGCATTTGTTGTTGGCCTAGTTGTAACGCTTGCAGCTTGTCTTTCTCCGGCTCGCAAAGCAGCGACGATTCCACCTATCGCAGCTTTAAGAGACAATTTTTCGCTGTCTTCTAAAAAAACTAACCGTCGTTCAATCTTTGGCGGTCTCATAGGACTTGCAGGCGTACTACTAATAGTTAGGGGTGTTACTTCGAATTCAGGAGCTAAAGGACAACTTTATGCGCTCAGCTTAGGAGCCCTTTTAACGTTTCTATCGATAGCGTTACTGAGCCAATTAGTGGCTAGCCCCATGGCCAAATTTTTAGGGTGGCCTTTCGCTCAGCTTGCCCCCGCATCAGGAGTTCTAGCTAGAGAAAATGCTGCACGAAACCCTCGTCGCACATCATCGACAGCTTCTGCCTTAATGATTGGCCTCGCGTTGGTAGCGATGGTGCTCGTAGTAGGAACCAGCTTCAAAAAGACTTTTAGCGCTGCCTTAGATACCTCGCTTAAAGCAGACTACTTTGTTGACCTTGAGCAACGATCTTTCATCGGCTTTAGTCCAAAATTGGCACAGGATCTACAAAATATAGAGGGAATTGAGACTGCAGTCGGCTTCCGAGGCGGGGAAGGCTCTGCGAGGATACGAGTAAACAACGCTGCCAAAGATGTTACTGCCACTGAAGAAGCAGGCCTAGGGTTGATCGTGGACCTGAGCTTAAGTGAAGGCTCATATTCCGGACTGAACGAAGCTGGGGTTTTAGTTCATCGTGATCCAGCAACGGATTTAGACTTGTCAATCGGAGATAGCATTACGGCTATTTTCCCAGTCTCAGGGTCACAGACTCTCACAGTGGTGGGAATTTACGAAGATGGCGGGATTCTTGGCAATTGGGTAATCGGAACGAACACATTCGAAAGTGGCTTCGACTCAGCGTTACAATTTGACAACTTCGTGGCGGCTAAACTGTCCAAAGGTTTCAATGCCGAAGATTTAGAACAACAAATCGGCACCATCGCAGCCGCTTACCCTGAAGCGCTAATTCAAACCAAAAGCGAATTTCAGAAAACTACGGAAAACCGAATCGATCAGTTGCTTGTTGCAGTTAATGCCCTAGTTGGTTTCGCAGTAGTTATCGCGATGCTCGGCATCGTCAATACGCTCGTTTTATCAGTGTTCGAACGCACTAGAGAGATCGGCCTTCTAAGGGCTGTTGGCATGACACGTCGACAAACTCGCAGAATGATCCGTTGGGAAGCAATCATAGTTTCAGTATTTGGAGGAGTTCTCGGTATCTCACTCGGAGTTGTCTTAGGTTTCGTAGCTGTTCAAGCTATGCCTGACTCATTTGTGACTGATTTCGGTGTGCCATACGGAAACTTCTTCTCAATTCTCATACTGTGCACATTGGGCGGGGCAATAGCGGCAATAATTCCTGCGCGACGAGCGGCGAAACTGAATATTCTCGATGCGATAGGACACGTATAATGGCTCTCGACCTAAATAATCTTTCGCCTGAGGTAAATAGCTTTCTGACTGATCGACATCTGGCTTCGCTCACCCTTTTGCGTCTCGATGGTTCACCACATGTAACACCCATCGGATTTACTTGGGATCCTGAACAACACCTTGCACGAATCATTACTTGGAAAACTTCGGTTAAAAGCAAAATTCTTTTCTCGTCCGGAGGTGGGACTGCAAGCATTTGCCAAATAGACGGCGGTAGATGGCTAACTCTTGAAGGCCACGCCATAGTGTCAGATGACCCAATGCGATGTCTTGAGGGCACGAAGCGCTACGCAGAAAGGTATCGAGAGCCCAAAGATCGAAGTGATAGAACAGTTATCGAAGTAACAGTTTCCAATATTCTTGGTCGTGCCTGAGCACTAAGCCGTCTAGATAACGGATAGTTATTCTAGGTAGGTGGATTGAGAGCTCCATCAAAGCCATCAGTGTGGCTACCATCGCACATTGGCTTACTTGAAGAGAGACCACATCGGCAAAGTGCAACGAGCTTGTCACTGTCGCTCAATACGTTTTCATCTTGATCGGTAATAAGACAGGAGCCCTGCACTAACAATGGTCCATTATTACGAATTTTGATAGTTACATCCGCCATGCGCTGATCTCCCCTATTTGAATGCAAAGTACCTTCGTTGATAAGGATAGCCTCTTACTCGTTTATATATCTTTTTGTGGCAATAACACTTCAGGTAACTCACGTTCATGAACTATCGCAAGTCGTTTGGTTGAACGAGTAAGCGCCACATACAACGCTCGGAGCCCTTGCGGCTCATCCTCAACGATTGTGCGTGGTTCGACCACCACACTTCCGTCTAATTCCAAACCCTTCACGAGCTGAACTGGAACTAACGCAATTTTTGGGTGCAAGGGTCCCGAAACGTTTCGACTGGCAGTCGTAGCTCTTCCAAAGTCGACTCCTCCGTTTTGCAGAGCTTGATCAACTAGATCAATCAAACTAGAGGAAACAATGACAGCAAGAGAGCCGCCCTTAAGAACCTCTGCCTCTTCTTTAACGACTCTGACGACAACGCTCAGGAGATTTCCTGACTGACCCGAGTGGCCAACATCTATTATTCTCGGCTCGGTTCCTACAGTTCGAACTGCAGTAGGTGCCACCAGTTCAGGGGCTGCGACACTTAGCACTTGATTAGCTAATACTAGATTAGGTGCAGGGATTCGGTAGCTTAAGGTCAATTCGTGCATACGCGATTCATGCAGTCCTGCTGGAAAATGTTTCACAATCTCAGTCCAATTCGCAGCAGCAGCAGGAGCTGTAGCTTGGGCTATATCGCCGACCAGAGTCATTGAACCATTAAGAGAACGTCGCTCGACCATCCGAAGACCCATGGGGGTATGGTCTTGCGCCTCGTCTACAACAATATGCCCATACGTTCGCGCTTCTTCCTCTAGCGGCTTTC
>Ga0302122_10001883_pt1 | contig 13305 bp, 10 predicted proteins | sample CB21_SCM_MG_FD_203115 | JGI IMG/M metagenome (GOLD analysis project Ga0302122, IMG submission 203115) | Marine microbial communities from Western Arctic Ocean, Canada - CB21_SCM | ecosystem: Environmental > Aquatic > Marine > Oceanic | place: Canada: Western Arctic Ocean | collected 2017-09-28
ATCTTGCCATTGGGCCCATCGACGTTGATGCCAATGTTGTCGGTCGGATTGACAAAGGGTAGGGCATCACCAAACCCGGGTCCCAACAATCCGTGAGACACATGCATCACAAGCGCGTCCAAATTGGCAAAGACATCAAAGGTCAGACTGGGCTGGCCACACCAGGGGTTGTACAGGGGCATGTGCTCGTCCAACGTGGTGCCGTAGTGCAAGTCACACTGACACTTGCCACGATCCTGCGTCCAAATCCAACCCTGGTTGTTGTACGCAGAGGGGACGGTGGGGACGGTATAGTCGTAAGCGGTCGCGGCCGCTCTCTCTTCACAAGTGTACACTTTTTCCCGCGCTATGGACGGCCCTTCCCACCGTTGCAGTGTTCGAAACAAATCCTGTTCGTTGGTAAATAACGTTTTAATGACCAATTCCACGGTGGCTCCCCACAAAATAAAGGGAGTATTCCAGGTCGTGATCCCCATGTAGTAGACGGAACATCCCACCGACTCGTAGATGGGGACCGTTCGGTATTCAGCGACGTCCCGAGCCCAGTCGCAGCTGAGGGACACCGGCAGGTTGTTGGACAGGAGCATTTTGAGAGGATTGTCCGACGTCACAAAGAGTTCAACAATGTACGTAAACCATTGCAGCAATACTCCAAGACTGTAGGCGGCCTTGTGAAATTGCGACAGGGATTTGCCCATCGACCACATTCCCACGTCGAACGATGTTTGTTTCTCGTTGTCGAAAATAGACATCAAATGGATTGGACCGTTGAACCCGACTGTCGTAAGAGCGTGCCACATGCCAACCGCACTGTGGGCCGCAATTGTGAACGGACCCTCGCTGGGAACATTGTTCAGTGCAAAATCACTGCTTAAGGTTTGAATCATTCTCTCGACCGCTTTGAACAGAATGGAGTCCACTGCTAACCCCGTCTCCAGTACAAACCGTTCGTACTTGAAATTGATCAGGTAAATGTCCGGAAGCTCTCCAAACAACAAGCGAAACAGTGTTTGAGAAATGCGGACACCGGTTTGTACAAAATTGTCCAGGGCCGCCGCCACATGGGGCTCGTTTGGAACCAAGAAAGCAATGTTAAACACCAACTCGAAGCGAGTGCAGGCACAGATGGACACGTCTTCCATCAGGGACAGCGCCTTCATTCCGTGACGAAATGGACCCGCCATACTTAGGTCGTTTGTCATGAAATTACCCCCAGTATCGCCGTTCGTGGAGGCGTACCCGAAAAAATCAGACAACGAACCGGAAAACGTTTTGACGATGAGGGCACTCTCTTTGATCGCCTCAAAGAAACGAAGGTGATTGCACTTGGTCATTGTAATGTACCAGGCCTTGAAAATTTGGCCGTGCATCACCAGAAAGGCATTGTAGACGGGGGCGGACAACGCATACATCAATCGAGCCACTTGCAGCAGGGGGGTGAAGATGTTCTTCATGACTGGCACCACAGCACAGGTCCATCCGTCGTCCGCAATGGTCAACATTTCGGAATGGTAGTAGTGGATCATTAAGACCAGGGCCGTGAACAGCACAAAGGCCGCCACCCATTTCAGTCGTGTCACAAACATTGTGGACGTCTCAATGCCGATGTTCAATATATCGCGAATTGGCGAGAACACAATGTCAATGGTTAAAGTAGCCATCTGCAAGAAGACTTGATTCAAATCACGACTCAAAGAATCGTCCGTGATCCCTTCAGTGTCAAACAAGGTCACTATTAGAAATGAAAACACTATGCTGCATAACCCGGTTACAAGTAATAGTAGAATGTCCTCCATTCAATTTACAATAATTTAGGCCATCATTTATACTACATATCCATAAGATTGACTGGTTCTGCAGCATCCCACATTTTGATCGTTGACATGGACAGTCAAGTATATCCTGCAGTTCTCCCCTCGTCGCTCTCGTCCATAATGCACTCCACAGCCTGACCAGGCGGTTTGCCAATGACTCTGATTTGGAATGGTGAGGTCGGGCCTAGCGTGAGCTGACTTCTCTTTTCTGTTCGGACCCCGACATTTTTTCCACAATGCGGGACGCGCAGTTGGAACACATCAACTCGTGGCCAGGTAAAAAGTACACGTCGGCACGGCATTCGTAACATTGATACTTGTACGCGCGGTAATCGTCGCTGGCCAAATGAACCGGGCGAGACTTGCGTTTCTTGACCATGGACACTTTGGGTTTGTGAATACGAGTATGTAGGGAATAGGATGGATCCATCTTGGTTGGAATAGTTCAAGACCATCAGCTTTAAATATGAGTATTCGTAACATATATTCGTTGAAAGAACAGGGGCTGGGGGAGGCACCGGAGCAGGGTTCCGATGCTTGGTTGGCCGGCCGCGTTGGCCGCATTACGGGGTCCAAGCCCAGCGATCTTTTTTTTAACTTTAAACAAGAGAGCGATTGGGACGTCATTTTGGAAAAGTGGTTTGGGACAACGGTGGAAGATTTTGACGACGTCGCCAAAGCTCGCATGGCTTGGGGTTCGAAGCATGAAGATTCGGCGGTCGATGTCATTGTCGACAGTATTCCCCGTTCGCATTTTTTCGAGTGCCCCCAGATTCCCATCAACGAGGTCTACGCCGCCTCTCCCGACGGTGCCGTTGTGGTGTTGAACGCGGACCACACGACCAATTGGTACGCCAATGTCGAAATCAAATGTCCGGGCGGCGGCATTGGAAAAACACCCGAGGAAATGGCCACCATCGTGCGCAAAAAATGGAAGAGACCCGCTTCGTACTACATGATGCAAATCCATCAGGAAATGGCGGCGCAGTCCTCCAAAGAAACACTGTTTGTCGTGTGGACTCCGTTGTTGACCCGCATGTGGCGCATCCCGTTCGACGAATCGTTTTGGAATTTGTGCCTGGAAGTCTTGGAAAATTTTCGGTTGAAAAACATTCCTTACGAAGTGATGCAGTCCAAAGTGCAGCTGTTGAAACGTCGTTGCTTTGGGGTGGCGGATTTTCCCATTTGGAAAGAAGTAGAGACCGAGTACAGTGAACAGTAATCCAACATTTATATTTAATTAAACAAAGACTGTTTGTAGTAATGTATGCACTAAATCTTGAAACCTTTTTGTTAGTTCTTCCGGCTTCATTCCCTTCGTTCGAGTGTTGTCCATCACCAACTTGAATTCTTGGATTGAAAAGTCATGTTTACCACACAGTAATTGTTTTCCCGTCCTTTGTTTTCATCCTTTTCAGTGAGCCCGAACGAGCATTGATTAACCAAAAATCTAACTTGTTGTCCATTGTGGCCGCGTCCTTGACACACAGCACAAAAAGAGCGGCTTCGCACGGTGACCATCCGTAGTTCATAGCCCCTGACAACGAGGTTACGATGCGTTTGTTGGGGACTGCGTACGGGTCTCGTTTCGCCGACATGGCCAAATAGCCGCGTGTACTCTCCAGTATTTTGGTGACACTGCTTTCGTTACTGGCATTGTTACTGCGTAATCTGGCCAACAAACGTTTGTGAAGAAACACAACTTGAGCCCAAACATCTCTGTTGTTGTTACCTCTATCTCTACATCTCACTTCATGGATCCCTTTCCCCTCCATTTTTTCTTCAATTCTCAAACCACCTCCCGAACCCCCACTTCTTGTAAAGGTGATTGGTTCTTTCGAACGATATACAAAGAGCGTCAATGCTTTGGCCAAGACATCGACGGTGGCATCGACGTCGATAGCGACGTATCCGGTATGGCGACCCGAGCGCAGTGTGGCGTCAGAGAGTTTTTCTTTTGACTTTATCGACTTTTTTGGTTCGGAAGGCAGAAATGTACGATACATCTTTTACACTTTGATGACTCTATATATATGTGCCAAAAACAAATGTTATCTTTTAGTTACTGCATCTTCTATGGACTCTCTACTTTTAGAAAACAGAGCAGCGTAGACGGACCATATCGTGGAAAGCGAGGACAGCGGTGGAAATGTCGTCGTTGGACGAAAAATGTTGTTGGCAGAGACTGGAAAACCCGTGTGGCCCACGCCAAAAACATTCGTGCATGTCCAGTCGTGTGGACAGGTGACGCTCCAACGCGTTCAAATGCTGCTGCACCTCGAATTTTTGGGTAAAGCGGCGGAAAATTCGAATCACGTCAGGGTAGTTTTTGGGCAAGCCTCCGTACCACTCTCCCAGTGAACGGGGACGATCCGACCATTTTTTTTGGTAGGGGGAGTTTCTCATGTACAACTTGTGCATTTCCAGAGGCATGTGCCGATGCAAAGTGCCATTGTACACCCTGGCGTAACACTGGGGACAGGGCTGCTCCATCCGACAATCCTTGCACTCATTGGGTTGGTTGGGGTCGCATTCACAGCGTGTACAATGCCCATGCTTGTCCAAAACACCCCCTTGAAACAGGTAGTCTGGGACATAGTCACTGGCCAGAGGCAAATGCCAACAACGAGGACACGCGTCGGATTCCGAATATTGCATCTGTGAAACACACACACAGTCATGGACTTTAATTTGTTTTCGTCACATATGAAAAACTTATGTGTTAAGTATGTTTGATAAATTGGCGATAGCGGTGTTGAAAGTTATTGGCGGACACTGCCGCTTGTACTTGGCCACGTTCTTTTTGCAATGCTTTCTCTTGTTCTCGGAGCTTATCAATCTTAACCTCGCCTTTTTTCTCTTGAGACTCCATATAATTCCATCTTTTGATCTCTATTTCCGACATGAGTGCTATCCGTGTGGGGACCTTATTGCACGAGGGACATTTGTTGGAAAACGTTCTGTTTTGATGCAAATCTGCCGCGTTGAAGACGTGTTTGCACGGTAGACACCGGACTGGACACTGGATACCGTCACCCTGGGTGAACAGATTAAACCCGGTTAATTGAAACGTTGTTGTTGGAAAACTTGTAATGTTGTCAAATTGAATTGGTGTGAACGCACCATCGGCCACGACCAGTCTGGTATGGTTGATAAGACCGTCCGGCCATTCGTTGCGGACATAATAATTGGAAAAGGTTGCTGGAGCCCAAGACGGTGGGTCACTCCGGTCGAGCATTTCCCATTTGACAAATGCCAACACCAGCCGCACGACATCCACATGACCCAGCACACATGCGATGTACAGTGGTATTGCGCCATCGTTCCTCGCTTGATTGATGTGGATGTCTTTTCGGGACAACAAGAGTCGCACGACATCCACAAGACCCTTCTCACATGCGATGTACAGTGGTGTTGCGCCATCGTTCAACACTAAATTGATGTGGATGTCTTTTCGGGACAACAAGAGTCGCACGATATCCGCACGACCCTTCTGACATGTTATGAACAGTGGTGTTGCGCCATTCTTCATCGCTTGATTGATGTGGATGTCTTTTCGGGCCAACAAGAGTCGCACGACATCCGCATGACCCTGCTGACATGTGACGTACAGTGGTGTTCCTAAATCCTCCCCCGTTTGATTGATTTGAATGTCTTTTCGGGCCAACAAGAGTTGCACGACATCCGCATGACCCTGCTGACATGTGACGTACAGTGGAGTGAAACCATCGTCCTTCGCTTGATTGATTTGAATTTCTTTTCGGGCCAACAAGAGTCGCACAACATCCGCATGACCATTCGAACATGTGATGTACAGTGGTGTTGCGCCATCGTTCAACGCTTGATTGATTTGAATCTCTTTTCGGGCCAACAAAAGTCGCACAACATCCACATGACCATCCTGACATGCGATCCACAGCGGTGTTCCTCCATCCTCATCCGCTAAATTGATTTGGGTGTCTTTTCGGGCCAACAAGAGTCGCACGACATCCACATGACCGTGCTCACATGTGATGTACAGTGGTGTTGTTCCCTCCACATCCGCTTGATTGATTTGGATGTCTTTTCGGGCCAACAAGAGTTGCACGATATCCACATGACCATTCTCACATGTGATGTACAGTGGTGTCATCCCAGACTTCTTCCTCGCTAAATTGATTTGGGTGTCTTTTCGGGCCAACAAGAGTCGCACGATATCCGCACGACCATAATGACATGCAGTGTACAGTGGTGTGAATCCACGATCATCCGCTTGATTAATTTGGATGTCTTCTCGGGCCAACAAGAGTCGACCGACATCCACACGACCCTTCTCACATGTGACGTACAGTGGTGTGAATCCATTCTCATCCGCTTGATTAATTTGAATGTCTTTTCGGGCCAACAAGAGTTGCAAGACATCCACATGACCCTTACGACATGCAGTGTACAGTGGTGTTGCTCCCTCCACATCCGCTTGATTAATTTGAATGTCTTTTCGGGCCAACAAGAGTTGCACGACATCCACATGACCATTCTCACATGTGATGTACAGTGGTGTTGTTCCCTCCTCATCCGCTAAATTGATTTGGATGTCTTCTCGGGCCAACAAGAGTCGCACGATATCCACATGACCATTCTGACATGCAATGTACAGTGGTGTTGCGCCATCGTTCAACGCTTGATTGAGGTAGATGTCTTTTCGGGCCAACAAGAGTCGCACGATATCCACATTACCCTTCTCACATGCAATGTACAGTGGTGTTGCTCCCTCCTCATCCACTTGATTGACATCGGTCTTGTTGTTGTTCAAAAAACTCTGGACCGATGGAACATTGTTCCTGTAGCTGGCTTTTATCAAACTACTGTTAGGACGTCTCCGTTTGGTGGTGGGTTGTTTTTTAGCGGAGGAAGGTTCCGAGGGATGTTCCCGTTTGGGGGGTTCGGTCGCATCAAATCGAGTTAGAGACATTTTTTTCATCGTAACGTTTACAGTCTGCATTTTGTACACAATAGTTCAGCATTTATATACATCATTTTTTTAGATCACACTAACTGAGATTTAAATATTTATACAATTTGAAGGGTTTTCTAACTTTGTTCTGACAATTTGGAGGTGTATCAAGCATGCAGTAGGGATATTCTACCCTGTAGACACCTGTTTGAAGCCAGTAGCCTCTGGCTTTTCGGGCCCTGTATTGTTGTCTGGAGTAGATCAGCAATCAATTCCTATTCTGTGCAGAATGTGCATTCCATATCTTCATAAAGTCCTCGGACGGTCGTGTTTTGACACGTTTCGAGCTTCGAACTGATGTGATTTTCTGCAAATCGGGTGGCGGCGCGACAAAATCCATTTCTTTGCCCATGACGATGTAGGGTTCCCAGGCATAGGCCGTGGCCAAACATCGTCTCTCGGCCAATCGTATTGAAATGCGTATTGGGCCACTGGATTGAGAATCCACAAAAAAAAGATGTCGTTTGCCATCCACCTCTTCTGGTCGAAGACAGGTGAAGTGGCGATTCTTGGGTTGGTGAAGAATGATGCCTCGGAACTGGGGATCGGCCAGTAGAACCTCCAATGATTTTCCCGTCCAGGTCCGTTTTGCTTTGGAAGAGACCGCCCCACTCACTTGGTACCCCTCCATGGTCAGTACCATCACTATAGCCGCCACAGACCAATCGCCCCCCATTGATTCGTGGTTGTGAACGGGGTCGCCGGTCTGTTGGAAAATGGCTTCACAGGCCGCATGCATGTCGCGCTTGGTCAAGGCAGCACTTTTAAACATGTTTTGTAGTGCATGCAACCCACACTGGTTGGTCTGCTGCCTCACAAAAAATTGGCCTGTGAACATTTGGGGCCTGTCTGGTTGGAAATGGACTTATATACACCAAGTTGGCCAACTATTCAGAGACTATTTGGTTCATCCTGTTGCCGATCTCCCCAACACACCCTCTCCCGTTCACTTCAGAAAAGTTCGGCCCGGCACACTGGACAGGTCGAGGAATATTGTAGCCATCGGTGAATGCACATGGTGTGAAAGTCGTGATTGCAGGTCATTTTTTCGGTGCCGCCCCGTAACACACTGTGGCAGATGGCACAAATAGGTTCGTCCGTTTGGATGTCGACCCCAAAGGCCGAATCATGGTGTAAAACAATGGTAAAGGGAGTTTTGAGGTGCCATAGACAGGGCCAGGTCGAATCGAGATGGTCTTGAAGGAAACGTGTCAAGCATGGACGGGTTGGGTTGGCCCTCCTCCATTCTTCCACTTTTTGTGCAATGGTGGAGGGAGAGAGATGTGGCGGTGCCCAGAGCTGAACACTTGTCATGTTTGGTGTAACATTGACGTTTATATATACGGTCGAATGGAGGACGAAAAGTTGGGCGAGGTTTGACTGCTGTTGGCTTATTCTAATTTTTCAGGATATAAAAGAGCAATGGTGTTCAATAAATGCCCTTTCATCAATTTCAAACTTCTGAAGGTGGAAAAGCATCCAAAGTTGCAGTAATTGGTGCGGCAGTCCTTGGTTCTGGGGGTGGTGCAAATATTCACGACCATGTTGATGACATGCGTGGTGCGTGTTGTGCAGATGTCAAACGTAAATATCGCAGGCATGCATTACAGCATCACAGTGATAAAGATGGTTGTGATGAGGATTTTTACAAATTGACAGCTGCAAAAGAAGATGCTTTAAACACGTGCAAACCATGTTCCCACAGCGACAAAAAGCCCAGAGGTCGCAAACAGAATCCCAACAAGACCAAAGACAGTAAAGGGTCGACCAAGTCCAAGAAAAAAGCAAAAGCAAAGCGAAGAAAAGAAAAATCGAAAAAAAGACAGCAAGAACAAGAAAGAAATAAAGATAAACACGAAACAAAAGTGTCAGCGACATCAGTAGCAATGGTTGTGGGTGGTTTGGTGTTGGCTTCCCGTGGACCAGGTAAAAAAAAGAAGAAAAAATTGCTACGACAGACTTCAATAGGACGACAAACCACTTAGCTTGGTACGAGTAAATCATTTAAACAGATATTTATTTTTTGATACATGTATCACACAGACATGTCGACGATGATTCGATGAACGACATGTAGTTTGCCTCAGTCGGTACCTCTGGCGGTGGTGCGGGAACAGGAGGAAAAGGAGTATCGCGATACACTACAACGACATCCTTGGGTAATACCATCTCGTATTCGTCTGGATCATTAGACCATCCTTGTAAAACGGTTCGGCCATGATTCTCAACTTGAACGACGTCCGGCTTGACTATCTTGAGGCGTCCGTCCTCCTGTTCAATGCAATTACCGATGAACCGGTTTCGAGTCGCTTCCCACTCTTGCAACTGATGTCGGTCGAGGGTGCTTCGTTGTTCCGACGAGAGTTCGTGACGCCACCGCCGACTGTGGTAACAGATCAACCTTCCATGTTTTTGGACAGAAATCGATCTAACTTGTTGGCGGCGTTTCGACTTGTTTCGGATGGCCACGGGTACCACCATCGTAAATGGTTCGATTACTACACGACTGTTGCCTGTAATACGATGGTGTAAACCCGCCATGTGGAATGGTATTGCTAACAGTTTGAGGAGAGGATTGGGAGAAGGGGTGGGTGGGCAGCGAAACTCCGAAACCAGTCACCTTGGAACAACAAGGACTGTTACACACCATCCTCTGGAGAAGTCGTGCTGCACAATCGGAAATAACCCTCCACCACATGCTTTCGCAAATCTATGGATTTGAAGGGTGTCCTTGCAACAATGGTAGTCCCCACTCGATGGAGGGAGTTGTAGGGAATACAGTAGGGGGAGTTGGACAGGACAGGCCGAACCACAACTGGATCTGAGTCTATAAAATTCGGAAGCCAACTCAACGGGAAAAGGATCAGGAAATGGTACGGAATCTCGGTACGCATGTGGATGGAGGAAAGAGACACATATATACTGTTCACATATATACTGTTAAACGTGGACAGACTGCCACAACAACAAAAGAAGTGTTAACGGTCTACATTTCTATGGGTTTTCCAGTACACTCCACCAGAAACCGACGGTACAGTTGACACTGCTTGAGTTGGGGGCACTGGTTCAGACAACCGTGGAGTAGTTTAGACATTGTCTTGCAATTTTTGGGAGCTGCTGTCCAATTCACATGAAATTTGTTGCCAAAGCCTTGGGGATGGATTGGTCGGGAAACAGGCATGCTTTGGGGGTTCGACTGCCATTTATATACCGAATTCAGGTGCCGAACCCAACCCCTGGCACTGACGCTTGGCAGCTGGTTCCATTGGTTTGGACACAATGAGTTTGTGGGTGTACCAAGATATGTGCCCTCCTTCAATTTGTGGTAGAATGGAGGCCACAATGATGTGTCCGGTTCGAACTTTTTTGGGCCCCACCACACAAATGGTGCCGTCCCAGGGTGCTTTGCCCGCCAACACATGCAGTGCTTGGATGGCCGCCACAAAGGTCGGTTTCCGATGGCGGTCCACGGTGACCACGTTCCCCACCACCGATTCCACCGAGAGCCCGGGCGTTTTCACAACAAAAGAGTCGTGCAGTGGCACCGTCAACGTAGTGGGGTTGATGGTGCCCCAAGACCACGGTCGTCGAAGGGCGGGTGGTTCACCACCAAAACGATGGACGTTCATCCCACCCGAAAAATGTGGACGCCATCCAAACTCTCCACTCTCTTCCGATTCAGAGAGGGACCACTGCACTCCGATGCGGACACTGGAATGGCGCTGCAGCAACACCCGACCCGTAATCTCGGTACCGTTGTGAAACAGATTGATAAATTGTTTGTGACGGCCTCGTCGAGAAAAGGCCGGGGCTTCAATGGTCAACATCTTGGGTTTCCGACACTGGGACCAAAATTCTTCAAACGTACCGAAAGCGGCACAGGCCAGGGGCAACAGTTGTTGTTCGTACGCAATGACCGCCGCCGCTCGCAATTGGGTCGTCATTCGGTCCGTCCATTCCGAAGGGGGTTGCACTGTCAGTGTATGGGTCGGGCTGGTGAACGAGTTGACACTGGAACTCACCACAGGGCAGATTGGTGTGAGGACCGTCCATTTCTGTGTTTCGGTGTAAAAGAACACGGAGGAACCAAATGCCCTCGCTGTGACCGGGGGGCCCGACTCGCCCATCCCATGGTCGGTCAAAAAGGAGAGAGGCTGGGGGATGTCATTAAAGAGTGACTTCTTTAATGTGTGAATGTCCATGGGGGTGCGAAAGTCGGTGCAGAAAGGGTAGAAATTGAAATCCATATTGTCATAATTGGTACTTATGCTATTTAAACCATTTTGTGTGTGGTGACAACCATGTTGTTTGATCGTTTTGTCTTTGTGCTGTACATTTTGTTCAGCTACAGTTGGTTTTTGTTGGGCACGGTCTACGACACTCCTGTTCGTTTTGTGCCGGTTGTGGGCATGTGTTTGTCGTTGATGTCGATCTGTGCGGTGACATTTTTTCAGTTGCAGCGTTTGGTGCGGCGCGAGTGGTTGTCGGAATCGGAACGATGGACTACTCTGGCCTGGTCGGCGGTTCACTTGGTCATCTGTGTGTTGTTGCTGGCGGACGGTTTTGAGTGGGTGAATGTGTTGATTATTTTCGTCATGGCTGGTCTGTTCATCACGGTGGTCATTGCGACGGTGGCCATCTGTGCTTGCTTTGTCATCATTCAAGACAGCACTGACTGGTGCGCCCACGTGCATTTGACGTGCATTTGTTTTTGGGTGTTGATCCAGTACATGACGTTGCGTTTGCCGATCGCGGACTTGCAGTACGTGACGACGATCCCAGTGGTGTTGATGACACTGTTGCGCGTGGTGGAACATTTGGAGGAAAAGTGGTCGTGGCCAGCGGTGCTTGAGTGTGTGTTATTTGTGGTGGCCATTGGGTTGCATGTCTGCCTGGACATGGGGCTGATAGCGCCTCCAGTGTTTTACTGGGCGACGACGGCGACGGTGTGCATCATGATAGTCTTGAGCCACCATCTCGTCGAATTGTTGGTGGTCATCGTCCTGCCGTTTGCGGTGGTGGGGCTGGGCTGCTACGTGCTGCTCTGGCGACTTCGCGGCATTCCCACCCGCAACACCTTGACGGATGTGATGCACCTCTACGACGAGATGACGGCCGAGGAGTTGGTACTGACTCTGGACGGTTCGGACGACGAGGACTGGGAGGAACGGCTGTAGCCCACCAACACTGTAGAGATGAGTGTCCAAATCCTGTTGTAACAGTGGTAATAACTGAAACCGAGTATATACGAGTGAATCCATGTGTGTATATGCCCCTCAAACTCCACACCATACTTGTGTTATGTTCTGCCTGCATCTGTCTCGTGCTTGTGTTGGCGGCGCGGCACCATCCTCCCAGTCGTCGCAAAATCAAGGAAATCTGGCACGGTCGCGTGCACTGGGAGGAGGACTCGAAACCGACGACGATGTTGCGGACATCTGTTCAAGACACGCATACACGCGCAACCGTTGGTTCTAAAAAAAGAGAATTCTTACTTTTTACATCCGCGGGAGATCAAAGCAATGTTAAGCAATGGATAGGAAATAGAGAAGAAGATAGAAATTATGACATTGTTGTAGTTTATTATGGTGACAAAGACATGGATTATACTGTTGACGAATCTTATTTTCGTAAAGAAACAAAATTTCCGAATTTACAATGGTATATGAAAAATCATCCCATAGATAAATACAAAGCAATAGCTGTTTGGGATGACGATATACAAGCTTCCCCAACCATCATCAACAACTTATTTGCACAAATGCTGCTGTCATACGCGGACGTTTTTTCACCATGTCATACTCGTGGAAATTTTGCATCGTTGCTTCAACATAACTCGGAAGGTTGGCGTTATGTCGAATATATTGAAATGAATGCTCCAATATTTTTAACTTGGAAGATTCATGATTTTATGAGTGTTTTTGACCCAGTGATAAAAGGATGGGGAACTGAACTATGGTATGGGCACCGATGTAACAAAATACACCCTTCGTGTACTATGGCAGTCTCTGATTCTTTTTGTGTGACAAACCCACGAACGCGATCAGATGGCACGCGAGAAATAAACAAAGCACAGCCCGAACACATACGTTCTTCGACATGGGCGAAATATGCTCAAGACGTTTTAAAACAACCACATGGTAATCCAAAATCATCACAAATAAAAGGTTATAATCATTTAAAAAAAATTTCCAATCGCTTATCTGTGCCAAAAATTACCATGCTAATCATAGCTGATAAATCAAGTCAAAAAAAATACCAAAAAAACTTGGAAAATATGAGATGTTATGCAGAAAAACATGGTTATGGGTTTCTTGTAGAGTCTATTTCAACAACATGTGAAAAAAACACACATGGGAATTTTTTCTACAAAAAACATTGTACGGTGAAGGAAATTGCAGAAATTACGAAGTCACAATGGTTATGTGTACTCGATGCTGACAATGCAGTTGTTAACTTTGATAAAAAGTTAGAAGAATACATAGATGACTCCAAACA
>Ga0302122_10001898_pt1 | contig 13228 bp, 12 predicted proteins | sample CB21_SCM_MG_FD_203115 | JGI IMG/M metagenome (GOLD analysis project Ga0302122, IMG submission 203115) | Marine microbial communities from Western Arctic Ocean, Canada - CB21_SCM | ecosystem: Environmental > Aquatic > Marine > Oceanic | place: Canada: Western Arctic Ocean | collected 2017-09-28
TCCCGAAGGGAAACCTCGCCGCCTACTTTCCCGAAGCCAATGTCCTCGTTCCTCTCGAAAGTGTCGCCAAAGGCAGCAACACCCCAACATCGAAATGGATTGAGGTCAGCCTCCAACCACGAGTGGTTGCAACCACCCTTCCAACCGAGTAGTTCAAGCAGTATGTGAACTTGGTTAAACAACAATAAAACAGATAGTATTCTAAAGCAATATGAATTAATGCCCAATAATGACTCTGGTGATGAAGCCAGCCTCAATATTGAACGTGACCCAACTCTAGCGTTTGTCTTCCATTGCCATGCGATAGGCTTCAATTGCGGCCCGCGCTATTGCCTCAGGGTCATTATTAGTCGTGGTGATATTGTGGGTTGTACCCACGTGCATGTCACCGCCGATGGCAGAATCCTGTATTCCAGAAGTTGCCGGAGAGGTAAACGAGGTACGCATGCTAGCCATCTCACTCTCCATCTGGAGTTTGGCTTGACGAGCGTCCTCCGCTTCCTGTTGCAACTTGTACATCTCGGCCTTCAAGGCCGCAATCTCTGAATCTGTCGAGGATGCGTGGTGCTGGATCTGTTCACGTTTCGCTGCAGCCTCTGCGACGGCTAGGCTCTGCTGTCGCTCTAATTCCTCGATGACGCCAGGGGCGGTTGCAGATGCTGTGTGAGGCCGGATTTCTCTATCGTTGTTTCCTGGTCGCAACGATTTTTTGGTTTGGACTACGAGCCCTTCCCGTGTGTTGACCCAGAGGTCGATATCATAGGTTCCGTTGTCATTCACGGTTCTGACCACCCCTCCATCGAGCCAGTATTGGTTTGTAGGACTGTTGTAATCAACCTTATCTCCGACGCTGAAAACATGAACATGTGCTGCGGACCGGATGGTGCCGGGTGATGTACCGAAGACGACTGCGTGTTTTGTTTCGACTTTCCTGACCCGTTTGACGACATCGATGGCGACCGAGCCATCGTCATTCAATGCGGTCACCGTACATCTGTCAAGCCACCTTTTATTGGTAGGGCTATGATACTCGACAGCGTCACCGATGGCGAAGTGATAAGGGGGTTTGCGGATAGTTCCAGGCGCCTTTCCGAAGATCACAGCAGGCTTGTTCTCCACAATAAGCCCACTCTGTGTATTCTTCCACACATCTATCTGGAATGTCCCATCACCATTGATAGCGCTGATCACACTGCCGTCGAGCCAACGCTGATTAGTTGGGCTGTGGTATTCGACACCATCCCCTATCGAGGGAGTATAGGCGAACCGAATGTTCCCTGGTGCATCACCATTTCTCACCGCAGACTTGTTCTCTACTCTGCGAACAATTTTTGTGACTTCGATCTGATAAGTTCCATCACCATTCACCGCACTAACTACTGTATTCCCCAACCACCTTTCATTGGTCGGGCTGTAATATTCTACTTTATTGCCAACTTCGACCAAGACACCAGTATCGTGCATGTGAATTCCTATTCCCGATTATTATTTGTGCTTATCTCTTCCTACGCCAACACCTTAGTAAGAATTCGAAAGTAGCGTTTTTTGACTTTTTTAAGGAATAAGAGATATAATCCACAGGGCACAAACACTCTATTAATAGCAAAACCGATTAAGAAGTGTGATAAGGTGAAAAATTATGAGCGGAAAAATAGCAATATGTGGATTAATAGCAAGTATGTTCTCAGTAGCAGGATCTTTGTATATTTTCTTCAATGGGAACGACGAGATGCTAGGTATATTTGTAGGTCTTTGGGCCCCCACGCTAATGCTGGCAGCTAAGGAAATTGAAGCATTACTTGAAAACTAATCTTAGGTTTACTTTGACTCAAAAAGCCCCTGGCTAATATTCAAAATAAATTAAATAAGGTTGGAGATTTAATCTTTTAATTTTGAGTGGAGTAAAACAGTTATTCATAAGGCAACCTATCAAGTTGTGGCCATGAAGCACACACTCTCTGCGTCCACCCTCGTCTTTCTTTTGATGCTTAGCGCAGTAACGGGTGCTGCACTAACAACTCTCACTTCATCGACGTCCTCGGCGCCGGGACTCTTTTCAATAGAGGCTCCAATAGTGTACGGGATTAATGAGTACACTCTACTAGAGGTAGATGAAGGAGATAACGATGAAGAAGATGTGGTCACGGAACGCCTTCACGAATTCTTGTTTGAGGGCAATAACGCTGATGGCGTTGTAATGTGGGATTTCGGCGATGGAACTACATCGACTGGATTAACCACCTCCCACACTTTCGCCGAAGCAGGTCGTTTCACTGTTACTGCCACATCAACTTCGGTTAACTCCATCGAGGTCGCAACAGTTGAAATCATTGTGGAAATGAAGGGCACAGTGGATTCCGACAACATGGAATGTGTCTGCGCCCCAACTGCAAAATCCACAATTATAGATATCCTACCTTCAGTGGGTACAATCTCTTTCGAGGGGATTGTGACCGTGGAACACGACGGCAGTAGCGAATCATGCTCCCTCCGTAACCCGTTGCAGGAATGTCATGTTCGTGTTATTCTCGAACACACCTTGGATGGAGCGGTAATTGAACAGGAGGTCCTTTTCGATGCCACGTTTCGAACTAACGAACTTAAGGTGCCGTTTGAATTGATGAATTATGAAGTTGAAGTTGGAGAAGGCTTGCAGTTACGCCTTGAGACCGATCAGGTGCGAGATTGGCACAAACCCAACACACAGTGGAGCATGACGGCACCTATTTGACGAGTCATACGGGATGCCGTTGACATCATTAGTTTCAGCGCACCCATTCAGCACCTTTCGATTATCTGTTTGCGGTGTGTCGAAAGCAGGTGACAAGATGGTCATCGACCATACCCGCTGCCTGCATCATTGCGTAGCAGGTGGTGGGGCCGATGAAGGTGAAGCCGAGCTTTTTGAGTGCCTTGCTCATCTCAATGCTAGATTCTGTCGTGGCGGTAACATCCTCCATTCGCTCTCTGTGATTGACTACTGGCTTTCCACCGACGAAGGACCATAGGAAGTCAGCAAAGGCGTCCTCATTTGTCCCGAAGTTTTCGACGAAGACGCGAGCATTGTTAATGGCTGACTTGATTTTGGCGCGATTACGAATGATGCCTGCATCTACCACAAGTCGTTCAATGTCAGCATCATCATAGGCGGCGACTTTGACGGGGTCAAACCCGTCGAAGGCAGCGCGATAATTATCACGTCGCCGAAGAATCTGAATCCAAGATAATCCCGCTTGGGCACCTTCGAGTATTACTTTCTCAAACAACCGCCGCCCATCGCGGTTCGGAGTGCCCCATTCATTGTCATGATAGTCGAGGTAAAGTGGGTCATTAGTGGACCAAGGGCAGCGTGTTGGTTCACTCATCAAGGTTATCTCATATTACTCAGTTATATGAGTTCATCTAGGCTGTTATATTTGGTTGGAAGTACTAATTAATTGGTTTCAGAGCCCTAAGCATCACACAATGGGTGGGCTGCGTTAGTTGTCTTTCAATCTCAACCAGGTTTCACTGAGGAAAATCAACAAGTAAAGACTGCCCAACCATAAGGCTGGTTTAAGCACCATTTGTTCGCCTCCAATATCCTTCAACCCTTCAGCAAGGGCTCCACCATTTACCCAGCCAATAATGACAAGTGTTGCCAAGAGGAGCAAGGTGCAGAAGTCTAGAACCCACCTAATTCCAGCCATTACTTGTTTACTACTGGCCTTCATTTCATTGAATTGTATACCCGTTAAGGTAGTTGAAACACTCTTGATATTTTGTGTCAGGGTAGATAGTATTGAAATTCCCTTTTTGAATTCTAATTTACCTAATTTGAATCTGTTAATCCATTCCACGACAATAAATAATGACACCCAAACCACCGACATCTCAAGCAAGATTGCACCCCATCCCATCTCGATTTTATCGTTTTTATTTTGCCAAATTAATACTGTCCACAACCAAGCGGCTAGAATATATTGAATTGAGCGGGCAAATCTTGAAATTTTCTTTTGTAGAGTTGCGTCATGGGAAAGGAACATTTCCAATCCAATCACCAAACCAACAGTTACTGTTATGACAAAAGCGATTGCCATCCACCCCCATTCAACATCCCCATTCTGCCAGCCTAATAGCACGGCTATCATAGCCCAACCAAGGACAACTCCACTGACCATATTGGTTAGAGCCTGCATGACATAAAGCGGGTCGCGACCGTCTTTGAGAACAGCAAGCCCTCCCATTAAGCGAACTTCGAAAGCAGAATCATCGACCACTCCATGAGCGGCCGCCGCCATTCCACCGACATCTTTGACGAGTCGCGCATTTGAGACAACTCCTCCGCCTCTTCCACCTTTACCTGCTGCGCCAGAGCCAACCCCTCCAAGGGCAGCCGCGGCCGCAGCAGCGCCATCTCTTGTGGAGGGTCGACTTCTTCCAGATGCCCAACTTCTGATTTCGTCGGTTGTTATATTTTCAACCTGATCTTCAGAAAGTGGCGCGCCGTGATCGGTGTAGAGCCAACGACATTGGATTGGAATTGGCTTAGTATCCACATCAGGGCTAACTAATTGGAATTGACCAGGGCCAAGGTTTGGTAATTCTTTGATAAGTTCAAGGTCGCCACCACTTTCTTTGAGTAGATGTTTGACTTTATCAATATCCTGTGGTAAGGTGAACCTTCCAATGAATGTTGTATTTGCTTGAGCAAGAATTTTGTAATCCACATCGCTAACATTTTGAGTTGCCAAAACACAAGCAACCCCGTACTTTCTTGCCTGTTTAAAAATTAATTTAATCAATTCCTTTGCTGGAGGATTCCGTACTGGTGGCAGATATGGGGCAACTTCATCCATGAAGAACAACAGTTTTAATTCTCCTTCCGCAGGTTGTTGAGTTAACATCCAATCATATAATTCTCTAGCAATTTCTTGGACTAGATATTGTTTTTGAGCATCATCTTGAATGGTATTCAAGTAGAGAATATTGACCGGAACTTTCCCTTCTGTACAAGGAGTGCAGAATGTATCGATATCGAGTGGTGTTCCATTCGCGAAGAGTAGTTGACTAACCCCTGAATTATAGGCGGCAATACGACGAGATAATTCCCCTCTGGTGCTTTTTGGCAGCATATCTTCGTAATGGGGAAGGCCGTGTTCTTCCATGACCTCCTCCCAAGTTGGCATTTCAATGGCTTCATCTTCATCTTCTTCAGCTGCTTCAAATGCTTCAGGGTGTAATAATTTCAAAAAGGAAGCATGGGGATTACGGAGTACTCTCGCCAATTTTGCGAAATCATCTAAGGGCAACCCGAGTCTTGCTCCATGAACTAAAATTTCATAGATATAGGGTTTAACTTGTTTCCCTTGTGCCTTTTCTACATCATAATCAGCGAGTCCTGTAAAACCTGCAGCAACCATATCCCATGCGGTAATCGCTTCTTCAACACCTAATTCAGCGGGAGGTGATACGAATGGATCTATACAAATTGGCAGGCCTTTGCTCCGTAGAGGCGTCCAAATCCGAACCTCTGCTTTTTCCATCAAAGCCTTGGCTCTCTTTGCATCTCCACCTTTGCCTTCGAGGTCTTTCATATCCACCCCTAATGCCAATCTTGCAAGGTCGCCCTGTGGGTCGAGAATGAGGCTTGGAATTCCTGCTAGAGTTGCTTCTTCAATCAGAGTTTTTGCCATTACGGTTTTTCCTGAACCAGTAGAGCCCAGCATTGCCGCGTGCCTTGCAAGTACGGCTGGGGGAATTATGACGGGGGTCCCATCATCACGGCGAGTGCCAAGTAACATACCTTTCTTTTCAGGTTCTTCACTTTCAGAACTTTCTTGTTGTTCAGGCTCTTCACTTTCAGGTTCATCTTCTAAAGCAACCTCTTCAGGTTCTTCACTTTCAGGTTCATCTTCTAAAACAACCTCTTCATCTTCAGAGTTTTCTTCTGCAGAGCTATCCATCCATGAGGCCTTCTCTTCATCTTTTTCTATGGGTTCATCGGCCCATGATTCAAAACCTGACGCCTCTTCTTCAGAATCATCTTTTTCTTCAGTTTCAGCAACCGCTGTTGTTTCTTCAACAGGCTCCCCGTCGAGCATTTTTTCTAATCCCCACTGGTCTTCACCAGGGACTTCAACGGCATCCTCTTCGTCGGGCATGAAACCCCGAGTGGCGCTTTGCCATTCATGCCTTTTGCCTTCACAGGGTCTGATGCGGAGGGCTGAAACCCAAACGCGCCTTGCCGAGTTCATGGTCGAGCGAATTCAAATGTCTCGACCATTTGTAAATGATGAAATGAAGAAGGTAGCAATAGAAGTTATCGAGTCAAAGAGATGGGTAAAAGGCCCCAACTCACTAGCATTTGGGAGCGAGTTTGCACAACATTGCGGGTCTCTTTCTGCGGTTCCTTGTGCAAGTGGTTCAGCCTCATTAATAGCCGCTATGAGATTGTTAGATATCGGCCCAGGGGATGAAGTAATTGTGCCATCTCTAACCTTTTTTGCAAGTGTATCTTGTATTGAAATTATCGGGGCAACACCGGTATTTGTGGACGTTGAAGAAGATTATTGGTGTCTTGATTCAAATGAAGTTGCCAAGGCAATCAGTCCGAATACCAAGGCGATAATTGGAGTCCATCTTTTTGGACAACCCTATTCAATCGAATCATTTGAAGGAATTCCAGTAATCGAGGATGCTGCTCAAGCACATGGTGCCTCATTAGATGGGAAAACCGCTGGCTCATTAGCAGACATTGGATGCTTCTCTTTTTTTCCAAGTAAGAATATGGCAGTAGGCGGGGAAGGAGGAATGCTGACGACTATGCGACCTGAATTAGCAGAAAGACTCCAATCTTGGGTTGACCATGGTAGAATTGCAGGGGAGGGAATAAATGAGTTGAGTACAAATCTAAGGATTTCAGAAATTCAGGCCGCAATAGGTCGAGTCCAACTGGCCCATCTTGATGAGTGGCAGATCAGGCGTAATCAAATAGCAAATTCACATACGATAGTTGTTGATGAAAATATACACCTCACTCCACCTAAAGTAAGAGCAGGTGCAGTTCATGGTTGGCATCAATATACTATCCACTGCGAAGATGCAGAGCAGTTATTCATTCATTTGAACAACAGGGGAATCGACTCCCGAATTCACTATCAGACTCCTTGCCATATGCAAAAAGTGATGAAAAAGCACAAACAATATGGAATAGGAAATCTACCTATCACAGAGAAATTATGTGGACAGTTGATTTCAATTCCCGTCCACCCCTTCCTCGGGGATGAGGAATTGTCTCGCATCCATCAGGCATTGACTGACTTCTGCCCAACTTGAGCGAGCCAATGCGGCATTTGACCAATCATTTAATCCTGTCAACTCACCTAATGCCCAAGATGGTATTTGTACTTCTTCTTCTTCATTTGTTAATTCTACTTCTGCGATAACCAAACCTGCTAATTCCCCTTTAAAAACATCTATTTCCCAAACCAACCCATCTGGTGAAGGCCATAAGTAGCGGGTTTTGCTAATTTTAGGCCACTCCTCAGGACATTGCATTGGAGATATATTCCATTCAAATTCCACCCTTGCAGCACCCTTCCATGGGCCTTTAATAGTGGCAATCCAAGAATTATCAACACACCTAATTCTCACTCCTTCAGATACAACATCTAATGCTTCTTTTGGTGGAATTAAACCCGCAAGGTTGTCTGGATACCACTGTTCGATTTCAAGGGAGTCAAGACGAATCAGGAAAGAGGGAGGTTCAGCGAGGATAAACCGCCTTTCTATCTCGAGACCCATAATGAGCCCAGATGGCCCCCCCTCCATGTTGATTTCTACGCAAGCCTTGAATGTGGACTACCTTGGTGGCAATTTAGGGGACTTGAGATGATGTCAGCAGAGCAGGCCCCAATCGAGGATTCAGAGGTTAGTATTTCAGGCATCTTTACTTCAGGAGATATTGGAGCAATCATAATGCTGATTTTAATGTTCTTGTTTATTATTGGAGCCTCAGGCTTCCTCCTTTGGAAGATGACCCAGCAACGCCGTCTTCTTTCATTGATTGAAATGATAAACAATGTCAAGAATAGAAAGGACGTTAGGGAAGTCACAATGCGCCTTAAAAAGGCTGACGGGGGTTATGTTGATCAGTACCAAATGGAAACTCTAAACGAGCGGTTGAAGGAGCTTGAACGCGTAATTGAAGACAAACTTTCTTTTGGTTGAGCCTGAAATACGTCCAATGACCGAACCATATCGCATTAATATGCCCGGGCCTGCCCCAAAGCCATGATGGAGAGTATTTCGCAACTACCGCAGCTTGGTTTTTTGACCTCAATCGTCCTGATAATGTCACTATCTGGATGCCTTGGAACATTGGACGACTTCGCTGATGATGATATTATTGACGAAGGCGGTATAGAAATTCCTTTCGAGGACATCGAATTACCAACACATTGGAATAAAATCACAGAGCGCACAACATCTTCACCTCACCTAGTACCGTTTAATTCCTGTAGTGCGTTAGAATCACAACTAAAACAAACAATTATTGAAGAAGCGAGAATCCAACTCATCCAAGCATCTGAAGAAACATACTACCAAAATAGAGGTTGGGCAGAAGACGATATGGTAATGGAAATGGATGGCGCAGCCGATGAAGGTGCTCCAGCAGCAAGCGGGTCTGATTCAGGCTCTAGCCAAGCAAAGCGAGAAGAAGGAGAAGACTACTCAGGCACTAATAATCAGGAAGAAGGAGTAGATGAAGCGGATTTCATAAAGACCGATGGCTACTATATTTACATCCTCAACGATGGAACGTTGACCATTCTTGGAGTCCCAGAATACGGTGAAATCACATTTATTTCAGAAATTGAAGTTGATGGAAATGTGCGAGAAATGATGATGGGCGATAACCATCTAGTCTTAATGTCAACAATATCTACTTGGTCATTAGAAAAAGATGACCCGCTTCTAAAAGTGGTCGAAGGTGATGATGAAGAATGGGGCCAGTGGTGGAGAACTGGAACCCTAACTAAGATGACAGTAGTAGATATCAGCAACCGAAGCAACCCAGAAATTTCTCGTGAATTATTCATTGAAGGTTATTACATGACAGCGAGAGAAGTTGGTGGCACAGTTCGTATGATTAACCACGGATACATGCATGTTCCTGGAATCAAGACATGGTTGGAATACCCTAGTGATTATTGGAGTCTAGAATGGGATGATCCGCTACGTCTTGCAATGAGAGAAGAGGCAGCATGGGGAGCAATGCTTCACAACGATGAAGCTATGCTGAAACTAAGCCTTGCTGATATCGTACCACAAATCTATGAGAAAACAAGTGATGGAATTCAAGCCCACGTCATGACTAACGATGAATGTAATAGTTTCATAACAGGAGAGGATAGTATGAGTAGAGGAGTAACCTCGATAATGACTCTTGATTTACACAGCCAAGACTTCACTTTCAGTGCAGACCACATTATTAGCAACTGGCCAACTATTTACTCAAGTAGTGATGTATTGGTAATTACTGAACAAGCCCAAGAAGGCTGGTGGTTTTGGGGAGATGATGAACTTGATGAATATACTAATATTCACACCTTTGACATTAGCAGTGATGGCAGCACCGCCTATGCAGGTAGTGGTAGAATAAATGGCACAGTTCTTGACCAGTTTTGTATTTCTGAATATGAAGGGCGACTTAGAATTGCCAGCACCACTGGACAATGGAACCGTTGGTGGATGGAAAACCCAGAACCTATGGTGAACCACGTTTACATTCTTGAACATGGGTTGGATGATGCAGGCCGTGAAGCAATTGTAGAGGTTGGCCATATTGGCGGGATTGCAGAAGATGAGAGGATTTGGAGCGCCCGCTTCGTAGGGGATATGGCATACATTGTCACCTTCCGTCAAATAGACCCACTGTGGGTCATCGATTTATCAAATGCAAGCAACCCTACCATCCTTGGTGAATTAGAGGTGCCTGGAGTATCAACCTATATCCACCCGCTTGGAGATGGTCAATTATTGACAATAGGTATTGGTGCTGCTAATGAAGATGGGACAGGATTAGATTGGTCAAATACCCAATTATCTTTGTTTAATGCTTCAAATGCTACCGATCCAATTCTCGTTGATGTTCTTGGATTAAGCCCAGTTTCAGATTCAACAGATGGATGGTCATGGGGATATTCAGAAGCAACTTATGAGCATAAGGCCTTCCAATATTGGGGGCCAAAGGAATTACTGGCTGTACCAATGACCACTTACCGCTACAAGAATTGGTATGATAGCAACGGCGACTATCAATGGAAGTATCATTGGGTTTCCAAGTTGGTTATCGTCAACGTTTCAGCCGGAAACAATCTAACAGTTCATGGAGAAGTAGATCATTCAGACTTCTATACTGGCGGCCATTATTGGTGGGCCAGCACTGGCATTAGCCGTTCAATATTCATGGGCGACTATATCTATGCAATTTCACATGCAGGAGTAACAGTGACCAACCTATCAACCATGAATATGACAGACTCTTTAGTGCTCAATGAAGCGGCTGAAGATGACTACTATGCCTATAGTGAAGGAAGCACAACATCTTCAAACGATGCAGAAAAAGAAGACTAATCAAACTCTGAATCACAACTTAGAACAGTGGAAGCCTAGTCTCCACTCTTAATGTTGAGTCGCCTATTGCTTGTCATTGGCTGCGTCATAGTCGCGGAAATATTAGTTATTCTGCTGCGTTATGCATGGCTTTGGTGGACCAGAGTCAGGCCGCGAAAACCCAGTCTTAAGAGAAAGTGGTGGAGCGATTGCGCAGAACATGCATCTGTCGATATAGAAGGGGATAATCTTACTGTTAAAAACGTCAGAGATTTTACTTGGAGAAGTAGTAGAGACCATGATATTTCTTGGATTGAAAAGAAAGTCAACACAAATGAAATCAAAGATGTTTGGTTCATCATTGACCACTTCCACAAAATAAGAGGCCTAGCCCATACCATGTTGAGTTTTGAATTCAATGATGGTCAAGTTCTAACCTTTTCTTTCGAAACCCGAAGGGAGATTGGCGAAAAATATCACCCATGGGATGGGATGTGGCGAGCCTTTGAATTGTATCTATTAGTTTCAACAGAAAGTGATGTTCTCCATCTTAGGACAAATGTACGTTCTCACAAAGTTCACATGTATCGAGTCAATGCACCAGAAGGTAAACCTAAAGCTTTGTTTGAACAATTATGCAATCGGGTTAATCAGTTGGCAGATAAACCAGAATGGTATCATACCCTTTCAGCATCTTGTGCTACTACAATCATCTCTCAAGTCAACACGATTACCCCAGGAAGAATTCCAAAAACATGGCGGGCCTTTTTACCTGGCCATGCAGCCCGTGCTGCATTCAAATATGGCTTAATTGAAGACTGGGGTGGCTATGAAAAAACTCTAGAAAGCAGTAGAATAGATGAATATGCGCGCTCTTGGAATGGAGATGGCGACTTTAGCAAGCGCATTAGAGAACACTTACCTCCATCCCCCTAAGGGCGAAAGGTGCTTGAATAGAAAGCGAGTGGGGGGAGTTGAGCGACATGTCTGGAAGACCCTTGGCCGGCAGGAATGAGAACCTCATTAAGAAGTGGATAATGCGCCAATATTGGCGAGTTCAACAATCTCAAGCCTTTATTTCTGTGGGCTTTTGGGCCATCACTTTAACTCTCTTAATTTGGCCATATGTGAAATGGCGTTTCACTGCAAATGAGACTACTTTGGGAATTCCAAACACTTATTGGGGATTATTCAGTATTTTTGCAGGTGTTATGTTTTTCGTACTCTTCGTTGGTTGGATATACGACAGGGTGCTTGGTTTGTGGATTGAATGGCGTAGTGTAGATACAGAACGTAATCCATTCATGACATATGCTCTCTCTCCAAATTGGATGATGACGGTCGCAATGCAAGCTGAGATTTTGAAGCGAGTCGCATCAGACGATGAAAAAATAGTAGCAGATGCTGAATGGATACATAAATGGTGTCGAACTCAAGCAGGAGAGGAAATATTTGCTCGCACAGTCCAGAAATGGGATGAGTTTATGCCAACCCCCACACCTGAGTTTTGGTTCCTTGAAGAAGGTACAGTTGAGGCGGCACGTAAGATTCAATTCGAAGATGAGGTCTGATTCATAGCAAGCCATTATTCCGTCGCGGTTATGTGCAAGAATCCTTTGAGGTGACACGGAGGGAAGAAAATGCGTACTGCAATTCTGTTAATGGGATTCAAGCGAGTTCACTATTTTCAACAAACTTTAGAGAGTCTTGAAAGGTGCCCTGAAAGCCAAACCCTGGACTTTCACTTTTACTTAGATGGGGGCAGGGAAGCCAATCAAGAGGCCCTAATCGAAATGATTGAAACCTCATCGATCAAATCCAAGCACACCGTCTGTAGGGATTCAAATTACGGTATAGGACGTCACTTAATTGGCGCCCGCCGAGAAATTTTCGACGGTCTTGGTTATGACCGCCTAATTCTTTTTGAAGATGATATGATTCTTTCTCCAACTTACATTACAACAGTTTTGAAATTAAGTGATTGGGCACATCAATATGATAACGTTGGTACAGTAATGGGGTATAACCTGAACAAACATGACGAGGATACCCAGAAAGAAGACCTCGACAAAGTAATTGCAACAAACCGTCATTTTTGGGGATATTGTCTCACTAGAAAGGTTTGGGATAATATCAAGCACGTTGTTTATGCTTACGAAGAAGAATATCTTGATGGCGTGCCATACAAGAAAAGGAATCACAAGAAGATACGCAAGAAGTTCATGCCATTTTGGATGAATCAACCGAAAAGGAACTATGAAGGAGAGTTGTTAGATATTCCTGAAGAGGCAATAGTCCCCCCCTTCGCAGAACAAAAACAAGGGAAGAATACTCCTACAAGTCAAGATGCTATGACCGCGCTTGGATTGTGGAATGGCGGCTATGCACGCCTCACAACGCTAGTTCCACGTGCTAGATATATTGGCATACAGGGCCTATCATTCACACCTAAGGTTTATCGAAAGCAAGGTTTTGATACTCAACAGACTTTTGAATTCGTGGATGAGGATAACGCCCTTGAAGAATTCACTCTTCATGTAAAAGATAAAGATGGAAACTGGATTAGACCTACATTGTACGAGTGAGGCAATTTTAATGCCGATTGATGTCTTAGTTGTAGGCATAGGAA
>Ga0302122_10001902_pt1 | contig 13213 bp, 11 predicted proteins | sample CB21_SCM_MG_FD_203115 | JGI IMG/M metagenome (GOLD analysis project Ga0302122, IMG submission 203115) | Marine microbial communities from Western Arctic Ocean, Canada - CB21_SCM | ecosystem: Environmental > Aquatic > Marine > Oceanic | place: Canada: Western Arctic Ocean | collected 2017-09-28
CAGGCGGAGCCCGATCGGGTCAGCCAGGAAATCGAGGAAATTATCGGTATCGATGCGACCGGTGCCCTGCAGGTCAGCGCAAAAAGCGGTCAGGGAGTAGAGGACCTTCTGGAAGAGATAGTAGCGGTCATTCCGCCACCTGAGGATCTGCGCGAGGAACCATTTCAAGCACTCATCATTGATTCCTGGTTCGATAATTACCTGGGTGTAGTTTCTCTTGTCAGGGTGACGCAGGGAAAAATTTCCAAAAAAGACAAAATCGTTGCGAAGTCCCTGCGTAAAGTTCACCAGGTGGATTCCGTCGGGGTCTTCACGCCAAGGAGAACAGAAACAGACAGCCTCAACAGCGGTGAAGTTGGTTTCATAGTTGCCGGCATTAAAGATGTGAAAGGCGCCCCTGTCGGTGACACGATCGTGTTGAGTGCGAATCAGGAATCGGTACCTACGCTGCCGGGTTTTGAGAAAATAAAGCCGCAGGTTTATGCCGGAATGTTTACGGTGAGTTCGGATGATTTTGATAATTTTCGGGATGCGCTGGAAAAACTCACGTTGAACGATGCTTCTCTTGCCTACGAGCCAGAAAGCTCAGACGCGCTAGGAAGTGGCTTCCGTTGTGGTTTCCTTGGCATGCTTCATATGGAAATTATCCAGGAGCGATTAGAAAGGGAATATGACCTTGACTTGATTACCTCTGCTCCCACTGTAGTTTATGAGGTACTGACTAAGTCCGGTAAGGTCTATAAGGTCGATAATCCCTCTCAATTGCCCGACCCGTCCACGATAGAAGAGATGCGCGAACCGGTGGTGAGAGCCAACATTCTCGTGCCATCAGAACACGTAGGCAGTGTCATTACTCTTTGTATTGAAAGGCGAGGGGTTCAAAAAGACATGCAGTTTGTCGGTAAACAGGTTTCGTTGACCTATGACATGCCTATGAATGAAGTTGTACTCGATTTCTTTGATCGGTTGAAATCGGTTTCCCGGGGATACGCTTCGCTTGATTATTCATTCGATCGATTTGAAGCGTCGAACCTGGTCAGACTCGACGTGCTAATTAACGGTGATGCTGTAGATGCATTGGCCGTGATTGTTCACAGGGACGATGCCAGGGGGAAAGGTTTTTCCTTGACGAAAAAGATGAAAGAACTTATACCGCGGCAGATGTTTGATGTTGCCATTCAGGCAGCCATTGGAGGTCAGATTATTGCGAGACAGACCGTGAAGGCATTGCGCAAAAATGTCACTGCCAAATGTTATGGCGGCGATATCACCCGAAAGAAAAAATTACTTGAGAAGCAAAAAGCAGGTAAGAAGCGTATGAAACAGGTCGGTAGCGTTGAGATCCCACAGGAAGCATTCCTCGCAGTACTGAAGGTAGAAAAATGAGCATTAATTTTCCCCTCATCCTCGTTCTTGCCACCGCTTTTACCGGTGTTGTGTGGTTGGTGGATTACCTGGTGTTTCGCCCGAAGAGACTTGGCCGCGTCGCCGCAGCCGGTGATATTGACGAAGAATCTCGCAAGGCGGTTCTTGCCGAACCGATCATTGTTGAATACTCAATCTCGTTTTTTCCTGTGCTTGCTATTGTTCTGGTATTACGGTCGTTTCTGTTCGAACCCTTCCAGATTCCTACGGGATCGATGATTCCGACCCTTGCGGTGGGCGATTTTATCCTGGTGAATAAATTCACTTATGGCATCAGGCTGCCTGTCGTGGGCACCAAGATTGTTGATATTGCAGAGCCAAAAAACGGTGAGGTCATGGTCTTTATACCGCCTCATCAGGACGAATACTTCATCAAACGGGTGGTGGGAATACCGGGTGACACGGTTCGATACCAGGATAAGACCTTGTATATCAACGGGAAACGGCAGAATCAGACGTTTGTAGCCCAGATACCACCAGTGAATCCGAAGGTCCTACAATATCGGGAGAAGTTAGGAAACATTGAGCACCTGATTCAAAGAAACCCCTATCGGAAAACAAGTGTGGATGAATGGGTGATTCCGGAAGGCCACTACTTCATGATGGGGGATAATCGCGATCAGAGTAGCGATAGTCGGTATTGGGGTTTGGTGTCAGAGCATAATATAGTTGGCAGGGCGGTAGCGATATGGTTGCATAAAAAACCAGGACTGCGGCTGCCGGAGTTTTCGCGTAATGGTTGGATACAGTAAGGACCAAAATGATGAATAGAAAAACCTTGCAAGGCAAGCACCGACAAAGAGGAAGCATAGGTAGCATTCTGGTTATCCTCCTGGTCCTAGCGTCTGCGGTCTCGTTGGGTTCTCGAGTGATACCTCTTTATCTGGATCACAACACCATGGGCGCCATCATGGAGAAGATGTCCCTGGAAAATGGTTTAGCCCTCGAGAGCGAGGGCAATATTCGTGACACGATGAGGAAACGTTTGAAGATAAATAACATCCGTGATTTTGACCTTAAGGAACACCTGAAAATTGACCATAGCAAGGTTGGGACAGAATTGGTTCTGGATTACGAGGTGCGGATCGAATTGGTTAGCAATCTGAGTTTGATCGCTGCTTTCAACAAGAAAGTTTCTCTTAGAGATTAGTGCAGGTCAGTGTGGCCGATCTAAAAAAGCTTGAATCGCGTGTTGCATACACATTTAAAAATGCATCTTTACTCGATCAGTCGGTAACGCACCGAAGTTTCGGTGATAGAAATAATGAACGTCTCGAATTTCTTGGAGACTCAATCCTTAATTTTGTCGTTGCCGCTGCGCTGTTTAACCGGTTTCCTGATGCAAGAGAGGGAGACCTTTCCCGCTTAAGGGCGAGGATGGTTAAACAGCAAACACTCGCAGAAATTGCCAGGGAACTGGATCTTGGTGGGTTCCTGACAATGGGAAGTGGCGAACTTAAGAGTGGTGGGTTCGAACGGGACTCCATCCTGTCAGATGCGGTAGAAGCGATCATAGGGGCAGTTTTTCTGGACGGTGGAATCACCGAGGCAACGGATTGTGTTCTCGGTTTATATGAGGAACGGCTTGCAGCACTGACATCATCGAATATCGAGAAAGATGCCAAGTCTCGACTTCAGGAGCACCTTCAAGGTATAGGTCAACCGGTGCCGGACTATATCCTGGTGGGCACGACTGGTAAATCGCCCAATCAGACTTTTGAGATCGAGTGTCGGTCTTTATCCTTTAACGGTACAATCAGGGCAATTGGAACTTCACGAAGGCGGGCCGAACAAAAGGCCGCGGAACTTGCTCTCAAGCACCTGGAGGTCACCAATTGATTACGCGGTGTGGTTATGTGGCCATAGTAGGTCGTCCCAATGTTGGTAAGTCCACGTTGTTGAATGCGCTTCTGGGCCAGAAGATCAGCATCACTTCCAGAAAGCCGCAGACCACGCGGCACAACCTGTTAGGCATCAAAACGACTGGCTCTCATCAGATACTTTTCGTAGATACGCCGGGTATTCACCTAAATGAACCGAAGGCGCTCAATCGCTACATGAACAAGAGCGCTAAAAGCGCGCTTCGTGATGTAGACGTGCTGTTGTTTTTACTCGACAGGGGAAAGATAGGTGAAGACGATCAGGAAGTTTCCCGCCTGTTCAATCAATCGAAGGCCGAGAAGGTTATTGTGGTTAACAAAATTGACCTGATTGAAAACAAGAATACGTTGTTCCCTATGCTCTCCAGGCTTCAAGAGAAATATCCTGATGTGAAACTGGTGCCGGTATCGGCTGAAAAGAACGCCAATCTTGAAGAACTCGAAAAGGTGATTTGTGAAGCGTTGCCGGAATCACCATTTTATTTTGACGCGGAGCAGGTAACGGACCGCAGTGAACGATTTCTTGTCTCCGAGATCATTCGTGAAAAGCTCATGCGTCAGTTAGGTGACGAGTTACCGTACGCCATTACTATTCAAATTGAGAAATTCGAAGAAAGAGATAAGGCGACGCATATCGATGCAACAATCTTTGTTGAGAAAGATGGCCAGAAAAGTATTCTGATTGGAAAATCAGGTGAGCGACTAAAGCGAGTCGGTACTGATGCCCGCAAAGACATGGAACAGGTGCTCGGTGTAAAAGTCATGCTGAACACCTGGGTGAAGGTTAAGTCGGGCTGGTCTGATGATGAACGTGCTATCAGGAGTCTTGGTTACGACGATGTATGAAGCAGGGACACTTGAACCAGCTTACATTCTGCATGCCAGAAATTATCGTGATACCAGCTTAATACTAGATCTGTTTACCCGGGACTCAGGGCGATACTCTGTAGTCTCGAAAGGTGTCAGGTCTCCCAGGTCGAAGATAAGGAGCCGGTTGCAGCCATTTTCACCGTTGCTGATCGCCTCCGTCGGCCGTGGTGAGTTAAAGACATCAACGACGATAGATTTTCCACGAAAGCCGTACGGGCTGATGGGAAAAGGGTTGATGCTTGGTCTGTATGTCAACGAATTACTGTACAGGTTATTGGATCGATTTGAGCCGATTGCTGGTTTATATCAAGGGTACGAGGATTTGCTTTCAGAGCTGGTGTTATCCGAACAGTCGATGTCAGGACAACAGCTGTCAATAAAAGAGTCGGGTGGCGAGGTAACAGCTATTAGAAGATTTGAGCTTTGCCTGTTGCAGGAACTTGGTTACGGGATTAATTTCGAGTACGACTCACGTGACGGACAACCGATTTCCGCTGACCTGAATTATCGTTTTGTGGTCCATGAAGGCTTCCATGCAATACGCGAGTCTCAAGGTGAAACGTTTTCCGGCGTCGAAGTGCTAAGAATTGCCTCGGGTGAGCTTGAACAGGTGGACAGCAAACGTTTATTGAACCTGACCAGACTCTCTCTTGCAGAACTACTGGGTGACAAACCTCTCAAGAGCCGTAGCCTGTTCAGAGGAGCACGTTGATGATTGTGGGAATAGGTACAGACATTGTAGACGTTAGAAGGATACAGAGGTCTCTTACGCGCTTTGGTGAACGTTTTACTGACAAGGTTCTGTGTGCAGGTGAGCGCCGATCACTCACTGGTAGCCGGCTGGCGGCTTATCTGGCGAGACAGTTTTCTGCCAAGGAAGCTGTTTCCAAGGCGCTTGGAACGGGTATGAGAAGCGGTGTGCATTTCAGAAATATCGAAATAGATCGAAAGGAAAGCGGCGCCCCTCTGGTCAGGTTAACAGGCGAAGCTAAATCGCGAGCCGAAGAGCTTGGCATATCTGATATTCACATTAGCATGTCGGATGAGCGTGACTATGCCATCGCCTATGTCATCGCGACTAACGGAGTTTGATTTGTTGATCCCCTGAACTTAAAACATCAGGATTGTCGTGATGCCAAGTGTTAAGGGCAGTAACTTCACCATTTAGTAGGTTTAGCAGTGGTTGGATCTCTAATTCCTTACCGTACTTCAGAGCCAATTCCAGTTTTTGGATCGCTTTTGCGAGTCTCGGAACCCCGCAGTAACGAACTGCGCCATGTAACTTGTGAACAGCGCGTTTAAGCTCGTTAATATTGCTCGATGCAGCGTTTATGGCATCAAGGTCACCGGGAAGGCTTGCCAGAAGTAGGTCAAACAGTTCTGTCGCAAGGTCGCGGCGGTCACCCGCATTTTCGAGAGCCAAGTCCAGGTCGAATGTCGGTAGGGCCGTGGTACCTGACGCAGCCAGTGGAGGAAATGTGTCAGGCTGACCCAGACGTTGTGTTATGACACGCAGGCTCTCCATCCTGACTGGTTTGATTAGAACGTCGTTCATGCCGGCCTCCAGGTATCCTTTTTTCTCTTCTGTGGTGGCGTGAGCAGTCAGCCCAACAATGAGGACGGACCGGTTGTGTTGTCGAATTCTATTGGTTGCCTCCAGCCCGCCGATGCCTGGCATTTGTATGTCCATGAAGATCATCTCGAATTGACCTCTTGTTGCCAGTGAAACAGCGACCTCACCGGTACCAGCGGTCGTAACGTTGTGACCCAATTCTTTAAGTTGTATCTCAAGCAATTGAATATTGACCTCACTGTCATCAACTACAAGGACATTCTTCTGGCTGGAGATATATTTTGTACTGGTAATCTTGGCGACGATTTTTTCCAATTGAGTTTGTGTCACAGGGTCATTCACGGTAATCCATCGTGGGTGCTGGTAGTGCTGACGGTTGTTTAACATCAGCACGAAAGTTGCCTCTGGCAAGTAGGGTTTGATCGAAAGGAACACCTCACTCGTTTCATCAGAGACCACGCAGATATCCAGGTATTGGTTTTTAAAGTCCGTAATACAGTTGATCCCAAGAAAACTTAGCCGTTTCGTAAGACTGGACCGTTTGTGTTCGTCCTCGGAGATTACGATGGCGGTGAGATTGGTTTCTGCAGAATTTTTCTGGTGAATTACGGTGGCTGGAAAGGTTAGGGTTTTATGGTTCCATGTCGCGCCCGCGGATTTCAAACTTTCGTCGAGCTCTGTGTTCGATTTTCGATTTGATGCCTTCGGAAAAGTCAGGGTGAAGCCTTTGGTGGTTTGACCAACCTTGATGAAAACCTGTTCCTGTTCGTCTTGCGGCTGATCACCGAGTTGCAGGTAACCGATGATCAATTGAAAAAAACTGGACTCGAATCGTCCGTTGTCCAAGCTAAAGTGGAGCGGGCAGTCCGATTCAAATTCAACCTGGAAAGTGGCGTTTCGCATTCTAGAAAGTGGTGCCGTGATGTCGATGACGCGATCAATCAACTTTAAAAGGTCGTGATTTTTCGTAGCAGGAAAGAGATGTGAATCCGCGAGCAGAAACTGGAGATTCTCCAGTTCTGTAACGGCCTCCGGGTCGAGGGGATTCCTGTTGGTTAACGCGATTATTTTTCTTGCTGTCTCACGCGCCAGTAGCTTTTGGACTTCGAGGTCTTTAGTGGCATCAATGAGTTCACTTTTTGTTTCCCTGAGCACTTCACGTTCCTGTTTCAGTAACAGGTCACCGGCATTGTGTGCACTGATGTCGTCGCGTATCGCTAGTTCAAGTTCATTGACTCTGTTCATTGCATCAACGTTACCTGCTGCTGAATAGAATCGAATCGCCCGGAGCAGTTGTCGCAACTCGGGTGGTTGATGTCTTGCAGGAGTTTCAATGTTCGCATAAAGGTTTTCAGTAAGTGTCTTTAGCGGTTGAACAAACCTGTGTTTTACTCGGGCGATAGTAGTCAATGCGAACATGACGCTCATTACACCTGCTAAAAGGAACCACTCGCCAGGGATAGTAAAGCGCAGCGACAGCCCCCCCAGAGTCAGGAGCGGACATACTGTAACAAGCAATAACAAGGAGATTTCGGAAAAAAATCGCATCCGTATCTATTTCTCTAACCTATTCTTGTATCAGCAATATACACCGCGGTGGTAACTTATGACTGAAATGAATTTGAATATATAATCTTGGTATAATGTGAATCTCCGAACTTCTTCTATTATCGCTGTTCTAGTAAGTGGGCTGCACATTCATGACTGATTATCCCACCATTGAAGACTGCGTTGGTGAAACGCCGCTTGTCAGGCTTCAACGTCTTCCCGGTGAGACGAGCAATACCATTTTAGTCAAATTGGAAGGCAATAACCCCGCTGGGTCGGTTAAGGATCGTCCTGCCATCAGCATGATTCAGCGTGCCGAAGAACGAGGAGTTATTCAGTCCGGCGATACTCTTATCGAGGCGACTAGCGGCAATACAGGCATAGCGCTAGCCATGGCTGCGGCGATTAAGGGTTATCGAATGGTCCTGATTATGCCTTCTCACATGAGTGACGAACGTAAATCTGCGATGGCGGCGTATGGTGCGGAGCTTGTGATGGTCACCCAGAAAGAAGGTATGGAAGGGGCTCGTGATCTTGCAGAAAAAATGCAGTTAGAAGGGAAAGGGCATGTCCTTGACCAGTTCGCTAACGAAGATAACCCGATCGCTCATTACGAAGGAACCGCGCCAGAAATTTATCGCCAGACAAACGGAGAGATCACGCATTTCGTCAGTTCCATGGGTACAACCGGGACCATTATGGGATGTTCAAGATACTTCAAGGAGGTGAACCCGGATATCCAGATTGTTGGATTGCAGCCTGTAGAGGGTTCACAAATACCGGGGATTCGTCGATGGCCGAAAGCTTACCTGCCAAAAATTTACAACAGTGAACATGTCGATAGAGTGATGGATGTCGAGCAAACCCTGGCCGAAGTTACCATGCGACGACTGGCGAAAGAGGAAGGCATCTTCACTGGTGTTTCGTCCGGTGGTGCGGTAGCTGGTGCATTGTTGTTAAGTGAGGCAGTTACAAATGCCACTATTGTGGCTATTGCATGTGATCGCGGCGATCGGTACCTTTCCACCGGCGTCTTTAGTCACGGTTAATCAAACTGTCTCCTATGAAATCAAATGATCCTATTGAGGTCACGGTGGACACCGTGGCGGAGGACGGTTGCGCGTATACTGCAGATGGCAAGCACGCTGTTTTTGGTGCGTTGCCAGGGGAAAAGGTCATTGCTGTACCGGTTGCCAGAAAACGAAAGCGACTGTACCTGCGTTCAACTGAAGTACTTGCTTCATCAAGTCACAGGGTAACGCCGATGTGTAAAGCAGCTTCCTTTTGTGGTGGTTGCAGTTTCCAGCACGCAAGTCATGCGTATCAATTGGAATTGAAGCAGGCGCAGGTTCAACAAAAATTTGGTCAGATTACGCCCAGTGAATGGATGGAACCTATCTCTGCACCGACTTATGGCTATCGCACCAAAGCGCGACTGGGCGTGAAGTACGTGGACAAAAAGGACAGAGTGCTGGTGGGTTTCAGGGAAAAGATGAAACCCTATATTACCGACATTGAAAATTGCCCGATACTTGTCGACCCTGTTTCAAACCTGATCGAGCCTCTCATAGAGCTCATTAGTGGGTTGAGCGAACCAAGAACAATTCCGCAGATTGAAGTTGCCTGTGGCGACAGTGATGTTGCGCTAATCTTTCGCCATATGGCGGCAATGTCGGATGAAGATATGCAGAAACTGCGGTCATTTGGGGAGGAGCAATCTGTGCAGATGTTTCTGCAACCTGAAGGACTCGACAGTACCCACAAGATTTTCCCACAGGACAATGATGATCTGTTGCGTTATCGGTTGCCTGATTACGATCTGGTTTTTCAATTCTCCCCACAGGATTTCACCCAGGTGAATCTTGCAGTAAACAGGCAAATGGTGGCCAGAGCGGTAGCGCTGTTGGATATCGATCCTTCAGACGAGGTGTTCGATGCATTCTGCGGGATAGGCAATTTTTCGCTCGCGATATCCCGGTTTGCAAAGAAGGTGACAGGCGCAGAACAATCTGCCAGCAGTATTGCACGGGCTCGTGAGAATGCCCGGCTCAATGGTGTGGAAAATGTGTCATTTGTCGTTGAAGATTTGCAGTTGGAAACCTCTGAAATCAACGGCTTAGAGGGGGCTAATAAGGTCCTGCTTGACCCGCCCCGAAGCGGGGCAGAGGCAATGGTCAAAAGGCTTGCCGGTAGTAATGTAGTCAGGGTAGTGTACGTTTCCTGTAACCCGGAGACGCTGGCTCGAGACATCGGAATTCTTGAAAATCAGGGATTTGAGCTTCGATCGGCCGGAATAATTGATATGTTTCCTCATACAACCCATGTAGAATCCATAGCGCTCCTCGTCCGCCAGGGGCTGCCCCACTAAGCCGTCCAATACTTAACGATTCTTTCATGGTTAAAGTCAGACAAGAACAACCATTACTGGTTGATGGTTCAGTCAATATTGAAATGTGGCTGTGTAAAATCGGCGATGCGCGACCTGAAATCAATCTGTCTCGTTTACGTGAGGTGTGCGATCTTTCAGAGCAGGCCGAAGGAAAAGCAGTCGCAACCGGGGGTGTCTGGGCCGAAGGCCACAGCAGCTTTCGTATGGGCCTCGCTATGGCTGAAATCCTCAATGAGCTGTACGTCGATGAAGATGGCATGGTCGCAGCGATCATCTATCGTGCTGTTCGCGAAAATCAGTTGACGCTCAACCACGTTAAAAAGCAGTTTGGGACTGACGTTGCTCGCTTGGTTGAAGGTGCGCTAAAGATGGCGGCCATCAGTGATATCCAGTTTGGTACAACCAAAAAACTCTTTGGTGAGCGTCAGGACCAGATGGAGCAGGCAAGAAGAATGCTCGTGTCGCTGGTTGATGATGTGCGTGTAGCGCTTTTAAAGCTTGCAGAGAGAACTTGCGCCATCAGGGGTGCCGTGGTGAGCAAGAATCCTGGGGGTTTGAAACTTGCCAGGGAAGTCTTTGAAATTTATGCACCGCTCGCCCACAGACTCGGTATTGGTCATCTTAAGTGGGAATTGGAAGACCTGTCGTTTCGGCTCAGGGAACCACTGTCGTACAAACGCATTGCGAAGTTGCTAGACGAGAAGAGAACCGTCAGGCAGGAGTACATTGCGAATGTGGTGAGCGAACTTAATCTCAGGGTTAAGCAGGTCGGTATTGACTGTAAGGTGGATGGTCGACCAAAACATATCTATAGCATCTGGAGAAAGATGCGCCGCAAGGGGATTCCCTTTTCCGAGGTTTATGATGTTCGAGCAGTCCGAATACTTGTTGGCGACGAGGGGGATTGTTATCGAATATTGGGCGTAGTTCACAATCAGTGGCGCAATGTTCCCCATGAATTCGATGATTATGTCGCGAATCCAAAAGAAAATGGCTATCAGTCACTTCATACGGCTGTTATTGGTCCTGAAGGGAAAGTACTGGAGATACAGATCCGCACGCAGGAAATGCACGAGGAAGCTGAGTTCGGTGTTTGTTCGCATTGGCAATACAAGGATACTGACGATCTAAAAGGCTCGGAGTCCTATGAGCAAAGAATTGCCTGGTTGCGACAGATCATTGAAGGACAGGATGAAGAAGACGATAGCGAGCTGGATCTTTTCAGCGCTCTTTCAGTTGATCGCATATACGTTTTTACGCCGGATGGTGACGTAGTAGACATGACGCCGGGAGCTACTCCTATAGATTTTGCCTATCGGGTGCATACGGAAATTGGTCATAAGTGTCGTGGCGCAAAACTCAACGGACGCGTCGTGCCACTAAACACTGCAATGAGTTCGGGAGACCGAATAGAGATTATTGTTGGAGATGAGCCAGAACCCAGAAGGGAATGGCTGCACGAGCACCTTGGGTATGTGGCTACATCACGGGCGCGCGCCAAGATCCAGGGTTGGTTTGCTCGAAGAGAAAAAGAAAAGAACGTAGAAGAAGGAAAGAAGTTGTTGGTCGAAGAACTCAGCCATCTGGGTGTCGAACATTTTGAGTTCTCTGACCTGGTTGACCGTATGGACTATGAGTCACCCAACGAACTGTTTTATGCTATCGCAGTCGGTGAATTGACCGCGTTTGACGTCGTTGAAGAAGCTGCCGATCTGGTGCAACTGGATATTTCTGATCATCAGCTGGATCTTGATATTGGGGCTGCTGAAAATAAAGCGACAATTAAGGGACAAGGTGATCTTGATTTCGAGATGTCTGAATGCTGCCAGCCCGTTCCAGGTGACCTGATTGTAGGGGTCGTAGATGATGCAGACCTTGTGCACGTTCATCGGCATGATTGCCTGCAGGCATTAAAAGCAGATGTCTACGGGCGTCTGATGAGCCTGGAGTGGAAAGAATCCGTGGAGGTAACCTTCCCTGTTAGTATTGAGGTCCTTGCTTACGATCGATTTGGATTGCTGCACGACATTACCGGTATATTGATGCGTGAGCACACCAACGTTCGATCGACGACCACAGCGACAGACAGACACAATAATCGTGTGTCGATCAAAATGGTTATCGAGGTGGTTCAGCTAAACAAATTATTACAGACGTTTGAGAAGATAAAACAACTTCCCAATGTTACTAGCGCAAGGCGTACAGTATCATCGTAAGCGACGACTAAATTAGTTCAGAATTTCATTTAGGTAGATCCGGGAGTTAAATCGTGAAATTGATTCTGATAGGTGCCCCGGGAGTGGGCAAAGGGACCCAGGCGAAGTACGTCGTAGAAAAATACGGCATTCCGCAGATATCAACAGGTGATATGTTGCGTGAAGCAATCCGCGATGGCACCGCGCTAGGTAAAAAGGTTAAGGCGGTGATGGATAGTGGTGCTCTGGTTACAGATGAAATCATCCTTGATTTGGTAAAAGAGCGGATCGCTAAAGATGATTGTAAGAACGGTTTCTTGTTTGATGGTTTCCCGCGAACCATTCCCCAGGCGAACTCTCTTGTTTCACAAAACATTGAAATTGACTACGTTATAGAGATTAATGTTCCTGATGACGAGTTAGTTTCAAGGTTATCGGGGAGGCGCTTGCACCTTGAATCGGGGCGTGTTTATCACGTACACCACAACCCACCTAATGTTGAAGGTGTTGACGACATTACAGGAGAGCCGCTGGTTCAACGCGAAGACGACAAAGAAGAAACAATTTTGGAACGCCTGAAAGTATACAGAGAACAAACAGAACCGTTAGTCTCGTTCTATAAAGAAATGTCGCAGAAACAGGATAGTAAATTGAGTTATCACAAGACGGATGGGAACGGTAATAGTGACGACATTAAGAACGTCATATTCGATATCCTTGATCACTGATTGGTTAACGGAAACTTTATTTGTGTGAAAAAATGACTCATCTAAAGTTTTCGTTACGTTACTTTTCTAAATTTCGTTTTAAGTATTACGTTTAATCTCCTGAAAAATAAAAAAAAATTTAAAAAAAAAGTGTGCAAATTGAAATTTTTTTTTCTAAACTTTGTTTCGTCTTTGCGTTATAGCAGTAATGGGTTTGTTTAAATCCAGTTAACGGAAAAATACAACTCGATAGAGAAGAACTTCTCAACGTAAAACAGGAGCGATGAAAGTGGTTGCGAAAAAAAAGAAAGCTGCAAAAAAGAAACCTGCTGCTAAGAAAAAAGTAGTTGCTAAGAAAAAAGTAGCTGCCAAGAAGAAGCCTGCTGCCAAGAAGAAGGCCGCTGCTAAGAAGAAGCCTGCTAAGAAGAAGGCTGCTGCTAAGAAGAAGCCTGCTAAGAAGAAGGCTGCTGCTAAGAAGAAGCCTGCTAAGAAGAAGGCTGCTGCTAAGAAGAAGCCTGCTAAGAAGAAGGCTGCTGCTAAGAAGAAGCCTGCTAAGAAGAAGGCTGCTGCTAAGAAGAAGCCTGCTAAGAAGAAGGCTGCTGCTAAGAAGAAGCCTGCTAAGAAGA
>Ga0302122_10001904_pt1 | contig 13208 bp, 7 predicted proteins | sample CB21_SCM_MG_FD_203115 | JGI IMG/M metagenome (GOLD analysis project Ga0302122, IMG submission 203115) | Marine microbial communities from Western Arctic Ocean, Canada - CB21_SCM | ecosystem: Environmental > Aquatic > Marine > Oceanic | place: Canada: Western Arctic Ocean | collected 2017-09-28
CATCCTTTGGACTAAAGTATGACAAACTGTTACGGTAGTCCACAGCAGTATCATATCTGTTTGCCACTGATCCTACATTTTGTCCATCCTTTACTTCCGCAGCACCTTCTTCCAGTGCTCCTCCCAACTTATACATGGCAGAGTTTGCATCGTCAAAAGGACCGTCTGCTTTACCATATGCTCCATAATTCTCACCAAACGCGATTGGATTAGGTTCAGTATCATATTTAATTTTAACCAGTCCACCTGTATCTGGATCCGTTCTAACAGTTGGTCTTGCCTCCTCAATCAAGTTATATTTTACCGGTGATGGCAAACCTTCTGTTTGAGTTCCCAATGATGACAGGTTGCCGGCATTCTCCTTGGCTACCAGTGCATCCTGTTTAATTGTTTCTTTCGTATTGACTTTTATTATTTCGTTTGCCCTTGCTCTTGCCTGTGCCTCTGTTCCTCCTCCTGATATTGTTCTAAATATTTCTGCCTTTACAACACTCAATGTATCTGCCTTAGCAATTGGTACCGAAGTTGGCGAGCCTCCCATCATTTCCATTACTCTGGTCTCATCATTTGCAGCCATGTCTACATTGGATGAACGTTCTCTGGCTGCCTTCAATCCCTTGTCTTTCTTAATCTTGGCAGTAAATTCCTTGACAAGTTTGTTTGCAGTAGGTCTTGTGCTATCGTTTAATTTACTAGCATAATACTTACCATCTTTTCCTTGATAATAACTTGGATTAATATCCCTTGCATCAAGAACACCTGTTGGTGTGGTATTGTCTGACATTCCTCCTATACGAGTGATCGGCTCATTAAACTCAAGTACACCTCTTGTTGGAGATCTAGTAGGTGCTGCAACACCCTCGAACATGCCAGCCTGTTTTTGTGGCAATGTTATGTTGAAGCCCTCTCCAGGCGTATACTGTCTTGGAAGCTGACCTTGTTGGAACTGTTCGTATTGTTGCATGTAACTCTCGTTTGTATTAACAACATCTTTATTCGCCACCGTCTTTCCCTTGGCAACTGTTGCGCTGAATGTCTCAGGTTTTAGGTTGTCCGCAGCACTGAGTGGCTTGGATCCACCGGCTACAACTGGTGCGATGAAAGACTGTGTCCTTCCCATTCTCTGTGCAAAACTGTTACCCATAACCGCTGACCTTGAAGTTATGCCTCTTGTCCATCCTGTAATGCTTAGATCCTTTGTAACCTTTGCAGTCTCCTTGCCTTTTTTATTCGTCTTAATTGTCAATGTTTGTCCTTTCTTAAACCCTCCTGGACGTGAAATAAACTCTTTACCACCTCTATTAAACGGACTCAATCTGCCTGTGTTCCTTGTATAACCTGAAACCATTCTGTTGCCAAGTACCTCGCCCTTACTAACTTTTGTCTTTGCTACTGTTTTTGTGTTTCGAATAGTTTTTGCCCCTGCTTTAACTCCTGCTGCTCCGATCCTTGCACCCTTGAGTGCTGCACCAAAGCCCATGGTTGCTCCCAGTATTGCTGCCTCTGCTGCAACCTCACCCACTACCCTGCCTGGTTCCTGTGTTATTCGTCTGCCTGCCTCGTCGACGGCACCATGTAAGTTACCCTCAAACAAACCTCTTCCGAATACCCCTGCCAATGTCTCGTCCTGATAACTACGTTCCTTCTGTTCTTTACCTGTTAATGCTGCCTCACCCATATCATAAAAATCAGTAGTGTAACTCCTTCCTACGTCTGATGCTCCCCTTCCCACGTTGGATGCAAACTGTGACGCCCTTTCCCACGGATCAGTTGACGGTTGATACTGAACCTGTCTGTTCTGTGTTGGATTCTGAGACGACTGAGCGTGTGCCTGGTTTGCCTTAACATAAGTAGCAGTAGACGTACCGCTTGCCTGTGCACTCTGTACACGTTCATTCGAACGCTTGTTGTATACGGAACTGCGTGAAGAACGTCTAGCCATGATATACCCTCACATTACTAGTATATATCATTTAAAACCACTTGCTCCTTACGTTGAAGGGTGAGTCATTTACGCCAATACCAAAGTGTCTCTTCTCATATTTCTTAACCTTGGTAGGCTCCTGACCGCTAAACACGACATATCCTGCACCCTGCTGATCCTTTCCACCCCAGTAGTATGGCTCGTACCAGTTCTCCGGTGTCTGCCACCAAGTCTTTTTTGTCTTTTTCTTTTTCATTCTTGACCTTCTGTTCTTTGCTGCCTCGACAGGATCAAACGCTGGGAACAATGGTGCGATAGGCATGACTCTTTGTGGTACAGGCTTTGGTGTAATTGTTGGTACAGATAAAGACTGTGTATCCATTCTAGGTTTAGGAAATGTGTCAAATGCTCCCTTGTACATATTGGTTTGTTTCTGAAGTTGTCCTGATGCCTGTCCTAAAACAGAATCAAGTATTGAGGCTCCGGAAAGTGCCTGCAAGGTAACAGTAGATGTGCGTGCTTGCTGTGGCTGAGACTGACCTAGGTTCAGTCCAGACAACAGATCGGGCATCACGTTGTCTCTCTGTAATGATGATCTGTCTGTTAACGTTCTTCCTGCATTACCAAATATGTTCAGACTTTCTGCCATCTCATATGATTTTACAGTGCCGTCAGCCCCTGCACCTATCTTGTTGTTTCCAGCCTCGACAGATGATATTGTTTTTTGCATGTCTCCAATTGTCTGCTCAAGTATGTTTTTCTGCGGTGCCATCTGTGCGGATGCCGTATTAATAGCAAAAGTTGGTAACTCTAAGAACGGTTTGTCGGACTCTGTTGCGGTCGTTTCACTTGGCTTGAAAAGATTTCCTATTGTAGTACCAAGAGATGCCTGCAATGGAGCCTGCTGTACTATGCCGACTGGTTTCTGTGTCTGACCTAGTCTGGCGTTCATGCTGAGAGTGCCGTCACCATAGTAAACAGACTTTCCCGTAGTTGCGCCTGTTTGTACCGGTTTCAGCGTTTGGTCTGAACCGAATGCACTTGCTGCCTTTACATATTCCGGTGCACTGAATGCCTTTGCATTTTCAGGCTTGGCAAGATATGACGTAAGACTTGAAACAGGACTGTTGTTGTTTATTATGTTCCTTGCCTGTTTTTGTTTTTGTTTTTCAAATGCCTCGTTTGCCTCATCGATATAGTTGCTTACACTTGCACCCCTTTGTCGTCTTGAAGAACTTGTTTGCTGGTCAGTTCCCATTCCTAAAAGTTCCATAAAGTAACCTCTTGTGTTTCTTTTGACCGATGAATACGGAGAACTGATGGAGAACCTTGGTGACGCCTTTGTTCCTTCTATGAACTGTCCGCCTTCAGGAAAGTCTTCTGGATTGAAATTTTTATCTTTTGGCAATACGTTTTCAGTCTCAGACATTCCAAGTCTTAAGTTCTGTCCGTCCCATTGGTCTTGGCTTACATTAAAAAGTATGTCCTGTGAGCTTTCTCCGGCAGCGTCCTCCTGTCTTGTCTTGCCCTCTTCCTTTCCCCAACGATTTCTTGGCTTTGGATCCACCTTCCTAAGATTGTTATCAGCATCAAACTCAAATTTTCTATTGACAAAGTCCCATTCGTCCGCATCAGACTGACGTGCGACGTCCATGGTGTCTTCCTCAGCAAGTATTGACTTTACTTCGTCTATTTTCTTCTGATTTATATTTGCATCCCGAGACCATAAAGTTTTCTGGATTTTCCTTTTTCTCCTGGTGTCCTGCAATCCATGACCTTTTGTAACTCTAGGTTTTGCTATTTTGGTATTCAGTCCTGTCTCAAGAATTGTCTGCTTTGCCTCCAATTCTGCAAGCAGTCTCTTTAACTCCAGGTTGGATGATGCGTATGCAATGTTCTCTCCTTCTCTGACAACTCTCGTACTGCCTTCAAATGCAGTCTCTCCCCTTCCCATTATGCTGTTATACATCTGTGTGAATTTCTTGTCCTCTTTAGGATTGTTACGATATCTTGCAAACCGTGGCTCTTGCATTACTTCCTTCATTGCCTGTAGTTCCAATGGATTGTTCTGTTCGATTATCTGATAGTTGTCTTGTTTTTTATCACCTATTCCTTCAAACAGTTTGCCAAACAATGACGGACGTCTTGTTTCATTTTCATTGCCTGCTGGTGTTGTCTTCGGTCTATACTGACCTGACGGCTTTCCGTCCACGGTATATCTTGTTCCTGATGTTCCTATCTCTGACTCGGTTCTATACAAATTTCTAAATTTAAATGCGTCAAGTTCCCTCTTAATTGGATTTCTTGTATCAAGAGAAACCTTTCCTATTATGCTCTCAAAGTCATCTGGATTTATAACTGACTTCTTGTTGGTCTTTCCCTTGTTCTTAATCTTCAATGCAATTTTTTCTTTTTTGTTCAGTCTTTTTAGATTGGCATTGTCTCTCTTGTTTACATACTTGTTTATCAGTCTGGCATAAGAAGGGCTGTTTTCATCCATGTATTTTGCCATTGCCTTCTCTTCAGGCTTTGGCATTTTTCTAAGTTTCGTATATATCTGTTCCACCATTTTCAACTTAAAGTCCCTTACGACGTCCGAACTTACCGTTAAGTCTTCGTTTTTGCCAATTGCCTGGCTAAACATTTTCTCATAGTTGGTCTGCTTTGTCGCATCAAGTCCCTTTCCAGGATTCTCTCGAAGCAGTTTCTCTTTAATTATGTGAGTTGTGGGTGAGATGTCCTGTACCGGTACAACCCTTACACCGCCAGGAACTGATCCCTGTACCATTGAATCCGACTGACTGACAGCAAACAGTTGTGTTACGTTAACGTCACTGAACGACGTTCTTACGGCTGTACCTTCTGGTATGTTGGCAACGCCTCTCTCCAAAGTCTGTCTGTATGTAGTGTCATCAGGTGCAAAGTCTTTTATTTCCAGAGGAACAAATCTGTCTCCAAACACCTTGCTTCTTAACTTGTTTTTTCTGTCACCCATGTCTTCCAATACGCCCAGCACTCCCTTTGAAGTGTATATGCCGACGTTTTGTTTTGCTCTTTGCGATTCAGATTTCCTTGAAAAGTCAGTAGTAAAACGTGGGGCTTTTGTATCTCCACCATACTTACCTGTTTTCTTTTCAGCGTCTGTTATCTTTGAACCGTCCTTATGGAACATGTCTGTACCATACTTGCCTTGCTGTATCTCTGCAAGTCTTCTGTTGTATCTTGCCTGTCTTGAGCCTATTGTCGAACCTGATTTTAATATAAACTGGTCTTCTGCTGATACCTTTTTTATCATTCCCTTGTAAGTTTCAGTATCATCCAAAAATATCAAGTTACTCTTCATCTGTTCCTGTAATTGGTTCATCCTTTGTGTCTGTTTCGGCTGCTTTGCAGTTCCTGGTATCTTTCCCATGTCGTCAGGTGTAATATTGTCCTGATTAATCCAAAAACCTGTTTTACCTGACTGTCTGCTTACACGCTTGGTTGGATCACCTGGTTCCGCAACACCCTCCATAGATTCACCAAGTATGTTCTTTGATTTGTCTGACATTGGTTCACTCCTTGCAAGATCGTCAAGACCAATTTTTGTATCACTGCCCATGACAGATATGTCATATGTCTCGTTCTTGCCGAGAGGTCTAAACGGATCTCTGTCAGAAAGACCAGCGTTTGTAGGATACACGGTCTCCTTTGATGCAAGACGTACAGCTTTCTTTTGATCCGTGTTTGATACCATTGACGGTTTGAAGCCTGGGCTTAATACCTCGTACCAGTCCTCACCGCTGATATAGTATTCCTTTTTTGTCTTGGTATCAAGAATCATGTTGGACTCGTGCTTTATGGAGTATGCCTCTCTTGCCTTCTTCAATATTTCCATTGGGAACGATGTTATTGTTCCTTTCTGATCGGCAATGGTATGTGCCTGTATGTTAATTATGGATCTTCTTCGTTCCTCCGGACTTGCTCCGCGTCTTTTTTCCAGACTGGCAATCTGATCTTCCAGACTAGTTTTTTTCATATCAAATTTTGTATTGACTTTTTTTATGGATGCAGCCATGGTTTCAGGCTTGTAGTTCTTATGTCTCTTGACACTTGCTATTGCGTCTGCCTTTTCTTTTGCCAATTGCGTTATGTCTTGCGTGAGTGTCTTCATTTTTATCGTAGAGAAAAAATCAAACTCGTCTGTTCGGTTTTCCAAGTCAGCCCTGTTGATCAACATGTCTGCCACGTCACGACCGTCAATCGTAGGTGACGTCTTGCCTCTCTTGACTTCATCCATTATTGTAGAGCCTATAGGAACGTATTCAAGCAGTGTCTTGTCACTGTTTCCAATCAATGCAGACTGTACCTTTCTGTCGCCTTCAAATTCTCGCAGACCGTATGTCTTTTTTCTTAGTGCAAGTTCAGGAGGACTAAGACCACCCTCCATGATGACGGCTGGTCTGACACCGGATTTCTGATACCCAGCGGAACGCAACGCGTCTGTTGCCTCATACATGTAGACAATGTCTTCCATGGGTTCCGCTTTTTTAGGAATGAGGGTTCTGTACCTTCCGACCCTCCTTGTTCCGATGCTTTTGAAAAATGATGGCTCCTTGCTTACAAAGCCTGGACCGTATATCTTAATTGCCTCCGACCTTTGAATTTGATCAACAAAGAACGTCTTGCTTGTTTCCTTGGTATCACCAATCTGACCTTCCCACTTACCCTTTACCCTTCTAACGGAAACTGACGGCTTTGAAGCCATTATTACCTTCTCTGGAAGTATGTCTGCTGCCTTTACGCCATAGGCACTTTGAAAAACTTGAAAGTCAAAACGATATCTTGGTGTCTTGGATGTTGCGGTTCCCTTTGTTCTTGTATAGCTCATTGATCTCAATATCTCTGACTCGTTTGAGGCAATCGACTCCTCCGCTGCACTTATCTGCTTGTTTGTTCGTTTGATCTCTTTTTCATTTCTCTTGATGACTGTTTTTATCTTTACAGGTTTGCTAGGTATCATTTCACCAGCAAAGTTCTTGTTGTATTCTATGTAGTCAGGATCATATGTGTCGGTCTCGCTTCCACCCTTTCTGCTTCTGTTTGACGGTGTCGATCCTATGTCGACTCTCTTTTGTAAGTTTATGTTCTGTCTTTCTAGGTTAATGACACGTTGTTCGGAATTGGTTACAAAGTCCTGAAGTGACTTGTTTCCTGCAAGCAAGTCATCCTTTGTAACAATTCTAACGTTGGAAATTGATTTTTGCACCGTTGATATTATCTCCCCTGCCTTTTTCTGAGTACGATTTATACCGAGTGCCGTTCTCAACGTATTGCCAAAAAGATCCTTGTTAAACTTGACATTTCCCATGACGCCAGAATATTCTCCGCGTGCAGCCTTTGTGTTAAGTTCGTCCCTTAGAAAGTCCTCGGTTGACTTTCCGGCATCGCCCATGTTCTCCTTCCTTTTGTTAAAGTAGTCATCCATTCTTTTTGACATGTTGCCAGGAGTTCCTCCGATCGCGTTTGCAAGTTTTTCAACTCGTGTATTTGCAGCGGCATTTTTAGCAATTGCGACATATCCCTCTTTGAAATTTCTCATGTCCGGCAACAAGATGTCCTGAACGTCAGCGTTGAATGCGTCAATCTTGACTTTCTTTTTGTCCCTTTGAGTAGGCGTGTTTTCCTTCATTGCCTCAATCTTTTCCATCTTGGACGGAGTAAACTTGTTTAGATTTTTTGAATCCTTTATTGCCTTTGCCGACAGTTCCCTTGCAAGATCAGCCTGATCTTTAGGAAGATTTTTAGTATTTTTTTGTTTCCTTATGTTGATTGCATATCCGTCCTTTAGCAGCTTGACTGCTCTGTTGACTTCAGACTTTGATACGATCTTATGATCATCTATTTTTAAATTTGCCTTGTTTGAAATCTTTTGCAGTTTCTCGGTGGCACGTTCAAGCTTGTATGCGGTTGATACAACCTTTGCGGTGTTTATGATTCCTCCACCTCTGACAACCCCTGCCGTCGTCTTTGCTGCAATCGTTCCGACCGCCTTGACCTGGCCTGCACCTATGATAAAGTATGGTATCTCACCCAGTGCAGAGCCTATGTAGTATGCCTGTGTACCTGACGACGTGTTGAATCTTTTTTCTGACGTTGCCAATTCATCCGCTGCTATCTGATGTGCAAGCGGACTCTGGGCTATCGCACCGATGTTTCCAACGTTTGCACTGGCACCATCAATGAACGAACGTGTTTCGACACTGTCACTCTTCTGCATAAATCCTGGCAATACATTCCAGTTAGACTTTAATTCCTCAGGCCAGTACCATTGTTCCGATATCACGCCCTCTGTCTTCATCCTTTCGTCAGCAAAAGGTCTAATTATTGGATTTAATAATAAGTCAAGACCACTTTCCATCGTTCTCTGATCCTCCGAAGCAACTCCGTATGCGACGTCCTTTACGACACCGACCATCTGCTCTGTCGGTACGACCGCTCCTCTGGCACCAGCGGAAAATACATCCATCTTTGCTATCTCTGTGAGGTCCATACGTCCCTCGTCATCAACCTTTATTTCTTTACCATCAATGGTTGACGATACCGGTCTTTCACCGCTTGCCCTGGCTGCTGCTCCAGGTGCTACGACCACCAACCCTGCTGCGTTTACGCCACTGGATCCCTGTACCACTCTGTTGTTGGCTGCCGGTGATGCTTGCGGTGCTGCTGCCTGCGGTGCTGCTGATGTCTTTGCCTTTGCTACAAACTTTCTGCGATTTATTTCGCTGGTTCCTGTTCTGCTTCTTCCCATGTCAGTATCCTCCTGTCAATCGTCTATAGTATCTTGCAATCTTTGGGTCAACCGTTACGTCGCCAGCATTGAATCTAGGATCCCACAGTGTGCCCCTCTTGTTGGAATTTGTTCCTATTCTTCTTGTCGGACTTAGTGCAGGGGTTGAAATTGTATCCATGTATTCTCTTTCTCTGCTGAAAGGACTGGTTGATCTTATACCCTGAAATGATTTCTTTGCACGTCTAACTGGATTGTCACCTCGTATTGTCTGGTACGTATTCTCTGCAAATGTTTCCTCCTGTTTAAGATATTCATATTGTTTAACCAATCTTTTTCTCTGTGCTATCAATGGCGTAGTGGATTGATCCTGTTGCAGTTCAAGTTCGTTTGGCGTCTTGTTATGTTTTGACCTGTATTGTGCGACTGCACGTGACAGGTGCTGATCCACCTTCATTACCTTTTCACGTATGACTCCCATCTTTGTCTTGCGTGTGTTTTTTTTGTTGCCTGAATTGAAAGGAGATGATTCGCCTATTTTAAGATGGTTTGGTATCAAATCACTAGACCCCCAAGATTGTTTCTTCCGCCACGCGTACGTTTATTCTTATACTGACTGCTTGACTGAGATTTTTGTTTTAAGCTTGGTCTTCCACGTGATGTACTTGTTTTATATTGCCTTGCTGCTTGATCTCCACTCATTCCTTGTGATCTTCTCTGATACTCAAGTTCTGCTCTCTCTTCCTTTGTAAGTGTAAGAGACTTGGAAAGATATTCCTTGTTTGCAATCTCGTATTCCTTGTCAGTCGTGTCACTGTAATAGTCCGTAAGACCTTCCGTGTTATCCACCTTGATGGAATCTATTGCATCCTGTTTTTGTTTTATCTGTAATGCAAGTGAATCTTCATATGACTTTGATTTTCTAACAAGTTGTCCTACATCCTGAGAATAATATTCTCCTCCCCTTACCTTTCCGCCATAACTGTCAAGAACATAACCGATGTGTGAGTCACCCTGTATTGTGTCAGTACCAAATTGATCCTGACTTATTTTCTTTTGCCAGTCATAGTCACCCACCTCATCCTTCAGCACGGATGCCTTGTCATCAAGTTTGCTATATGTCGCTTCAAGCGTAGGTATAAGACTGGCACTTCTGTCTTTGTCATCCACCGTCTTTGTGTCACTGTCCATGCTGTCTATTACAAACTGTTGGTTTGTACGTCTGTCATCTATTGTGGAAATAACATCCTGTTTATAATCTTCATATGATGCGAAGTCACTATCCAATACGCTGTAGTACTGGTACTCATCAACTTCGGAATCTGGTGTATAGTATGTTGAGTATTTTGTCTTGTTAGATTTGGCTTTACCCATTACCTTGGCATGTATCCAATCCATCGTGTCACCCTTGTTCATGGTATCTTTTCTGTTAACCGTTTTGTAGGTATGTGTTTCTTTTATCCAGTGTCTGTTTTTCTGGCCACTCCTGACGGCATACGGTGTAACCATGTGTTCTACTTTGGTGTCAGTAATAATATCCATTTCTAGGTCGGGATTGACTTGTGCATGTTCAGGATTTATACCTTGAGCCCAACCAACCAGTCCAGATTTTTCGTAATAATCAGTTACAATATTTGTTGATTCTTTACCCCAATCACTAGGTACATATCTGTTTCCATATCCTTGACGAACCCAGCCAATGTCAACTTTTTCTCTTCCTAAATCAGACTGTATTGAATCTGCTTGTTGTCTAAGAGGACTTTGTTGAAATTTATCTATGGAAGACGTTATTCTAGCTCGTCTTTGTTGAGACTTTGATAATTTACCTCCAACTGCATACTGACCACCCACAGCATTTGGATGAGATGTTGATTGACCACCAGAACCCTTTGAAGCATCTGATGATGTGTTACCCTTGTTGCCGGTTGGTTTGGCTTCACCAATAAGACCGCCAGTCATTTCAAAAAGTGAATGTTTGTCTTCCTGTAGTTTTTTATTTGCTGCTGCCTGGGCATTGGCTCTTTCATATGCTGGGTTGGCATAGTTTGTACCCTGAACAATATGGTCATTTGCAGGATCAAGCCAATCAATCTTACCGTTATCCAGGTATGATATTTCTCCTGATCCGCCTTTACCTACCTGTGCAGCCATGCCAAGCATCGTGTTTGTACCTTTTGCCAGCGTGTCCTTGTTCATCCATCTGCCTACGCCATCAACAGACAGCATGATGCCCTTTTTATCGGAGGAGCCTGTAATGTTGACATGTTTTAACGATGATTTTTTAAATTTGGTATTATTATTATTATTGGTACCCATCATGTCAAATGATACGTTTGTGTTTGACCAGGTGTTCTTTCCATCTCCGGACCAACCGCCCTGCAATGAAAATTCTGGAAGACCATCATGTTTACTACTTACTGGCTTTCCTGTGAATTTATTGCCTACTTCTATCCTCATACCAGTGATTTTATCGATCTTAAATTTCTTAGCCATGAGAATGATTATATTGTCTTATATTTAAAATTAAAAATAATTAGTTAGAAAAGGACTTATGTTACTATTTATACTTTTTTGCCGTTTCTTCACTAGCGAATTTGTACACCAGGCCTGATTTAGCTTTACCAATTAGTTGGAATCTGCCATTAACCTTTTTGACCTTGATGTCTTTGCCGTCCACTTTTACTTTTTTACGAGTACGGACGTCATAAAATGATTCAGTTGCCATGCTAGGTTCAGTTGAACCGTGTATATAAACTTTACTTTTAACCTCTCACTGTAGTTATATGGTCTAAAATTATTTCCATTATCTCTTTCTTATTGGGATGTTCCACCCATAATGTAAGATCCTTGAGCGGTATGTGATAGCGTCTTCCCTTAAACTCTGTTTCAACATACACTGTTTCCCGATATGGTATGATTCTGTATTCGTCCATGACCTTCTCATGCAAAAGTACCGCATGTTCCAGCACCTGTTTTGTGTGTCTGTGATGTACCTTATGTTGAACACGCTTGCGACAGCATATACAGAATGTCTTGTTTGTAAATACCCAGGCACTGCATTTCTCACACCAACCCTTTACATAAGGCGTGCCTTCGGTTCTTGTTCGTTCTGATATGTGAGCGTGCCTGCAATAACCATCCGATTCTATCGGTCTACTTGGTTTTATTTCACTATCCAAATGGATTTCCGCCACCACCACCACCATCACCGCCACCGAATCCAGATTTCTTTGCAACCTTTGCTTCTGTGGTGTGTTTGATTCTTGTCTCTGTAAGTACATTCAACATTCTTCCATCTATTGACGTTGTTGCTATGAGAGTATTACGGTGTAGCTTGTGGAATTTCTCCAAAGTTCTACGTCTGACGTCATTTACAACATCAAATAATATTGTAAAGTGTTCTAATTGATATACAACATGTGGTAATGATTTGTTACCAAAAAGTGTTCTGTATAAAAAGTCATCATGATCTCTGGCTTCACTGATTAGTTGAATAGTCCTGTCTGGACTTACGGGTCGACCACTTTGTTCATCATAAGACATGATTCAATTCAAATTTACTGGTATATAAAATTAACATTATGTCATTGTGGACCTGACAGTATACGAGATATGATCATCTGATAGAATGCTATGCCGAATGATATTACCAACAGTATTACGCCTACAATCCTAGCCATTTCAAACTCAGGTGTAGGATCCAAGCCCTGTGTTTCGAGGTATGATAGATAACTTGCAACCATTGCGATGCCTACAATTCCAACCAGTTGAGGTGATTCTGTTCTTAACCATAACAGTCCTATTACCATTGCCCAGAATATGACAAGTGCAAGACCACCAAATACGGCATCAAACGGTTTGAGCATTGTACCCAATGGATCTGATGTAAACTTACATGATCCCTGCTCCCAACAATAACAGTCTCTTCCCATCTTTTCTGCACATGCCTCTTCCGAGATCATTGATCCTGGCAGGTGGTCGGCATATGCAAGGTTGATAAATGGTAAAAATGAAATAACCATTAAGGTTAAAATCAGTTCTTTCATGGTTTTCTTGGTCACTCCCTCTATTTGAAATTTAATCCTATGGAATCCATGATTCTTGGCCAGGCATTGGTTGTATCTTTGGAATTATACTTACTGCTTCAACACCTTCACGTACATATATCTCTATATCAAAGCTAACATATCCTACATTTCCACCAGCATCAGTAGCCTGGCAGTCAATACTATGATTACCAATAGCAAATATTGCATTTCTACCAGGTATACATTCTGCTATTAAGCCCTCATCTACATTGTCAGTTACCAATACCTGTAATTTTGGCTTCATTCCATTGGTATTGTCTGCTTCATATATGAGAGTTTCTGGTGCTGTTAGTACTGGAGCTACAATATCAACCAATGGTATTGATTCCTCCGGCATTATAGCTGGTGCTATTTCAACACCAAGATATGTCTGTACCTTTGATTCTGTTTCTTCTTCACTAGCACCCTGTTTCACACCAAGGAACGT
>Ga0302122_10001905_pt1 | contig 13205 bp, 7 predicted proteins | sample CB21_SCM_MG_FD_203115 | JGI IMG/M metagenome (GOLD analysis project Ga0302122, IMG submission 203115) | Marine microbial communities from Western Arctic Ocean, Canada - CB21_SCM | ecosystem: Environmental > Aquatic > Marine > Oceanic | place: Canada: Western Arctic Ocean | collected 2017-09-28
GTGATAGGCACCTTTGAGACCAAGCTGTGACTTCGGCTAGTTTTCATAGACACCACTGCACCTCACACCTGCAGCGGACAGCACTTCGACGCGCAAAAAGCGCCTAACACCAGAGAGAGCAACGATTGGCAAGAAAGCCGGCGGCTTCCAGGGCTTGGGCCTCGATGACCAGCTCCTCAAGGGCGTGCTGGGCATGTACGCCCAGCCGACGCCGGTGCAGCGCGCTAGTTTACCGCCCGCTCTAGAAGGCAGGGACGTGGCCTGCATGGCCCGGACGGGTGCAGGGAAGACCGCGGCCTTCTTGATCCCCCTGCTGCAGCACGTGGTGCGCCACCGGAAGAAGGACGAGCCACCGTCGGCCACGGTGTTGTCGCCCACAAGAGAACTCGCTTTGCAGTCGTACAAATTCAGCACAAAAATGGCAAAATTCTGTAAAGGAGTCGACGGCGAGCCCTTCTCCCAGACGTTGCTTGTGGGTGGGGAAAGCATCGAGGGGCAGTTCAATGCTTTAGCAAAAAGACCGGCTGTTTTACATGCCACGCCGGGGCGCTTGGCGCACCTGTTAGAAGAAGCGCCTCAATCCTTAATTACATTGGGCAGTTGCAAGCTCACGGTCTTTGATGAGGCGGATCGCTTGTTCGAGATGGGCTTTGCACTACAATTGCAGCAACTCTTAAGAGCGATGGCGCCCTCGCGGCAAACTTTACTCTTCTCCGCGACCATGCCTCGCGCGCTGGCGCAGTTCGCCCGGGCCGGCCTCAAGGACGACGTCGCCCTCATTCGCTTGGACCAGGAGACGAAGTTGAGTGATACACTACGCGTCGCGTTCTTTTTGACGCGGCCGCGGGACAAAGTTGCGGCTTTTTGTGCAACTCTCAAACTCACGGTGTCGGACCCGTCCAAGCTCACGATCGTGTTCGTGGCCACGCGGCACCACGCGGAACTCTTATTAGCTTTGTGTAGGGTCGTCTTCCCCGAGCGAAAAGCTCATGCCATCTACGGCACTCTGGACCAACAAGCGCGAACCGATCATTTAAAGTCCTTCCGGAAGGGCGAGACGCCTTTGCTCATCGTGACGGACGTCGCCGCGCGAGGCTTGGACGTGCCGCTCGTTGATGCTGTGATCAACTACGACGCGCCCGCGGCCGCTAGACTCTTCATCCATAGATGTGGGCGCGCCGCGAGACAGGGCCGCCCGGGTTTGGCCGCGACTTTAGTGGAGCCCGATGAATTACCTTACATTGTGGACTTGCACCGGTTCTTAGATCGGGAAGCGACGGACGACTCGCCGCCCTATGCCGTCAAAGACTGGACGCCTTCCCAAGTGCACTACGGCCAGATCCCTCGTGAAGTTTTAGATGGGGAATTAGAGACCATGGAGCGGGCCAAGAAGGAGGACTCGTCGCTCCCGGCACTCGAGAGAGTAGCCTCGAACGCCAGTCAACAATATAAGAGAACGCGCCCGTCGGCGTCCAAAAAAGCCGGGCAAGGTGCTAAATTATTAAGGACCACGGAGGTGCACCCCCTCTTCGCGACGGGCGCCTCGGACTTGTTGAAGAAAGCTATTAGTGGCTATCGACCGCCGCAGTCCATTTTGGAGTTGAAGGCGAAAGATAAAGATTTGGAGACGAACGCCGGCGCGGACTTTAGGGCCAAGATCGAGCGGAAGAAGGCCGCCGATAAAATTAAAAGAGAGAACGCGGCCGCGGCGGCCGAGGCGGCGCTGCCTGCGGAGGAGGAAGCGGAGGAGGAGGAGGAGGTCCAGCCGCAGTTCGCGCCGCAAAGAAAGCGCCTCTCGAAAGCCGAGCGCAAGGCGCTGAAGACCGGCCAGGCGCCAAAGAAGACCGTGAAGCCTGACAAGAAGACGTCCTACAAGGACCCTACTTATATAAGTTACGGCGACGCGCGCCAGGAGGAGATGGACCATTTGCTCAATGATGCGAAACGAGACGATAGCGCGGCCGGCGCCGGGCTGCAGATGTTGGAGGAGGCTCTGTTGGACGTCGCGCCGGACGAAGCTTTGGCTATGTTAAAAAAACGGTCCATGCACAAGTGGGACGCCCGGAAGAAGAAGTACGTCCAGCAAAGTGTTGCGGAGCTCATTGATACCCGAGGCAACAAGAAGCAGAAGAACGAGAGCGGCGCCGTCGTCCGCAAGAAGGAAGCGGCGCGCGGCGAGTTGTACCGGAAGTGGCGCGAGAAGAAGGGTTCGGACCGGGACAAGGTCGACTATCGCACCAAAGGGAAAGGGCGCAAGAAGCCCCGCGGCGGTAGTGGCGGCGGGGACAAGGCCGCTGCAAGGCCCGTCAAGGACGAGGTGCGCAACGCGCAGCAGGTGGCCAAGCACCGGCGGGGCAAGCGCGACCTGGCGCAGAAGAACCTGCCCAAGGCCAAAAGAAGGGCGCTGGAGCAGAAGAAGTAAGGAGTGTTGTACTGATACGTAACTTAGACCAACTGGTGCCCGAGAGAGATCCCGAGAGATCTCGTGAAATCACATAAAGAAGACGTTCGTGTATCTAGCCCTACTAAGCTTATCCGTGTGCTAGCGCCGGCGCCGCCTTTTTGCCTGAAAAGGGAGCGGCTGGCCATCGTCGCCAACGGGGAACCCGCCGTCTAGGCGTTCATAAAAAAAATCGAGCAAGTTCTGATCCTTGAGTCGGTATTTGAGCTGATTCTGGATGCTATGCTCGGATAGAGGCGTGATCTCCCACTCTTCGAGCAAGATAAATTTACTATTGTTTCGAAGCTCATCGTTTATTTCTTGTAGTATATTTAACACTTCAGTTCTATTTCGGATCCCGGGAAAAACCGCTGCAATGCCATTTGTAAATGTAGTACCCCTGGAAACATTTTTTAATTTATCCTTCATGCCTTGAAGGAAGCCGTGGTCAACCTTAGAATTACTCCGCTTGCACTGGACGATAACATTCCGCGTAGGAGCAACTTGTTTGCAAGTTATGTCCTTTCCACCGTCGCGTGGTCGTCCGACCCACATTACTTCACTATAGCTGGAATCAAAAGCGTTGTTCACCCTCTGGGAGCCGTTGCTGCCCGGTGGCGTGTAGATCCATCCAGCGCATAAAAAAGGCCACAATTTTTTCCCAGCGCGCACCCGACTCTCCCTGTCGTCCATGTCTCGGTATTTCTGTCAGCCAATCTACTAAGTCTTCGATCGCTCCTTCAGGCGTCAAAGGGACATCGTCTGGCTCCGCTGGCGCCGGAGCTGGTGCCGGAGCTGGTGCCGCCGGTGCCGGAACTGGTGCCGCAATCGGTGCTGGTGCCTGAGCTCCCTGGATCGGTGTTGGCGGAGGTGGCGGTGGTGATGGTGATGGTGCCGGCGCGCCGCCGGCTTTCCGGCGCTTATGTTGTTTTCGACTACATCCATTTTCACATTTTCCTTGTTTAGTTTCTTTCGACAGTTTTTTGCATTTCAGGCACGTGACATCACAATGATCCCAGTCCCTAGCTTCCCTTGGCTGCTGCTCCATCGAGATGTGGTTGGGATAGTTGTGAGATGGGCGGCGCGACAGCGACAGCCGCAGCCACCACCAAAGGTAAGGCCAGCGAAACTACGATTCGGCGGTATGAGTTGACCAGCCGCCCACCGAGAGAGGAGCCTCGGAGAGGGCAGCCGGGAGCGCGCGCGCAGTGTGCGTGCGGGGTCTTAGCGGGCTAGAGGAAAGGGCTAGCTTGGAAGCGCGCGGGCCAGAGCACCTCGCCACGAGAACATATAAAACAAAACCGAGCGTTACTTCCCCCAAACGCGCCGGTCCTTTGCCGCTTCTTTAACGGCGGAAGCGCGGCGGCGGGTCGCGGTTGCGGCGGTCCGTGCGGCTGCGCGAGCGCACGATGCGCTGGTGCACGGCGGCCTCGATGCAGTAGTACTGCTTGATGTAGATTTTGGGTAAGGCGTACGTCTCGAAGGCCGAGGCGTCGCGGATGTCGCGCATCGACGAGGCGTCGACGATGTTGCGCACGATGAAGCGCTTGATGGCCTTGTCCTTGGGGATGGCCTTGCCCGTGGACGCGCAGCGCACGCGGTTCACGTGGCCGCGGCCCTTCTTGTTGCGCCCGTGGGAGCGGCGCTTGACGGTCATTTTTTTTGTTTTTTTATAACCTGTGTGGCGACGGAGCGGTGAGCGCGCGGCATCTGATGGCATCTCTTGGTTGTGTGTGGACGTCGTCTCGCGAGCACTCCTAGGCGCGGCGGCCGCGGGGCCTCGCTCGCGCTCAGTCTGGAGCCGCCGGCGCCCGAGCCTCGCTCGCGCTCAGTTTATGGATCCGTTGGCGCCCGAGCGTGCCGCAGCTGCTGGCAACAGCGTCTCGCAAGCTCCAACGAGCAGCGCGGCGCCGGCGGCGGCCTCGCTCGCGCGCGCTTTGGGCAAAGCAGCGGTGCTAGCGCAGCGACGGCGTTTGGCGGCCCAGAGGATCGCTAGCCGCTGCGGCTCGCGCAGCTTTGCTCAGTAACGTGTGTGGCCCTCTCCTCAATCCGGCTCGGTCGCAGACGTTGTAATAGGCACGGCGTGGCACGGTTTTTTAGCTTATCTCAAAACTCGCCTCGGCGACGGCGAGCCCCGCACGTTTTTATCCGCCGAGCGAATTGGGGCAAAGAGCCATCCCGCGGCGCCCGCAGCACCCCTCAGACCCCGCCCAAACAGCAGTAGCAAGAAAAATCGTAGTGTGCGGGTTTCGTGGGCCGCATTTGACCGGTGGCGCTGCCTTGACGAGCACGCGGCTGAATAGCACTAAGCAAGGCTCAGATCAATCTAGACACCGCGCTCCGGAGCCCTGCGCCCGGGATTCGTTCGACGCCGTCGGGCAGCCCCTGGTTGGTGCCCAGATTCATACCAAGCTGTGGCACACGGATACAAGCCAGTGAACCATGGCCGACCAGGTCGTGTCCTGGCGCGACGAGGTGGAACTCGACGTGGATGGGAAGATGCTAAGGGAGGACTGGGACTGGGGCCATTTGTTACCCGGCCAGTTCCGCTTCTGTATGGTGCCGCGGGAACCTTTAAGAAAGCCGGGCTACGAGTCCGACGACGTCTCATCGGTCTCTTCTGATGGCATGATGGACCACATGATGGAGAAAGCCGGGAAAGTGGCCGAAGAGGTGGCCCACTTGGTAAGCGAGGGCGCGCACATCGTGGGAGAGGCGGCAGGTAGAGCCGGGCACGTGGCCGCGGTCGAGGCGGGCAAGGTCGGGCGAGAAGTCGCTGACGTCCTGTTCGGCGAGGACGCGAACGAGATGATCGAGAACGTCCAAATAAAAGTGGAGGAGATCGAGCGGGAGGTCGGGTACGCGCTGGAGGCAACAAAGCACGCGGCCCACGACGCACAGCAACTAGGGTCCAAGGCCCTGCACGCCGGCGAGGACCTGGCGTTGAAGGTCGGCGGCGAGGCGTTGCATCAGGTGGAGGATGTGGGAAATAAGGCGTTGCACGTCGTGGACGACGCGGCGCATCTGGCGGCGCAGGAGGCCCTCAAGGGCGCGGGCAAGGTCGGCGCCGCGGGGTTCGGCATGGGCGCCGACGCTATACGATTGGCGAGAGGAGCGTTAGGTGTGGGCGAGGAGCGCAAGGACGAAGAAGACGTCGACGCCAAGCTCGCGCGGGCCAAACATCAAGCAGGCATGGACCGGAGCGAGCACGCCATGAAGACCGGCATTAATGACAACGACTCCATCTCGACCAAGGCGACCCTAGATGCGGGCGTGGAGGAGGCCAAGGACGCGCCGCCGGAGGAGGAGCGCCCGAAGAGCCGAAGTATGTTCTCGCGGTTTTCTTTCGGGTCAAGACCGAGCTCCCGCGGCGCCCCCGAGGAGAAGAACGAGGAGGTCCTGCACGAAGTCAGAGAAGACGAGACCACCTTCACGCGGGACGACGGCTTCACCCTGGACGAGACTACCCTCAACACCGCGGACCAGGACGAACGGTACCGAGAGAGAAAGCGCGCCAAAAAAGCCATCAAGCAAGCCCGGGAAGACGCGAGGGACCCGACGCCTCTGTGGGCTCGTATTACAAATTGGCGCCTCATGCTCAAAGGCCCCCTGAAGGAGCCCCTGGCTTTGCCTTCGAAGAACTCGGCGAACGAGAAGATCATCTACCCGAAACCGATCGAGGCCTTTGAGCGGCAACGGACGCTCATCGAACGCGTCGTTAGTTTTTTGAACCCGCGCAGCATTGGGAGAGCGGTACGATTAGGTAGAAGGTGGGCGGAGGTGGGCTATGATGAGCCGTTATATTACTGTTTGGTGCAGGTCGGTCGGCCTTCGGTAGAAATCGACGCTTTTGATCAGAGGGTCGACGCCGTCGTGCACTGCGGCGAAGCCATATTGGCGTCCGGCGACAAAGGTGTAAGTGCCTTCCACGTGGACACCGGGGAATTCCTAGGAAAAACGGCCATCCGCGACACGACGGCCATTCCCATTCTGTTCGTGACGGGCCATTCCTTGTGGACGTGCTCCAAGAACGGGGCCATCCGCGAGTGGAGCATGCCGCACGACGTGTGTACCGGCGTCCTTTGCGCTAAATATTGCGAGAGACCTTCGTCTGACAGCGTCGCGTCGATGGCGTGGACCTCCCCGCCATCACGCAGACAACAACGTTATTCGCGCAGGTCCGAAATATCGAATTTAGGGCCCAGATGTGGGAGCACAACGCCGAAGTCAACGACCTGACCTGGACCCGGGCCAACCCGCTGTTCGGGGGCGCCACGACGGAGGTGCCGCGCTTGGTCAGTTGTAGCGACGACCGGAGCGTCAGGATCTGGGACGCGCACCACCACCACAGTACCGCTACCTTGAACCCCTTCAGCCACCGCTCGGCGACCATGCGCTCCGTGTATGTGTCGATGGACCACCTGTATGTTGGGGCGTCGGACGGGACAGTGTTCATTTATTCTGTGGATGGGTCGACGAGAAGTTTGAGAAATAGAGAAAAGAAGCGCGTGGGGACGGAGGTCCTGTATCCGCTCGAGACGGAGCTGAAGTGCGGCTCAGATGTGGTCGAGGCCATGGTCATCGCCAACGAGAAAAGTGATCACGCTCGGTTATTCGTGGCGTCGTGGGCGGGCATCGTCTACGTGTGGAGTGTGCCGGCGGAGGATCTGGAGTACGTGCTGCTCCACGAAATCGCGCACCACACGCGGCGCATCAACGCCGTGCTGGTTTCTCGAGCCCATTTCCTGACCTGTAGTGACGACGAGACGATTCGCTACTACGGCCTCTGTCACGGCGACCAGTACGAGCTCGCTTTGGAACGCGTGGTAGATTGCGGCTCTCGGGTGAAGTGCCTCCACCTCACGCCGGGCGACCCGGGCGTCGTGGTGGCCGGTTTGGCGGACGGCCGCGTTTTAGTCTATGAGCTCGGGGCGATCATGTAATATGTTGTTATACCAATCTAGCGGTTGCCCGTCAGGTTCGAGGCGTAGGACACGCGCTCCTTCGTGTCCTGGGCTAAGGCTTTGCCGTAACCGGACGTGAAGCCCGAGGACAGGCCGCCGCCCTCGCCGCCCTCCGCCGGCTTGGGCGCGGAGGGCTTGGCCCACTCGATCTTGAGAATCAGGTGGTCGTAGCCGTGGCCCTGCAGGGCGCCCATGGCCCGCTCCGCGTCCTGGCGGTGCACGAAAGAAACAAAGGCGAACCCTCTGGAAATCATGGTCTCCCGGTCCTTGGCCAGGTAGATGCGGGCGATGCGGCCGTACGGTGCAAAGAGCACCTGGAGGTCCGCCTCCGTCGTCTCCTCGGAGATGTTCGTGACGCGCAAAGACGACTGGTCCCGGTCGTCGTACTGGGGCATGGCCGCCATGCGCGCCAGTGCTGAACCGGCCACGCCGGCGCCGGCCGTGCCGCGCATGGAAGGAGGGACGTACGAAGCCTTCATGCCCGGCACGCGCGTCGGCGCGTCCGAGGACATGCCCTCGGTGGGCATGCTCGACCCGGCCGCCCCCTCGACGCCGTACTTCTGCTGGAGCTTGCGCCACTGCTGCTTCCGGGCGAACTCGTTCATGGAGGCCTTGGCGGCGTTGTTCTGGTTGTCATTTTCTCCACCTTCCTCCTCCAGCGTGATGCGCTCGTCGTTGTGGGCCACGATGGTGGTATTGGTGTTCTCGTCCGTGCCGGCGATGCCGAAGCGGTTGGCGCGGAGTTTCGCGCCGCGCGGGCCGACGGCGAGCGCCTCGCGCGTCTCCACGACCTTCACGAAGATCTCCTTCGTCGTCTTGATGGTCTGCTCGGCGGAATTCTTGTGGTATTCGACCACAGTTTTGAAGCCCTTGTCATTGACCTTGGACTCCGTGCGCGCGGGCAGGGCGTCCTCGTCGTCGTCGCTGTCTCCCCAGGGCATCTTGTGTTTGGCTGCGGCCGGTCGGTTCGGCTCGCTGGATGAGCGAGGGCTGTGACGCGGCGGTGGCGTCGGAGCAGCGGTTTGGGTCGCAGCGGTGCTTACTGAGACGCAAGGCGATGGCTTTTGTTTTTTGACGATGGTCGCCGCGCAAAACCCTGCTTTTTTTTGGACGTGTCCATTTGCCGCAGGGCGGCCGGTAGCACGGACATTCAAGCCTCTGGAGAGATCGCGGGGGGGGGGTCTTGATGTCAATAATAGTACGGGTTTTAGTGTGTAAAAGTGAAAGTGTTGGTCGCAGAATACAGCTGCAGCGACGCGAGCCCATGATGAGGGCATCTAACTGAACGTGCTGCCCGCACAACTGCATATCTGCGCCGCAGCCGCTAGCAGCGATCGGCAGCCGTCGAGCTGGGCAACCAAAAATGCGGCTCTGCTCCCTCGCCTTGCTGGCGGCCGTTGGGGCGGACTGGACGCCCCGGGACTTGGACGACCACACGCTGCGCCTCATTCGGCACGCCGGTCCCTTCCACGAGAACGAGAAGGAAAAACTCGCGTGCCTGCCCGCAAGGTTCGCGCGCTGCGCCACGCAGCTGGCCTACTTCGACGTGTACGATAGTGAAGCTTGTGGAATGAAAAGGGACGCTAGTGGGTGCGACGGGTCTTGGCCTTCTGTGTCCGCAGTACTACCGCATAGAGGCCGGGAGGCGACGACGGCGCGGGCTTTAGCGTCGGTTTTAGCCGCGTTCCGATTATACTGCGGTTCTGGAGAAGTTGTGTTAGCGCGGGACGGCCCCGCTGCTGATGCGACGGCCGCGAAGCGATTGACCCATTTAGTGGAAAGAGTCGCCTCGCACTGGGAGGCTATTGAGGTCGTAGAAACGTCCGCTCGATCAATAGCGGCCGGCTACGGCGACGCCATCGCCACGGGGTGCCGGCGGGCCACGGGCGACTACGTCCTTTTACTCAACAACGACGTCACCTTGGCGCCGTTGACGCTACGGGTCATGGCCGCGCATTTGAACGCGAGGAGCGGCACGGCGGCCGTGGGAGCGCGCTTAGTAGATGAAAATGGAGATCTGCAAGAGGCCGGGGCCGTCGTTTTTAGAGATGGCGGCGCCATGCAGTTCTCAAAGGTCTGGGGTTCTCTCAACCCTCTCTTCCGCTATTCGCGAAGCGTCGACTATAGTAGTGCCGCGTGCCTCATGGTCCGCTCGACCCTCTTAGCCAACGGCTTCGACGAGCAGTTCCGGCCTGCGTACTACGAAGATACCGACTTAGCGATGAGGTTGCGGCACGACCACGGCACGAGCGTGGACTACGTGCCGTTTGCGGTGGCGGTCCACGAGGGGTCTGCTACGTATGGAGGTGACCGTATTGCCGAGAAGGAGCGCCAGATGGATAGAAATAGAGACACGTTCGTGCGCAAGTGGTCCGCAGAACTGAGCTGCCACTATTCTTCGATGATCCCCTGGGCAAGTCGTGGGGCGTTTTTACTTGCCACACGCCATTCTAGTTTACGGGTGCTCGTCCTGGACCACGACACGCCCTGCGCTTCGAGAGATTCGGGAAGTGTCCGCATGCTCAACTTCATAAGGGTGTTACTTGGTAGAAGACACCACGTGACCTTCGCCGGCGTCGAGAGTAGTAGTGATGACGCCTGTGCGTTGCCATTGCAAGTCTTGGGCGCGCATGTCACAAGCGCCGGGCTCTTGGGCTTCCGCAGTTTATCGGTGAAGTGCGACTACGACCTCATAATTGTCTCCCGACGTAGTGTGGCCAAGGCCTGGCTACCGTTACTACGAGCGGTGTGCCCCGAGGCGCCCCTCGTCGTGGACACGGTAGATTTGCACTTTTTGCGGGAGATTCGCGAACTGGCGTTAGCAAAAGGCTTCGCCTACGACACGGCGTTATCCGCGGCGGAGAACGCCCGCCACCTGCTCTACGAGCACCCAGCCCTCGGAACGACCAAGGCTTGGCGCTCTTATGAAGAGGGCTACGCCACCGAACTCCGCGTCATGAACGCCTCGGACGCGACGATCGTGGTCAGCGGCGCGGAACGCCGGGAATTAGAAGCTTTAAAATTGCAGGGCGCTCTACGTCCTGCTTTACCGGTCGCCATCATCTCGAACATCCACGACATTATGAATAAACGCCAGGAACTAATGTCGTTCTCGCAGAGGAAAGGCGCTTTATTCGTGGGCAACTGGCAGCACCCGCCAAATATTGACGCCGTCAAGTTTTTGCTGGAGGAGGTTTTGGTCAGAGACGAGCTCCAAGCGCTGCCGGACGACTTCGTCGTGCACATCGCCGGCGCGGGGACCCAACCGGCGTGGCTTGCACAAACTACAAAAGCGGGCCGCTTCGAGGTCGTGAACCACGGCTTCCTGGCCTCTTTAGCACCTCTCTATGCGTCGTGCCGCGTGGCCCTGGCGCCGCTGCGGTACGGCGCCGGCGTGAAAGGTAAAGTCAACCAGGCGATGCTTCACGGGGTGCCTGTGGTAGCTACCCCAATCGCCGTGGAGGGCATGCACATTTCTGGGGAGGAGGCTTTTGTTGCTGATGGCGCCAAGGACTTTGCGAAGAAATTAGTGGAGATCTACGTGGACGAGGCGCGGTGGCGCCGCGTGCAACGCGCGGCGAAGGAGAGCGTCGCGCGCCACTTCTCCGTGGACGTGGCCGCGGCGCGCTGGGCGTCCCTGGAGAAGGAGCTTTCACTTTCGAATGATGCGCTGCGCCAGGCCCTTTCCGAGGGGTCCTCCACGATTCAGAAACGAGCGTCCTGTTCTCGACAGGGACGGTACGGGACGCACAGCCTCGTGTCATTAAGAGACCGCCGGGCCGACGCCCCGGCCTTCGTGGGCGTCGAACTGAAGCCCGGTGCGACGCTCAAGTCCTTCGCACCCTCGTCGGACCTGCGGTTCCACGGCGTCGACGCGGACGACCTCGAGACCGTCTGCGCGGCGCACAAGGCGTGCGTGGGCTTCTGCTTGCGGCCCGAGGCCACGTCGCGCGTGTTCCTGTCGCCCATCGAGGCGATCACCAAGGCGGAGGGCCCCGGGCCGGCGCGCTGCCAGGCGGCGCCCGCCGCGCCGCCCACGGACGCGGTCGCCTTTGCGCGGGTCTCCCAGAAGGCGCCCCACTACGTGTTCGCTGCCCAGTACAAGACGCGGAAGTGGCATGTTTCTAGGGACGCGGTCGAGGCGTTCTGCGCGTCGGAGAAGACGTGCACGGCCTACTGCCAGAACCCCGCGGGCAACACGCTCTTCTACGACAGAAAGGTCGGCGAGATGCGGCCCCGCGGCAAGCCCGACGCGGTCCCGCCCGGTTGGGTCTGCGTGAAAGCTCGGCGGGTGTTTGACGCGCCGCCGGTGGCGCCCGCGCTCGTGGGTGGGGTCCCCGTGCCGGCGCCGCGGCGGCGGAAGTCCCCCTCCGCGTCGAAGCGGGCGGTGCACAAGGGGGGGCTCTAGTTGTAGTATGTTGTGACAATACAAGGTACATTAGTAGTCCTCCACCTCCGGACTCCTTGGCCGGAGCATGGTGGAAGCGCTGTACCCACTCAATCCAATCGCGGCAGTTCTCGTGTCCACGGCGTGCGCCCAGAGCATAGGCACCGAGACAAAATCACCAGGAAGAATCACGACGCGATAGCACGCATGGAGCAGGCTCAGACCCGCCATATCCGGTTCCTTCGTCGCACCCTCACACGATTGGAGCGAAAAAGTCTTGGCCAGCGCGCACCATACCTTCTTTCCCGAGGCGAGGTACTGCCACGCCGAACCGTACGGCGGGTCGCAATGCAGCGCTCCATGTTGTGGCAGGGACACGACGTATGCACACCAGTTTTCGCGGTCGACGGTCGACGCGCCACTAATAGATGCCATGGCGTCGCTGAGTAGCGCCGTGGCAGACCGTGTCGCTCCGGCGTCCACAACGTTATGGGCCTTTGGGAACAGAACCGTGACACACCGCATCGATGGCGTGGCGCTTGACGCCATCGACGATTGACGCCATCGACGCTTGACGCTCGACGCCATCGGCGCTTGACGCCATCGACGCGACTCCAAAACTAAAAACGTTGACGCTGAGCCACCATGGTGCCGTCGTCAAAGCGCGCTATCGTGTCCCGGCCAGTCATGTAAACGGTTTCTCCCTGCCCCGCGTACCCCTTGACGCTCGCCTCGAACGATAACTGCTTCCGTATCGCCGCCAGCGACGCCCAAGTATTGTCTCCGCCCCGCACGACAAAGGGCAGCGACGCGGCGCCCTCGATTTCACACGCTCTATATCCTTCGGCGATGGACTCGAACTCACGAAACGGTCGGAAGGCATCAGTAGTACTGGCCATTTGAGGATGCCACTGGTTAGCTGTTCAGACGTGCATTAAGAATGGACCATGGTGTGCATTATGTGCATAGGGACTTCAGGACGACGCAGCGATTGATCACACGTCTCCTCGGCTGCGCGGTGCAGCACAGTGGTCCAAACAAACGCGCAAGCGAGCGCTAGGCGTGCTGCCCCCAAGCTCGGGCCGCGTGAGGGAAAAAACCCGTCTTGAAAAACCCGTGCCAACACGATTTCGCGCGCCAGCCGCCCCGCTCAGCCGCATTCATTAGCAGTCTCTGATTGCGGTCGTTTAGAGCTTTGCATACACCCAGTTGACGCGTGCGCAAACACTCAGCTGTAGAGCCTGCAGCGCTGCTCAGGTGTGTGCATATAGCCCTCGACGAGGATGGCCGCCGCCTGGACCGCGGCACGGGACCTGCTGAGCGACACGCAGCTCTGCCGCCAGCTCGAAGCCTCGCCGGCCGACGTCCAGCGCCAGCGCGCCGCGGCGCCCGCGCCGGTCGCGCGCACGGCGCG
>Ga0302122_10001913_pt1 | contig 13185 bp, 12 predicted proteins | sample CB21_SCM_MG_FD_203115 | JGI IMG/M metagenome (GOLD analysis project Ga0302122, IMG submission 203115) | Marine microbial communities from Western Arctic Ocean, Canada - CB21_SCM | ecosystem: Environmental > Aquatic > Marine > Oceanic | place: Canada: Western Arctic Ocean | collected 2017-09-28
CGATCGCAGAAGAGTAAAGCAATGGAGCTGTTTCTCGCCAAGATGAATGGAGAGGATACGAGCGCGATGGAGCAAGGGATGAATGATCTTAGTTCGAAAGGCATGGCTAATAGCATGAGCATGGGAGCTGGGTATGGAGATGTTTCCGGAAGTTTGAGCGAGAAAGCGAAGGAGATGAAACGCGATCCTCGTTGGCGAGGTATGTCCGCGGGAATGGTTCGAGCTTCGGAAATCGTTTCGCCAGCGCCAGCAGGGCACTTCTTGCGTCAGTTCGGTCAGTCCGATCGCGAGATTATCGAAAACTCCAATGACGACGCGTCGATCACTCAAGCGCTCAGATTGCTTAATGGAGAGACTTTGTATTGGCTGACTCGCCAAAATTCGGCATTGAATATAGCAGTGCAAAAGGCGAATAATCCTCGTCGTCGGATGGATACGGTATTTCAATCGTTTTTCTCGAGGTTGCCAACGTCCCGTGAGCAAGAGTTGATGGGAGCTCAGCTTCAGCAAAAAACCAAGGGCGATAAGGCTCGGGGTTATCGGCAATTGCTGGCTTCCCTGGTGAATACGCAGGAGTTCCGGTTTATCCAATAATTTGATATCGATCGAAAATTCGAGACGATGAAAGATATACTCAGAAAAATTCCGAATCTTGATCGACGCGAATTCCTTGCTTACTCGGCTAAGGCGTTTCTCGGGGTAGGGCTTATGCCAATGGGGATTCGTTCCGAAGTATTTGCCGCTGCTGCAGCCCCTGCTCGGTTGCCGACTGCTAAGAATGTAATTTATCTCTATATGGCTGGGGGTATGAGTCACTTGGATACGTTTGATCCGAAAGCGGATCGAGAAGCGCGTGGACCGGTCAGTCCGATTTCTACGAATGTACCGGGGATTCAAATCAGCGAATATTTGCCGCGAATTTCCAAGCAGATGGATAAAATGGCGGTGATCCGCTCGTTGAGCTCAACGCAAGGCGCGCACGAAGAAGGCCGCTATTTTATGCATTCTAGCTACACAAAGCGCGGAACGATCGTGCATCCGGGAATCGGCTCTTGGCTGATGAAGTTGGATGGGGCGCGCAATCCGAATCTTCCTGGAGTGGTGCACATCGGGAGTGCAAACCCCGGAGGCGGAAATGGCTATTTCGAACAGCGTTTCGCGCCGCTCGTGATTGGGAATCCGGAAGCGGGATTGCAGAATAGCAAGATGCGGAAAGGTGTATCCGAAAAGGAATTTCATGATTCAGTTATGCTAACCAACGCTTTCGATGCTGAGTTTCACGGTCGTTATAATCAGAAGAAAACGCGTGCCTATACGGATATGTATGATGACGCGATCAAGCTGATGAAGAGTCGCGATTTGGCGGCGTTTGAGTTGGATAACGAAAGTAAGGCGACGCGCGAGGCTTATGGTACGAATGCTTTTGGGCAAGGCTGCTTGTTGGCCCGTCGATTGGTCGAGCATGACGTTCGTTTTGTGGAAGTGACCTTGGGAGGTTGGGATACGCACACGAATAATTTCGAGCGAGTTGGAGAGAATGCGGAGATTCTTGACCAAGCGATGGGAACGCTAGTGGCTGATTTGGAGCGACGCGGAATGCTTGAAGAAACGATGGTCGTTCTTGCAACGGAATTTGGACGGACTCCTCAGATTAACGGCAACGATGGGCGCGATCACTCGCCGACTGCATTCTCCTGCGCTTTGGCAGGGGGCGGTATCCGTGGGGGCCAAGTGTATGGCGAGACGGATACGATTGGAAAGAAGGTAGCGGATCGAAAAGTCGAAGTGCCCGATTTTAATGCGACGATTGGCTATGCTCTAGGAATGCCTTTGGAGAAGACCGTTTATTCGCCAAGTGGTCGTCCCTTCCGCGTAGCAGATAAGGGTACTCCGATTATGGAGCTCTTCGGTTGAGCGCCTTCAAGCCATTTAGATTGCTATGAACGTGTTACGTAGAGTCCGCGTGTGCGGATGGATTGGTCTTTGGATAACGATTATTTCGCCGTCCTACGCTGTAGATTACGATAAGGAGATCCTTCCGATCCTGGAAGGTAAATGTTACCGCTGTCATGGCGATGAGAAGGTGAAGGGCGAGTTGCGTTTGGATTCTCCTGAAGCGATTCTTGCTGGAGGGGAATACGGCGATGTTTTGATACCTGGAGACCCGAACGAAAGCTCGTTATATGTTTTGACGACCTACCCTAAGGACGATGCTGACTACATGCCTCAAAAAGGGAAGGGGCTGACTTCTGGAGAGCAAAAAATATTAAAGCACTGGATAGCGGATGGGGCATCGTTTGGCGAATTATTCGTTCATGCGCCGCCTCCGAAGGTTAGATCGAAATTCGAAGAAGTGGATCCTGCCAACGAGCGCCGGTATACGATAATGGGAGACGCCGTGGAAACGGTAGCCCGATTGCGCGAGTCAGGTTTGCAAGTCGATACGGTTAATCACGATGCGAGTCGTTTCGAAATCAACTATACTTACGCCGAACGTGCAGGAGGCGCTTTCGACTTTGAAGCGCTAGCCGCCTTAGGGGACACGTTGGTGAAACTTACGCTTGCTCGAACCGATGTGTCGGATGGGGATTTGGCGGGGATCGTCGATTATTCGAATATCGAGCATTTGGATCTCGGAAGAACGGGTATTGGCGATGAGGCGTTAGAGTATGTCTCCAATCTCGAAAATTTGAAGGTTTTGAATTTGCGCGATACGAACGTAACCGACGCGGGTATTCAGAAACTTGCGAAGTTGAAGAGCCTTGAACGCGTTTATCTATGGGGTAGTCAAGCGACCGCAAATGGCGCGAAACGCCTCGAGAAATCATTGGGCGAGGGGAACGTTATTTTGGGAGGCGAATTGGTAGGCCCGCGTCGTCGGCCTGGCCAGTAGACCTAGAAATTCCTGACGATCAGTTTCACCAAAGGCGTTTTCAAAACGCCGAAGGATAACAGGACCGAATTGGTTTTGCCACCCTCAACTCGGTCAGAGGAATTGGAGGGACGCCGATAGGTGCCGTCGGCGAACAAACCATAAATTTGCTTGGGAGCGAGCGTGCGTGGAGCTGCAGCTGTATTCGTTATATTGACCAAGGCTGCTCGTTCGCCCCTTTCGTTGCTGAGGAAAGCGAAGTCTTTGATTTTAAAGGTGCTTTGGTCGGGGTAGAGGCCTTCTTCGATATCGAAGAGAAACTCCATGCTTTGGGCGATTGGCTTGTCGAAGAAGAGGGCACTGTCTTCTTCGGAGTCTTCGTTGCCATTGGCTGCGAAGAAAAAGACGAAAAATGGGATAAGGATAAGAAGCGCGTTTTCATCGGGTAATGGGGTTCCAGGTTTCTATTCGATTGCTCCGTCGAATTGCCGAATTCAATTAGGGGGCTAAAGGCAGAAAAATAGGTTAGGTCTCAATTGCAACCTAACTCGTTTCTTCTGGCATTGGGTCCATCTCGCTAACCCAAACGACAGTCCAGCCAGAAGCTTCGTCCGTGTAGACGACTGGGCTAGCATCGGGGATTTCCGTATCGACGAATTCCACTACGGATGCGCTTGCGGCATAACGTTCCGTATTGGTCTCGGGTGAGCTTACGAACGAGGTCCACAAAATGGATGCGAAAAGAGTGAACGCTGCGGCGAAGCCTAGAGTTTTGAACAGTACGGGGAAGTGTAGAAACGTGCCGCTTTTCGTGGGCGCTTGGGTCCGGTCTTCGAGAACCGGTTCGATGTCTTTCCATACGGATTCAACATCGATGAAGGGAGCTGTATTCTCGGAATCGTGAATCAATTGATTCGATTCCACCCAATCCATCGCATCTGGATTTTCGTCTAAAAACGCATGGAGGCGATCTGCATCGTCCGGCGAAAGTTCGCCATCGAGCAACCGGCTCATGGCAAGTTGAGCTTCGCTAGGCGACAGGTCTGTAGAATGTGATGGCATTCGATGCGATTGAGAAAATCTAAAGGTTCACTAGTCAACAGAGAGACGCAAGCCTCTTGCTATTGAGCAAGAGGCCTGTTTTTCCCTCCTATTGACTATCTGCGATAGCGACTATTTCCCCGGTAGTCGTCGTGATGGCCATAGCTTCCGTGGCTGGGGCTGCTGTAAAAGCTGCACCCTCGGTTATGCGCTACCCACACGCGGTTCTCCCTGTAAATATAGTGTCCGGGGTTCCAATCGCGATGGCGATGGCCGTAACTGTCGTAATGGACCGACTCATTTCCATTGATCCAAGTTTTGACGGAAATCGTATCGTGATGGCCACTGCATCCGCAATGGTTGCCTCGGTGGCTGCTGTGATGGCTGACCGATACGTGACTTCGACTGCGATGGTGGCGGTGGTCGTCATCATCGATAATCGATCCGATTATCAGTCCTCCGATGATTCCTCCGATTAGGGCTCTGCCTTCGCGGTCGGCCATCGCGGTCGAGGCTGTGGTGGATCCTATGATTAATGCGATTAGCGCGAAAACGAATAGATTTTTCATGTTCTGTGTCCTTTCTTGTAAGAAATGCGTTTTGGAGTTCGCCGCTTTGGACGCACTGCCAAAGTGACTTATTCACTCGCAAATCGATTTTTCTGATAAATCGATCGGACACCCCCTGAATAAGGGGCAAAACCTTATCCCCTGACGATGGTCGCGTCGGCTTTTAGGACATCGAGTTGCTCTTTAAAGAGAGAGTCTCGCTTTTCGTTGGCGATAACCTCTTTGATCGATTGAGCGACTTTATCGAATGGTTCGACGACGCCGATTTTTTTTTCGTCTAAACGAGCGATATGAAATCCGAATGGCGTTTCGAATACGTCAGTGAGGGCACCAATTTCCAGCTTGAAAACGATTTTTTCGAATTCTTCGACCATGTGGCCTTCTGGAAACCAGCCCAAATCCCCGCCCTTGCCAGGACAGTCGGAATCTTCATCGGCGATTTTTTCGAACGATTCGCCTTCGTCGAGACGTCGTTTGGCATCTTCGATTTTACGTTTTGCCTCTTCGGGATCTTGGCCTTCGTTGGTGTGAAATACGATATGGGCAGCCTTGTATTGGTCGGGATGCTTAAATTGGGCCTCTTCCTTTTTGTAGCGGGTTTTGAGTTCTTCGTCGGTCGGCTCAGCTACTTGTTGGCGTAGCTTGTCGAGGAACCTCTGGAATCGCAGATCGTCTGCGATTTCCTGCTTCACGTGGATTATGTTCTCAGGGGCGATGTTGAAGGTTTTGAGAAACTTGTTTTCGCCGCCGTGCTTTTTGGCGATTTTGTTGTATTCGGCGTCGATCGTTTCGCTTGGGAGGTCTTGGATTTGCTTTTGAGCGGCCTCGAAAAGGAGTCGGTGATCAATGAAACGATCCTTGGCCATGTCTTCGGCTTGTAGCTTTAGAGCGGTTTGATCGAACCAGGGAAATTGCTTTTGAACTTCGGGAGCGATTCGCTCTACTTCTCGTTGAATCGCTTCGTCGCTGATAGAGAATCCATTAATTGTGAGCGCCATTTCCTGAGTGATGAGAATGGAGAAGCTGAGTTCAAGGTAAATGCAGCTAGGTGATCAATCGGTTTGCTACTGGCGGTTGAGTGAGCTTTGTTCGATCCCTTAGGTTTCTCAGTCATGTCTCAGCCATGCGATTGGATCGATTTATAGGCCATCACACTCAGCAGAGCAAAAAGGCGGTTCGCCTTTTGTTGGTGAAGGGACGTGTGAAGGTATTTGGGGAAGTCGTGATGGATGGACTGTTGGAAGTGACGGAATTCTGTCGTGTGGAACTGGACGAGGTTACGCTGCAATATCGGAAGGCTTTCTATATGATGCTTCATAAACCGGCTGGCTACTTGAGCGCGACTAGCGATCCGAATTTGCCTACAGTAATGGAGTTGATCGAATCGCAGGGGGAGGAGAAACTGCACATTGGCGGTCGCTTAGATTTGGATACGACGGGTTTGCTGCTATTGACCAATGATGGAAATTGGTCGCGTCGGATTACCGAACCGGGCCTGAAAAAACCGAAGGTCTATTTGGTGGATACAACGGATCCGATTACCCCGGAGTATGGAGAGTTGTTCGAGCGAGGCGTGTATCTGGAGTACGAGGATATTACGACGCAATCGGCGCAGTTGGAGATATTGGGAGAAAGACAGGCGCGTCTTACGATTTACGAGGGACGATATCGTCAGGTGAAGCGAATGTTCTGGCGATTTAGGAACCAGGTGACGGCCCTGCATAGAGAGAGCATGGGCGAGATCGTGTTGGATCCAGCGTTGGCAGTGGGGGAGTCTCGGGCGTTGACGAAGGAGGAGGTTGAGAGTGTCTAGGGTTAGCTATATGAGCCGAATTATGCTTGCTGCGGCCTCGGCGATGCCGCCCTACCTGGGGCTTTTGTAGGGCCAGGATTCGGGGGATTGGCAGAGGTTGGCGCGTACAGGGTTATTGAGGATGTAGGACCACTTTTCGTCGGTTTCGGTTTGGCTGCGAAGGCGGTGATCGAAGAAGCCGTCTTGCCAATTTATGGGTAGTGTTTTGGCGGTGAAGCGTTTCCAGGCTGCAATCGTTTGCTCCATTGGTTTGTTGGGAGAAAACGCGATGAAGGCGTGGAGATGGTCGGGCATGAGGAGGATGAGCGATACGTTCCATTGCTGAAGTTGCTCGCGGTAGGCGACGCTTTCGAAAAGCGGTTCGGCTATTTCGGGCTTGGCGAGGGTGTTGTGGCCTCGTTGGCTACAGCAGATTGTAATGAAGAAGAGGGAGGCGTCGGGAATCCATGAAGGTGGCGTGTGATGAAATCGTTTGCGATTGGGTAACATGGTTCAGGAACGATTCAGGTAGGGCGGCATCGCCGAGGCCGCAGCACTAGATTTAGTAAGAGTTGATTTCAAATTTTTGTATTAAAGTTGGAGAAAACGTGAGAGTGATTTGGTGAGGTGAGTGAGGGTGGGCAAGGCTGCGGCCTCGGCGATGCCGCCCTACCTGGGGCTTTTCTACACGGTAAGACTGGCTATTACTTCTTTGAGTTTTTCGGCGTTGGAGCCGCCGCCCATGGCGAAGTCTTGTTTGCCGCCGCCGCGGCCGTCGAGTTTCGCTGTAAGGTCTCGTACGATGTCGCCGGCTTTGTGGCCTGCCGCGATCGAGCTTGGGGAAGAGAAGGCTACTACGCTTACTTTCCCGCCGATATTGGCTCCGAGGACTACTAGGCCTTCGCCGAGTTTGCCGATGATTTGAGAACCTAGGCTGCGGAGGGCGTTTGGGTTCTCGGCTTCTACGACGGCTTTGACGAGTTGGATGCCGTTGGCGTCTTGAGCAGCGTTGAGAAGGTCTTCGGCTAGATTGCCGGATGCTTTTTGTTGAAAGCTTTTCAGTTGCTTTTGGAGTTCGGCGTTCCGGGTTAGGAGCGTGTCGATCTTTTTGACGAGCTTGCTGGTTGGAACTGAGAGGTCTTTCGAGAGTTGGGCAATGGTCGCTTCGATGTCGTTGACATGCTGATACGCGGTTTGGCCGACAATGGCTTCGATGCGACGCGTGCCGGCGGCGATGCCTGATTCGGATGCGATTTTTATGATGCCAATTTCGCCGGTTGCTCGTACGTGTGTGCCGCCGCAAAGTTCCTTGGAGAAGCCGCCTATGTCGACGACGCGTACGACGTCGCCGTATTTGTCGCCGAAGAATGCGATGACGTCTTCGGGTTTGTCATCGAAAGGCGTTTCGAACCATTTGCATGCGCCATTTTCGAGGAGGCGTTCGTTGCAGATCTTTTCGATCTGGGCGAGTTGTTCGGGTTTTATGCCTTCGAAGTGCGAGAAATCGAAGCGCAGACGCGAGGGATCAACATAGGATCCGGCTTGGCGAACGTGCGTGCCGAGGACTTCGCGGAGCGTGTAGTGGAGGATGTGCGTCGCGGAGTGATGGCGTTCGATGGCTTTGCGGCGTTCTTCGTCGACGGAGAGGAATGCGGTCTTGCCTTTGATGTCGCCGAGCTCGCCTTCGATTTTGTGGAGAAAACGACCGGCTGCGTCTTTGGTTGTATCCAGAATACGGTAGTCTTGTCCGTCGATGAGAGCGGAACCTGTATCGCCGACTTGGCCGCCCATTTCGGCGTAGAAGGGGCTTTGGTTGGCAATGAGGTAGCTCTCGCCGTCTTTGCTTTTGAGGATGTCGAGGACTTCGGCTTCCTCTTCGAGTTCGTCGAATCCGACGAACTTCGTGGCGTCGGCAGAGTCGCCATCGGATACAAGGATGTCGGTCTTCTTTTGGGAAGCTCTGCTGCGAGCCCTCTGACGTTCCATTTCTAATTCGAATCTTTTCCCATCGACTTTGACGCCTCGTTGCTTGGCCATCAGTTGGGTCAGATCAAGAGGGAAACCAAAAGTATCATAGAGTTCAAATGCTGCAGGTCCGTCTATGGTTATTTGGTCGAGTCCAAGAGAATCGGCAAGTTTTTGAGTCAATTCATCTGGTTTGATTTGGCGTCCAGTTACCTTTGCTGTTCCATCGTAAGCGGTTCCAACTGGATAGCCTTCAACCATTATGTAAAATTCACAGCCCTTTCCTGCATCAATAATTGCTGTATTGAATGCGCTTATTAGTGATTCGATGAATTGGTCGACACCCTTATTAAGTGTCTTCCCGAAGCTATCTTCTTCGCTCTTGATTATCTTTTGGATGATGTCTTTTTGCTTTTCGAGCTCTGGAAAAACATGTCCTAGTTGTGCCACTACGACGGGAACGAGCTTGGCGAAGAAGCCTTGTTCGAGGCCGATCTTACGTCCGTACATGACGGCGCGGCGGAGGATGCGTCGCAGGACGTAGTTGCGGCTTTCATTGCCGGGGAGGATTCCGTCGGCGATCGCGCAACTGAGGCAGCGTATGTGGTCGGCCAATACGCGGAAAATGACGTCTTTCATCTCAACGTCGGAGATGTTGTCGAGGTCGGCGGGGAGGGTGCGTTGGTAGGTGTGTCCGGATAGTTTTTCGAATTCTTGGAAGAGGGTGTCGAATAGGTCCGAGTTGTAGTTACTCGGTGGATTGGAGAAGTCGGTGAAGTTTTTGGAAGTCGCCATAATTCCAGCGACGCGTTCGAAGCCCATGCCGGTGTCGACGTGCTTGGCTTTGAGGGGAATGAGGTCCCCATCTGGCGTGGCGTTGTATTGGATGAATACCAGGTTCCAGATTTCGATGCAGTAGGGTGAGTCGGCATTGACGAGTTTGCCTTGAGTGTCGCCTTCGGGGGTGAGATCGACGTGGAGCTCGGAGCAAGGACCGCAGGGGCCCGTGTCGCCCATCATCCAGAAATTGTCGGCTTTGTCTCCGTAGACGATGTGGATGTCGGGATCGAGGCCGGCTTTTTCGAAGATGGCTTTCCAGAAGTCGTAGGCTTCTTGGTCGAAATCGGCGGGATCGCCTTCGCCTGGTTTGTAGACGGAGGCGTAGAGGCGTTCGATTGGGAATTTCCAGACTTCGGTGATGAGTTCCCAGGCCCATTCGATGGCTTCTTTTTTGAAGTAGTCGCCGAAGGACCAGTTGCCGAGCATTTCGAAGAAGGTGTGGTGGTAAGTGTCGAGGCCGACCTCTTCGAGGTCGTTGTGCTTACCGCCGGCGCGGATGCACTTTTGGGTATCGGTTGCTCGTGGGTAGGGGGCTTCGCGATCGCCGAGGAAGTAGGGGACAAACTGGTTCATGCCCGCGTTCGTGAACAGCAGATTGGGCGCATCCGGCATGAGAGAGGCGGATGGGACGATGGTGTGCTGTTTGGACTCGAAGAAATCGAGGAAGGATTGGCGAATTTGGTCGGAAGTCATGGTAAGGATGGGCTTTGTTTTTTGCCCACGAATTTCACGAATGGGCACGAATGGATTTAGTTCTGCTTTGATCCTCTAATCGAGGATCTTTATCTGATGATTCGTTTCCATTCTAGTTTTTGGTCGTGACCGAAGTTGATGAGAAGCCCTAAGCGAATTTTTGATGCTTTTAGGTAGTTGAGAACTTGGGACTCTTCTCGTTTGGTGAGCTTTTCGATGGCTTTTAGCTCTATGAGAATTTCTTGATGATCAATCAGATCGGCGAAGTACTCTTTTTCGAGAGTGTATTCCTTGTATTTGATCTTCAACTGCGGCTGGGCTAAGAAAGCTATTTGCTTTTCGGATAGCTCAATTTCGTAGGCTTCTTGATAGACTGGTTCAAGGAATTCCGAACCCAGCTCGTTGCAAACCTCAAAGGCTGCACCAACGAGCTGGTAACATTCATCTGCGAATAGTATATCTTTATTCGTGCTCATTCGAGCGATTCGTGGGCGAAAAATCTTAGAGCCTTTCGATGACGGCTTGGGCCATTTCTTTGGTGCCGATGGATTTTTGGCCGAAGGCGATGTCGCCGGTTCGGTTGCCGTCCATGACGGCTTGCTTGACGGCGGCTTCGATCTTTTCGGCGATGTCGTTTAGGCCGAAGCTGTAGCGGAGCATGAGCGCGGCGCTGAGAATTTGGGCGCAGGGGTTAGCGATGCCTTTGCCGGCGATGTCTGGAGCGGTGCCGCCACTAGGTTCGTAGAGGCCGAAGGGGAGATCGTATTGGTTTTTGCCGGTGCCGAGGCTGGCGCTGGAGAGCATGCCGAGGCTGCCGCAGACGATGCCCATTTCGTCGGAAATGATGTCGCCGAACATGTTTTCAGTTACGATGACGTCGAATTGATTAGGGTCGCGGGCCATTTGCATGGCTGCGTTGTCGACGTACATGTGAGTGAGTTCGATTTCGGGCGCGTGCTTCGCGACGTACTCGATGGCGGTCTTGCGCCAGAGGACGGAGGTGGTTAGCACGTTGGCTTTGTCGACGGAGCAGATCTTGCCGCTGCGTGCTCTTGCAGTAGCGATGGCGACCTCGAGGATACGCTCGATTTCGCTCTTTTTGTAGACCATCTCGTCTGTCGCTTGAATGTCCCCGTCTGGAAGCGTTTCGGTGCGTTTCGGTCCGAAGTAGATGCCGCCGGTGAGTTCGCGTACGCAGACCATGTCTATGCCTTCGGGGATGCGCTCGTTCTTGAGCGGCGAAGCATCGGTAAGCTCTTTGTAAAGGAGTCCGGGGCGGAGGTTGGCAAAGAGGCTGAAGTGCTTGCGGATCGGGAGAAGGGCCGCACGCTCGGGCTGCTCTGCTGGGGGGAGGTTTTCCCATTTGGGGCCGCCGATGGAGCCGAAGAGGATGGCGTCGGCGTCTTCGCAGATCTTGATGGTGGAGTCGGGAAGGGCTTTGCCTTCGTTGTCGATGCCGGCGCCACCGATGTTGGCTTCGGTGTAGTCGAGCTTGATGCCTGCGGGCTCGGTGGCGGCTTTGAGGACGTCGAGCGCGACGGTCATTACTTCTGGGCCGATGTAGTCACCGGGGAGAACTGCGAATTTAAGCGTTTGCATGAGGGGGCTATTGAGAGGAAAACCGCCGCCATTTAAAGCGCAAACTGCAGTTGAAGGGGCGCTAGGCCGGAAATCGGATCGATTTGGGGTTAAACGGGTTGGAGTGTTGTCCATTTCGAAGGATTAAGAGTTCCGGTAACGTTACTTTGCGACCTGAGTTGGGCGACGATGAGGATGCCTCTCATCCCAAGGACGGTATAAGCCTTCTGGAAATGCATGGGGATCCGGAGCTTGCGGCCGAATCTGGCTATTGCCGTTTTTTATTTGATTCCGAATAGTCGTGGGTTCATGGGTGAATGATGATCGATTTACGTGTTTTTCCTGCGGGTTACATTCAGACAAATGCTTTTTTGCTGTCGAATTTGGAGCGTAAGGAATCGCTTTTGATCGATGCTCCGCATTTTGTTTGGGATCAAGTGGAGCCGGTATTGGAGGAATTGGGATGCGAGCTGAAAGCGTTGCTCTTGACGCACGGACATTACGATCACATGGGCGGGGCGAGTCGTATTCAGAAATTGGGTTGTCCGACTTATGGGCACCGCGACGATCAGTTATTTTACGAAACGCCGGAAATTATGAGACCGTACGTGTATCCGCCTGATATAACTTTGGAACCGGTTACGATCGATTACTGGGTAGAGCAGGGCGATACGATTGAGCTGTTAGGCGAGACGATCGAGATACGGCATGTGCCTGGTCATTGTCCCGGAAACATCCTTTTTCACTTTGCTGCGCGCAAGGCTGCGTTCGTGGGAGATGCTTTGTTTGCGGGAAGTATTGGGAGAACGGATTTGAAAGGCGGTGATTTTCCGACTTTGGAGCGATCGATCAGGGAACAGATTTATACTTTGGATCCAGAAACGAACGTTTTTCCGGGTCATGGTCCGCAGACGACCGTCGGGCAAGAGTTCGAGACGAATCCGTTTGTGCCCGGTCGGTAGGCGTTGTTTTTTCGGGATTCGTTTTGGACGTTAAAGCCTCGAGGATTGAGATTGGGATTGCGGGTCTGATTGTTAGAGCCTGAACGTCGTGCGAGACTGAAGATGAGGATTGTATGATCGATTAAAACTGTTCTGATCGAGCTCGTTACGTATGGCCATGACACAATCTGAAAAAGAAATCTTCATGAAAGCGGCTCTCGACGAGGCGCGTAAGGGATGGGGCCGGACTCATCCGCAGCCTATGATCGGCGCGGTTTTGGTCGAAAATGGGAAAATCGTCGCTCGCGAGCATGTCTCTCAATCGGGTTCAAGAGGGCCTGAAGCGCGTTTGTTCGAATCGTTGGGACGCAAGCCGGTGGGCGAGGCGAGCCTTTTTCTGACGCTCGAGCCCGGGTCGTCTTCGAATCGTTTGGATTCCGGTGTTAAGGCGATCGTCGAATCGGGAGTGCGACATGTATTGATAGGGGCCTGCGATCCCGTAGCGGATCATGAGAACAAAGGAAGCGACGCGCTGAAGGAAATGGGGATTGAGGTGGAACGCCGGATTCTGATTGATGATTGCGAAGATTTGAATCTGATCTTCAATCACTGGGTGAACAAGCGCTCTCCGATGTTGGCGGTGAAATCCGCTACTACCTTGGATGGAAAGATCGCTTGTCGAACGGGAGAGTCGAAATGGATTACAGGCGAAGAGGCTCGGCAAAACGTGATGCTGTGGCGTCGTTTGTTTCCGGCGATTGGGGTGGGAGCCGGCACCGTGATCAAAGATGGACCGCGCTTAACGAGTCGGATTGACGGCGAAGAAGAATGGTGTGGCGTAAGGTTCGTTATGGACGGTTTATTGCGCACTGCGATGGAGCGTTACTTGCCTTC
>Ga0302122_10001915_pt1 | contig 13180 bp, 9 predicted proteins | sample CB21_SCM_MG_FD_203115 | JGI IMG/M metagenome (GOLD analysis project Ga0302122, IMG submission 203115) | Marine microbial communities from Western Arctic Ocean, Canada - CB21_SCM | ecosystem: Environmental > Aquatic > Marine > Oceanic | place: Canada: Western Arctic Ocean | collected 2017-09-28
CGCGCTGCGGCGGTGCCGCTGCGCGACGAGGCCGAGGGTCAGCGGCAGAGTGGCCAAGGCTCTCTAAAGCAGGTTCCGGGTTTTGCCGCCTCGCAGATTCCCGCACACTCTCCACGCGACACACAAGGACTCCACGACACAACTCAACTTACCTTTGTCCGCCGCGCCCCGCACGCCTGAGCGTCCCCGACCGCGAGGCGTCTCAACAGCGTCGCCAGGGCCACGTTCCGGTCGCCCCCCGCCTTGCGCATGGTCCGCGTCAACAGGCTGTTCTTGTTCTCGGAGTGGACGCTAATTTTGGGGTTGCGCTCCTGGCAGGCCTCGACGCCCGGTCCGACGACGGCGAGGTCGTCGCGCCTCAAAATTGACGTATGGTTCGCCAAGGCCAATAACAGCGGCGGCTGCTGCACCCCGCACGTCCAGAGCTGGGACCCGCTCCCGTGCGTCTGCTTTTTTAAAGCATCTAAGACTCTCTCAGGAACGCCGTACGCACAGTACCGTTGCAGGTCCGGCACGTGGAAGCAGTCCGCGCGCCACCGCACCTGGTCCAGATCGTGTAACGTACGGCCCAACCGCGAAGACACGTAGGGCAGCTCCTGGTGAAAGCCCTCAGACCAGTTGGCGCCACTTAACCCATTCTTGCGCTCCCACTTCGTGGCCCCGGCCTGGACGCAGCGCTTTCTTCGTCTCGCTAAAGCGATAACAATGTCGGCGCCCGTGTCGTAGAACCTTAGAAAATCTTTGTCGGGCCAGGCGTCGGCGTCGAGGTACGCGGCTCTGGTGACACCGAGGGGTAACAAAAACTGGTCCATGGCGTCCGGCGCGAGATTAAACAAGTTGACCAAGTCGCCTCGATTGGTGCAGTCGCCGCGCGTCCGGCTCTCAAAGTCTTTTGTCGTGAGTCGGTAGATCCCGTCTAAGACACGAGGCACCGTCTTGAGCTCTATTGTATTAATAGTGCTGAGTGTTTGGTGGCCCACGGCGCAGGACGTGGTTGAACTAGTGTGCGTGAACGACGCGCAGCCCTCGTAAGGACTTCCGATGGCCAGTTTTCCGGCCGCGCAGATCTCCTTCGCCGTGAGCGGCGCCCGCCACAAAATGAAGAAGCGGTACGTGCGCCCCGTAGTCCGCTCGTGGGCCGCCCGCATCGCGCACGCCACCATCGCGAGGTAGTAGGGCGAGTCGACTGCGAAGAACACGTTCACCGGCTCAGCTGCGGGTACGAGGCCGCCGCGGCGAGGGGCGTTGCGCGCGCGCGAGGCCCGGCTCCGTCGCATCAGGTCTTGCGTCGACGCTGCCGCGACAGCGGCCAGCGCGCAGCACGCCCCTGTGGTGCGCATCGATGGGTTCGCGGCCTCAGCTCATCGCCGGCTCGGCCCGGGCAGGTCTACGAACGTGTCACGCTGGGGAGGCTGCCCCACGTGAGCTGCTTGCGCGCTAAATAACGAATCTCGCATGCGCGCAGTCGAAAAACCCGCGTCAGAAACCCGCGTCGAAAAAAATCAACCTGACCCTCCTCGGCACTCTCGGCACGGTAAAATGGTGTTCTCGCGCGTCTCGCCGGACAACCAGCCCGTTTTGGCCTTCATGGGCCGCTGCATCGCGTTCGCGATCATGATAATCAAGATCCTGCAGGGCGACGTGCGCCGCGATTTCAAGATGAGCCGCTTCGCGGCGACGCTCCCGGGCGATTTCATGGGTAACACGTGCGCGTTCCTCGTGGCGATATTGGGCGCCGTCATCGGCTTGATCGACATCGCCCTGGGCGCGGTGCTCATTGTCCGGGCCGGCGACCTCATCTCGTCGATGGTGGCCTTCGCCGGCTACGGCTTAATTATGGACATCGATAACTGGTTCGTTAACTTGTTCGAGCTCGACTCGCACGACCTGCGATGGCTCGACACTGAGTCGTTCGCCTACCTAGACATCAACCACGACGGTGTCATCACACCCGACGAGCTTGCGCAGAGAGTCGAGGAGGGCGGCCTGAGCGCCACGAAAGCGCCGTCTACGCCAGCGACCGAGTCGAGCCGCCTCGCGATGACGGTGCCGGGAAGTTGCCCCCGGGAGCCTGTGACCCCCGAGCTGCCGGAGCCGCGCAACTGCCTCGTCGCCTTGCGCCTCGGCATCTTCTACGTGCTCTACCCGGCGGTCATCGCCTACTTGTGGTTCTATTACATACCCACGCGCTCCATCCCGAAGTAGTGCCCTCCTATGTATTATAACAACGTGTATATATACTCAACAACACAACAGTGCACAGCGGCGTGCGTCTTGGGTCGACGGCGTGCACTCCGTCGACGGAACACAACTAGCCAAGCATCTCTCGAATTCCCGGCGCGATCGCCTCCTTCACGAGGACGCAGATAGTAAGGCGCGGCGCGACGGTCGCACAGCGGGCTACTGCGCCGTCGAGGAACGCGAGTGGACCCTCGCGGCGGAGGATCTGACGAGCACAGTCCAATGCGCCATCGTAGGCGAACGTGGACGGGTCTGTACGCGCCACCTGGAGCCGTGTCTTGACCAGGTCCATCGGGTTGGTGCACAAGCCCGCGATGACACCAGCGACCAGGCCGCACGGCAGCGTCGGGTAGCCGCGCGCCTCGGCGACGTCCTTGCACGCCTCATATATGGCAAAGAATATGCCATTAAAAGGCATCCAAGTGGCTTGATGGACCCAGTACGCCGGATAAAAACCCCGCAGGCCCTCCCGCCCCCAGATCGTTAGGACTGCATTCCACGACCCACCGAGCCTCTCCTTGGAACCGAGCTTGAGCTGGCCCTCGACCTGCAGCCTTTCCTTGACGGTGTCCATCGGCACCCAGCAGAGCGACCCGCAGAGCTGAGCGACGCAGCCGGCCGCGAAGGACGCGGCGGCCGCCGGCAGGTGCGGCCGCAGGGCGTCGCACGCTAAATCGTTCCCCAGGAAGAACAAGCCTTGAGCTGGCGCGGCCGTCACGACGACGACGCCTATGCCCTGATAGAGCGCACCGACGCCCTCTTTGCTGAGGATGCGCGTCAGGCCCTGTCCGACGCCACTGTATTTCGTGAGCGACGATGCAGAGGCGCCCTGGACCTGCAGTCTGGTCTTGACCGTGCCCAGAGGATGCGTGGCGACGTCTGCGACAATTCCTGCAATGCTGCCACTGATTAAGGAGTCCATTCGTGATCACTGCGGCGCTGGCAAGGCAAGCAGCAGCACTGCTTAGTGTACAATCGCCTCCACTGGTGCCGTTGCAATAAAAAAATGAGCAGCGCCAAAGTGAGACGAAGCCTGGCTACAGCAAATCAATTTCAAATTTGCCGTGATGCCAGTGCGCAGTGATTTAAGAGACGCTGTGGTTTGTTTTGCCGTTGTGGACGGGTTTTGAATGTGCGGGTTTTCGCACCCGGCTGTCGGCTCTTGTGAAAAAGAGTGCAAAGCGTCATAGAAAGCCCGACTACAGACATCACCATCAATAATATGTTCATCGAGCTATCGCTCGTCGTGTTCGCCTTTGTCAGATCGTCAAAAGAAATGCTGAAAGACTGGACCCAGCCCACCGTCATCTTCGAGCGCGGCCTTGCCACTCTGCTCCACGAACTGACGACGCCGCGCGGGAGCATCGTCTTCCGCACGCCGACGAGCTTGCCGCCCATCCGGGAATGAAACGCCTCGTCCTGTTCGCGGTCGCGGCGGCGGCGCAAAGCCGCGTCGCCGTGTGCTTCTGGGGCATCAACCGCAGCCTGGACCTCACGCTCCCCTCTATAAAACAGCACCTGCCCGCGCCGCTCGCGGACCACGACGTGGAGCTCTTCTTCCAAACTTAAAAAATATATGACACTCGTCAGGGGTCATGTTCTCTTCGATCACAAGAACGCCCTGAAAAAACGTCGTATATTTTTTCTCGGAGAGCCCTCCGCTACGCTCGGGACTCTCCTCGGGGCTCCGCCGGGCTAAGATCTTTTAAATTTGGATATGATTTTTTAAAATTCGGGTATGTTTCCTTGGGTTCTACAGACTTTGATAATTTTGTTAAATTGTATCCCAAATACAGGATTGAAATACGAACATCAACTGACAATAAAGCCTTACACAATTGTGGTGATGGGGAAAAATTGATTAGTTTATTGTATTTAAATGAACAAAAGCACTTTCACCTCATTACTAGCCGAAAGTCTTTTTTAACGGATAAAAAAAATGGTCAAAATAATTACAAATATTGTGAAGATTGTGAGACACGTTATTACAATAAAACAGGATGTAAATGCAACAAACTTGCTTTATGTCCTATTTGCAATGAAAAAGAGAAATTTAATATGAAAGTTATAGATGGAAAAATAGAAAGATATTCAAAATGTTGCGGAGGTGAAATTCAGACAAATGCTCCAGGTGTGTTTGCATGTAATCAGTGTAATTCAATATTCACCGAACATTTTAATTCAGTGCATAGTGATCTCGACTACACAGCAAAAGGAGAATTGTATTTTAAGGATTCAACAAACCCGAACTTAAAAGATCTTCACGGAAGCATACCCGAGCATACCCGAACTTTAAAAGATCATATCAGAATTTAAAGGATCTTGCCCCGGCGGAGCCCCCGAGGAAACATACCCGAATTTAAAAAAATCATATCCAAATTTAAAAGATCTTAGCCCGGCGGAGCCCCGAGGAGAGTCCCGAGCGTAGCGAAGGGCTCTCCGAGGAAAAATATATGACGCTTTTCAGGGCGTTCTTGTGATCGAAGAGAACATGACCCCTGACGAGCGTCATATATTTTTTACACGCAGAAAAGCGCCTCGCACCTCGCGGGCTTTACACGCCAGGAGGTGTCGGCGCAGGCGGCGTGGCTGGCGACGCTCCCTCCGAATGATTTAGCGCTCTTTGTCGACGGGACCGACGTCGTTCTGGGGGGCGGGTGCCGCGACGACGTCGTGGGCGAGCTCGGGAGGCGCCTCGCGACGATTATGCGCCGCGCAAACGCGACGGTCGTCATGAGCGCCGAGCTCGGCGCGTTCGACGCCGGGGCGGACGAGCTGCCGGCGCCGCCGCGGTGGGCCCGCGATACGTGCCCTCAATTCTTCGACGACGAATTCTGGAGAACGCGCTTGGACTGCAACTCCGACTTTTGGCTCGGCGAGTGCGCGGACCCGCCACGCCTGCGGTACGCGAATACCGGTGTCTTCGGCGGCGTGGCCGCGGACCTCCTGCGCATGACGCAGACCGCCCTGACCTCCGACCTACTTCACGCGCGGCCTCGCCGGCACGTCGCGCCTCGCGCTCGACTACTGCGCCGAGCTCGTGAGGAACGCGTTCCGCCTCGCGCCGTCGGCGCGCCGCAGGGACGCCTCAAATTCCCTCCTCGCCGGCGGCTCGGCGGCGTGTCTTGTCCATTACAACGGCCCCTCGAAGCACTTCTGGCGGGGGGAGTTGGCTAAGTAAAAGATTTAACAAACAGGGGGGTGCTACTACTGCAGGCCGATGATGAGCTCGAGGACCATGACCAGGACCAGGATGGCGATGCACACGTACATGTAGAAGGTCTGGCCGCTCACGGCCACGTCCTCGGCGTGCTTCGTCTCCTCCCGAATGCCGCTCGTCGTCTCGTCGACGTCGCCCTCGAGCTGGTCCAACAAACCCAGCTGCTGGCGCGTCTCGTCGTGCATCGTCTCACCTAAATTCCGGATGCGGTCGACGCCCGCGCCGAGGCGCTGCAGCTGCGCGTCCTGGGCCTGGAGGCGTTCTCGCGCCGACATTGTGGGGAGCGGTGCGGCGCGCGGGCGCGTTGGGGCGTGCGGCGGGCGCTCGGTGCGCTTGTACAGAGGTGTGCCGAGTCCGCCCGGTGGAGCGCGTTCTCCGCAGTGCTGCTGGCTCCGCGTGCGGTTCCTCGGTTGTCCGGCTCGCGGCTCAGCTCCAAGCCAGGCAGCGCGGTACAGATAACTTTTGCGCCCTGCTCCAAACCTGGAGAAACCCGTGCAAAAACCCGTTTTGCCATATTTAGCGCTCCCCCCGGTTCCGCTTCCGCACTCAAGCATGCAAGCGAAATTATCGATGGGTACATTCGGGGCGAGGAGTCTAAGGTCCTGAGAAACCCGCACGCCGTTGTTACGAGCTCAATCGTTGCAAGAAAGCGGAGCGTAGGGGCTGCCATCGCTGGCGCGTGCTGAGCCACGGGCTGCCGCTTGCCTCGTAATGGCGGACCTCGCCACCGGTGAAATCGTCTCCAACGTCATCGAGGCGGCGGTGGACGAGTCCCACGCCAAGGTGCCGTATGGAATGCCCATACCGGGCGACGACGACCGGCAGGACGCCGGGTTCCGCTGGGCGCCCGAGGACGTGCGGCATCGGCACGCCGAGGCCCTGGACCGGCTGGAGCGCGAGGCCGCGGCGGCCCGGCGCGACAACGAGCGGCTGCGCAGTCAGATCGAGGCCGAGCGGGGCGAGACCGTATCCGCGCTCGGGGAGGCCGAGGCGTTGCGGGCGGCGCTCCGGGACGCGAGCTTGCGCGCGGCGGACTGCCGCGCGCGGTCCGCGGCCGCGGACGCCGGGCGCGCCGCGGCGGAGGCCCGGGCGGCGTCCGCGCGCGCCGAGGCCTCGCGCGTCCGCGAGCGCACGACGCGGATCCGAGGCGACGCCGCGGCGGTGTCGGAACTCGCGCGCACCAAGGACGCCAGGTCGGCGCGGCTGCAGGCCGACCTCGATACGCTGCGCCGGCGGCACGACGCGTTACTAGATTCGACGGTGCTGGCGGCCGGCGGCGGCCGCGTGGCGCAGGCGCTGGTCGCGCGCGGCAACATCGGCGCGGCCTCCAAACCGCTGGAGAAGGTCGTGAAGCCCAAGGCGCCCAAGCAGGACGACGTCGCGGCGCTGCTCTCGCGCGTCGGCGCGCTCGAGGGCCAGGTCCTATCGCTCCGCACCGCGAAACGCGTGGAGGCGGACACGGCGCGGCCGCGGCCGCCGCCGCCGAGTGACCCGAACCGCCCGGTGCCTGCCTCCAAGGCGCTGGACGCTTTGTCGATTGTGGTGGGCGAGCAGACGAACACTGAGACAGACCGGCTCCGGGCAGAGAACGAGCGCTTAAGGGAGGAGATGGCCGCGTTGCGCGGCGGCGCTGCGGTTGCGTTACCGCCGCCCGCGGAGCCGTCGCCGCCGCGGCGGCAGCGGCCCGCGGGCTACTTCGCCGAGTCCGATAGCGACGACGGCGGGCCCGACGCCGACGAGGGCGTCGTGCTGCCGCCCCACGACGGCGAGCGGCCCTGGGCCGCGGCGACGCCGGTCGTTGTCGTCGCAGCTGCACCCGCCGTGACGCCGGCCGAGCCCGCGCCCGCGCCGCCGAAGACGCGCGCCGCGGGCATGCCGCCGGTGGTGACGCCGAGGGACACGATCCTCGTGGCCGGGACGCTGCCCGTCGTCGCGGAGCAAGAGCCCCCACCGGCCAAGGCCTCGGCGCCCGCCGCCGAGCCGCCGGTCGCGGAAGAGGCCGCGTCCGCGCCCGCGCCTGCAGAAGGGGTGGTGTCCGGAGCGGAGCCGGCCGCCGCCGAAGCGCCCGCGACGGCCCCGGCGCCGGCCGCGGCCGCGCCGACCCCCACGCCGACGAAGAAGAAGAAGTCCCTCTGGGGCTCGCTGCGCAGCGCCGTCAAGGCGAGCCCCAAGAAGGCGAGCCCCAAGAAGCCGCCCGCGGCGGAAAAGCCAGCGCCGGTGGCGAAGGCGGCGGAAGAATCTGCGCCAGCTTCGGAGCCGCCGGCGCCGACCGAGACGGGGTCCGCGGCGGAAGCCCCGACGCCGACTACCGAGCCACCAGCGGGGAAGGAGACAGCGTCCGCGCCGGCGACGGCGCCCGCGCCTACAGAAGGATCGGCGCCCGCGGAGGAGCCGGCCGCGGAGGAGGCGCCCGCGCCCGCCGCGGCCGCAGCGGCGCTCACACCGAAGAAGAAGAAGTCCCTCTGGGGCGCGCTTCGCGGCGCCGTCAAGTCAAGCCCCAAGAAGTCGCCGGCGCGCGCCCAGAGCCTCGACGCCGCGCCGACGCCCCCAAAGGCCGCCGCTCCGGCACGGAGCCGCAGCCTGGACGACGCGCCGACGGCTGCGCCGGCCGCTGCGCCGGCGGCCGCGCCGGCCGCTGCGCCAGACGCGCCGACGCCCGCGGACGCGCCGGCCGCGGCCCCCGCCGCGCCGACACCCGCGGACGCGCCCGCCGCGGCCCCCACCGCGGACCACCGTGCCAAGCTCGTGGCCTTCTACGAGACGCATAACCCCGCCAAGCTGGATTCCGTCGACGCGACGCTCGCGAAGTACGCCGGGCGGGAGGCGGAGCTCTTTGAGAAGCTGCGCGCGAAGTACGAGGCGCCCCGGGCCCCGGTACCGGAGGCGAAGGGCGAACCCGTGGCGCCCGCGGCCGCGACGAAGGCCGCGCCGCCAGCGGCTCCGGCGCCCAAGAGAGTGCCGCCGATCGCCGTCGTGCCGCCGTCGCCGGCCGAAACGCCGAAGAAGAAGACGTCCATGTGGGGCAAGCTCCGCGGATCGGTGCGCTCGCCGAAGACGCCCAAGACGCCCAAGCCGACGCCTCCGCCCGACAAGCTGCAGGCGGCGGCGCGGCGGCGCAGCGCGCCGCCGGTTGGCGTCGAGGCGCCCGTTGCCGCGCCGGACGCGCCGGTGGCTGCAGTTGCCCAGGCAACAAGCGCTTCCGCGCCCGAGGCCGCGAAGGCTGTCGACGAGGCGCCCGCCACGGCGCCGGCAGAGGCATCCGCGACAGTGCAAGCCTCCGAAGAGGCCGCGGGCGAGGAGGCGCCAGTGACCGCCCAAGAGGCCGCGAATGCGGCGCCCGCCCCGGAGACGGCAGACGGCGAGGCGCCTACCACCGAAGACCCGCCGCCATCCGCGGCTTCCTCACCGTTCGTCGAGGCAATTGCTAAGCGGCGCGAAGCGCAGGAAGCGGATGACCACCCCTCGGACATCTCGCTGACTCGGACGCTGTCGGACTCGCCGCAGACCCCCGAACCCAAGTCGCGGCGGACGCAAGACGAGCCGGTCGGCCGACCGTACCGACCTGACCCCACGCCTTCGCCCGACACGCCCTTCGCGGCGCGACGACGGAGCATGGGCGACGACCTCACGCCGCGGCGGCGGAGCCGCTTCCTGCGCCGCGACGACTCGTTCACCTTCGATCCGGGGGACTGCAATAGTCCGCGGCGGCGGCACAGCGCGCTGCTCGGGCAGATGCGCGAACTGCTCTTGGATTCGCAGGCGGGGTCACGCGCGGGGTCGCGGTTAGGATCGCGGCAGTCGTCGGATCGAAGCATGTTCGGAGACAAGTAAAAGTAAAGTCTAGAGAAGTTATAGTCGCGGGGAGCGCCCCATCGAACGAGAAGGCTACTTGCGGCCGCCGCGCGACCCCCCGCGGCGGCCGCGCGAGCGGCTCGAGGGCGCCTCGGCCGCGACTGACGGCGCCGGGCCGCGCGCGATCGTCGCCTCTGTTGGTTTGACGGTCTTATTGGACGGGCCGCGGACCGCGGCGCCGTGGTGGGCCCACCACACGAGCGCAAACGCGGAAGCGTTCCGCGCCTTGCTCATGTTGCACGTCGCCAAGGCCTGCCGCGAGATCTCCCGGTCCGCGTTCCGGAGCTCGGACGCGCAGCTTCCGTCGAGATCATGCTTGGCGATGAAGGCCTCGAGGTCCCGAGTTAAAGAATCGCCCGAAACGGAAGGTGGCTTTGGTGGTCTCGACGCGGGCGAAGCCGCCCAGGAGCCCGCCCGTGGCCTCTGCACCGGCGCGGCGGCGGCGGCGGCGAACGAGCCCGCGCGCGTTCTTTGCAAGGGCGCCGGCGCCGGCGGCGCTAGCACGCGCGGCGCGCTCAGCGGCGACGGCACCGCCAGCGGCACGATTTGCCCGTCGTCGCCGTCGCGGAGCTCAGATAAAGCGGACCGCGCGGAGCGCGGCGGCGTCGCACTTGCGCTCAAGCCCAAAGCACCCAACCCTGGAAGTAAGGAGCCAAAGTCCGCCGGCAGCTCACCGCCGAGACCGAGGCTCCGCGGCGGCATCTGGGGCGGCGGACTCGTCGGCGGCGCGTCGTCGAGGAGCGACGCCAGTCCACCTCCGAGGAAGAACGCGTCCTGCGACGGCGACGCCAGGCCCGGCGGCGGCGCCGGGGCGGGCGCCGGCCGCAGGGCCTCTCCAATACGCTCGACGTGGACCGGCCGCAGGCCCAGGTCCGCCAGGTCGCGCGTGGAGCACAGCGCGAGCGTCTCGACGGAGAGGATTTCGCCCCGGCGCAGGATGTCGCCGCAGGCGTCCCGCAAGCCGAGCCGGTTCAGGAGCTGGACGACTTCGGCGTGAAGCGGTTGCGGTGGCGGTGCGTCGAAGTACGTGCGCCACGGCTTGGGCGCCGGCTTCCGCCGCAGCTGGCTCTCGGGCGCCCAGCCCGGTAATACGCAGGCGCTGTCGTCGGTCAACACCTTGAACAAGGCGTCCCCCGTATTCGCGTCGAGCGCGACCCGCCACCGCGGCCGGCCCTGCTGTGCCGACGACGCGGCGTCCACGTCTAGCACGAGCTCGACGCGCGCGCCGAGGGCCGGCAGGAATTTCGGCACCAGCCAGGCCTCGTGGCAGTAGACGTGCCTATCTAAATCACCTAAAGCGATCCAGGCGTCCCGCCCTCCGATGCTCCTATTTCTCGACGGCGCGATGGCCGTCAGCACCCCGTGCGTTCTCATGTGCCGCGTCCGCCAATCGCCCTCCAGGTATTTCATCTGTTTCGCTTTATACGCCGCATCCTCCCGCAACCACGCCCCGTCTCTCGCGACCCACAGCGCCCCGTCGCGATGGTGCGGCGTCGAATGGAGCGCCGCGCGGAACACGACGCGCTCGTGCAGCGCCGGCAGGGTCGGACTGAGCTGCGAGGACAAATAGCACTCGAGCTCGGCCGGGTCGGCGACGGCGATCCACACGCCTCGGCCCGTCGTCGCCTTCTTGGAGACCACGCCCACGACCAGTTGCCCGTCCTCGATCCGATTCTTCACGCCGCTCCGCACGGGCGCCGGCGGGCTCCCGGCGTAGCGCTGCGCCAGCCACTCCTTGGGCGTCTGGTTCGGCGGCGGTGGTGCACTTTTAGGTGTCGGCGCCGGCTTCGGCGGCGCCCGCTTCGCCGGCGCCGGCTGCGGTTTCGCCGGGCGCCGCTCCTTCTTCTTCGCGCTGACGGTCGACCAGCCGGCGTCCATCGTCGTCTACAGCTTTCGACTGGTACCCAGCGGAGCGGCGCTTATTTGATCAGAGTGCGCGCGCTCTGAACTGGCAGCACCGCAGGAATTAAACGCAGTGTTGCCGCGTGTACTGCAAACACGTTGCGCGAGCAGCTAGAGCACTCAGCCGACTTCGACACAAGCGCGGCGGGCGCGTGAGAACAGTGCGCGTCAAATGGCAAAATGGCGCCAGATCGCTTTGATCACAAAAACGGGTTTTTCTGATCGACTCTACAAGCTCGTAAACTTCTACGACTTTATACGAGCGAATAGTGCGGCCGGCGACTCATAGCTCCGCCCGCGCCTTGCGCTTGCGCCGCTTCGGCGCGCTGGCGTCGTAGACCGCCCACCGCCGGACGTACTCCTCGTCCGCGCCGCGCGTGACGACGCCGTCGCACCCGGCGTCGGCGCAGCCGCACGCGAAGGCGTCGTCGTCGGCGCAGGGCCGCGCGCAGCCACCGTCGCTCACCGCGACGCCGCTCGGTAGGGCGTCGAAGGCGAAGGCGTGGCCGTCGTTCGCCGCGCGCGCGATCGCCACGTAGCGCTTCTTGTGCTGGCGCGCGTGCTGGAGGGCCGCCGAGGCCGACGCGCCCGCGACGCCGCCACCGTAGACCCGCTGCTCCGGTAATTCTGATTCTAATCTAAAACACCCGACGTACTTCAGCGCGGCCGCCGCGACCTCGCGGCCCTCGCCCGGGCCGCCCTCCCGCGCGGACATCTTCTCGTGGTACTTCTTGGTGTACTCGTCCGCTTCCGAATCCGCCTTCTTGTTGAAATCCTCCAGCTGGCGAAAGGGTTTCCGGAGGTCGATCAACCACTGCACCGCGGGCGGGTACTGCCCGGGGCAGTACCACGAACCAGGAGCATCGCACAAGGTATGCTCCTTGACCCAGGTCCGCGACTTCTTCGAGACCTTTTTTATTTTGAAGATGCGCACCTTCCCGTACTTGGATTGGTACACGGGCTCCCACCGCGACGTATTTAAGGAAGGCCGTCGGGGATCGTGCGTGGTCAACTTGTACAAGAGCGAAGCCTCCATAGACGGCGTCGGCTGGCCGCCCGGGTAGAAGCCGAAGTGCTGGCAGGTCGGGTCGTCGGGGCAGAAGTGATGGTAAATGCTATTGCCGATGCGCGCCATGTGCGGGGACTTGGCCAGATCGTCGCCGCCACCCCCGGCCCACACTAAGACATAGTCCGCCAGGTGCTTGGCTATTTTATGGGCCTGGTCCTCCGGGGAGGTGAGGATATAACCTAAAGTCGCGATGTGCTCGTGGTTCCACGTGTTGCCGTCCGCCAACGTAGTCCGCTCCCCGATGCCCGTGATCTGGTAGCCGTAGTCCCACCAGGCCAGGATACGCGCGTCCTTGGGCGTGTGGTCCCGTAGCCACCAGTAGGCCTCTCTATAATCGTCAACCATGATCTCTTGGCCGTCCCTCAATTTAGCCTTGAACATGATGGAGGGCTGGCTCAAACCTTCGGCGAGCTCCTCGCAGTAGTCCAGGAAGTCCGTGTACTGCGGTTTAATGGTGTACAGGGCGAAATACAAAGCGAGGCCGATCCTCAGTAGGCAGGACACGGGGTGGCGGTAGGTCTTGGCTACGAACCGCCGCGCCCTCACGGGCAGCTTCTCGGCCGGTGGTTTACCCTTGCGCTTCGGCTTTTCTGCGACAGGAGCGGGGCAGCCCCGCGCAACTAAAGCTTGCACCGAGAAGAGCACGCCGTGGTCGAACGCCGCCCCCAGCGCGACCCCGACCAAGGCCGAGGCGATGGGCCCGGCCAAAATCATGAGCCGCGCCATCTTCGAGGCGAAGTGGTAGGCGATGCCGAAGTAGATCCATAACAGCGGCGTCGCGTCCGAGACCCGGAGTAATGACAAGCCCAATCCATACGGCACCAGGTGGATGGCCGTGCTCAGGTACTGCTGATAGGCCTGCTTCGAGGTGGGCTGGTGCTCCGCCACGCTATCCA